>Ga0193706_1001077_pt1 | contig 12998 bp, 6 predicted proteins | sample U3c1metaG_FD_160130 | JGI IMG/M metagenome (GOLD analysis project Ga0193706, IMG submission 160130) | Soil microbial communities from a riparian zone of the East river system, Colorado, United States - U3c1 | ecosystem: Environmental > Terrestrial > Soil > Riparian zone | place: USA: East River... | reverse complement strand
CGCAAAAGCCCTTGCGCTGCGTCGAGCGCGCGAAGGCCTGGGTCAGCGCCGCGACCTCGATCGGCTCGCCGATCGGCGTCCCGCTGCCGTGGGCTTCGACGAACTCGATCGCGTCGGCGTCGACGCCGGCGACCGCTAGGGCTTCGGTCACGGCCGCGGCCTGGCCATCGACGCTCGGCGCGAGATAGCCGACCTTGCCCGCGCCGTCGTTGTTGACCGCGGAGCCCTTGACCAGGGCGTAGATGCGATCACCGTCGCGCAGCGCGTCCTCGAGACGCCGCAGAGCGACGATTCCGACGCCGCTGCCGAAGCTCGTTCCCGATGCCGCTTGATCGAAGGGCCTGCAGTGGCCGTCGGGAGAAAGGATCTCGCCTTCGCGACACAGGTATCCGACGCCGTGCGGGATCTCGAGCGTGACTCCTCCAGCGAGGGCCATGTCGCACTCGCCGGTCAAGAGACTCTGGCACGCGGCGTGGACCGCGACCAGCGAAGTCGAGCAGGCGGTCTGGATCGCGACGCTCGGCCCCTTGAGGTCGAGGCAGTAGGACACGCGCGTGGTCAGGAAGTCCTTGTCGTTGCCGGTGTGGCGCAGCAGGAACATCCCGACCGAGTCGACCAGCGCCGGATTCGACAGCAGGTTGAACATGAAGTAGCTGCTCATCCCGCAGCCGCCGAAGATTCCGATCGGGCCTTCGGCCGCGCCGGGCGGATGGCCCGCGTCCTCTAGCGCTTCCCAGGCGCATTCAAGGAACTGGCGATGCTGGGGATCGAGGATCGCGGCATCCTTCGGGCTGAACCCGAAGAACTCGGCGTCGAACAGCTCCATGCCTTCGAGGACATGGCCGCTCTTCACGTAGGCGGGATCGAGCAGGCGGCGGATCGGAACGCCGCGCGCCGTGAGCTCGGCATCGTCGAAGTGACGCAAGGACTCGATGCCAGCCCGCAGATTGCTCCAGAATTCCGCCGGGCCGTGAGCGCCCGGGAAGCGCAGGCCGATTCCGACGATCGCGATGTCGCTCGCGTCCGGCTGAGCGGGAGTCGCGGACGAGGCGGGCTTGTCGTTGCGCGGATTCATGCTTCGCTCGCGCCTTGCCGCCGCCGCGACATCGACGCCCGGCGACCCCGTCCGCGCTGCGAGGCTTCCTCGAGCCCGCCTTGCGCAACTTCGCTGGCGAGGAAACGCGCCAGGGAACGGATGGTCGGGAAGCGGAACAGGTCGGTCAGCGAGACCTGCTTCGCGCGCAGCTCGCCGCGGCTCGCCATGTCTCCCAGGCGGCGGTGGATACGCACCGCGAGCAGCGAGTGGCCGCCGAGGTCGAAGAAATTGTCCTCCACGCCGATGCGGTCGACGACCAGGACTTCCTGCCACAGCTCGGTGAGGCGCGACTCGAGCTCGTTCGAAGGCGGGGCGCAGTCGGCGAGCGGCCGCTGCGACGGCGCGGGAATCGAGAGGGCGCCGCGATCGATCTTGCCGTTGGGAGTCCGCGGGATCTCGCCGACGATCGCGAGTTGCGCCGGGACCATGTACTCGGGCAGCAGGGCTGCCAGGCGCTCGCGCAAGACTCGGACGTCCAGTGTCGAGTCGCGCGAGACGATGTAGGCGACGAGGCGCTGATCGCCGGGCGTGTCCTCGCGCGCGACCACGAGGGCCTCGGCGACAGAGGGCTCGCGAGCGAGCAGACTCTCGATCTCGCCTGGCTCGATGCGGTGGCCGCGCACCTTGATCTGGTGATCCGTGCGGCCGAGGAATTCGACGACGCCCTCGCTTGCGTAACGGACGAGGTCGCCGGTCCGGTACATGCGCGCGCCGCCGTCCTCCACCCAGGGATCGGGCACGAAGCGCTGGGCGGCGAGCTCGGGCCGATTCAGGTAGCCGCGAGCGACGCTGGTTCCGCCGATCACCAGCTCACCGGCGACGCCGATCGGCAAGGGCCGCAGGTGCTCGTCTAGGACGTAGAACCGCGTGTTCGGGAGCGGTCGCCCGATGGGAACGGTGCTCGAGCTCGCGGCGACCTTCGCAGCGGCTGGCGCGGACTGCTCGACCTGGTGCGTCGACGACCAGATCGTGGTCTCGGTCGGCCCGTACATGTTCACGACCAACTCGCACTGCGACGACAACTCGCGCGCCAGCGACTCCGGCAGGGCTTCTCCGCCGACGAACAGGTGACGAACGTTGCGCAGCGCCACGCGCATCTCTTCGTCGGCGCAAAGCATGCGCGCCATCGACGGCGTGCATTGAAGGTGAGTCACGGACTCGCGGCGGATCGCTTCGGCCAGCGAGAGTTCCGCGCCTTCGTCGTTCGCCTCGCTGTCCTCCTGAGCGCGCCGGCGCACGCGGTCGAGCTGCGGCAAGCTGCGCAACACCTCGTCGACCGGCACGCCGAAGTCGATTAGGCAGGCGATCTCGTCGACGCCGATCGCGCGCAGCTTCTCGACCATTTCCGAGCAGCGCTGCGGCCCGCCGAAGAGACCGCTGGTCTCGTAGTAACGATCGCGCGCATGCGCGAGCAGAGCAGCGCGCTCGGCGGGCTCGAGCGAGGACAGGTCGAGATCCTGCTTCCTCGACTCGCCCGAAGGTGCGCGGAAAGCCGGGAAGGAAGCTGCGTACTTGCCGACCAGGTCGATCGAGCTTCCCAGGTAGCGCTCCAGCGGTTCCTGCACCATCGCTTTCGCGCGCGCCTCGTCCAGGCCGACGAAGGTGTGCAGCATCAGCGAGACGATGCCCGTCGCCGGATCGAGTCCCGCCGCAACGCGCGCGTCGCGGTAGGCGGCGATCTTCAGCGCGAGCTCCTCGACCGATTGGCCGAGCAGGTGGCTCAGGACGTTCGCGCCGATCCTGCCCGCCTCGACCCAGGTCGCGGTGTTGCTGGCCGACGTGATCCACACCGGAAGCTCCGCCTGCACCGGGCGCGGCAGAGTCCGGACGTCCACCGCGGCGCCGTCGGGCCCCGGGAAGGTGATCGATTCGCCGCGCCACAGGCGGCGCACGACTTCGAGGTCGTGGAACATCACGTCCTTGGCCTTGGCGTGACGCTCGGGCGCGAGGACGAAGTCGCCGGGATGCCAGCCCGAGGCGAAGGAGATCGCGACGCGTCCGTTGGAGAGCCTGTCGACCACCGCCCACTCCTCCGCGACGCGGATCGGATGGTGCAGCGGGAGCACGACACTGCCGGCGCGGATCTCGACCTGGCTGGTGATCGCGGCGATTGCCGCGCCGGTCAGCGCGGGGTTGGGATAGAGGCCGCCGAAAGCGTGGAAGTGACGCTCGGGAGTCCAGACCGCGCGGAAACCGTTCGCATCGGCAAAGCGCGCGCCCTCGAGCAGCAGCCGATAGCCGTCGCCGCCTTCGCGACCTTCGTCGCTGCCGAAATAGAACAGGCTGAAATCGATCTTGCGTCTGGCGGTGCGCGCGAGCGGCCGCTTTCCGCCGGAGGCTTCGCGGGCGGAGTGCAGGACGACCTTGAAGCCGCGGGTCAGAGTCCACAGCAGCTCGAGCACGGAGATGTCGAAGGACAGGCTCGTGACCGCGAGCCACACGCCCGGCGGATCGTAGGGAATGCGCTCGTCGATGGCCGCGAAGAAATTCGAGACCTGGCGGTGCTCGATCTCCACGCCCTTGGGTCTTCCGGTCGAGCCCGAGGTGTAGATCACGTAGGCGCGGTCTTCGGGAGTCGCCGAGCTGTTCGTCGTGCGCGCGTGGTTCGCCGCAGGCGTCGGCTCGCGATCGATGCAATGGATCTGGGCGGTGCTCGACGGAAGCGAGGCGACGAGTCGTTCCTGCGTCACGATCAGGCCGAGAGCGGAGTCCTCGACCATGAATGTCAGACGCGCCATTGGGAAGGCGGGATCGAGCGGCAGGTAGGCCGCGCCCGACTTGAGCACGCCGAGGACGGCGACGACGAGGTGGAGCGAGCGCTCGACACAGACACCGACGAGACCTCCCGGCGCCGCGCCGAGCTCGCGCAGCTGCGCGGCGAGCCGATCCGCGCGCTGGTCGAGCTGTGCGTAGGTCAGCGATGCCTTCCCGAAGACCAGCGCCGTGGCATCGGGCGTGCGCTGGACTTGTTCCTCGAAGAGTTGGTGAACGCAAGCTTCGCGCGGTAGCGTCTCACTGGTCTCGTTCCATTCGAAGAGCTGCCGCTCGCGCTCGCTTTCCTCGACCAGTGGATGTTCGTCGAGGGCGAGCCCAGGATTTACGCTCAAGCTCTCGAGGAAGGCTTCGAATCCGCGCCGGATCGAGCCCGCGTTCGCATCGGAAATCCGGGCGGCGTCGTGGACGAAACGGCACGCGGCGAGCTCGTCGGAAACTTCGACGGTCCATTCGCTGCCGTCCTGCAACGAGAGCGCCTCGAACCTCGCGCTCTGCTGGATCGCCAGCGGGAGCATGTGCCCCGGGCGATCCTCGCGCACTCGATGCAGGCTGGGATGGCGCGCGAGCACGTCGCGCAGCCAGGGTCCCCGCCGGTGCAGCTCCACCAGCTCGTCGGCGATTCGCGAGACAAGCTCGCCGGCGCGCTCGCCCTCGCGCAGCTCGATGCGCAACGGCAGACGGGTGGCGACCCAGGCCTCGAGCCCGACCGTCTCGTTGCGCAGAATCAGATCGTCGTAGCCGACGTCGAAGCTCGTCCGCCTCGCAAGCCGGCCCATGTAAGCAGTGAATGCCGCGGTGAGAACCGTCGAAAGGGGCTGCCCCTCGCCGATCGCACGGATCTGCTCCGGCAGGCGGACCTCGTTCGCGACTGGGCGACTGCCCGCTGCCGCCGTCGCGACCGCGCAGGGCAGGGTGATCGGATCGAGCCGCGCCAGGCGCTCCACCCAATGGCGCTCGGATTGGCTCATGCGCCGGTTGAGCGCCGTCAGCCTCCGACTTTCCTCGGGGCTCAGATTGTCGAGCCGCATCCCGACGCTCAGCTCGAGGCGTCGCTCGACTTCCCGCGCGGCGATCGCGCGGCCGCGCAGGTCGGCAAAGCCCTGGAGCGCGATCGTTCCACGTCCGCAGGCGACCAGCATTCCTTCGTCGTCGATCGCGAGCACCTCGCCGGGCGCGCCATCGCGGCTCGAGCGCGAGCTCGAAAGCGTGCCGGGGCCCGCCTTGGCGCTGGTGATCACGAGCGCCTGATCTCCCGTGCGGATCGTGGCCAGACCGATCGGGTTGGCGTAGCGGCCGAAGCTCGAAGCGCGCACCAGGGCCTCGATCTCATCGGCGCTGCTCGTCCAATCGATGGCGCAGGCGGCATCCGGACGGCGATGGCGCTCGAAGGTTCGACGCGCGAGCCCGTCCTGCGACGATTGCCGAACTGTGCCTTCCGCGAGGTCACTCACCAGCTCGCCGAAGGACGCGAGCGCGGCCTCGAAACATTTCGTGTGAAGGCTGAGCGCCGTCTCGTCGGGAGCGATGTCGAAGCGCTTCGCCACCAGGATGTCGCCGGCATCGAGCGCGGCCGTCATGACGTGCCAGGTGATCCCGTAGCGCGACTCGCGGTTGAGCAGCGCCCACACCGGCGCGTTCAGCCCTGCGTAGTCGGGCAGGGGCCCGTCGTGAAAATTGATCGCGCAGCGCGCGGGCAGAGCGAGGATCCGCTCCGGAACGATCGCCAGGTGCGTGATCGCGAACAGGTAATCGAAGGGCACGGCCGCCAGCCGCTGCGCGCAATCGCTCTTCGGGTCCAGCGTCTCCAGGTTGCGCGCTCGAGCCCAGTCGGCGACGCGGCCCTCAGGCGCGATGACTCCCTGGATACGGTGTCCGCCGCGCAACAGCAGGTCGCCGCATTCCTGGAGCAGCGAGTCGGCACCGATCAGCCAGCAACTGAAGTTGGAGACGGGGAACATTCCACCTCATTCGCAAGCGGGGCACGTGCGCGACGAGGGCGCACTCGCGGAGCGAGGCAATGAACCTGCGCGGATCGGATCCGAAGGCGCTGGGGGCGCAGCGATTCAGCCTGAAAGACGGTCGAGGAATCCACGGAAGAGAGTGCGGTACCGCGCTGGTTCCCCCCATCGGTGCAAACGGGTATTCGCACACTCGTTTCCAGGCACGCGCATTTTCAGCGCGCACTCGTTGTCTATGAGGGCCTCGAACCTCGCCAACCGTCATCGACTCCCCGGTCGCGATCGGATCACTCCCACGTGTCCAACGATTATCTGCTCGTCGTACCGGTCAAGTTCCAGCGCGTGTCGAATTCGCACGTCGCCGTCGAAAGCGCCTTCTGCGAGCACCTGCGCATGCTGCGCAAGCTGCTCGCGCCGAGCTTCGCCACGGTGACCGTCGCCTCGCCGGCCATGGATCCGGCGCAGTACGAGCGCGATCGCTCGCACCTCGGCGAAATCGACGAATCCAGCGAGGGAATCCGCTGGGTGGAGCTGCATCACGGCCGTCTCGGCACCGCCACGTTCTGGCTCAAGCACTTCGTGCCGATGTGCCGGCGGCTGTGGGACCTCGTCTCCAACTCGAGCCTGGTGCATTCCGGCATTTCCCACAACCTGTGGCGTCCGATCGAGTTCCCCGCGCTGTTGATCGCCAAGCTCCAGGGTCGCAAGACCGTCTGCGTCGTCGACATGGATCTGCGCGACGACGCGAAGATGAACTTCCTGACAGGACGCTGGAGCCGCAAGTCCATGCTGCTGTGCAAGTACCTGTACGACCCGCTGCGCAGTCTCCAGCTGCGCTTCGCGGCGCGCCGCTGCTCGCTGGTGCTGCTCAAGGGCCGCGAGCTGTGCCGCGACTTCGGAGCGGGCCGGCCGGCGGTCAAGTACTTCCTCGACGCGGCCTACTCGGCGGATCAGCTGATCTCGCCCGAGGCGCTCGAGGCCAAGGTCCGCGCGCTCGAGGACCCAGAGGCCCCGCTCGAGCTGGTCTACTTCGGCCGCCTGACCGCCTACAAGGGCGTCGATCGCTGCATCCGAGCCGTCGCCTACGCCCGGGCCCAGACCCGAGCGCCCATGCGCCTGCACATCATCGGCACGGGCGAGGAGGAAGCGCCCCTGAGGGAGCTCGTGGCGCAGCTCCAGCTCCAGGAAGTCGTGACTTTCCATGGCGCCCTGCCCTTCGGTCCGCGCCTGTTCGAGACCCTGTACTCGATGCACCTGCTGCTCGCGGCACCGCTGAGCGAGGACACCCCGCGCAGCGCCCTCGACGCGTTCGCCGCCGGGATTCCGATCCTGGGTTTCGACACGAAGTACTACCGCGACCTGCGGGACAGCGGCGCGGTCGAAGTGGTGCCCTGGCCCTCGGTCGAGCAACTCGCCCAAGGCATCGCGACCAGCGCGGCGGACAAGCGCCGGCTGATCCCGCTCGCGCAATCGGCGGTCGAGTTCGCGCGCGCGAACACCCAGGAAAAATGGCTCCGCTCGCGCATCGACTGGACGCTCGATGCCTGCGAAGAGGGTTCCCACAGCGCTCCGCGGGTGAGCCAACCCGGCCGGGCCTGATTCGCAACCTCGGATCGTCGGTTTCGCACTCGTACCTGGAAGTCCGGTCCCGACTCGCAGGACCCCCGGATAGTGCGAAACGGGCTCAAACCCGAGGATCGGCTTGCCGCGATCCATGCCGGCGAGAGCTCTTCCTTGACCGTCGAACTCCACAACCTCCAGACCGCGCGTGAACTGGCGTCCGAGCGTCGAAGCGCTCAGGGGGGCAAGAGCCTCCCGCTCGAGATCCCTTCCTACCTGGACACTCCCGACGGCCAGATCTACTCGGTGCTCCATGCGAGCCAGGCGGAACGACGCGGAACCCTTCTGACCTGCGGCCCCTTCGGCGCGGAGCGCGAGCGCGCTTACCTTTCGATGGTCCGCTGGGCGCGCACCCTGGCCTGCGATGGATTCGACGCCTTGCGCTTCGATTACCGCGGCATCGGCGAGAGCAGCGGACGCTTCAGGGAGATGAATCTCGCGAGCTGGCGCGATGACGCCGAGCGCTGCGCCATGGGTCTCTACGAGTCGGCGCCCGAAGTCCCTCTGATACTGCACGGTGTGCGGCTGGGCTGCCTGGTCGCCGCCGAGCTGTTCGCATCGGGGATCGGCGACGGCCTGCTCTTGTGGGCGCCGCCGAGCTGCGCGCGTGAGCATCTGCGCGACACCCTGCGCCACAACTTGATCTCCCAGCTGCTCAACGAACCGGACGCGCCGCGGCGAACCCGGGAGGAGCAGATCGCGGCCCTGGAAGCGGGCGAGCCATTGAACGTCGACGGCTACGCCTGGACCGCGGGCCTGTGGAACGACGCCGCGAAGCATCCGCTGGTCGTGCCGGCTGCCGGCGACCGGCGGCCGTGGCATGCTCTGCACGGACGCAGCAGCGCGGCCTCGGCGCTCGAGAACCTCACGCCATCGCGCACGGAAATGGTCGACGCCGAAGACTTCTGGGGAACGAGCTCGATGCTGCTCGTGCCGAGAGTGGACGGCTATTTCCAGGCGAGCCGGCGCTGGCTTGGCGAGAGCGGCCTCTGGGATCCAAGGATCGCTTGAGTGACGCGCTCTGTCCTCACGTGGCGGATCCAAGGTGAGGATCTGGTCGGAACCCTGCATGCGCCTGATCCAGAATGGTCCGGGGACGGCCAGGCAGGCCAGGATCTTGCGCTGCTGCTGCTCAATTCCGGGCCCGCTCCTCGCGCGGGCAACAGCGACCTGTCGGTGCACGTCGCCGAGCGGCTCGCGTCGCGCGGAATCCCGGTGCTGCGCTTCGATTTCGCCGGCCTCGGCGATTCTTCCGGCGAGACGCCGAACGACAAGGAGCAGTACTGGCGCGACGTGCTCGCTGGCCGCAACGACCAGACGACCATGGCCCTGGTTCGCCGCGTCAAGCGCGAGCTCGGCCTCTCGCGCGTGGTGGTCGGCGGCCTGTGCGCGGCGGCCCTGCCGACCCTGCGCGCCGCCGATCGCGACTCCAACGACGTCTCGGGGGTGATCCTGCTCGAGCCGGCCTTCCACCTGACGATCCCGCGCGTCGTCACCACGGCGGATTCGAGGCCCGCGGTCGTATCGCCCAAGCGCAACCTGCTGGAGCGCGCCCTCTCCGTCCGGGAATGGCTCCTGTTCCTCACCGGGGAGAATCCGCTCGCACGCGCCTGCCGGCCGCTGCGGACCCAGATGCTCGAGGCATTGAAGGCGAGCTTTGGCCACACGCTGCCGACCGACGCGAACGTTGCGCTGGTCTGCAACTGGCAGAACAGTCTTGCGCGCGGCGTTCCGTCGCTTGTCGTCGTCGCCGAGGGCCAGCGGGCCGACTGCGACCTGCCGCGGATCCTGGGTTCCTTGCCGAAAGAGCGCGCCGCCCTGGTCTCGCAGGTTCGCATCCCGCGGACCAACCACATCCTGACCGCCGGCACGGCGCGAGAGACGGTCGTCGATTCCATCGATCGCTGGATTGCCGCCAATTTCGGCGCGCCGACCGCGACCAGAGTCACCGCACACGGGTGATCACTGAACATGCAAGTCACCGCACGAATCGAAGACGAGCTCCTGCGTTCGGCCGAAACCGCGCCGCTGCACACCGCCTTGATCGACGGCGAGCAGGAGCTGGACTACGCGACCCTCGCGAACAGGGCCCTGGATTTTGCGTGCACGCTGGTGGTCAGCGGCGTCAGGCCGGGCGATCGCGTCGCGATCTTCCTCGACCATGGCAGTGCCCTGGTGATCGCGATCTACGCGGCCTGGATCGCCGGCGCGATCGCCGTCCCGGTGAATCCCGCGCTCAAGTCCGTGCAGGTCGCGCACATCCTGCACAACAGCGGAAGTCGTGTCCTGGTCAGCGAGCTGCGCAAGCTCTCGCATCTCGACCCGCAGACGCGCGCCACGGTCAAGGTCCACGAGGTGCCGAGCTTCGACTTCCCGACCGGGAACGAGCACGCGACCGATTTCGCGCGCAGCGCTCTCGGGGACAACGAGCCGGCCGTGATCCTGTACACGTCGGGTTCCACGGGCCGCCCCAAGGGCATCTTGATCTCCCACGCGAACTTGCTGGCCGGTGCGCGCATCGTCTCGGGCTATCTGCGGATCCGGCCGGACGACCGGATCCTGGGCCTCTTGCCGTTCAGCTTCGACTACGGCCTGAATCAATTGCTGTGCGCCGTGCACCGCAGCTGCACCCTGGTCCTGCAGCGCTCCCACTTCCCCGCGGACGTACTGCGCGCGCTGGAGCGTCGTTCGATCACGGGCCTGGCCGGTGTGCCGCCGCTATGGATCCAGTTGATGGAGCGCACGGCCGCGCTGCGCTCGACCGATCTGCCGAACCTGCGCTACATCACCAATTCCGGAGGCGTGTTCCCGGCCCCGCTGGTGCGCCGCTACCGCGAGCGTTGGCCGCACGTGCGCATTTTCTTGATGTACGGCCTCTCCGAAGCCTTCCGCTCGACCTACCTGCCTCCCGAGGAGATCGACCAGCGCCCGGATTCGATGGGCAAGGCGATCCCGGAATGCAACGTGCTCGTGCTCGACGCCAAGGACCAGGTCTGCGCGCCCGGCGTCCCGGGCGAGCTGGTGCACCGCGGTCCGACGGTCGCGCTCGGATACTGGGACGATGCCGAGGCCACGGCCCGCGTATTCCGCCCCGATCCTCTGGAGCCTGGCTCGCCCCGCCGCGTCGTCTACTCGGGCGATCTGGTGAAATGCGACGAGCATGGTTTCCTGTATTTCGTCGGTCGGCTCGACCAGCTGATCAAGAGCTACGGGTATCGCGTCTCTCCCGACGAGGTCGAGGAGCTGATCCACGACTCGAAGCTCGTGGTCGAGGTCGCCGTCAAGAGCCGCCCCGACCCGGTCGCTGGCGCGGCGATCATCGCCCACGTCGTACCGGCCGATCCCGCCGTGTTCGAGCCGCGCATGCTGCTCGAGTATTGCCGCGCGCGCATGCCGGCCTGGATGGTTCCCAAGACGATCGAAGTTCACGACGAGCTTCCGCGGACCGCGACAGGAAAGGTCGATCGCAAGGCGCTGGTGGGATGAGCCTCTCGCCAGAAATCGAGACCCTGCTCGCTCCTCAGCTTCGCTTCGACGAGTTGCGCCGCACGAGCGTGATGCGCTCGGGCAAGGATGTCGCGGATCTGGCCTACGGGAACGCGTACGGCGGCCCCCCGCCCGAGGTCCTGGCCGCGATCCACCGCGCTTTGGACGACGCGGGAGAGCTCGATCTTCAGTACACGCCTTACGGCGGAGCGACGATCACGCGCCGGATCGTGGCGCAGAGCCTGTCGAAGACGTTGGGACTGGGCTTCGGGTTCCGCGACGTGGTCATGACGCCGGGCGCGATGGCCGCGCTCAATCTCGTGATGCGCGCGCTGCGCGAACGCAGGGCCGGCGAAGTGATCGTTCCGGTGCCGTGCTGGCTCGACTACCCCCTCTACCTGCGCAATCTGGGCCTCGACGTGCGCTTCGTGCCGGTGCATCCCAGGACGCTGAGGCTCGACGTGGCCGCGATCGCCGCCGCGCTTGGGCCGCGCACCCTGGGAGTGCTCCTGATGCAGCCGGTCAATCCCTCCGGAGTGCTGCACAACGTGGCGGAGCTGACCGAGCTGGCCGAAGCCCTGGGCAGCCTCGACGAGCCCCCGCTGCTCATCTCCGACGAGACCCACCGCAACGTCCGATTCGACGGACGCCCCTTCGTGTCTCCCGCGCGGTTCTGGCCGAACACCTGCGTGATCCACTCCTTCGGCAAGAGCCTGCAGATCCAGGGTCAGCGCATCGGCTACGTCGCCGTCTCGCCTTCGATGCCCGAGCGCGGGGAGTTCGTGCTGACTCTGGAGAAGCTGTGCCGCGTGATGGGTTTCTGCACGCCGACCTCGTTGATGCAGCTCGCGATCCGCGAGCTCGTCGGCTTCGTTCCGGACTGGACCGCCCTGGCTGCGCGGCGCGTGGCCACGCTGGACGCCTTGCGCGCGGGCGGCTACGAGGTGGTGCCCTCCGAGGCGAGCTACTTCCTCTATCCGCGCACACCCGGCGGCGACGACTGGGGGCACGCAGAGCATCTCGCGCGCCAGGGCGTGCTGGTCCTGCCGGCGCCCCTGCTGCACCACCAGGGACACTTCCGCCTCGCCCTGACCTGCACCGACACGATGCTGGAAAAGGCGTGCAACGTGCTCGGCGCGGGGGTCACGGCGTGAAGCTCCTCGAGCCCGTCCTCTTCCGCGACGGGTGCCCGGTGTCTCGCATGGAATTCGACGAGGGCCTCGACCCAAAACAGGTCATCGCTGCCCACGCCGGCCACTTCGCGATCCACTACCGCTTCGGGAGCGGTGAGCACCTGCTCGCGCGCGATCTGCTGGGCGTCCACAAGCTGTTCTTCGCCGTCGGTTGCGACGGCCACATCGAAGCCGCGAATTACTTCGTCGACCTGCTGCGCGCGGGTTACCCGGCCGAGCAGGTCTTCAGCGTCCCCTCGGGTCACTACCTGCTCATCCATCCCGACGAGCGGCGCTATTCCCTGCAGCGTTGGGGAGCCATCCGCTTCGGCAGGAATGCGCGCGCCCGCGTGTCCGAGCACCGCTTGGACGTGTTCGCGACGGCGATCCGCGCCGCGTTGGAGCGCACCTTCCGCATGCTCGCGAAACGCTTCGACAGGCGCCCGGTCTACGTGACCCTCTCGGGCGGTCTCGACAGCACCACGATCGCAGCCTTCGCGCGCGAGCACTTCGCCAATGTCCACGCGGTCACCTTTGCGCTGAAAACGCCTCGACTCTCGGATCGCGGCTCCGATCTCTTCTTCGCGCGGCGCGTGGCGTCCGATCTCGGCTTGCCGTTGATCGAAGTGATCGTCGATCCCGAGGAGGTGCTCGAGCTGCTCGACGACGTGCTGGTCTACGGCCAGGACTGGCGCGATTTCAATGTGCATTGCGGCCTGGTCAATGCGGCGCTGGGGCGGGCTCTTTGCGCGCTGCACGAGCGCGGGCCGCGACCGGTCGTGCTCACGGGCGACACGATGAACGAGCTACTCGCCGATTACTCGCCGGTGAGCCTCGGCGGGAAGGAGTACTACGGCCTGCCCCGGATCGACAAGGGCGCCGTGCGGCGCT
>Ga0193706_1001076_pt1 | contig 13003 bp, 6 predicted proteins | sample U3c1metaG_FD_160130 | JGI IMG/M metagenome (GOLD analysis project Ga0193706, IMG submission 160130) | Soil microbial communities from a riparian zone of the East river system, Colorado, United States - U3c1 | ecosystem: Environmental > Terrestrial > Soil > Riparian zone | place: USA: East River... | reverse complement strand
GCGCTGCGCGACCAGGCCCTCGAGAATCGGTTGAGCCGCCTCGGGGTCGCCTGCGGTGATCAGGGTTTGAGCCAGTCCGTTGAGCGGCAGGGCGGCGAAATTCTTGTCCTCGATCTCGGCGGCGAGTTTCACGGCGCGCTCGAACAGCTCGCGTGCTCGCGGCAGGTTCTCCGCTCGCCGTTCCAGCTCCCCGAAGTTGCACAGGACGCGCACCAGGCCGGAGCGGTCGCTGTCCTCGTGGTCCTCCAAGGCCGCGAGGCTCTGCTCGAGCAGCTCGCGCGCGCGTGGCAGGTCGCCAAGGTTCAACAACGTGACGGCCAGATTCTCGCGCAGCTGGATCAGCCTGGGATGGGACTTCGGCAAGCGGCGCTCGGCGCGCTCGAGGTTGGCTTCCTCGATCTCGCGCGCCATCTCCAGCTCGCCACAATCGGAAAGCACGATCGCGTAGTTCCCGGCGGTGGCCTGGAGCTTGTTCTCGTCCTTGGATTGCAGCGCGAGTCGGTAGAGGTCGCGGAAGCGCGCCGCCGCCTGTTCGGATCGCCCCAGCGCGGCGTCGAGCTCCGCTGCGATCTCCATGGCGCGCTGGCGCTCGTCGCTCTCGATCGGAAGCCGGCACTCGTACACCGCGAGCGCTCGGCCGATCAGGACGGCGGGCCTATCGAGCTCACCCGTGAGCCGTAAGTAGTTCGCCAGGTTGAGCCGCACCTTGGCTAATTCGGGGTCGTCCTCGGAAAGAGCGAAGTCGTACAGGCCTTCGATCTCCGCGCCGAGACGCGCGGCATCGTCGATCCGCTGGAGTTCGCTGAGCACGATCGACACGCCGATGCGCGCCATCTGCACCAGCCTCGAAGTCTTGGGCTCGAATCGCCCGCGGATTTCCACCGTCTGAGTGGAGGCGGCCAGAGCGCTTTCCAGAGCGCCGCAAGAATAGGCGGGGAAGACCAAGTTCCACAGGGCATCGGCACCCGCGCGACTCGCTGAGATCCCTGGCAGGGCCGAGATCTCGCAGACTGCGCCTTCGATCAGCGCGCGCTGAGCTTCGAGGTCGCCTTTCGCGGCGAGCTCGCGGCCGAGGCCCAGCGCGTCGCGCGCGATCTTGGCCGCAGAGAGCGTGGCCTCGCTCTCGCTGGCGACGCGCGCGGAGACACGCAACCAGCCCCAAGGCTTGCACGCGCTCGCTTCCCAGCGGATCACGTAGGACTCGCCCGCCTTGGCGGGAAGCTCGAGGCGCGCGGGAGTGCGCGGGAGCTCCTGCTCGACGTGCTCGAGCTCGTCGCCGGCCGCGTCCTCGACGCCGAGCGAAAGCTCGCTGCCTTCTCCGTCGATCCAGGCGATCAGAATTCCCTCCGAGCTTGCGGCGATGCGCAGCTCGCCCGACTGAGTTCCGCCCGGGGACTCGACCTCCGCGAGTCGCACGACCGTCGCGGCGTGGTCCTGCGCCTGCCGAAGCGCTCCGGTCTGCGGGCTCGCGCTCGAACAGCAGGCAAGGACCAGGAGCTCGAGGAAAGCCATGTCGTACGGTGCAGGATCCGCGTGTGCGGCGCGGGATTGTACGTCCTAGCGGTGCACGCCAGGCGCTTCGTCGCCGGTGCGCGCGACCCACTCTTCGTAGGAGTCGCCGAAGCACACCGGACCCGTGCCCTTGCCGCCGCCGGAGAGGTCGAGCACGCGGTTGGAAAGCCCGCGCAGGAAGGTCCGGTCGTGGCTGACGAAGATCATCGTGCCCTCGAAGTCGGCCAGCGTCTTCACCAGCATTTCCTTGGTGATCAGGTCGAGGTGGTTGGTCGGCTCGTCGAGCACCAGGAAATTCGGAGGGTCGAAGAGCATGCGCGCCAGGATCAGGCGCGAACGCTCGCCGCCGGAGAGCACGCGCACGCGCTTCTCGGTCTCCTCGCCGGAAAAATCGAAGGCGCCGAGGATGTTCATTTTCGCGCCGATCGCCGCGGTCGGGAAGTCGCGGTCGAGGTGCTCGTAGACGCTCGCCTGTGGATCGAGCTGCTCCAGCGCGGCCTGCGAGAAGTAGCCGAGCTTCAGGCTCGCGCCGAGGCGCACCTCGCCGGAATCGGGCGTCACGATGCCCGCGATCAGCTTGAGCAGCGTGGTCTTGCCCGCGCCGTTCGCGCCGAGCACGCACCAGCGCTCACCGCGCCGCACCTCGAGGTCGAAGCGATCGTAAATGGTGCGCGCGCCGTAGCGCTTCGTGACACCGGCCAGCGTCGCGACGTCGTTCCCAGAGCGCGGCGGGGTGCGCATCTCGAAGGGCCGCACGATGCGGCGCTTCGGCGGATCGAGCTTCTCGATCTTGTCGAGCTTCTTGACGCGGCTCTGCACCTGCGCCGCCTTGGCCGCGTGCTTCTCGAAGCGCTCGATGAAGCGCTCTTCCTTGGCGAGCATCGCCTGCTGTCGCGTGTACGCGGCGTCGGCCTCGCGCGCGCGGATCTGGCGCTCGCGCTCGTAGAAATCGTAGTTGCCGCCGTAGCCGATCAATTTTCCGGCGTCGAGCTCGACCAGCCGCGTCACGACGCGGTTCATGAAGTCGCGGTCGTGGCAGGTCATCAGGATCGCGGCCTCGCTCGCGCGCAAGTACTGCTCGAGCCACAGGATCGACTCGAGGTCGAGGTGGTTGGTCGGCTCGTCGAGCAAGAGCACGTCGGCCTTGGAGACCAGGACCTTGGCCATCTGCACGCGCATCTTCCAGCCGCCGGAAAGCGCTCCGACGTCGGCCTCGATCTGATCGGCGGCGAAGCCCAAGCCGGCGAGGACTTCGCGAGCTCGCACCTCGAGCTCGTAACCGCCGAGCTGCTGGTACTCGCCCTGGACTGCGCCGAAGCGCTCCAGGATCCGGTCCATCTCGTGCTCCTGCGCAGGATCCGCGAGCGCGTGCTCGAGCTCCGCGAGCTCGCCGTGCAGGGCTCCAAGCCGCCCCGCGCCGTGCGCGACCTCGTCGATCACCGATCTCCCGCGCATCTCCGCCGCGTCCTGGCGCACGTAGCCGATGGTCAAGTCGCGCGGCAGATTGATGTCGCCGTCGTCGGGCGATTCCTCGCCGACCAGCATGCGGAACAGGGTCGTCTTGCCGGCGCCGTTGGGCCCGACCAGGCCGACCTTGTCGCCGGGATCGAGCTGGAAGGACGCGTCCTCGAAGATCGAGTGCTGGCCGTAGTGCTTGGAGACCCTGCTGAGCGAGATCATGGATGGAGCGCCGGACGGGCGGTTCCGAGCCGGGTGTTGTAACCCAGCCCCCTGTCCCGCGTCAGCGCCCGTCCGCCCAGATCTGGCGCAGGACGGCGATCGGCCGCACGTGATCCTCGATCACCGGCCCGCGCTTGGTCGCATGGGCCTTGTCGACGAAGCCCGTTTCCCCGCGGGAAACGACCTCGAAGGGCAGGGGCTCCGGCCCGGGATCGTCGCTCGCCGGTCGCTCGAAGACCTGCACGCTGCCGCCCGCGCAGCACACGCAGCTGCCCTGGGCCGCAATCACGTCGACCGCGAACTCGGTTCCGACCGCGCGCACCTCGGTGTCGGGAGTGCGGATGCGCAGGGTCGAGCCCGGAAACTCCGGGCCGGTGACGACCGCGATACTTCCGCGCTGCTGGTCGATCAGGATCGCCTCGAGCACTTGAGGCGCCGGAACGTTGACCAGCCGCAGGACGCTGTCCGGGCCCAGGCTGAGCGCGACGCGGCGATCGAGGACCAGCTCCAGCGAGCCGCCGACGACTTCGAGCAGGCTTCCCGGCTCGAGGGCCGCTGCGAGTTGCCCGGACTGCTTCGGAGAGAACTCCTTCCCGTCGACCCGCGCCAGGCTGTAATTGCTCGTGGGGGCCACGCGCCACCCGCTGGTCGTCGGCCAGCGCCAGACCAGCAGGGCCGCCGCCGCGATGGCCACGATCGCCACGATCTTCCGCCAGCGCGATTGCGGCGGCAGGCTGAGCACGGCGCCGCGGTCGGGGAGCAGCGCGCCCTCGCCCCAGCGCGGCGCGACGACCGGCTCCGGGCCGAGGTCGGCTTCGTCGAGTTCTTCCGCGCCGACCTGCTCGAAGGGCGCGTCGAGGAATTCCGCGCGCAGCCGCTGATGGAAATCCGTGGCGGCGACCGGCCGCGGCCACAGGTCCATCGCCTTGCGCAAGGCCGGATCCGGTGCGAGCTCGGGCTCGCCTTGTTCTTCGCCGGCGTTCATCCCTGGCCCTCCACGATCTCACCCAGCTCGTGGACCTCGCCGAGCAGCTCGCGCAGCTCGAGCAGGGCTCGCGAATAGCGTTTGCGCACCGCGACCTCGTTGCGATCGACGATGCGCGCGATCTCCTCGAAGGACAGCTCCTCGTAGTAGCGCAGCAGCAAGGTCTGGCGCAGGGCCTCGGGCAGGCGCTCGACGGCGTCCGCGACCGCCTGGCCGAGCTCGATGCCGGCAAGCGTCTCGCGCGGCCCGCGCTCCTCGGAGCGGCGCTCGCGCCTCGCGATCGGCGCGCCGTCGTCGTCCTCGTCGCCGACCATCCGCGAGCGATCCTGGAAGGTGCGGCTGGACCAGTAGTCGCGCACCTTGTTCGTCGCGATGGTGAACACCCAGGGGCGCAGGGCGCGGCGCGGGTCGTAAGTCGACAGCGCGCGGTGCAGGTGCATGAAAATGTCCTGGCTCAAGTCCTCCGCGGCGTGCTCGTCCTTGACCAGTCGTCTCACGTACCCGTAGACCCTTTCGAAATACACGTCGAAGAATCGCTCGAGCGCCTCGGGCCGACGCTCTCCCAGGGCGGTGAGCTCGTCAGCCGTGAGATCGTCCGCCCGAGCGCCCACCCCTGCCCCGTCGGCGGAACTCGGGTCCGAGCGGAAGCCGGGACGGTGGGGGAAGCGCGGCATGCTGTTCGAGGGGTAGCCGCCCGTTGTGACAGGCGACGGCCAAGGATGCTGTAGGAGGGGGCGCTTGTCACGCCCACGAGATGCCTCGAGCGGAAACTGCCCCGCATCGCTGTGCATGGTGCATTGCCGCGCTGGAAACGGCGGGTGCTCCCCCGCGGAAACCGCGGCGCGCGGTCCTGCACAATCATGCGGGGCAGTCTCCCAAGGGCAGGTCGGGAGCGGGTCGCCCGAGAAAAGGCTGGCTCGAGGACTCGGGGTCGCGGGTCCTGGGTCCCATCGGCAGGAGCCCGTGGCAGAATCCGAGCTGCGTTTGCCCCGCGAGCTCCGCGCGGGCACGAAAAAAGGGCGGTCCATCCATGCACGACATCGCACGAATTTTCGGTCTCGGCCTGGTGCTCGCGGCCTCGGCTCAGGCTCAAGAGCCGACCTCGCTGCGTGTCCAGGTGTCGAGTCCACAGCCTCAGGTTCTGGCCGAGGAGCTCGAGTCGCTCGGCTTCGACGTGATCGAAGGCTCGGTGGCCGCCGCTTCGCTGGAGCTGGTCGTGTCGCCGCAGTCCTTCGCCTGGCTCCAGACGCAGCACCTCGCGCCTACCGTCCTCGAGATCGGCCGTCCCTACTACCGGATCCAGGCCGAGGCCGGCGGCAGTGAGGGAGTAGTTCCCGTGGGCTACCCCGACGGCGCACAGATCCTGGCCGAGATGACACTCGCGGCGAGCAACTATCCTGCGATCTGCCAGCTCGTCGATTTGACGCAGCGCTATGGAACGCCGGCGACGGTGGAGGGCCGCCATCTCTACGCGCTCGAGATCTCGGACAACGTGCTGGTCGACGAGGACGAGCCCGCGTCGCTGATCCTGTGCGGCTCGCACTGCCGCGAGCTCGCCACGATGGTGATCGGCCTGGACACGATCGCGCGCCTCACCAGCCAGTACGGAATCGATCCGGGCTTGACCGCGCTCGTCGATGCACAGGAGATCTGGGTCCTGCCCAACGCCAATCCCGACGGCTACGACTACGTGTTCACGGCCAACAATCTATGGCGCAAGAACCGCCACGTGTTCGCGAACGGCACGGGAGTCGACCTCAATCGGAATTATCCGTTCGGCTGGAGCTCCGGCTGCGCTGGCAGCACCAATGCTTCCAGCGACACGTACAAGGGACCGAGCGCGGGCTCGGAAGCCGAGGTGGCGGCGGTGCTCGCGCTGCAGAGCGATCGGCGCTTCACGAAGATTCTCGACTATCATTCCTCCGGCCAGGAGACGCTCTACGGATACGTGTGCTGGACCCATCCCTGGGCCTCGTTCCTCGCCGCAGAAGCCGCCGCGATTTCCACGGCGTCGGGATACGGCGGGAACATCCGCGTGCCCAGCGCCCACGGCGAGGAATGGCAGACGCCGCTCGCGACGACGGGCACCTATGGGTTCTTGACCGAGGTCGGAACATCGTTCCAGCCGAGCTACGTGACCGCGCAGGCCACGGCGGCCCAGGTGTTTCCCGGCACGAAGCTGGTCTTGCAGCGGCCGATCAGCCTTTCGGGTCACGTGGTCGACGCCTGCACGGGAGCGAAGCTCGCGGCGACGATCGATCATCCGGGAGTGGCCTTCACGCACGGCGAAACCAACGCGAGCTTCGGAGCCTTCGGGAGCTACCACGCCTTCCTGCCCAGTGGAACGACGAACGTGCGCTTCAGCGCGGCGGGTTACGTCAGCCAGACCTTTCCGATCGTCACCAGCGGGAATTCGGCGCAGGTGCTCGAGGTGGCGTTGGTGCGCACGAGCAACGCGAGTGCGTACTGCACCGCGAAGCTCAACTCCTTGGGTTGTCTGCCCGCGATCGCGTCGAGCGGTGTGCCGAGCGCCAGCGCGGGATCGGGATTCACGATCAGCGCGACCGATGTGATCAACAACAAGCCCGGCTTGTTGATCTACACGGACGGCGGCCGCGCCGCAGTTCCATTCTCCGGCGGCCTGCGCTGCATCAACTCGCCGATCCGCCGATCGATGGCGCTGAATTCAGCGGGCAATCCGCCGCCGAATGATTGCTCCGGGGTCTATGCGCTGGATATGAATGCTTTCGCGAGCGGAAGTCTGGGAGGAAGTCCCGCGAGTTTCCTGCTCGTCCCCGGCACTGTCGTCGACGCGCAATACTGGGGCCGCGATCCCGGCTTCGCAGTGCCGAACAATGCGACGCTGTCGAATGCGGTGGAATACACCGTATGTATGTGAATACGGAGTCAGGTGAATTCGTCCGGAGTCGTGATGGCAATCCGCGCGCCGCGAAAGCGGCGCGCGGATTGCCATCACGACTCCGGACGAATTCACCTGACTCCGTACTCACTTCCCCGCGGGCGTTCCTTCGCTCCCTCGCTTCGGCATCGGAAGATCGCGCGCGGGCAAGCCGTTTTCGCGGAAGACATCGAGCCAGTGGCGCCACTCGCGGTTCTCGTAGACGCTGCTGAGTCCAGAATACGAGCCGCCGCGGCGCACGATGCCGTAGCTGTCGACGAAAATCACCCAGGGCGTGCGGCCGAAGCTCGCCACGTCCTCGGCGTCGTGCACCAGGCCGTGCTCGAGGATTCCTGCTCGCCCGACGCCCAGGGCGCTGAATCGCTTGTTGATGTCGGCGATCGTCGGCTCGAAGAGCGGCGGCAATCCGCGCGGCACGCAAAGCAGCACCGGCTGGGAGCGCGGGCTGCGCTCGAGCTCGTCGGCGATTCCATCTCCCCAGCGCTTGAGCCGTGCGAGCCAGGCGTCGCTCTTCGTCGCCTCTTCGCCTTCGGTGGCGATCGTCGGCACGATCACGAGCAGCGCACCCTGGCTCGGCGCCTCGAAGCCCGTCATCGGCGCGCCCGTCGCGTCGCGCAGCGAAACGGAAGGACCGCCAGCGAGCGCGAGCACGTTCGGTGTCATGCGCGGCGGTCCGACGGCGCGCTCGAAGTCGAGCCGCCGCACGCTCGCTTCCTGCACGACGATCGCGCCCATGCTCGTGGCGAAACCGACGTAGCCTTGGATCGGAGACCCGTCGGTGTTGCAGTAGCTGCCGACGTGCTCGCCGTCGATGAACGCGTCGACGCGCGGGCCGTCGACGACCAGGCTGAGCTCGAAGGAAGTGCGCGAGCCGCCGAAATTGTGCCCGCCCGAGCCGAGGCCGCTGCCCAGGGCTCCATCGCGCTCGAATCCGCCGTCGAGATTCCACGAGAGCGATTCGAACGAAGGCTCCTTGTCGCTCGCTCCGATCGCGAACAGGAAATCGCCGCCGGAAAACGAGAAGCGCACGCCCTGCTCGCGGCGCTGATACCCGAGCACGACCGCCGCGCTCGCGTAGGAAGTCGTGAAGCGCAAGCGCGCGTCGAAGCGCCATGCGCCGGGCAGATTCCATTCCTTCGAACGCGTGAAGGCATCCTGCTGCGCGGAATTCCGATCGATCTCACCGGTTCCGGCGCGCGGACGCGCACGGCCGACGTGCAGATCGCCGTTGGGCTCCGCGTACCACAGTTCGCGCACGCGCTTCTCCTCGTAACCCGTCAGGCCGTCCTCGACATAGCCGCCGACGCTGAGCCAGCGCCCATTCGAGCCGAACGCCGACGGGCCGATCGCGGGCTTGCTCACGACCGGAATCGGCTTGGGACTCAGTCCCAGTTGGGCAGCCAGACGCTCGCGCTCCGCCGCGAACCGTTGCGCGGCGCAAGCGTGGCCCGCGGCGACGCACGCGTCGCGCGCTTCGATCAACGCACTCTCGAGCTCGCGCAGACGCGGGAGCTGCATGGCGAAAGGAGCCTCATCCGCGGTCGCACAGCTCTGTGGAAAGCGTCTGATGGAGCGCAAGCAGAACGCGATGTCGTCGCGATGGCGCGCCGTGAGCTTCTCGAACTCGCGCTCGGTCAGCGGTGAACGGCCATCCGCCGCGAGCGCCCAGGTGTAGGCCTCGATCGCGCCGCCCTCATCGCCAGCCGCCGCGAGAATCCGCGCCGCAGCGAGGGCCTGACCCTGCCCGAAGAAAGGCTCGGCTCGCGCGCGCGACCAGACCCAGGTGGGGGAGTCGTACACATAACCTTCGCCGCCCGCCGCACCAACCTCGGTGACGTAGCCCTCGGTGAACGGCTTGCGATCGCGCCAGTAGAAGCCCGCGATGAAAACGCCGAAGTCCGCCGCGAACGCCGCGAGATCCTTCGGACGCCCGGCCTTGCCGTCGCAAAAGGTCTGCTCGAACAGCTCGCGCTGGCCGACCTTCGAGTTCGCGCAACGCTTCATGTACTCCGCGAGCTGTGCCGCGAACACCGGCTGCTTTGTCATGTCCCAGGTCGACAGGTACACGTACAACGCGTACCCCGCCGTGTAGTTGTCGCGATAATCCTCGAGCGTGCCCCCGACCAGCTTCTCGAGCTTGTCCAGCGCGCCATATCCCTTGATGAAGGCCGCTTCGATCGTCCCGAAAGAGGCGTGGTGCGCGACGAAGCTCTCGTCATCCGCGCGAGCAAACGCTCCGCCCGTCCAGACCGCGCGCCCCTCCGCGAGCCACGAAGGAATCCCCGGGAACAGCGCGCCGTCGAATCGGTGCGTCAGCTCGTGCGTCAATCCGTGACCGAGGCCGTCGAGCGTGCCGCAGGAAAAACGCACCGTCGTGACGTCGCCGCTCTGGAACCCGCCGGCCCACCAGAACGGCGAACCCTCGCTCTCCAGACCGCTAGCTTCGGGGACGACGCGCACCAGCCCCTGGCGCTGGAGGAAAGGATCGCTCCCGTACCACGTCGCGAGCCTGCGGTGGTGCATCTCGATCGTCTCCGCGACCCCGCGCAGCGTCTCGAGTCCGCAATCGGTTTCGATGCGATAGCGACTCTCGGGGGAGAGCGCGACCGCGGGGATTCCGAAGTCGGCATGGGCGCGCGTGAATGCATCACCTTCGTCGCTGGTCAGCCATTCGAGATCCGCGACGACCCAGGGCGTCTCGCTCTTGATCAGCAGCTGCGCGCGCGCGCGAGCCAGGGCGGCCGTCGCCGATTTCGCGAAAGTCGCGAGGCTCCTCGGATGGGATCCCTGCAGGTCCTTGAATTCCGACTGCACGCACAGACCGCGCAGGACTCGCGCGGCGCGCGCTCCATCCGCGGTCTTGCCGCTGTCCAGCGCGCCGAGCATCTGCTTCTCGAGAGCCCGCAGCGTGCGCATCTGCAACGCTTCGGTCACGGAAGTCCAACCGGTGTAAGGCGGCAGGGTCGCGCGCAGTGCCGGCGATGGCGCGGCGAGATCCGTCGCGACCTGGCGCGCCCACCGGGCTACGAGCGCCTGCTGGCTGTCCATGCCCGCCGCCGTTTCGGCCCCGCTCGCGAACTTCGCGAGTTCAGCCACCGCCGCGGCTCGAGCGCGCACGACGTGTTCCAGCCACGGCGGAGTGTCGAGCAACGTTTTCAGATTCGTCGGCGCATCGGCCTGGCCCTTCGCGTTCGCGGCCGTCTCGAGCCATGCGTAGCTCCACAGCGCTCGCTCATCTCCATCGCTGGCGCGAACCTGCAAGGCCAGCTCGATCGGCTCGAGCGAATCGGGCAACACGGCGCGGGCGCGCTGGATGTGCTCGAGAGCGCGCGACGCGTCGCCAGCGGCGAACGACTTGCGCGCCAGCTCCAGCGCCGAAACTCCCGGTCCGCGCGCCGCAGGGGCCTGCACCGCCGAAGGCTTCTGCCCCTGCAGAATCAGCGCAAAGAGCAGGTGCGGAAAAGCCAGCATGAAGCATGTTGTACCGTGGGTCTTCGCACGCCGTACCACAGGCCGAGCCAATGGGGCTTCGAAGGATGAGATCGAAGGCCAGTCCGCCCGAATTCATCGAACGCGACTTGACACCGAACGCCGCGCGCCTAAACTTCCGCCCACCTCACAGACGGAATCCTTCGCCTGCGACCACGACCATGACGAACAGCGGACACAAGACGACCTGCATGCGAATGCCCATGCCCAGCCCGGGTGGTGGTGCGTTCGTGCGAGGATGTCCGCGGCGATAAAGGCCTGACGAGACTCTGACCGCGCGACGAACCACTGCCCGGGCGCAGTGGTTTTTTCGTTTCCATCCCGCGCGACCTTTTCCAGGAATTCGTCATGTCTACCAGTCTGCATACGCTGTCCGTTCGTTCCGTAATCACTCCCACGCTCGACCTTTCGACCCTCGCCATCCACGGCGGCCTTTTTCCTGATCCGTCGACCGGCGCGATCCTCACGCCGATCCACCAGACCACGACGTACGTGCAGTCGGCGGTCGGCGTCGACAAGGGATTCACCTACACGCGCTCGGGCAATCCGACCGTCGCGGCGCTCGAGCGCAATCTCGGTGAGCTCGATGGCGGCTTGCCGGCGGTCTCTTTCGCCACGGGGATGGCGGCGCTGACGGCGCTGTTCCTGACTCTGTTGAAGAGCGGGGACGAGGTCGTCGTGTCCGATGTCGTGTACGGCGGGACGGTTCGGCTGCTACGCAAAGTGCTCGAGCCGCTGGGCATTCGATCGAAATTCGTCGACACGTCTTCGATCGAGAGCCTGCGCGGCGCGGTCAGCAGGAAAACGCGCCTGGTGCTGATCGAAACGCCGGCGAATCCGACGCTCAAGCTGACGGACATCGCCGCGGCGGCGGAGGTCGCGCACGAGGCGGGAGCTCTGCTCGCAGTCGACAACACGTTTCTCACGCCCGTGCTGCAGCGCTGTTTCGATCTCGGCGCGGACATCACGGTGTACTCGACGACGAAGCACATCGAGGGCCACAACGCGACGGTCGGCGGGGCGGTCATCACGCGAGATGCGGAGCTGCGCGAGCGACTGCGCTTCGTGCAGAACGCGGTTGGCTTTGCGCAGGCGCCGTTCGAAGCGTGGATCACGTTGCGCGGGATCAAGACGCTGCCGCTGCGGCTCGAGCGGCACTCGCGCAATGCCCTGACGGTTGCGCGTATTCTCGAGGACGATTCGCGCATCGCGAAGGTCCTTTATCCGGGGCTGCCGAGCTTCCCGCAGCACGAGCTTGCGCGGCGCCAGCACATCGATCACGGCGGGTTGATCGCTTTCGAGGTGAAGGGCGGAGCGCGGGCAGGAATTTCCCTGATGAACTCGGTCAAGCTCTGCGCGCTGGCCGAGAGCCTCGGCGCGGTCGAGACCTTGATCACGCACCCGGCTTCGATGACGCACGCGACGATTCCGCCGGACGAGCGCGAGCGCATCGGCATCAGCGACGGGCTCGTGCGTCTCTCGGTCGGCCTCGAAGCGGCCGAGGACGTCGTTGCGGATCTCGATCAGGCCCTCGATGCAAAGGGGGCGTGACATGAGCTCTCAACGAATACGCGTGTTGAAATTCGGCAGCTCGGTCCTGTCCAGCCGGCGCGACATCTCGCAGGCTCTGCACGAGATCTATCGAGAGCTGCGCGATGGCGTTCGCGTCGTGGCCGTGGTGTCCGCGCTGGGGCGCACTACCAATCGGCTGCTTGCAAGCGCGCGCCGCACGGGACCGCGACCGGATCCCGCGGCGCTTGCGCTGCTGCTCGCTACGGGTGAAGCGCAATCGGTGGCGTTGCTCGCGTTGGCTCTCGAGCGCGCGGGCATTTCGGCGGAGGTGCTCGATCCGGCGCGGATCGGTCTGCGGACGCGCGGGCCCCTGCTCGATGCCGATCCGATCGATCTCGATGTCGAAGTGGTGCGCCTGGCGCTGCGCGAGAAGGCCGTGGTCGTGATTCCGGGTTTCGTCGGGAGCGATGCCCAGGGGCGCACCTCCTTGCTTGGACGCGGTGGCTCCGATCTGTCGGCACTGTTCCTGGCTCAGAGGCTGGGCGCGAGTTGCCGACTGATCAAGGACGTGCCTGGCGTGTTCGATCGCGATCCGGCTCAGGAAGCGGGCTCGGCGCGACGGTTCGCCGTGCTCGACTGGGACGATGCGATCGCGGTGGGCGGACGCATCGTGCAGGAAAAGGCGTTGCGTTTCGCGCGGGAGCAGGGCCTCGAGTTCGAGGTCGGCGCGTTGGAGTCTACGGACACGACGTTGATCGGCCGCGGACCGAGCCGGTTCGCGCCTCCGAGTGCATCGACGAAGAAGCTGAAAGTCGCCTTGCTCGGTCTGGGCACCGTCGGCCTCGGCGTGTTCCGCGAGCTGGCGCGTTTCCCGGATCGATTCGAGGTCGTCGACGTGCTCGTGC
>Ga0193706_1001075_pt1 | contig 13005 bp, 9 predicted proteins | sample U3c1metaG_FD_160130 | JGI IMG/M metagenome (GOLD analysis project Ga0193706, IMG submission 160130) | Soil microbial communities from a riparian zone of the East river system, Colorado, United States - U3c1 | ecosystem: Environmental > Terrestrial > Soil > Riparian zone | place: USA: East River... | reverse complement strand
GGGCCCGTCAGCAGGAAGGCGAGCACCGCTCCCGGGGAGAATCCGCTGACCAGCAGCAGCGCGGCGAGCGGCGTCGCAGCCGTGGCGCAGATGTAGGAAGGCATGCCGATCAGGCTGAGCACGATCACCTGCTTCCAGGGCGCGATCGAGCGCGCCCAGGAAGTCGCTTCCGGCCCCAGGAAAGGCTCGATGAAGACCGCTGCGAAGAGTCCGAACAGGATCCACGGTCCGAGGTGCGCCCAGGTCTCGAACAGGCCGTTCGCGATGTTCGAAATCCCTGGCCGCGGATGGTGATGTCCCTCGTGAGCGGGCTTCTGCGGCGCGCGCGGTCGGACCATGCGCCCGACGATCCAGCCAACCGCGAGGGCGAGGATCACCGCCGTGCACAGGCGCGCGACGGTGGTCTGCCAGCCGAGCAGCGGCAGCGAAAGCAGCAGCGAATCGACGCCAATCTCCGGCGCGGACACCAGGAGGGCCAGAGCCGCGCTCGCCGGCACACCCTTGACGATCAGCGAGCGATAGATCGGCAGCACGCCGCAGGAGCAGACCGGCATCGGCGTTCCGATGACCACGCCGCGCGCCGCCTGGCTGAGGCCCGATCCGCGCGAAAGCCAGCGCGTCGCGACCTCGGGCAGGAAAGCCTCGATCAACCCCGCGCCGATCACGCCGAGCAAGAGCGGCGGCGCAGTCTCGAGGAACAATTCGACGAAAGCCGCGGGCAGGTGCGCCCCGCCGTGCTGGTGCTCGGAATGGCCCTCCTCCACGCCGAGGTACTTGATCAAAAGCCAGGCCGCGCCGACCGCCCCCACCGCTGCCCAGGCATGGCGCTGCCGGCGATCCGCGGCTTCGTGATGCCCGGAGTCATGCTGCAAGACGAGGTGCAAGAGACCGCCGGCGAGCATGGCCGAGCACAAGGCCGAGAAGACCACCGAATTGATCGGCATCAGCGGCCCGAACCAGGTGATCGCGGCCACGGCGCAGATCACGACCACCGACCAGGCCTTTCCGAAGCGCCGCCGCGTCTGGCCCCAGAGCAGCACGCCCAGCGGCAGGTTGTGCCCCGCGACCACGAGCACCGTCGCGATCGCGAGCCGCTCGTTGTTGGCCGTCGAAGCCAGGGCCGCGCCCTCGAACAAGAGGTGCGCGACGAACAGCACCAGGATCAGGGCTCCGACCGTGATGCGCCAGCCCTGCCAGGCGTTGACCAGCGCGCGCTCGGTGACGAGCGGCAGGAACAGGCCGACCAGCATCAGGAGCGCTGCCCAGAGACCCAGGTGCGCCGCCGACTCCGGCATCAGGTGCAGCAAGGCCACCACGACGATCCCGCCGACCGTCATGCCGTCGACGAGGCCCGCGATCCGCGGCTGACGGCGCGCCGCGCGCTCCAGGAGCGGCCCGACGACGAGCGCGAGCGTGGCGATGGCGAGGAGAAGACTTGCGTTCAAGCGCTGGCCACCAGGCGGCTCAGAGTATCAGGCGCGCCGCTCGGATTTCTTCAGCTCGATGGCGCGGGTCGATTGCGGCCGAGCTTTTCGTGCGCGGCGATGAACTCCTGGCTCGCGAAGGCGGCGAGCAGCGAGAGGTCTCCGGCGAGCACCACCGCGCCCAGGATCTCGGCGAAGGTGTTCGCGTGGCCGGTGCCCGCGCAACCCAGGATCGCGAGACATTCCGCCGCCGTGCCTTTCTGCGAGCCGCCGCCGACCGTGCCGACGAGCAGCGAGGGCAGGGTCGCGCTCGCGTAGAGATCGCCGTCCGCGTTCTGCTCGAGATCCAGGAAACCGGTCGCGCATTCGCCGAGGTAGGCGACGTCCTGGCCGCAAGCGAGCAGCACCGCGGCGAGTCCATTGGCGCTTTGGACCAGCCAGTTGTGCGTGCCCAGGTGAGCGAAACCGACGCTGTAGCTCCGGTGGATCTCGACCATCGCTTCGGGCGTGGTCCGCGCGAGGCCCGCGAGGGCCGCGCGCGGTATCGTCGCGTCGACGACCACGCTGCGTCCGCGGCCTTCGATCAAGGCGCGAGCGTTGGCTCGCTTCTCGACGTCCTGGCCGTGAACGTAGCAGGCGCGCGCTCCCGTCCTTTCCGCCAGCGAACGCGAGCAATGGTCGGCGGCTTTCGCCGCCATGTTGATTCCGATCGCGTCGCCGGTCGTGAATTCCAGGCGCAAGATCAGGCGGCGGCCGATGATCTGAGTCGTCGCGCGGGTGAGCGCGCCGTGGCGCGTCTGAGTGCCGATTACTTCGCGCCAATTCTCGAGAAGTCCTTCCACGTGCGCGGCCGCGGCGATCGCGGCGGATGCGTCGTCGTACACGAGCATCGGATTCTGCGTCAGCCCTTCGTGGATCACGCGCGAACGAGGCCCTTCGCCCGCGGCGAGCAGGCGCATCCCGCGCGAATGCGAAGCGACCAGCGCGCCTTCGTTGGTCGCCATCGGTACGTAGACCTCGCGCCAGCCCGCGGACGTGTCGACGCCGAGCGGGCCGGCGAGGCCGAGCGGAATCTGCGCGAAACCGATCAGGTTCTCGATGTTCCCGCGCGCGGCCTGCGGATCGACGGACGCGCCTGCGATGTGCTCGAGTCGCTGTCCCGCGGCGCGTTCCGCCAGCTCGCGCCGGGCGCGTATCGCGTCACCCGAATAGTCATCGTCCTTCGATCGCGGCAGCGCGGAGAGCCTGGGTCGGTTCATGATCGGCCCAGCGTAGCCGCCGGAGCGCTCGATTCACGCGCGCCGTTCCGTGGCGATCGTCGACAGGCGGTCGCAGACCGCGATCACGGCTTGAAGTCCGCCTGCTCCAAGCCGACTCGCGGGAACCCGATCTGAAACCCGAGAGCGATCAAGTCGAGCAGCTGGGCCACGCGCAGGTCGGCCGCCGGATCCATCTCAACTCCTCGCTCCGGCCACTTCGCGTGTTGGGCCGCGAGCTCCCGCCTCAACTCGCTCGCGTCCCGAGCTTCGTGGTTCTCGTAGATGATGGCAGAGGGATCCGAATCGTCCGTCGACCACTTGATCGGGCAGGAAACCGTGTAGGCGAGCCGCCCTGCCTCGGCCGACTCGCTCGAAGGCCGGATGCGAAGACGGAACGGCTGCCCAGCGATGTCGACGGGGCAGATACTCGCGCCTGCGTCTTTGGGTAGGTCGACTGAAATCGGTCTGCTTGCAACAGAGTTCGTCAGCGGGATGAGCCGGAGATTCCAGATCTGGATGCCTGCTTGCATGCAGGTCTGAGTGGCACTCAGCAGAGCACTGCAAGGCGAAGCCGTATCGATGCGCAGGTCCAGTCGTCCATTCGGAGCTTGCGGGCCGCTCGGGTGATCCGGAAAGATGGGCGCGAACGGCATCTCGAGTGCAATCGCGTGCAGATGCCCACGCAGTGCCAGCGTGTCGTCTCCGGGAGCAGAGAGCTCGCGGCCGTCGCAGTGAATCGATCCGTCGGCGTGCAGCTCGAGCACATGCTTCGAAACGAAGTGGTCGGGAGGTCCGCAAGCGACTCCCGCCGCTCCGACGATCAATCCGATCGCAACTGCACGACCCCACACGCTCCGATGGACCTCCACGCCCAGAATCTATCGCCACCCGCCGTCAGGTTTCGCGGCAGCGAGGATTCGCGGCGATCCAGAGCACCCTTGGCGCCTGTTCAACGACTTCGCGACAGGGCAGGATGACGCCCGCCATGGCCTCCGACCCGTCGACCGACCTGCTCGAGAGAACGATTCAGCTCGCGTGTACCTCCGCTCGCTCCGGCGGAGGTCCTTTCGGCGCGATCGTCGCGCGCGACGGAAAAATCCTCGGCGAAGGCTCCAACCGAGTCACACTCGATCGCGATCCAACCGCTCACGCGGAAGTGATCGCCTTGCGCGCGGCATGCGCAGCGGTCGGCAGCCATGTCCTCACCGGCGCCGTCCTCTACACGAGCTGCGAGCCCTGCCCGATGTGCCTCGCCGCGGCCTGGTGGGCGCGTGTCGACCGTGTCGTCTTCTGCGCTACGCGCACTCAGGCCGCGGCCGCCGGTTTCGATGACGAGCTCCTGTACGAGGAAGTCCGGCTGCCGCTGGATCAGCGGCGATTGCCGGTGAAAACGGCGCTCCCCCACCTGGCGGACGAGCCCTTCCGCGCCTGGCGCGAGAACGATCGGCGCGTGCCTTACTGAGTTTTCACCGCGGGCTGTCGGCCTGATCCAGGGAGAGTGATAGGCTCGCACACCGATCCGCGTCCCATCCAGCAAGGAGGCCCCATGCACTTCATCGCAGTCGCAGCCCTCGCGTTCCTTTGCGCCCAGCAACCCGCGCCCGCGCCGACGCCGGCACCGGCACCGGCGAGTCAGGAAAAGCCCAAAGTCGAGAAGTCCGCCCCCTACAACGAGAAAGCCGACGCCAAAGCGGAGATCGCGGCGGCAGTCGCGCGCGCGGCCGACAACAATCGACGCGTCCTCGTGCAATGGGGCGGCAACTGGTGCGGATGGTGCATCAAGCTGCACGATCTCTATCGGAAGGACGCGGCGATCCGCAAGGAGCTCCTCTACGAGTACGACGTCGTGTACGTCGACATCGGCAAGGGGGACAAGAATCAGGATCTGGCGAGCCTGTACGGCGCGAACCTGAAGACGGGCGTGCCGTATCTGACGGTGCTCGACGGAGAGGGCAAGGTCCTGGCGAACCAGGAGACCGGCGTGCTCGAGTCCGGTGATGCGCACGACCCGGCCAAGGTGCTCGCGTTCCTGACGACGAACCAGGCCAAGTATCTGAAAGCGGACGATCTGCTCGCGGCGGCTCAGGCTCGCGCCGTGGCGGAGAAGAAGCTGGTCTTCCTGACCTTCGACGCGCCCTGGTGCGGCTGGTGCCACAAGCTCGAGAATTGGATGGAGACTCCGCAGGCGAAAGGCCTGCTCGCCAAGGATTTCGTGATCCGCAAGATCGACATCGATCGCACGATCGGCGGCAAGGAGCTCAAGGCGAAGCACTGCGAGACGGAGTCGGGCATCCCCTGGTTCTGCGTGCTCGATGGTCAAGGCACCAATCTCGGCAACTCGATGTTCCTGGTGCGGAAGGATGGCGTCGAGGCGCAGCAGAACACGGGCTTCCCGTCGACCGACGAGGAGATCGCTGCCTTCGCGACCTTGCTCGGTAAGGTTGCCAAGAATCTGACGGCGGAGGACATCGACAAGCTGAAACAGTCGCTGGTCGAGGTCCGCGAGAACGACAAGAAGAAGCAGCAGAAAGCGTCGTGATCGCGGCTTCGCTCGCGCTGCTCTTGTTCCAATCGCCTCCGGCTCCCGCGCCGGAGGCGGCCCCGCTTCCGCCTCCGACGCGCGAGGCGATGATCACGCAGGCTGTCGGTCAGCTCGTCGCTATCCAGGAGGGCGGTGAGTGGCCTTACGAAGGCGTGTACCGCGTGAGCGGCGAGATTCCGATCGGTTATCGGATCGGCGGAACGAGCATCGTGGGCACGACGCTGCTGCATGCGGCTCCCAAGGACGCGGCGGCGCAGGCGGCGATCGATCGCGGCCTCACCAGTGTCCTCGGGCTGCTCGAGCACCCGTTGATGGAGCCGTCGGTCGAGGACGTCTACGACGTTCGCGTCTGGGGACATGCCTACGCCCTGGCTTTCCTGTGCGAGCTGCGCGCGGCGAAGCGGATCGGCGGGCACGAGGCGGAAGTGCTGCGCTGGATTCCGAAGCTGGTAGAGACCTTGACCACGGAGGAGATCTCGGGCGGCGGATGGAATTACGCCAGCCACAAGCAGCCCGCGACCTTCGTGACCGCGCCCGTGACGCAAGCCCTGCTGCTCGCGCGCTCGCAGGGTGAAAAAGTTCCCGACGAGCTGTTCGAGCGCGCGCGAAACGTCCTCTTGTGCGGCCGTCACGGCAACGGCGCCTTCGTGTACTCCGGTGGAGCGGACGAGCCGGGTGGCCTGGGCATGTCGGGCAAGGTGTTCGCCTCCCTCGCGGGCTCCTCGGGGCGCTCGGCGGCTTGCGAGAGCACACTGTTCCTGCTCGGCGGATCTTCGCTCGACAAGGTGCGCGAGTCCGCGCTGAATTTCTTCGAGCACTGGGACGATCTCGAGGCGCGCCGCAAGCAAAATGGCACGCACAAGGGTTCCTACCAGATCGCGCCCTATTATTTCTTCTACGCCCATGCCTACACGGCCCAGGCGATCGAGCTCCTGCCGGCGAAAGCGCGCGACGAGCTGCGCAAGCGCATGGTCGAGACCTTGCTGCGCACGCGCGACGAGGACGGAACCTGGGACGACCGCATTTTCCCGCGCACGCGCAACTACGGCACGTCGATGGCGGTGCTCGCGCTGTTGATGGACCAGGCTCCGATGCCCGTGGCCTGGCCGGAGCCGAAGAAGTTCGCGAAGGAAAAAGAGCCCGCCAAGTGAGCGCGGAAGCCGACTCGAGCGTCTGGTACTCGGAGGGCCTGCGCTTTTCCTGCACGCAATGCGGCAACTGCTGCCGCAACCACGGCGACTACGCCTTCGTGAATCTGTCGCGCCGGGAGCTGGAGGAGATTCCGCGCTTCCTCGGGATCAGCACGGAAGAATTCCTCGCGCTGTATTGCACGAAGGAGCCCGGCCATTTCCCGACGCTGCGCATGGACACGCCGCAGTGTCCGTTCCTCGACGGAAAATCGCGCTGCACGATCTACTCCGTGCGGCCGATGCAATGCCGGACGTGGCCTTTCTGGCGCTCGAACCTCGTGCAGTCGACGTGGGAAGGAGCGGTCAATGCCTGCTGTCCAGGCGCGGGCCGCGGTGAGCTGTATTCGAAGTCGGAAATCGACGAGCGCGCCGACGCGACAGAGCGCAATTTCACCTGATTCAGGCCGCCATCGGGGTTCTGTGCGAGTCGACTCCGGGCCGAGGCCATGACTTCGCAGCGAGAAAAGCGGATCTGCTGTCACACTTTGGCTGGAGGATGCTTTCCGTGCCCGTGACCGAAGGACAGATCCCCGAGGATCGGATCGAGCTGTTGCTGGCCCAGTCGGACTGGCTGCGCCGCCTGGCGATCGGTCTCGTGCGCGACTCAGACCAGGCCGAGGATCTGGTCCAGGACACGTGGGTTGCCGCGTTGCGCCGCGCACCGCGGACGACTGGCGTCGAGCTGAGGTCCTGGCTCTCGACCGTCGTTCGCAACTTCGCGTTCCGTCGAGGCCGCGAGCGCGAGCTGCGCAAGTGGCACGAGTCCGAGGGCGGCCGCGAGGAAACTCTGTCGGAGCCCGACGCTTCGGCCGCGCGCGTGGAGCTTCAGGGTCTGCTCAGCGCGGCTTTGCTCGAGCTCGACGAGCCGCTTCGCCGCGCCCTGGTTCTGCGTTACTTCGACGCCCTGCCGACTCGCGAGGTCGCGAGCAGGCTCGGCATCTCCGACGACAACGCGCGCCAACGCATTTCACGGGCCCTGGCGAAGTTGCGCTCGAGGCTCGATCGAGAGCGTGGCTCGCGCGCGGCCTGGATCGCCATGTTGCCCTCGTCCGCACTCCCAACCGCCAGCGGCGCGGCCATCCCCAGCCTGTGGCTTCTCATGGCGATCAAGTCGAAATGGATCGGTGCGGTGTTGCTGCTCGCCGTGGCCGGCCTCGGATGGCGCGCGCTGCAGCCGCCCGAGTCCTCGGAGAGCTCACGCGCGCTCGTCCCAGTCGCCGAGGCCTCGCTCGCCGCGAAGGACGAATCCGTGGCCGTGATGCCAGTTGCCGGGGAAACGGCTGAGAATCGCAGCGCGGCTCCCGCAATTCCAACTGCGGCTTTTTTGCCCGGTGCGGCCTTCGGGGAACGGACACTCGACGTTATCTGCCGCGCCCGGGAGGATCATCGCCCGCTCGAAGGCCTCGTGGTCCGTGTCGCCGGCGAGAAGTGGGTGACGCTCGACCCGAGCGGCGCCACGAACTCGAGATCGCCCACCACGGGCGCCGATGGACGGGCCAGGCTCCGACTTCACGCGGATGGCCCCTGGATCATCACGGCCTTGGATCCCGACAACGCGGTGTCCCGTGAGAGTCTCGAGATCGAAACGTTTCCAGCGGGGACGACTCGTGAGATCACGATCGAGCACTCCACGCGAGAAGATCGCGTGTTCTTCGGACGGGTGTTCGAGCGAGACGGCGGCGAACCGATTGCAGGCGCACAGCTCTTGTTGGAAGCGACGAAGCAGCTTGTGACATCGACCGACGCAGAAGGTCGATTCGAGCTTCCGTTCGGCTCCTGGGGCTCTCGGCACTTCGGCGTGGTCGCCGAGGGCCATGCCGGCGCATGGTTCGGCCCCGACGACGATCACGCTTCGGCGGAGACGGCCTTCGAGCTTCCGCTCGACCGCGGAGCGGAACTGATCATTCAGTTCACGGGCATCCCGGGTTCGGCCTGGCGCGAATCGTCCGCGGTCCTTTCGACCGCGATGAATCACCAGATCCGCAGCTCGAAGCGCCATTTGGTCTGGCGGGGCGGAGATCGCAAGTGGAATCAGGACTGCGACGACGCTGGCCGGGTGCGATTCACGGACTTGCCTCCGTGGGTGCCGCTCGCCCTGACCTGGTCGGGAAAATCCCGAGGGCTTCAGGCTTTCCAGCCGCTGACACTCGAACCTGGGGAAAAGCGCTCGATCGAGGTTTCGATCGACTCCGGATGCCGCATCGAGGGATGGGTGCGCAAGGCATCCGGGGAACCACTGGCCGCGATGACCATCCTGCTCCTGCCGGATGGCACGAATCGGGATGAATTGATGCAGGAGGGCGACAGTAGACAGGTCGTCAAGTCGGCGATCAGCGCTAGCGATGGCTCCTTCGTCATCGAACGGGTCGCCCCAGGTGCCTGGCGACTGGGCCCAGCCGTCGAGTCCCGGCAAAACCTCGGGACCGCGAACGCGAAACGGGTCGCGCCCTTGGCGCTGCGATTGGAGATTGCCGACACCGAGCTGCTGCGCAAGGTCGAGCTGATCCTGCCCGACGCGCTGTACATCCGCGGCCACGTTTTCGATCCGGAGGGAAAGGAAATGCAGGGCGTCGTCGTCACCGGCGTCCGATCCGGGTCGTTCCTTTCCACGCAGAGCGCGAAGGACGGTGGCTTCGAGCTTGGCCCGCTGGCGCAAGGCCGCTACGAGCTGCAAGCGCTACTTCCTGGCAGCGCAGGAGCTCCATCCCTGCCGATGAACGTCGAGGCCGGCACCGAGGGCATTCGGCTTCAACTGCGCCGAGCAGGCTCCATCTCCGGACGCCTGCGCCTGGCGCAGGGAATCGGGCCGATCGATGGACATGTGATCGCGAGCCGTATGTCGGAAGACGATGGCATGCAGACCTCGACCACGCAGCCCGATGGAAAATTCAGGCTCGGCGGCCTGCTTCCGGGAACGATCCATCTGTCGGCGAGCACGGAGGAAGGTCTTGCGGGGGTGGCTCAGGACCTCGTGCTTCACGAGGGCGAGACGCTCGAGGGCGTCGAAATCACGCTGCTGCCCGCGGGGCAGCTGTCGTTGCGCTACGAGGGAAAGGGCACCCATGCATCGGTGCATTGCAGTCTGGGTGACGTCGTGGTTGCTGGCGATGGTCTCCCACGCGGCAAGAATGCGCGTTTCTTCGTTCCGCCGGGAAAACTGCGCCTGGAGGTTCAGGTCGCAGATGGGAGCGCGCCCATGGTGCGCGAGTTCGAGCTCGAGGCAGGAGCCAGCAAGGAATTCCGATTCACCGACGAGGATTGACTCAGAGCTGCGTTCCGGGGCCGACCTTGACGCCCTGCTCGTAGCGAGCTGAATCGAGCACCTCCCCGCACTCGTTCCACGAGGTCCACGGGCCCTCGCGCTTGCCGTCGAGGAAATCGCCGGACGATTCCTTCGTTCCATCGGCGAAGAAAAATTCCCAGGGACCGATGCGCCGGCCGTCGATCGCCATGCCGCGAGCTTCGAGCTGGCCGTTGGCGTGCCAGAAGGACATCTCGCTGGCCTTGCCGTCGCGCCTGAATTCGCAGCTCGATTTCAGCGTTCCGTCTTCCCACCACGTGCGCCACGCCCCCGCCGGCTCGCCGTGGATCCAGTGGCGCTCGGCTTCGACCTGGCCGTCGCGGAAGAAGCTGCGCTCGCGCCCGTGCTTGACGAACGTTCCGCCGCGCTGCGCGAGTCCTTCGATTTCGCTGCGCGGGTGCTGCGGGTTCGGTCCGCGGTCCCAGTAATCGCGGCGCAAGTCCATCTGCCCGGGCTCCGGCGCGCGGACGCGCATCGCAGAAGGCATGGACAGCGTCTGGCGGCATGCGGCCGACAGCGAAGCGAGCACGACAAGGGTCCAGGCGATCCTGCGCGTCCTCGCGGCCCTGGTCATTGAGGCAATCCGTCGATCAACGCGCGCAGCAACCAGTGGAACGTTCCCTGCGACCAGCTGCGGTAATACGGGCTGAACGCGAAGAGGTGCACGCGACCCTGGCCGACGTTGGCACGCACCCACGCAGCCTTGCCGGCAATGACATTGGGCGAGCGGACCCAGCCCGAGAGCAGCAGATCGTTCGCGGCGTAGCTGGCGAGGGTCACGGGCTCTGCTCCTTCCTTCGGCTTCGCATCCGTCGCTGCCCAGGCGATTCCATCGCTGAAGAACAGATTGCCGCTCGTCGGATTCTCGGGCGCCATCAGGTCGCCCGCGACCGCTTCGACCTGGGCGCGCAGCACGCTGCCCGGGCAGGAGAAATCGCCGGCTTCCTTGCCGTGGGCGACATCTTTCAAGGGCAGCTGGAACAACTCGATCGCCCAGTTCGCGGAGCGCCCCACCGCGACCAGCCGGCCGCCGCCTCGCACGAAGGCGTCGATCGCGAGCCGGCCTTCGCGTTCGAGCCCGCCGGCGTATTCCTCGGGCACGCTGCCGGAGTCGCGGCCGTGATCGATCCCGTCGCTGGAGAGATCCGGCATCACGAGCACGTCGCAGAGCTGCTCGAGATGGCCGCCGCGCAGACGCGCGTTGTTCACGCTCTGGTAGGGCATGCCGCAATACTCGAGCGTCCAGCGCAGCCAGCCCTCGTCCATGGACGCGGTCCACGGTTGATACACCGCGACGCGCGGGAGCTTGAACCAGGAGAGAGCCGCGGAGTTCGGCGTCGGTGCAGGCCCGAAGCTGCCCTTGGTCAGCACCGTGGTCTCGCCGCGCGAAAGGCGGCCGAAGAGCGTGCGCCAGCCATCGACATCGCTCGCGCTGCCGCGCGGAGCCGGCTTGGTCGCTCGCGCTTCGCTCGATTTCAGCAAAGGCGCAAGGGAATCGGCTTCGAGCTTGGCTGCCGCGACGACTTCCACTCCCAGCAGCGCCGGGAGAGTCCAGCCCGCGACGTCGTACGGCGGCTCATCGCCCGGATAAACTTGATGCTCGAAGAGGTCGTTGACGTGGCGCCACGCGGGTTGTCCAGAGGCGATCACGAGCGAGCCCGCATCCATCGCTCGGCCATCGACGGTGATCGAGGCGCTCGCGCGCTGGATCTCGACGCCGGTGCGCAGCAGGGCCTCGCAGAGTCGCACGACCGCGTCGGAATCAGGATTCGCGGCCGGGATGATCCAGGCCGCGGGATCGCCGCTGGCGGGGCCTAGCTCGCAGGTGCGCCGCGCCGACTCCAGCACCGTGCGCGTCCAGAGCTCCGGCTCGCGCGCCACGCCTTGGAACAGCGAAGTCGCGAAGGCCATCTCGTAGTTCAGGATGTCGCGCACGCGCCACCATCCGCCGGCCCAGGGATCGCGGAAACGATTGGACGGCGCGTAGCGCGAGAGCCCCGAGGGCGCTTTCAGCTTGTCAGCAGCGACCCACAGCGGGCTCGCGAGGTTCGCCGACGCGGCTTCGGTCAACAGACCGATGATGTTGTGCCGCACCGGCACGTTGCGATTCCCGCCGTGCCACCACATGTCGAAGGACACGCCGCTGGCCACGCCCTTCAAACCGCGGGCAGTCATATCGAGAGCCGCGCGCGTGCCGATCAAATCGATCGCTCCCATCACATTGGGATCGAGATTGGGATCGAGCGGATCGCGGAAGGGCGGCACGAACATGCGCTCGGCGAAGGAGCCCTGCTGGTGGACGTCCCAGTAGATCTGCGGGTGCCAGCGCTCGTAGAGCAGGCTGGAGACGATGCGCGTCTCCTCGAGGCTGAGCATGAACCAGTCGCGATTGTTGTCGTGGCCCGCGTAGGGCTGGTAGAGCCACGGAAGCCCCGCGCCTTCGAAGGACTTCCCCACCGAGTCCATGTACCAGTGCGCGACCTTGTCGAGACCGTCGGGGTTGGTGCAGGGCAGGATCACGACCACGGCGCGCTCGCGCACGCTCTTCCAGGGCTCCTCGATCGAGGTGGCGAGGTTCCAGGCGAGCTCCATCGCGAACTGCGGCGCCGCGACCTCGGTGGAGTGCATCGCGATGGAAATCATCACGATCGGCAGGGCGCGACCGAGCAGCTCCTGAGCGGCCTGCGCGGTGAGGCCGCGCGGATCGGCGATGCGGCGCGCGTCCTCGCGCAGCGCGTCGAGCCGCGTCATGTTGGCTTCGCTCGAGACCACACAGGCGAGGAACTCGCGGCCCTCGGTCGTCGTGCCCGCGACTTCCAGGGCGACGCGCGGTGAGGCCTTGTCGAGCTCGCGGTACCAGCTGGAGACGCTGTTCCAGTCCGGCAGGAAGAAATCCGCGCCCACCGGCCGGCCGAAGTGCTTCTCGGGAGAAACCTGGGCGCTGGCCTGCGCGACCAAGGTGGCGAGGACGATCGACACCTGAGCGAGGAGATTGCGTTGCATGGATTTCCTTCGAGTTGCAGGAGGTTGGCGAAAAGCGGCGCGGCCTGCCAGAGCAATTCCCGCGCGATTCCGCCCCAGAGCGGCGGCGGAGTCTTTCCGCGGCTTGCTAGCATCGCGGCATGACGCGCGATCACGGCCTCGACATCGAGTTCCAGAAACGACGGCTCGACAACGGCCTCGAGGTCGTGGTGCACGAGGACCACGCCGACCCGCTGGTCAGCGTCTACGTCGCCTACCACGTCGGCAGCGCGCGCGAAGTACCGGGCCTGACCGGATTCGCCCATCT
>Ga0193706_1001074_pt1 | contig 13006 bp, 9 predicted proteins | sample U3c1metaG_FD_160130 | JGI IMG/M metagenome (GOLD analysis project Ga0193706, IMG submission 160130) | Soil microbial communities from a riparian zone of the East river system, Colorado, United States - U3c1 | ecosystem: Environmental > Terrestrial > Soil > Riparian zone | place: USA: East River... | reverse complement strand
GGAGTGCTCGCCGAGGTCCGAAAGGCCCCGCGCCAGCGATTGAGAGGACGTCAAGCCGAAACCGCGCCCTTCAACCACTCAGGCCGACGACGTGGTGAATAGGTCGGGCTAAGGGCTTGGTTTTCGAAATCCACGAAGAGGAGGACGTGACGAAGTGTTGGGCCCAGCCGGATCGATGGGCCGTCCGCCACTCTGGATCGGATGCCCCAAAAATGGCAGATTTCGATCCTAGGGCGGTGGTCAACGTGGATTTCTTCGGGGTTCTGAACGAAGAGTTTCCGCGGCCAGCGGATCAGCTCAAGGGTATCGGCCCCGGTGGCATTTTGGTGATACGCCTGCAACCGGACAAACCACCCGACGGTGAGCATGGCATCGAATTCGAGCTGAACTGGCAATCGGAACGATATCACCCGCTGAATTGGATCGCCCGCCCCAACGATTGGAGCAAGGCGCGGGTTGAAGAAGACCTCCTTGTCTTGGAGTATTCGAGCGGCGCGAGATTCTCGCTGTCTAGGGAGTCGGGATGGCCCGTCGAGATGTCACATCCAGCAGGCGCGCACCTGGAGCTCATCGAATACAAGAACTCGGCGGACGCCGGGGACTATGAGATTCCCTCACCCACGAAAGGAATGAAGAACATCGCCCAGGAATTGATCGAGGCAGCAGTGCCGCTGTTCTTGTTCGGTCAGCGTTCGTGCGTATACACGGCCGCAGCCCACGCATGTCGCGAGAAGACATTCGAGAAGGCCGTCATTGATGAGAAGCTCATCAGAGTCTTCGCAGCCTTGTACACCAAGGAATTGCGCCGCTGTTTCGGAGACACGGTCGAGGATTTCGGCAAACGCATCGCTGGATTCGCCGATTGGTGCGAACAAAGGCTGAACGAGATCGGCGACGACTCGAAGCTGCGCGACGAGTTCGATGCCATCGTTTCAAAGCGGAGAGCAGATCTTGTCAAACACATGGAAGACGGGATCAATGAATTCGTGACCGCGATTCCGGCTTTCGAGCGCTCGACGACGGAATCAGCCGACGAGGAGGAGCCTCTTGATCCCGAACTCGTGTCGAAGATCTTCGTCTCCGAAGAGACCGCAGTCCGCGAGGCCTTCCAGGTCGAGATCGCGGCGCCCTTGCGCGAGAAGTTCGATTCGGATCTGCGCGCGATCGGCGCCTTGAAGTGAACGAGACGCGCGAGCGCGCTACGCAAGCCTGATTGACGGACCTCCGTCCTACGGCTGGTAACTTCGCACGCGGTTCGCACCAGCCAGAGTGGTGTATTCTGACGGACACTGCAGTGATGCGCCTCGAACACCCGCCTATCGACCCTCATGCGCGCGATTGACCTCACCTTCCTCCTGATCGCTTTCTGCGTCTCGCCGCATCCTCCGCAGAGTCCCGGGTCGCCTGCGAACTCGACAGCCAAAGCTGAGGATTCAGCGAGCGAAATCGCGGCACGCCTTGGAGAGAAGAGCAGGCATCGAAGCTGCACGGCCACTTACCGGATGTCGAGCAAAGGCGAAGAGTCGACCCTGCGGATCAGCTACCGCGCGCCCGGAGCAATGAGGCTCGACCTACGCAAAACCGACGGCGGGGCGAAGGTGTGGATCCTTCCGGACCGCTGGGTCGTGCAATCGACGGAGAAGGATCAATCCATCTCCGTGGATCTGGACACTTCGAAATTCTTCGGCGCCGGAGCCTTCGCGGTGTTGGACAAGGAGTTTCCGCCCCCGACAGGGATGGACGCGGGACCTGGAGCATTCTTCGCGTTGCGCTTGCACCCGGACAGGCCGCTGGAGACTGGCAGTTACATCGAGACCGATTTCTCGTGGCGCCCGTATCGAAAGCACGCCCTCGGCTGGTTCGTGCGCGCGGACGAATGGAAAGACGCGAGCGTGGACGAGAAGCGCCTCACCTACGACTACGCCAGCGGTGCGAAATTCTCTTTGTCGAGAGATTCAGGATGGCCGGTCGAGGTCATGCATCCAGCGGGCGCGCGCATGGAGCTCACGGAGTTCGTCGACTCCGCCGAAGACCGCGACTTCGTGATTCCGACTCCAGCGAAAGCGATGAAGGATGTGACGAAGGAGTTCATCGCCGAGAAGGCGCAGACGATGTGGTATCTGGAGCGCGCTGGCGCTTACTCCAGAGCGTCGCTCGCCTTGCGCGACATGCAGTTCGAGCCGGCGACGGTGCACGAAAAAGTCGCGCGGGTGTTCCAGGTCATGTACGCCGCGGAAATGTCGCGCGGTTTCGAGCGCTGGAAGCAAGCCGCCGAGGCAGACATCGATCGATTCGTCACTTCATGCAAGACCCGGCTCGCGCAGATGGGCGGCGACCCGAAGTTGCGCGCAGAGCTGGACAAGTCGGTCGCTGAATCGAAGGCAGCTCTCGTCAAGAGCACTCAGGATGCGATCGACGGATACCTCGCGAAGATCCCTGCGTTCAAGTTCGTGCCGAAGCAATCAGACGCCACCGAGGAGACTGTCGCTCCCGAGTTCGGTCAGGAGATCTTCGTCATCGAGCAAGCAGCGGCGCGCGAAGCCTTCAAGGCCGAAATCGCGGTTCCACTGCTGGAGACATTCGACGCGCGCCTGCGCAAGATAGGCGCGTTGAAGTAGATCCGTGGGAGCGAGTTGTGGGTCTGCGACCGATGGCAGGCATGGTTTGGCTCGATGACCACGGATCTTGCGTGCTGTACAGGCCTGTGCAGCCGGATCGGGCTATCCTGGGTGCGTGGCAGAGTGGCACCTGAGCAGTTCCCGAAACACCTGTCCAATCGAGTCTGATGCGCGCAATTGATCTCTCCCTTTTCCTGATCGCACTTGGCGCCTTGCCGCTGACTCCGCAAAGTCCCGATCCGACGACGAAGCCGGTCGAGGAGGCCGAGGATTCGGCGAGAGAGATCGTGAGTCGACTGCGAGAGAAGACCAGGCATCAGAGCTGTACGGCGACGTATCGGCTGATCAAAAAGGACACGGAGGAGACCCTGCGGATCAGTTACCAAGCCCCCTCAGCGCTGAGGATTGACCTTGGCAACGACGACGGGTCGATGACGATGTGGGTTCTCGCGGAGCGATGGGCCGTGCAATCGAATATGAAAGGTCGTTCCACCGCGATGGATGTGGACCCCACCTTGGTGTTCGGTGCCGCAGTCCTCGAGGTGTTGTCCAAGGAGTTTCCGCCTCCGGCGGACATGGAGGAGGGGGCTGGAGGCTACTTGGCTTTTCGTTTGCACCCGGACAAGCCGACAGAAGATGGCAGTTACCTCGAATTTGAACTTGGGTGGCAAGCACAACGTAGGCACGCCCTCGGCTGGTTCGCGGGTTCGAAAGACTCGAATGACCTGGACGTGGACGAGAAGCGCCTGTTCCACGACTACGCGAGTGGTGCGAAATTCTCCCTGTCCAGAGAATCTGGATGGCCGAGCGAGATCATGCATCCGAAAGGCTCACGATTGGAGCTCGTCGAGTTCGTCGCCTCGGTCGAGGACAGCGACTTCGTCATTCCAGCGCCTACGGAGGTCATGCAGGATGAAACGCAGAACTTCATCATCAGCTTGGCTCCTGCCATGTGGTACCAGCAGCGCTCTCTTGCCTACTACGGGGCATCCTGCGCGTCCCGCGACAAGCTGTACGAGGAGGAAGTGGTTCACGAAAAGGTGGCGCGAGTTTTCACGGTCATGTACAGAGCAGAGATGCACCGCAGTTTTGGACGGTGGATTGAATCGGGTGAGAATGGGATCGATGAATTCGCCACGTGGTGCGAGGAAGAGCTGGAGCGGATCGGCGACGACTCGGAGTTGCGTGCCGAGCTCGACGAAGCGATCGCCGAATGGAAAGCCGATTTCGTCAAGACTCTCGAGGATGGAATCGACGGCTACGTTTCGTTGATTCCTGAATTCAAGTACCCGCCGCAGCAATCAGTCTCAAATGACGATCGATTCGATGCCGAATTCGTGCCGGCGATCTTTCTCACCGAAAAAAAGGTGGCTCATCAGGCCTTCCAGGTCGAAATCGCGACGCCTCTGCTGGAGAAATTCGAGACCAGGATGCGCGAGATCGGCGCATTGAAATGACTGCGAGGGTAGCGGCCGACGCTCCCGTCTACTTCTGCTCGAAGGCCTGCAGCTGAGCGAGCAGCCACTGGATCCGCGCAGTCGCGGCCGCATCCTGACCGTTCCTCGCCAGCGCGTCCTCGGCGATCCGAATTGCTTCCTGGAAATTCGCGTCGACGGGTCGATCAGGATTCGACGTGAACAGTTGGTTGATCGTCGACACGTACGCGTACGAAAGGCTCGAGCTCGTCTGACCGCTCACGGAATCGAGCAGCGACCGCGCCATGCGCAGCCTCGCGTCATCGGTCAGACCCTTCAAGCTCGATACTCCCCACGTCAAAGTCCCCGCCTGCGACTCGTCGTGCGTCCGGATCAAATTGTCGACGAGCATGTCCCCGAGCCGATCGTGCTCCGCGGCCGGTCGGAGCGAAGCTGCCCACGCGAGCGAGCCGGTCTTCTTCAGGGCAGTCGCCTTTTCGGCCTCGCTCATCGTGGGATCGTTCAAGGTCGCCTCGTAAGCAGCGAAACCCGCTCCGAGCTTCTCGCGCAGCGCATCGGCATGCTCCGGCGAGAGCTTCGAGAGGACCTGAGCTGCCGTGCCCGTTCCTTCCGGATCGGAATGCGGATCGGCCACGAAGGCCGCGAGCGGATCGAGGGCAGCGATCCCCAGTGCGACGAGCCCGTCTGAAACCGACTTCTCCGCATCGGGATCCAGCCCCTTCTCGCCCAACTTCCCGACGAAGAACTTCGCCACGTCGCGCTGCAGCTCCGGATGCTTCACCGCGAGTTTCGCGAGCATGCCGGACAGTCGCGCGAGCGCCTTCGGATCCTTCGACGCGTCGAACACGGCCATGACGGCCGCCGACATGTCGAGCGGAGAGCTGAGCAGTCCCTCCTCGAGCAGAGCCAGCAGGATCGGATCCTGCGCCGTGATCAGCGCGTCGAGCAGCACCTGGTTCGCTTCGAGCGAGCCCTTCTTCAGCAGCAGGTCGATCGCGCGGACTTGATCGAGCCGGCTCGAAGAAGCAAGCAGCGTGCGCAGCTCCGCAAGGGAAAGGAATGCGTCCCCTTCCGGCGCGACCTTGGTGCGAGCAGCCGCGGCCAGCCCGGGCGAATCGAGCCCTTCCACGTCGGCTCTCGAGCCCGCAGCCCGATCCGCAACGTCCGCCGAGTCGGCCGCGACGATCGGCGCGACCGCGGAACTCTTCCTCTCCCCCAGCCTCGGCAGAATCCCTTCAGTCACCACCAGCGCGCAGAGCACCCCCGAGGCGAGGCTGACCGCGACGATCGACTTGGTGCTCATCAACAGGACTCCGTGGTGGGCTGCATGAATCGTGGAGGTCTCAGGTACCAGGAGGAGAGAAGCCAGGGGCCAAGCGCGCGGATCGATGCCGTTCTCCCGCTCCATGCGCTCGCGCAACAACGCCAGAGCTCGCCGCAAGCGCGTGCGCACCGTCGCGTCGGGAATGCCTTCGAGGCTTGCGATCCGCGCCGCGGAAAGCCCGCCGTAGAAGCGCTGCAGCACGACCTTGCGATAGGGCTCCTCGAGCTCGAGCACCAGCTTCGCGAGCAAGCGCTCCTGCTCGATCCGCGCGACCACCTCGTCCGTCGGCGGAGCCTCGGCCTGATCGAGCTCGAGCTCGCGGCCGCGCAACCTGCCTTGGACCCGCGCCATCCGCCGCGCCACCCTGGCCAGCCAGGCCCGAAGAGAATGCTCCTGCCGCGGCGGATTGCGCAGGGCGGCCACCCACGTGTCCTGGACGAGATCATCGGCCGCCGCCCCATCGACCGCGAGCCGCTTGGCCAGGCCTGCGAGCCACTCGGAGTGGGCCAGCAGGCTCTTGAGGCTCGGCGAGGGATTGGGGAGTGCCATTCCATCCCCATTGTGGGCGCTGCGCGAAAAACGATTCAGCGGAGTCGGCAATTCCCAGGTCCCGCGGGAATTTCACGGATTGAGCGAGAGCGGCGCGGGCATTCCCCCCACGCCCCAACCCGCGACCCTCCCATGTCCAAGCTCATCCAGCACCTGTTACGTGAACGTCTACTCGGGCCGCACCGGCGGGCTGCTCCTGCACCTGCAAGGTCAGCGCACCGGCGACCACTTCGGCTGGTCTGTCTCTGGCCTAGGAGACTACGACTCGGACGGCTTCGGCGATCTCATCGTCGGCGCTCCGCTGCACGAATGGACCGAGGCCACGGGCGGCATCGACCGCGGTGCCGTGTACCTGATCTCCGGCATCGACGGCCACCAGATCTGGAAGTACGGCGGCGTCTCGGACGACAGCTGGCTCGGCTGGGTCGTCCTCGGGCTCGGAGACATCGACGGCAACGGCCAGCTGGATTACGCCATGTCCGAGCCGGGCATGGACCTCATCATGACCGGCGAGATCGGTCGAGTGACCATCATGACCACCGGGAGCTTCCCGATGGCGCACGATTTCCTCGGCGAGGACGCGGGCGATTATTTCGGCTACTCGATGGCGAACATCGGCGACGTCACAGGCGACGGCCGCGTGGATCTCGTGGTCGGAGCGCCTTACTACGACACGGGCTTCGCCTTGCCCGCGGGCCGCGCCTATCTGTGCAAGCTCGTTCAGCCGCCGGCGGCGCCGATCCCCTTGATGACCGGCAGCTCGACCGGCGGACACCTGGGCTTCTCGGTCGGCGGCGGATTCGACTTCGACGCCGACGGTGTGGGCGACTTCGCGCTCGGCGAGCCTTACTACAAGATCGGTGGGATTCCGCGAGGACGCGTGCGCGTGCTCTCCGGTGCGACGCTCTCCCTCGCACAGACGATCAACGGGACCGACGACGACTTGCTCGGCTATTCCGTCGCCGGCCTGGCCGATGCCGACGGCGATGGGCACGGCGATCTGATGGTGGGGCTCCCCGGCGGAGACATCGGCGGCAACGTCGATTTCGGCGTGGCGCGGATGTACTCGGGAGCGACCTGGCAGGCTGGATTCGAGATCAACGGCTACCACGCCGATGAACGCATGGGGCATTGCGTCGCGTCCGCGGGCGATCTCAACGCTGACGGGGCGAGCGACATCATTTGCGGCGCGAACTCGTCGGACCTGCACGGCACGAACTGCGGGCGTGTGCGGGTCGTGCTCGGCAATACATCTTTCCCCAGCGCCTACTGCACCGCGAAGACGAACTCGGTCTTCTGCATTCCGTCGATCTTCTACACCGGCTGTCCGAGCGCTTCGATCGGCGACAATTTCCGCATCCACGCGTCCTCGGTGCTGCTGAACAAGGTCGGTCTCTTGATCTGGTCGCGATCGGCGGCGTCCATTCCCTTCTCGGAAGGGACTCTGTGCCTGGGAGCGCCGGTTCGACGCACGCCGGGACAGACGGCCTACGCGCAGCCGGCCGGGCAGAACTGCATCGGAGCGTACGACTACCACTTCAGCCAGGCGTACATGGCGGCTCAGACAGTCAACGCTGGCGATCAGATCTACGCGCAGCACTGGAGCCGCGATCCCGGGTTCCCGCCGCCGAACAACGTCGGCCTGACCAACGCACTGCACGTCACGATCCTGCCCTAGCGAGAACCGGACACGCTTCGGGCGAGGCGAGCTGGCCATCTACGGCGGTTCGGAAGGGTCAGCTTGACCGTGACCTGCTTCCCATCGCGCCGGGCGGCCACCTTCGTCTCGCCCGATGCGCATGTTTGGGCTTCATCGCGGTTGAAGCTCCATACATCAGGCCGCCTGGTGGACAGCAGGGAATGTCCACTTCTGGCGTTCCTGCTACGCTCGTGCACGAGACGATCCGCTGCTGATCCTCGACGGCACGATGAATCGAACGATTGCCCTGCTGCTCGCTCTGGTAAGCCTGCTCGTCCTCGGGATCACCTGGTTCGTGCTGCGCAATCCTCCGGCCGAACGTGAACTCGTGAGCGAAGTGCAGGCTGCACCGCTTGCAGACGCCCAGGAGATCCTTGCCGTGACGCTGCCGGCGGTATCCGAGCTAACTACGACGCGCTCCCAGGTCCCGCTGCCCGGGAAACCCATTCCGGATGCCGGTCAGCGGTTCGAGTGGCTCCGCAAGCCGCCTCGCGAGTCTCGCGGCATGACGCTGTACCAGCCTTTGCGGCTCAGGGGCGTCGTGCTCGATGCAGAGAGCCATCCGGTGGCCAAGGCCAGCGTCATGCTCTGGCCTTCCAAGACGGAGACTCTGGAAGACGGCCGTTTCGAGCTCGAGGTGCCTGGACAGCTCGCGAAAGATGCGCGAATCTTCGCCGCCAAGCCTGGCTGGCAAGCGGCGAGCGCGGGCTTCGCGCTGGGGTCACCGCTCGTGCTCCGCTTGGAGAGCGCGGCGCTCGAGATCAGCGGCATCGTGCTGCAGGCTGATGGAACTCCCGCCGTCGGCTGGGAGATGCAGCTGCTCGACGGCACCGAAATGTCCCTCGGGACGCTGCCGGTGGTCCTTGCGGAGGATCTCGCCGCGGGAAGGACGGCCGCGACTCCCTGCGTCACGGGTGCATCCGGAGAATTCGTGCTGAGTGGATTGTCCCCGCGCAACTACGGCGTGCAGGCAACCGGCAAGGCGAGCTCGACGATCGTGCGGGAGAACGCGATCGCGGCGGGCACGAGAGGTCTGGTCATGCGCGCGTGGGGCGATGCGAGCCTTGGTGAGCTCCGGGGCATGGTCATGAATCGCCGCGGAGCTCCTGTCCCGAACGTCAAGCTCACGCTGGAGCTCTGCACTTTCAGGAACGCGAACGCTGCCTGCTGGTCCGCGGCTTCCACCGCGCAGTCCGGCGAGGATGGCAGCTTCCGCATGACGCGCGTCCCTCAGGGCGAAATCAGGCTCAGGGTTTCAGGAAACGGCCTCGTGTCGCAGCTCATCGACGCCAGCGAAATCGACTTCAGGAGAGAATGTAGATTGACGATCGAGCAACTCGCCCCTGTCGAGCTGACACCCGACGCAGCCATCTATCGAGCCCCTGTTCGTGTCCGGTGACCGTGCGCGGTCACCGGGTCACGCGACGGCTCTCGACTCGTGCGGCCAACCGCTGGCGGAGATCACGCTCGATTTCTCTGCGGCGATACCCAATGCCCAGAGTCTCTGGGTGAGCGAGCTGGCGCGAACACTCGTGCTCTCGCGGAATGGCACCGAACTCGCACGACTCCCCGTCGACCTCGTGGACGGCGAAGTCACGGAACTGCGCTACTGACCGCGCGCTGAGGTTTCGTCGACGCGCTACGGCGCCTCGGCAAGCGTCACCTTGACCGTGACCTGCTTCCCATCGCGCTCGACGACCACTTTCGTCTCGCCCGACACGCCGGTGAGAGCTTCGCTGAGCTCCGTAGTGCTCGCGACCGCCTTGTCGCCGACTTTCACGATCTTGTCCCCCGCGACGAAGCCAGCCTGATCCGCCGTTCCGCCCGGAGTGATCACGTCGATCGCGAGGCCTTCGCCGAGACGGATCCCCAGGCGCCGCGCCGCTCCCCCGCCAGGACCGCCGCCCGCGTCCGCGGGGAACTCGATCGCGGCCTCGACGTCCTTGCCCTTGCGCTGGACGACGACCTTGGTCTTCGCCGGCCCCTCGCGCAGCGCCGCGCGCATCGCATCGCTGTCCGCGACCAGGGTGTCGCCGATCTTCACGATCTTGTCGCCGACCTGCAGCCCGATCTTGGCCGCCATCCCGTCCTCGACGACTTCCTCGATCGTCATGTCCTCGGTGAGCGACACGCCCAGACGCCTGCCGCCGAATCCTCCGCCGCCCGGCGCGCGCAGATTCTCGCGCGAGAGCAGCTCGGGCAGGTTCGCGATCCCCAGCGCTCCGACCGCGATCACGATCGCCGAGTTCTGCTGGTAGAGCGGAATCGCCTGGTCGAACGTGTCGAACTGCGTGTGGTGCGTGTGGTTGTAATTCGCCTTGCCGCGCTGGCTCCAGAAGAAGCCTGGCACGTTCGCCGAGAGGAAGGAGGAGTGGTCGCTTCCGCCGCCGGAAAGTCCCTTCACTTCGCTGACCTTGAACGGCATCTCGGGATCGAGGCCGATCACCGGCGCGAAGATCGCTTCGAAGGGCTTGACCATCGGCGGCGTGGCCGTGATCCCGGCGCAGTAGTTGGTCCCGCCGTCGTGGACGAGGACCGCGGAGATCTTCGCCATCTCGTCCTTGTGCGCCTTCACGTAGGCCGCCGAGCCGAGCAAGCCCTGCTCCTCGCCGCTCCAGAGCATGAAACGGATCGTGCGCTTGGGCTTCACGCCGGATTTCACGAGCAGTCGCGCCGCTTCCATCGTGGTCGCGCAGCCCGTGCCGTTGTCGGTCGTGCCCGTCGCGCCGTCCCAGGAGTCGATGTGGCCGCCGACGATCACGACTTCGTCGGGTTTTTCGCTGCCCGGGATCTCGGCGATCACGTTGTTGAGTGCGATCGGTCCCTTCTCGAACCAGTTGCGGATGTCGAACTCGAGCTTGACCTCGTCGCCGGCCTTGAGGCGCTCGCAGATCTCCTTGTGCTCGGCCGCGAGCAGCGTGATCGACGGCCGGGTCGGCAGCTTGTCGAAGGCGACTTTCGAATTGCCGCCGGTCAGGATCAGCTCGTTGCGGCTCGCGCGGATCGTGCCCGCGATGCCTTCGGATTCGTAGAGCTTGTCGAGCTTGTCGCGGAACTCGCGATCGACGGGAGGGTTCGCGGATCCGCCTGCACCCGGGCCGCCTGCACCCGGGCCGCCCGCTCCGGGGCCGCGCGCTGCACCCGCTTCCGTCGCGCCGCCAGCCGCCGGGCGTGACCCCACAGCGCCGCCTCCGCGGTTCGCTCCATCCGCGCCAGCGCCGGCCACGGGAGACGCGGGGCCGCGCTCGGGTCGCGCAGGCGCCGCCGGCGCGATGATCCACGCGCCCTTGAGCTTCGAGCGCACCTTGGCGAGCTCCTCGTCGTTCGTCGGCGCGAGCACCGCGACGCCGACCACCGGCCCGCTCGTCCCCGCCGTCCACGCGTTCGTGCCGAAGTGCAGCTCCTTCTGCTCCGGCGTGAGCATGCGGCCCGACGCCGGCCCGCGGTTGAAGCCGACCGGGAACTCGCCCCATTGCTCGAGGCGGCAGTTCTGCAGGCCGAAGCTCTCGAACTGCTCGCGCGTCCAGACGCAGGCGTTCTGCAGACCGTCCGAGCCCGTGAGCCGCGGTCCGATGCGATTCGCGAGGTGGTCGAGGTGCTCCATCACGCGACTGTCGCTGCGACCGAGCTCGATGATCTTCGCCGCGTCGCCGGACTGCGGCAGCGCGAAGGCCAGGGCGGAAGTGAAGATCGGGAGGAACGTCAACGCAGGCAGGAAACGGCGGACTTCCATGGGGGGACCTCGGAAATGGGTTGGCGGGGGCGTGAACCAGCATAGCGCGGCTGCCGGATCGCCCCCGGGAAGTGGCTGCGAGGGAAAGCCCGTACCCCGAAAATCGGTTTGCCGCGAAACGATCGGCGGCCCGGACGGGAGTAGGGGGACCATGAGTGACTGGGAGCGACGTCGAATTGACTGCTGAAGCCACAGGACATCGGCCCAAGTCACCGCCGTCAACCCACTCCATCGCGCGCGCTTCTCTCCCCGAAACGAGCAGTACAGACGTTGCGCCGCCTCGCGGTCTCATGTCCATCCGTCTCGAGATCACAGCAAACTCCTTCTGACCAAGGTGAACTCCGCTGCACAGCACTGGTGCTTCCCATCCCATTCCCGCTTCGCCCCGCTGCCAGCAGGCGCCGAAGCGCTTCCGCTCGTCGCGAGCGTCGCCGGCCGATCCGCGAGGAACCGCTCGCGCACGATCGTTTTTTCGGGTGGGGCGCAGGGGATGCCGGGTTTGGCCACCGGCAGAGGTGCAGATCTGGCGAGCGGTCTACAGATTCGCGGTTTTCTGGCCCAAGACGTACTGCGAAGTCTTGTCAACTTTAGGACTCTCTCACCGCACGAGCACGTCCAGATGACCAAGAGCATGGATTCATCGCACCTGACCCTCCGGGCTCCTCAGGCCCTAGGAGCCTGCGCCACAGATAGCCACTCGGGGCTGGATTCGAGGCCCGACAAGATCGCACAGCGGGACAGAAACGCGCTTGTCGCGGTCCGGGTGAGTCCGCGGAGAACACGAACGCATCGCGCCGGGGCGTCGACATGCGGGCTGAATGCAAACAGTCAGGAGAGGCTACATGGTTTGCGCTCGATCGAAATCCCTTGGTCAATCGTGGACGACGCGGCAAATGTCTAGAAACTCCATACTCTATCTGATGATCGGTGTGCTGGGAGCTGCATTCCTTGCTACCTACATTGTGCTTCAACGGAGCGCTGCACAAGTGCTCCCCGACTCTGATGTGTTGCCAATTGCACGCGGCAAAGTTGATATTCCAGACGATTCCGAGACACGTCTTATTATCCCAGACGAAATGAGCCGGCAGACAAATCTGCCATCGCCCTCCCAAGGAGAAACACCCGCTTCTCCCGCCAGTCAAACAGAATCTAGCAGTGATGTTGCAGCCGCGAATAATCTCGCTAGAACCACGATGTTTTTTGAAAAGACGCGAACAAAGTGGGCGTCGCAAAAGGACGCGGCCACAGCCATGAGCCTTGTTCAATTTAGCATTGCCATCCTTATGGCCGAAAGGGCTACCCCGTTCATCAAGGACGGCCCCCCGTTGGGAAATGGCCCCGGGCAGGTATGGGAGCCCGGCGCGGACGCCTGCATGCATCTTGGCGGCAAGCGATACTGGATTTCATACAAAGAGTTCCCAGTGTATGAACAGCTGGTAGCGCACTCGCAAACTGGAGCCTTAGCCATTCCAGACAGTTTGGCGTTAGATATTACTGCACTCTCGGAAAGGGTGAATACCATTTTAGTGCGCTAACGTGAGTGGAAATCGCCTCGCTTCGTTCGATCTTGGGCCGCGCGATGCATCGCAACCGTTTCCCTCGGGGACTTGCGTTGGGCTCGAGTCGCGCGGACATCCGGCGATCGTC
>Ga0193706_1001073_pt1 | contig 13008 bp, 9 predicted proteins | sample U3c1metaG_FD_160130 | JGI IMG/M metagenome (GOLD analysis project Ga0193706, IMG submission 160130) | Soil microbial communities from a riparian zone of the East river system, Colorado, United States - U3c1 | ecosystem: Environmental > Terrestrial > Soil > Riparian zone | place: USA: East River... | reverse complement strand
TCTCGCTGTTTCGCGATTCGGTCTTCACCTCCGGAACGCTGGTGGGCGCCGTGATGTTCGCCATGCTTTTGTCGATCACCTTCCTTCTCCCCGTATTCATGCAGGAGCTGCTCGGGTTTACGGCGATGCAATCGGGGCTCGCGCTGATGCCGCGGTCGCTGGTGATGATGGTGGCGATGCCCATCGTGGGCCGTTTCTACAATCGCGTCTCGCCGCGCGTGATCACCGGTTTCGGTGTCATCCTCTTTTCGATCAGCGCGTACATGATGAGTCACTACACGCTGATGACGACGTCGGGGGACGTGATGGCCGTATTGGTCATCCAGGGGGTCGCCTTCGCCTGCCTTTTCATTCCGCTGACCACCGTCGCCCTCGCGCGCATTCCGCGTCATAGCTTGGCGGACGCGACCGGACTCAATTCGCTGATGCGCCAGATCGGCGGCTCGCTCGGACTGGCGGTCTTCGCGTCGCTCATCTCTCGGTTCAACAAGCAGGCCATGGTTTCTCTCGGCGCACACCTCGTGCCGGGACGCGCCGAAGTGTTGGATCGTCTGGCCATGATCACCCAGCGACTCGAGGGACACGGATACGACGTCGCCTCCGCCAAGGCGGCTGCGGGGCGCATCCTCGGCGGCATGGTGGCTCGCCAAAGCATGGTGCTCACGTTCGAAAAGCTCTTCCTTTTGACGGGCATTCTCTTTCTGGTCGTTTTGCCAATTCTCATTTTTCTCAAATCGCCGGACCACGAGCAAAACGGGCCGGCGGAAGTGCACGTGGAGATCTGATCATGCAAGTCGAATCGCGCCCCGAAAATGCGAGCACCAACGGGCAAACCGCGCCCGCCGCCCTGGCCGCCACACGCTCGCGGCGCCCCTTTCTCGTTCTCTTGGCGGTCATGGCCGTGGTGGTGCTCGGCGTCGGGGGCTACGTCGTGCTCACCGCCGGCCAAGAGAACACCGACGACGCTCAGATCGCGGCGGACCTCATACCCCTCGGCACGCGGGTCGCGGGGCAAGTGACGCATATTGCGATTCAAGAGAATCAGCTCGTCAAAAAGGGGGACCTCATCGCCGAGCTGGACGACGCGGACTTTCGCGCCCGCGTCAAACAAGCGCAGGCCGAAGTGGCGAGTACGACAGCTCAAGCGGCGGCCGCCGACGCCCAAGTCGAAATCGTCGGCGCTTCGTCGAAGGGCAGCCTTTCCAGCGCGCAAGCGGCTTACTCGGGTTCATCGGTCGGCGTGGCCTCGGCCGACGCCCAAATTGCCGCGGCGCAGGCGGCCGTCGTGCGCGCCGAGACGGATGTTCACAAGGCGCAAGGCGACTTGAAACGTGCGAAGGAGCTCCGCGAAGCCAACGCCACGACGCAAGAGCGGCTCGACAATGCCGAGGCCGCGTACGACGGCGCCAACGCGGCCCTCGCCCAAGCACGAGCGCAGGTCGCTGCTGGCGAAGAGTTCAAACGAGCAGCGAGGGCCAGGGTCTCGGAGGCGTTCGGACGCGTGACGCAAAGTGCTCCCATCGACGCCCAGATTGCGGCAGCGCGAGCAAACGCCGATCTTGGTCACGCTCGGCTGGAAGGGGCACGCGCCGCGCTCGCTCTCGCCGAGCTGCAGCTTTCGTATACGAAGATCGCGGCTCCCGCCGACGGGATAGCCTCGCAATTGGCGGTACACGAGGGGCAGCTCGTCGCTACCGGACAGCCGGTCGTCGAGCTGGTCCCCACGAATACGCACATCGTCGCGAACTTCAAGGAAACGCAGATTGGGAAGATGCAGCCCGGCCAACAAGCAACCATCAAGATCGACGCATATCCCCATCGCGAGTTCATCGGCAAAGTGGAGAGCCTTTCCGCTGGGACGGGGGCGAGTTTCTCCCTACTACCGCCGGACAATGCCTCCGGAAACTTCGTCAAGGTCGTACAGCGCGTGCCGGTGCGGATCGCGTGGGTCGACGTTCCCCCGGACGTGGCGCTCCGCGCAGGATTGTCGGCCGACGTGATGGTCGAGGTGGGCAAGTGAGCATGCGCCGCGCCTTTTTAATCGTCGCTCTACTGGCCCCATCCACCGCGATGGCCGAAGGGCGGAAAATGACGGTCGATGACGTCGTCCGGATCGCGGTCGCGAGCCATCCTCGTCTGGCTGCCGCGCGTTCGCGCGCAGAAGGGGCCCACCGCATGCAAACGAGTGCCGGCGCGCGGATGCTTCCCAGCATCGTGGTGACGGAGGAATACCAGCACTGGGACAGTCCCTTCGCTATTGCGTTCGCTGTTCCGGGCGCGCCGCCGGGGTCCTCGCCGGCCATCACCGCGCGCGATCAAAATACCAATACGTTGGCCGTCGCTGCGTCGCAGCCGATCGTCGGACTTTTCCGCAGGGCCGAGGACTACAAATCCGAGGCGCGCTCGGCGGAGGCGGCCGATGCGCAGGTGCGAACGGCCGAAGCGGCGACGCGCGAAGCCATCGAGGTCGAGTACCTGCGTATGTTCCAGGCCGGGGCCATGGAGCAGATCGCGCAGTCGTCGGAGAGCGAGCTTGGCGAGCAGATCGCGGTGACCGCCGCGCAAGTCAAGGCAGGCACGTTGAACGACGTCGACCTGTTGCGCGTCAAGGTCGCACAAGCCAATGCACGCCAACAGGCGATCATGGCTCACGTGGACCTCACCGCTTCGCGGGCCGCGCTGCTCAGCGTTATCGACGTGCCGCCCAATGACGCGAGTATCGAGTTCGTCGAGCCAACGTCGCTGCTCGGCGCCCCCGCGCCCATCAACGCGGATCGCGAGGGCGACGCTGCGCTGACCGCTCGACCGGAGATGGCACAAGCGCGGCTCGCCGCCGACGCGGCCGATCATCGGGCGCGGGCGCGGCTGTACGGTCTTTTCCCCGAGGTGTCGGTGGAAGGGGCCTATACCCGCATCGATGGGCAGGCATTCGCTCCCAAGAATGCCGCCTTCGTGGGCGTCAAGGCGGAGTGGCCGATCTGGGAATGGGGCGCGAGCTTTCGCGCCGGACAAGCGGCGGCGGCGCTGGCCGACGCCGCGCGCGCCGACGTCGAGACGCAAAGGAGACAAGTGTTGCTCGAGGTGACGACGCGCGAGTCGCAGCTCGAAGCGAGGAGCAGCGCGATTGGCTTGGCCGAACAGACGATCGCCAGCGCCGCCGAGGCGTACCGCGTGACCGACGCTCGTCTGCGCGCGGGGGCCGCGACCGTCACCGACCTCTTGGACGCGCAGGCGGCGCTTGCCCAAGCGCGACTCAACTTGACGCGCGCTATTTACGAGCGCGCCGTGGCCCGCGTGCAGCTGCAGCGCGCGCTGGGCAAGGACTGACCGGCGGCCCGCGGGTTGCGACAGCGTGGGCGGCCGGACGCGTGACGGCGAGCGGCGCGCGGGGTGCGCCCAAAGCCCGGATACGTCGGCATGGTGCATGCGTATCCGTGCAACCGTGGGAAAACTCGAGACGATCGTAACCGACCTCGTGCAGCTAGGGGGCGATCCTGTGCAGTCGGCGTCGACTGCCGGCCTCAGGTACGTGGCGGACCTCGCCTCGTGTGCGTGCATTCGCCGCGTGCGTGTCGGCAAAGGGTTTCGTTTCATTGACGCGCACGGACGAAAGGTGACCGACGAGGCGGAGCTCCGTCGCGTTCGCGCGCTCGCCATTCCCCCAGCGTGGACCGATGTTCGCATTTGCACGCGCGCCGACGGCCATATCCAGGCCACTGGCCGCGACGCCAAGGGGCGCAAACAATACCGCTACCACGCCCGCTGGCGCCAGGTGCGCGACGAAACCAAGTTCGGACGCATGATCGCCTTCGCCGAGGCGCTGCCCGCCATCCGCACGCGGGTGGCCAAGGACGCGGCAGTCCCCGGTCTGCCGCGCGAAAAGGTTCTGGCGGTGGTCACCCAGTTGCTCGAACGCACGCTCATTCGCGTGGGCAACGAAGAATACGCGAAGCAGAATCGCTCCTATGGATTGACGACGCTGCGCGGAAAGCACGTCGACGTCGCTGGACCGAAGATCAGCTTTCGCTTTCGCGGTAAGAGCGGAAAAGATCACGTCATTGACGTGAAGGACCGCCGCCTAGCGACCGTCGTGCGTCGCTGCCAAGAGTTGCCCGGGCAAGAGCTCTTTCAGTTCATCGGCGAAGACGGTCAAGCGCACGGAATCGAATCGGCCGACGTCAACGCCTACCTTCGAGAAGCTGCGGGCGAAGATTTCAGCGCCAAGGATTTTCGAACCTGGTACGGCACGCTTCTCGCGGCGCGTGCGCTCGGTGAGCGTGTCAGCGGAGGCGCGCCCAAGCAGAAACACGTGGTCGCCGCGGTCGCGTGGGTGGCCGAGAAGCTCGGCAATACCCCGACCGTATGCCGCAAATCGTACGTGCATCCGGCCGTCATCTCGCGTTACCTCGGCGGCAAGCTCGAGGGGATAAGCCGGCCGAGCGCCGCGACCGCCGAGCACAATGACGGCAAGCTCGACGCGGACGAGCGCGCACTCTTGGCCCTTCTCAAAGAGGAGCTCATTCGTCCGAGCCCGTCCCTCGAGGCCACGCTCCGTGCCAGTGTTCGCCGCCTTTCGAGCAAGCGGTCGCGCTCCGCTGCCAAGGGTGTGCGCCGCCGGGCCGCGTGATCCCAAACTGCTCGTGACGGCCAAAAGGCCCACGGGGATCTTACGTTCGCTGCCCCGAAACGCGGAGCCACGTCATAATCCGCGACCTCATTCGGCTGAAAGGGAGGCACCCATGCGCATCGCAGCGTTGGTCGGTCCTGGTTTCGAAGATTCCGAATTTCGTACGCCGTATGATCGCTTTCGCAAAGCGGGACACGAGGTGGTGGTCGTTGGAATGAAGAAGGGCGAAACGCTCAATGGCGACAAGGGGCGCGAGCGCACGCAAGTCGATCTCGAGCTCGGCGACGCACGCGCCGAGCAGTTCGAGGCGCTCTTCATTCCCGGCGGCCATTCTCCCGACTACCTGCGAGCCGACGATCGCGCCGTCGAATTCGTGCGCCGTTTCCGCGACAAGCCGATTTTCGCCATCTGCCATGGGCCGCAGCTGCTCATCACCGCCGACCTGGTCGAGGGCCGCACCATGACGGCATGGAAGACGATCCAAGTCGATCTGCGTCACGCCGGCGCCAAGGTCGTCGACAAGGAGGTCATCGTCGATCGCAATTTGGTCACGAGTCGCAAGCCCGACGACCTCGAGGCGTTCGTCCGAGAATCCCTCCGTTTGATCGAAAACCAGAAGTCCGCGCACGCATGACGGCGCCCTGATCGAGCTTTCCGCCACCTCACCCGTTGGCGTGAGGTCAATGCTGGGTCGTCAAATCGTCGGAGGCGACTTCGTCGGCGGGCTCGAGGGAGAGGGAGAGCGCCGGTTTGACCAGCGCGGTCGTACGCTTTTCGATGGGCACGCGCCGCACCAGCGTCATCACCGCTTCGCGCTCACTGTCCGCGGCGCGCAGCATGTGGTCGAGCTCGCGTTCGGCCTGAAGCAAGCGATGCTGCCACGTGCCTGCCGTGCTCTCGTCTGCGCCGCGCGCGGCCCGTAAGGCTTTTGCCTCGACGAGCATGCGCTGCAGCTCGACTTGCAGCTTGAGAACGTCGCCGTTGTCGCTGATGGCGATTTCGGCAGCGGCGTCGAACTGACCTTGCGGGTCACCGCGGTAGGCATACGGCGCCTTCGCGAGGAGCTCGTCTTTGAGATCCGTGCCCACGCTGCCGGCGAGCCACATCAAGAAATCGCGCATCCCCGCGGGATCTGGATACGCCTTGGCCGTCGCGGCGAGCACGCCGCCCAGATCGCGCTCGACGATGGGATCGTCGAGCAAGAAACTTCGACGAAGGTGTTCCGTCAGCGCCTTGCGATCGACGTGCAGATCGCGGATCAGTTTGTAAACGACGGGCATGGGCTCCGGACATTCGATCTTGACGCGAGCCTCGAGGAGGGTCGCGTAAACGAGCGCCTGCAGGTGCGCGTGCGCCCTTTCCGGAGCCGTCCCCGTCGCAGAGAGCCACGCGTCGATGGGTTCGAGCAGTCGCCGGACCTCGGCCGGTTCCGGGTCGATGGCGAGACGTGCTCGTTCCTCGGGATCGTCGAAGATGGCCGCGATCGCGCGAGCGCGATCGCGAGCCACCACTGCGAGCGCCTCGCCGTACGTTTTCGGAAGGTGCACCGGCCGGTGCCGCTCGAGCAGCGTGACCCGCATCGGGTGCGGCGCGAAGTGAACCGGCTCCGCCGACTCTCGCTGGTGCTGCAAAAGCGCGTTCAGCTCTTCGACCTTGGCCGAGAGATCGCGAATACGCGTTTCGAGCAGAGACATGTCGACTTGCCCCTCGATGAGAGCTCCCTTTTCGAGATTCTCGGCGTAGTCACGCTTCGGATCTCCTGCCCACGCGCCTCGATCGGGCCGCGCGGTTCTCGCGCGCCGGGGGTTGTCTTCATGAGCCGGAGGAGGTGCCGGACGCGAGTCGATCGCTTGCGCGTCAACGCGCACAGGCAAGCCCAGCGCCAAAACGCAGGCTGCGAACACCCATATCTGGCGCCTCGATCGACCATTTTTCAAACGCGGTCGGTGGACGAGTAACGCTTTCATGTCTCGGTACCTCAAACCCTCGGGACACGCGCGCCGCCTACATTGCACCACAGGCGCTCCATGGCAAAGGAATCCGTCATTCAGAGGAGCTCTTTCGACGCTTTTTTCTCGTAGTAACCGCGTCATAGGAATTAGGTGGTCGGATCAGATCCAATCGAGCGAAGCGTCCTCACGCCTTTCCAGCGTTGCGTGCGCGAGCGGCGAAAGGCGCTCCATGAGCGATGCGACCGTCGCGGCGAAAACGGGAAAGAGGTGCGCGAACGGGGGACGGTCCCGGTTGGTGATGTCAGATGCTCATCGTCGCGTACGAGCGCGCCCCGGGATTGCGCGTTCGCCAGCAGGCGACGAGTGGTACGTACATGCTCATGAAGATGCGCTCCACTTCCGTGCTCGTCGTCGCCGTCGGTCTCGGTTTCGCGTGCGCAGGAACCCCGCCAGCGCCGGCCCCAGCGATGGCCGTGTCCCCGGTTTCAGTGGCGTCCTTTGCGCCGCCTCCAGCGCCGGCGAAAACGCATGCCCCCGCGGCGGCGAGAGAGTCCGTCAAAAACATCTACCACAGCGTGGAGATCGACGACCCCTATCGCTGGCTCGAAGATCTCTCGTCCGAGCGGGTGAAGGCGTTCGCAAAAGAGCAAAATGAGTGGGCGCGCAAGCACCTCGACGCATTGCCCAACCACGAAGGTTTGCGCGCGCGTCTGAAGGAGATCCTCGGCGCCAAGTTCGCAACCTACCGTCTGCCCGCTGCCGTCGGCCGCACGTTGTTTGCGCTGAAGCTAGAGCCCCCACGGCAGCAGCCGATGCTCGTGACGATGCTCGGACCCGACGGGACCGAGGCGGAGCGCGTGCTTGTCGATCCCAACACGCTCGACGCAAGCGGTCATACGGCCATCGACTGGTTTCGCCCCTCGCCCGATGGCAAATACGTGGCCGTCTCGCTCTCTCAGGGCGGAAGCGAGGCGGGCGACGTGCACGTATTCGCGACGGGCGATGGGAAGGAAGTCTTCGAGGTGGTCCCGCGGGTGCAAGGAGGGACCGCGGGCGGTGATCTCCAATGGCTACGCGATTCGAAAAGCTTCTTTTATACGCACTACCCGCGCGGCACGGAGCGTCCACCTGCCGATGCAGCTTTCTTCGTACAGGTTTACCGCCACACCCTCGGCACGCCGGCGGACAAAGACGTGTACGAGCTAGGTGCCGACTTTCCGCGCGTTGCCGAGACGCGATTGTCCGCCAATGGGGCGGGGCAAGTGCTGGCCGAGGTGCAGAACGGTGACAACGGCGAGTTCATGCATTTCCTGCGGGGCCTGGACGGTAAGTGGAAACAACTGACGCGCTTCGAGGACGGCATCGTTCAAATCGTTTTCGGCGAGAAGAACGACTTCTATCTCACGTCGCGGCAGAACGCGGCGCGGGGCAAGCTCTTACGCGCGCCAATCGCGGGATTCAGTCTCGCGAAAGCGAAAGTGATCGTGCCGGAAGGTAAAGACACGCTCATGTTCGACTTCTACGGCAATGCGCCGGTGCTTGCGCACGGCGGACACCTCTACGCCATTTACCAGCTGGGAGGCCCGTCGGAGATCCGGATGTTCGATCTCGACGGCAAGCCGCAGGCGCGCCCGATGCAGCTACCCGTCTCCAGCGCTTTCCATCTTGCCCCGCTCGACAAGGCGCAGGTGCTCTTTGCCAACGTGTCGTTCGTCGAACCGATCAATTGGATTCAATTCGATCCCGGCAAGGGCGAAACGCGCAAGACGAAGATGTCGACGCGGACACCGGTCGACCTCGCTGGCGTCAAAGTGGCGCGCGAGATGGCCACTTCCAAGGACGGAACGCAGATTCCGGTGAACGTACTTTTGCCCAAAGATTACAAAGAAGGCACCTCCATTCCCTTCGAGTTGACGGCGTACGGTGGGTTCGGCATCAGCATCGGCCCGAACTTTCAACCGATGAGCTCCGTGCTCCTCGAGCGCGGCGTCGGTCTCGCCATCGCCAACCTGCGCGGCGGCGGTGAATTCGGCGAGGAGTGGCACAAGCAAGGCAGCCTCACGCACAAGCAGAACGTCTTCGACGACTTCGCTGCCGCTTTCGAGCACCTCCGGGCCCGCAAATACGCCATCCCCGATCGCATCGCCATCGTTGGCGGCAGCAACGGCGGTCTTCTCATGGGTGCCATGTTGACGCAGCATCCCGAGCTGCCCCGTGTCGTCGTCTCGTTCGTCGGCGTTTACGACATGCTGCGCCTCGAGACCGATGCCAATGGCGCGTTCAACGCAACCGAGTTCGGTACGGTGAAGGACGCCGAGCAATTCAAAGCGCTCTACGCCTATTCGCCCTTTCATCGCGTGCGCGAGGCGACCGCTTACCCCCCCGTCTTACTCTTGACGGGCGAAAACGACACCCGCGTGGCGCCCTGGCATTCCCACAAAATGGCGGCCCAGTTGCAACATGCCAGCAGTTCCCAGGCGCCGATCCTCGAGCGCATCGAAGCGAGCGCGGGTCACGGCATGGGTAGCGCCCTCGACACGATCGTCGAGCAGCATGCCGACGCTTACGCCTTCATGCTTCATCACTTGGGCCTCTAGCACGATTGATTCAGCCTAAGCCGCGTGGCACCTCCGCCCCAAGCTGAACGCCGTGGAGGAGCCGCGATGAGAAAGATCGTCTTCATGATGAGCCCGGCGGAGACATGTCGCTCGGCGGCGTCGAGATCGCTGCCGCTTTCAGGCGACACGATCTGATCGACGAGTACCTACTCTACGTACATCCTGTCGTCATTGGGCGGGGCAGGGCCCTCTTCAACGCGGCCGACAGGATCCAACTGCGCCTTGCCGAGACGCGCACCTTCGGCAACGGCGTCGTCCTTTTGCATTACCGGCGTCACGATCGGCGCTGAATCGGGGCCAGCCACTCCATCGCCGTCCGGTGCAAGGCCTCGCCGTTGGCGGCGAGGATATCCGGGCCCTCGAGTCGCAGCGGTTGGCCATCGCACGTGGTGACGATGCCCCCCGCCTCCTTGACGAGGAGTTGACCCGCCGCGATGTCCCACGGTGAAAGACCCACCTCCCAGAACATGTCGAAGCGCGCCGCGGCGACGTAAGCCAAATCGAGCGCGGCGCAGCCCAACCGCCGAATCCCCGCCACTTCGGGCATGATCCGCGCGAGCGCACCCAAAAACCGCTCGTGCGCGGGGCGACCGAGGTGCGGGATCCCGGTGCCCACGATGCAGTGCGCGAGCTTGGTGCGTGGAGACATCGTGAGTCGTCGGTCCCCCCGAAAGCTCCCCGCGTTCTTCTCTGCCCAGAAAAGCTCGGATGTTGCTGGGTTGAGCACCACACCGACCACGACCTCGCCGCGGACTTCGAGCGCAATGGACACGGCGAAATGCGGGATCCCGTGCAAGAAGTTCGTCGTTCCATCCAATGGATCGACGATGAACCTCGCCTCCGCCGCTGCATCCCGCTGCGCGGCGGCGGGGCCGTGCGCTTCCTCCTCGAGGAGAAAGGCGTGGCTCGGGAAAGCTGCCGCTAGCTCAGAATAGATGACGGCCTGCGCGTCGTGATCGGCGCTCGACACGAAGTCGCTCGGCCCCTTTTCGGTTATCGGCAAGCTGGAAAGCCGCGCGAAGTCCCGCATGAGACCTTTGCCGGCGAGCTCGGCGGCCCGCGTCATGAGTTTTCGCTGAGCGGAGTACGGAGACATGCGACGCAGCCTATCGCGAGAGCGCGATGAGGGCGGTTCTCAGCGCGCGACCTCGACCAATTGATTTTCCTTCAACGCCGCGTTGGCCAGTTTGACGATCTGTTCGGACCCGTCGATCCCGGTCGCCACTTCAATGGTCGCTCCGGTATCCCGTTCGATCACGACGGGGCGCCAGCGAATGCGCTCATCCGAGCCAACGATTGCGACGCGGAGCCCCTTGGCATCATTGACCAGCGCGGTAGCGGGGATGGCGAAGGTGCGGTGCGGGACAGTCAACGAGAGCGCGACCTCGGCATAGACACCGGCCATGAGCTCGCTCTTCGGGTTGGGGACACGCACCTCGATGGTCATGGTTCGCGTGGAGGAATCGAGCGCGCCCGCCGAATGGGCGATCTTTCCCTCGAAAGTGCGGCCGGGAAACTCGCGCACTTTCACGATGGCCTGCGCTCCCACGCTGATGGCGGGGGCGGCGTCTTGCGGCACTTGAACGAAGACGCGCGCCGGATCGATCGCGGCGAGGCGAAAGAGCGGGGATGCGTTGCCGGCCGTAACGAGCGCGCCGCGCGCTACGTTGCGTTCCGTGATGGTGCCCGAGAAGGGCGCGATCACGCGGTCGAACGCTTTCATTTGACCGAGGCGCTTGAGATTGGCGCGTTGCGCCTCGACATTGGCGTTGGCGACGGTGACGTTGGCGTCGTCGACGTCGGCCTGCGCCCTTGCTTTCTCGAATTCCTCCTGCGATGCGACGCCAGCCGGGGCGAGCTTCTCGTACCGGTGCAGGTTCTGCTTGGAAAAGGAGGCGTTGGCGTTGGCCAGCACGAGTCCGGCTTCCGCCTGTGACAACTGTGCGCGCGCTTGCGCGATTTGTTGCTCCACCTCGGGGTTGTCGATCTCCGCGAGAAGCTCGCCCTCCTTCACCTTCTCGCCGATGTCGAAGTACCACTTGCGGATGTAGCCGCTGGCGCGTGGATAGAGAACCGTTTCTTCCAGCGCTCGTACACTGCCCGGGAGCAAGAGGGCGCGCTCGCTCGATACGGCGGTCGCAGGCACCACCTCGACCCGCGTCGTTTTCGTCTCTTCTCCGCGCGCCGCAGCCTCGAGGTTCTGCCGATCCCGCCGCATCGGCAAGTAGCTCGCGGCAAACACGCCGCCGAGGACGACCACGATGGAGATAGCGATGAGGATGGCACGAAGGGGGGAAACCTTGGCGGCGGGAGGCAGATCGAAACCGAGGTCATGCGCTTTCGAAGGTTCTTCGGGCGCGGGGAGTGCGCCTTCGGCGCGCGGCTCCGGCTCGCTTTTGCGCGCCAAACGCTGGGAGGGGGTCATATGGCCTTTGCTTCCTCGTCTTCGACAGGGGGCTTGCGGCGAAGGATGGAATACATCACTGGAACGAAAAAGAGGGTCGTGATCGTGGCCAACGAAAGACCTCCGATCACCGCTCGCCCGAGCGGTGCGTTTTGCTCGCCACCCTCGCCGAGTCCGAGCGACATGGGCAGCATGCCGATGATCATGGCGAGAGCGGTCATGATGACGGGGCGAAGGCGCGTCATTCCGGCGGCGAGTGCTGCGGTTTTTGCATCCTGGCCGCGGGCACGTTGTTCGTTGGCAAACGTGACGACGAGGATGCTGTTTGCCGTGGCGACGCCGACGCACATGATGGCCCCCATCAGTGCAGGGACGCTGAGGGTCGTGTGCGAAACGAGCAGCATCCAGGCAATGCCGGCCAACGCCCCCGGCAGCGCCATCAGGATGACGAATGGATCGAGCCACGATTGAAAGTTGACGACCATCAGCAGATAGACGAGTAGCACCGCGAAGACGAGCCCGTAGCCGAGGCCGCGGAAGGACGACTGCATGCTCTCGACCTGGCCCTTGATGCGCACCACGGTGCCGCGCGGAAGATGATCTTTGATGTCCTCGACGATGCGTTCGACGGCGTTCGCAACCGACCCGAGATCGGCGCCGTCGACGTTGGCTTGCACGTCATACGTTCGGTTGGCGTTGTAGTGCGTGATGTTGGCGGGGCCCGTCGTCCGCGAGATCGAGGCAATGTTCGACAAGAGTTGCGGCGTTCGCCCCGGTCCCACCGAGATGGGCGTCGTGTGGAGGGCCTGGATCGTGCTGTTTTCATATTGTGGCGTCTGCACGGCGACGAGGTACTGCACGCCGCGTTTGGCGTCGAGCCAGTAGGTCGGCTGCACTTGCGAGCTCGAGGAAAGCGAGCCGAGGACGTCGTTGGCGACGTCCCGCTGGGTGACGCCGGCCATTCCCGCCATCGTGCGGTCGACGTCGATTTTGAGCTCCGGCTGCGCGATGACTTGGGCGAGGTGCACGTCGGCGGCGCCCGGCACCGCGCGCAGCTTGGCGGCAATTTCTTCGGCGGCCGCGAACGTCTCGGCGTCGTTGCCGGGGACACCGACCAGCTGCACGTCGATGGGCGCCGCGAGGCCAAAGTTCAGGACCTGGGTCGTGATATCGGGGGCGAGGAAGAAAAATGTCGTGTCGGGATAGCGTTCACCGAGGATCTTGCGCATTTTTCGCACGTACTCGCCCGTTTTCGCGTGCCCCTCCGACAAGGCGATGGAGATCTGTCCGTCCGCTGGCGAGATCAAGGCGCCCTCGCTGAGCGAGAGGTTGAGCCCGCTGTAAGGCGTGCCGATGACGTCGAGCATCGTCTTGATTTCAGCGGCAGGGATGACCGAGCGAATCGTA
>Ga0193706_1001072_pt1 | contig 13011 bp, 8 predicted proteins | sample U3c1metaG_FD_160130 | JGI IMG/M metagenome (GOLD analysis project Ga0193706, IMG submission 160130) | Soil microbial communities from a riparian zone of the East river system, Colorado, United States - U3c1 | ecosystem: Environmental > Terrestrial > Soil > Riparian zone | place: USA: East River... | reverse complement strand
CCTGGTTGGCGCGATCGTGGTGAGTTGCATCGCAGTCTGGCTGTCGTCGCGCTTTACCCGGGAAACACCGCCGCATGCCCCCGCGCCGCCGGGGCTTTTGACCGGCAGCCACGACGTATCGATCGCGGCGGACGCGCCGCAGTGGCGGATGCTCAAGCTCGATCAGGTGAAGGAGGCCACGACGCAGCTCAGCGATCCGGTTCCCGCTCGGGTCCGAATCGACGAGACGCGCGCCTCGAAGGTGGGGACACCGCTCGCGGGCCGCGTCACCGTAGTCTCGGTGGAGCTCGGACAGGCGGTGAAGACCGGCGATCCCCTGTTCTCGGTGGCGAGCCCCGAGATCGCGGCGCTTCGGGCCGAGCGCGACAAGGCCGCGGTCGACTTGGAAGTGGCGCGAACGCAGCGCGCCCGTATCAGCGCCATGGTCGATGCCCGCGCCATGGCCGCCAAGGACCAGCTGCAGGCCAATCAGCTCCTCAAACAGGCCGAGCTCTCGCTCCGGCTCGCCGAGTCCAAGCTCGGATCGCTGAAAGTCTCTTCGCGGGCGGAGAACGAGTTTGCCATCGTCTCACCGCGCAACGGCATCGTCGTCGAAAAGAACGTGCTGCCGTCGGAGCAGATTTCATCCGACGCGACGCTGGTGACGGTCGCCGACCTATCGTTCGTTTGGATCGTGGCCGAGCTCTTCGAAGCGGATGCCGCCGGAATCACGGCCGGCACACCGGTCAAGATCACGAGCCCCTCGCTCGCCGGTTTCGCCGCGCAAACCACGGTAGAAATGATCTCGTCGGTCGTCGACCCCACCCGGCACACCATCCCGGTGCGGGCCAAGCTGCCCAACCCCGATGGGCTCTTGAAGCCCAACACCTATGCGCAGATGCAATTCTCGGTCAAAGCCCCCCCCGGCGCGGTGGAATTGGCCGCGTCGGCGCTGGTGTCCGACGGTTCGCACCAGTACGTCTACGTGGAAGAAGCCAAGGGGAAGTTCGCCCGTCGCGACGTCGCTGCCAGCTCGGCGCACGAGGGCAAGGTCTCCGTCCAGCGAGGGCTCGCGGTGGGCGAAACCGTCGCCGTCGAAGGGGCGCTGCTCCTCGATAACCAAATCGCGCTCGGCCACTGACGGATCCCCATGCTCGATGCGTTGGTCCGTTACGCACTTTCCAATCGCCTCGCGGCGTTCCTTCTCGCCGCGCTGATCGCGAGCTTCGGCTATTACGCGTACTCCAATCTGACGGTCGAAGCCTTTCCCGACCCGACCGATACGCAGGTCCAGGTCATCACCAGCTTCGAGGGGCAGCCGACGGAGGAGGTCGAGCGCCGGGTCTCCATCCCCGTCGAGCGCGCCCTGAACGGCTCGCAAGGCCTGTTTCGGCTGCGGAGCATTTCGCTGTTCGGCCTTTCCTTCGTCACGCTCACGTTTGGCGATGGCGTCGATCCCCTTCGCGCCCGGCAGCAAGTGAGCGAGCGCCTTGCGACCGCCACGCTCCCGCAAGGGGTGACGCCGCGGCTCGGCCCGATGGCGACGCCCATTGGCGAGGTCTACCGCTACACCCTCGAGGGCAGTGGTTCCGATCCGTTGAATTTGCGCACGCTCCAGGAGTGGACGGTGCAGCCGCGCCTGCGGCAGGTGCCCGGCGTGGCGGACGTCGTCTCGTATGGCGGCCTCGTGCGCGAGATCCACGTCGAGCCGCACCCGACCAAAATGGCGTCGCTCGGTGTGGGTTTGTCCGACGTCTTCACCGCACTGCAGAAGGCCAGCGCCAACGCGACCGGCGGCTACGTCGAGCGCGGATCGGAGATGTTCGTCATCCGCAGTCTCGGCATCCTTCGCGATCTAACGGACATCGAAAAGGTCCGGGTCGCTTACCACGAAGGAATTCCGGTGCTGGTGCGCGACGTGGCCAGCGTTCGCGAAGGCTATGCGCCGCGCCAGGGCGTCGTCACCCGTGATCAGAACGAAGACGCGGTCGAAGGGATCGTTCTCATGCGTCGCGGAGAAAACCCCTCCGTCGTGCTCGACGCCCTGCGCGAGAAGGTCAACGACCTCAACAATCGCATCCTGCCCAAGGGCATCAAAATCGTCCCTTTTTACGACCGAACGGATCTCGTCAAGGCGACGCTGCGGACGGTGTTCAGGAACTTGGCCGAGGGCGCGGCCCTCGTCACGCTGGTGCTCTTTGCCTTCATGCTGTCGATCCGTGCGTCGCTCATCGTGGCGGCGGTCATTCCGCTGTCGCTCGGCGCTTCGTTCATCTATCTCTACGCGCGCGGCATGTCGGCCAACCTGCTCTCCATGGGAGCGGTGGATTTCGGAATCATCGTCGATGGAGCCGTCATTCTCGTGGAGCATCTCTTTCATCGCTTGTCGGCGCCGCGCGAGCCGCCCGCGCCCGGCACCGACGCGCTACCCATTGCGGAGCGTATCGGCCAAGCGGCCAGCGAAGTGGCTCGCCCCACGCTCTTTTCCCTGCTCATCATCATCGCCGCTTACCTGCCGATTTTTTCGCTGCAGCGCGTGGAGGGGCGCATCTTCTCGCCCCTCGCCAACACGGTGGTGAGCGCCTTGGTCGGCGCGCTCGTCGTCAGCTTCACCTTGGTTCCAGTGCTCTGCCTTTATGCGCTCCGCAATCCGAAGCCGCAAAAAGAATCACCGGTGCTCGTGTGGGCGCAGCGCGCCTTCGATCCGGCGCTCGAATTTTCGATGAAGAACCCGCTTCTCGTGATCGCCCTCGCGCTCGGAGCGCTGGTCTCGTCGCTCACGCTGCTGCCGAGGATCGGCTCCGAGTTTCTTCCCGAGCTCAACGAAGGGGCGCTCTACGTCACCTGCACCTTGCCGGGCAACATTTCCCTCACCGAAGGAAGAAAGCTGGCACCGCACGTCAAAGAGCTCCTCCAGCGAACGCCCGAGGCTTTGACGCTCTTGACTCAGCTTGGCCGGCCCGAAGACGGCACCGATCCGACGCTGCCTTCCAACTTCGAAGTGTTCGTCAAGCTAAAGCCCCTCGATCAATGGCGCCCGAACATGCACACCATCGACGACCTCATCGCCGAGATGACCGCCAACGTGCAGGAGATCCCGGGCCTCGAGTACAACTTCTCTCAACCGATCCGGGACAACGTCGCCGAAAACATCTCCGGACAGTTCGGCCAGATCGCCGTCAAGCTTTATGGCGACGATCTCGACCAGCTGCAGCAGTTTGCCGAAAAGAGCAAAGACGTCATCGTCGAAGTCGCCGGCGCGGCCGACGTTGGAATCGTCAAGAGCGGCGAGATGCCACAGGTAGCGGTCAAGATCGATCGCTCCGCCCTGGCGCGCTACGATCTCGATCTCGGCGATCTGCAGGACTACATCGAAACCGCCATGGGGGGGCACGTGGCGAGTGAGCTCTGGGAAGGGGAAAAGCGCTTCGACGTCACGGTGCGCTTGCCGGCGTCGACGCGCGAAGACGTGGGGGCCATTCGCGGCATGATGCTGCCCGCCAAAAACGGCTCGCTCCTGCCGCTTTCCGCGGTGGCGGCGGTGAGCATGGGCGTCGGCCGGGCAGCGATCACCCGTGAAAACGGTCGTCGCTACATCGGGGTCAGAATGAACGTGCGCAATCGCGATCTCGGCTCGTTCGTCGAAGAAGCGCGGAGCAAAGTGGACGCCGCTCTTCTTCTACCGCCGGGCTTCGAAATCACGTGGGGCGGCGAATTCGAGAACCAGGAACGCGCCATGGCTCGGCTCCGCCTCGTCATTCCGCTCGCGCTGCTCATCACGTTCATCCTCTTGTTCTCCGCGTTCTCCAGCATCTTCGACGCGCTGCTGATACTGCTCAACGTACCGTTCGCCCTCATCGGCGGCGTGTTCGGCCTGGCCGTGGCCCATATGACATTGTCGGTTTCGGCTGCGGTGGGGTTCATTGCGCTCTTGGGGCAAGCCGTGCTCAACGGCGTCCTCGTCGTCGCGGCGATCCGCGCTCGCCTCGACCGAGGTGAAGGGCTCCTCGAGGCCACCGTCGGCGGAACCCGCGATCGGCTCCGCGCCGTGCTCATGACGGCGCTCTTGGCCTCGCTCGGTCTCGTACCGGCCGCGCTTTCGCACGCCATCGGCAGCGAGACCCAGCGGCCGATCGCCGTGGTTGTCGTGGCGGGAACCATCTCCGCCGCGTTACTGACGCTGATCGTCCTTCCCGTCACTTATTACTTGGCGAGCGTGGCTAGGCTCAGTCTCGAGAAGCGCAAGCTCGAGGACGCCGTTCGCTCATAAATGGTGAAGCGCCCAGTCGACGCCTTCGGGAAACGCCGCGGCCCTACGCGAGCCTCACGATTTCGGCCTGGTTCGTCGAAGTGCGAGGCGCTAACGTCGAGGCACACAGCTGTGAGGGCGACCCGTAGTATAATGTGCTGCGCGCGGCGCCACGCGGCGCTTGAGACCGCAGTGGAAGGTGCCGGCTGAGCTTCTCAGGCTTCGGATCACATAGCGCGGGCGCTGGAGCCGGAGCGCGATTACACTAGCCCCTTTTGCAGACGGCCTTTGCCGGTCTGCCCCCTCACGAAAGGCAGGTACATCTGATTATCGCAAAATCGATTCGGAACATTCCGCGGGCAACATCGAGGGGAGGGCGCTCATGAGCACCTTCGAAAAGCGTGCCCGAGAAGACAAGCGCAACCAGAAGGCGCGCGGAAAAGCGCAGCGCCGCATCGAGAAGCGCAACGCACCACCAAGCACCGCCTCCGACATGACCACGGTCGCCGAGATCGTCGGGAACATGCGGTCGGTCGAGGAAGTCATGCAGTCCCTCCAGGCGGACACGCACGCGCCTCGGAGTGCACCGAACATTCCGGTGAAGCTCTTCGTCGGCAGCTTGAGCAACGACACGACGAGCGCTACTTTGCGGGCGCATTTCGCCTCCTTCGGCCAGATTGTCGAGGCCACGGTGATCTCCGATCGCAACACCGGAGCGAGCCGCAATTTCGGGTTCGTCACCATGGCCGACCGAAAGGAAGGAGCCGCCGCCATCACCGCTCTGCACCAGAGCGAGCTCGATGGCAGTCGTATCGTCGTGAACGTCGCCACCGAGACCCGCTGAAGGGGGCTCGACGGCATGCGTGACCGCGGCCGCACCTCAGGCGGCCGCGCGTCACGCCGTGCCGCGCACGCCGACCCTTGAGGTCGTCGCCGCACACGCGTCGACGCCAAAGGGCGGGCTACGGCTTCACGAACTTGAGAACGAAACGGTCGCTCGTGCCGCGGCGTTCGCCGGCGCCGATGGGGGAGGCGTTCCAGTCCCTCGTGTCTTCCGGATTGCGGAGGAACGTGCCCTCTGCAAGAAGCTTGAAACCGGCGCTCGTGATCTCATCGCGCACGACCTTCTCTTCGATGCGATGCAGCGATTTGGATTCGGTAGCGCCGGTTCCGTCGCGCCCGCTGTGGTCGACGATGCCGTAAATACCGCCGCGTTTGAGGGCAGCGAAGATGCTGGCGTTCATCCGGGCGCGATCGGTCTTGAGCCAAAAAGTGTCGTGGTAGAAGAGCACGTCGAGGATAACGTCGAGCTCCTTCGCGTCGGGCGGGAGCGGGTCTTCCAATTCGCGATCGACACGAACGACGTTTCTGTTCACGGGTTTGGCGAGCCGATCAATCCAGTCCTCTACCCCGTAGGTGTCGAAGATGAAACGGTTGTTCTGCGCGTAAACTTTGCCACTCGGGCCCACCGTACGGACCAAGAGCTCGGTGGTGTAGCCGAAGCCGGCGATGATCTCCGCGACGCGCATTCCCGGCGCGATTCCAAAGAATTCGAGGGTCTCCGCCGGATGTCGGCCTGAATCGACGGCCTTGTCGTCGGCCGACCGATCCGGCGCCGCCACCGCGTCGCGGGCGGCGGTGCCAGCCAGCGCCGCCCCCTCGCGTCGAGGCGGACTGGCCGGGGCGCGGCGTTCGGAGGACGTCGCCGGAGCGGCGGAGGCGACCTGTCCAGTTGGAGCGCCACCGCAGGCGACCATTGCCAGGCCGGCGGCGAAAAGGCCAAACGCCGCCGGTACACGAAGACGGTCGATGATGCAAAGCCTGGCGAAGCCTGTCCACATGAGGAGCGGGCGTACTGCCTACGTCAAGTGGCCGTCAAGGCGGGTCCGCGCTAACTCGCGGCGGCACGATTGAAGCGCGGTAGGCTCGTGCGTGTAACTCGCGGAGCGTCGCCGGATTCCTGCAAGGCGGACCTGAACTTCGTTGCGACCCCAAGGTTTTGCGCCGTATGAAACCTCGGCGCAAATGATTGAAATTACGGCAAATGAGGCCTGGCATGACCGGTTCGCCACAGTGCGCCTGACGGCCTAGCCTGCCCTCGCCGCGCCTTCAGCCTACGTCTGGGGGCTCAGTGTTAGAGGCGAGCTAGCAACCCCAAACCCCGCGCCAGCCGAATAGAAGCCTGCGGAGCTGTAAGCAGGACCACGTCCGTTCGCTCCAAAAGAAAACAGCCCGCATTGCTGCGGGCTGTCTCGAGAGGTCTCACGCACTCTCTCTTTGGGGCGACCCCAAGGGGTTTTGCGCAGTATGAAACCCGGGCGCAAATAGTTGAATTTGCTAGCGCTGAGGTGTTGGCGCACCCCCTCGCTTTGGTCCGGCTGACGGCCTAGCAACGGCAGCGGCGCGTTCGGCGATGCGCAGGTGCCCTATGCTAGGCTCGAAGCAATGGCAGCCAGCGAGCTAGCTCCGGGCATTGTCGTCGACCCTGCGGTTCGACTCGGCCGGCCTGTCATCCGAGGAACACGGGTTCCCGTCGATGTCGTTGTCGGTCAGCTAGCGGCTGGGCTGAGCGCCGACCAGGTCGCCGAGGAGTACGGAATCACGCGAGACGATGTCCTCGCCGCGCTCGCGTACGCCGCGAAGGTCCTGGCAACCGAGCAGGTACGAGCGGTCGGCTAAATGCTCCGGCTCCTCGTTGACGAGGATCTGCCGCGATCATTAGCACCAGCGCTGCGTGTGGCAGGCCACGAAGCGGCCGACGTGCGCGACGAGGGACTGCGGGGACAACCTGATTTGCGGATATTTCAATTCGCTCAGGAGCGAGGCTTCGCTGTTCTGACGGGCGATGTCGAATTCGGAAACGAGCTCGTTTATCCACCCGCTGGCCATCGTGGTGTCGTACTCGCACGCTTTCCGAACGATCTGCCGGCGATAATGCAGGTCAAACAGATCGTGGCGTGCATCGCGGTAGTCGCGGGCGAGAACCTTGACGGTGCGATCGTCGTACTGGAGCCGGGGAAGGTCCGCATCCGCCGTGCTGTGCAAAAATAGTGGCTCCATGACGAGCCGCGGCTCCGAGCGCGTCGAAGGAGACGTCTAGAGTCGATCAACTCCTCGTCACTTCGAGTCCGCGGTTCCGGCGGGCGCGATGGGTACGATCGGCAGAGCCGACAAGCGGCGGCAGTCGGGGTGTCGATCCTCTGAAGAGCAGGGTTTGAGGACCACGGAAACCAAGACCCTCGCGCCTTCTCTCACGTAGTTGAGTCCGAGGTCCGCCTGGCTCGGCGTCCCTTGCAACCCACGGTCAAAGAAGACGTAGGCGCCAGCGTCACTGACCCAAGTCTTCCAGCGGTCACTGCTGCACTCAATTGAGCGATAGACCCTCCAGGTATCGTCTCGTTGGAACACCCCCGTTTGGCGACCGTTCTGATCAGCGACCGGAAGCATGCCGTCATCGTGGAATGCATCAGGCTTCCCGAACCGGCACTCCCACGGAATCCCCGCCGGCATTGGTATTGGTCCTTCCCGATCTTCAGGGGCCGAAAACGTAGCTGGTGGACTTCCGCCAACGATCCCGCCGATCCACAACGTCCATCCCAAACTCGGACGAGGGCGTGGCTTGGCCAAAGGTGACGTTGGGAGGTCAGCGAGAGCCGCCCGGGGGGGCGACAGGCTCATGAGGGCAGAACCGCACAAGCAGGCAAGCGATACGCTCCGTAGCCGCATGGATCCTCCAGTGTTGTCCTGAGAGCGTACACGAACATGAAGGCGTGCCGGCGGCCGCGCTCGCCGTCGAGGATGCGACGAGGCGACGCTCAGCGGACGGCTCGCCTGAGCCGAGGGCCGCGATATGACGGTGGCCCACGCCACCGAGTTCGCATCACACGACGGCCGTTTCGCAAAACGCCGTCGGCCGACCCTGCCGGCCACGGCAAATCGATTTGCCACGGCACGGCTCACTCGGCCTTCTTCTGCTTGCCGCGTTCGTTCAGCTTCCTCTGGAGCTCGGGGTCCGCCCTGGTCGACGTCTGGCGACCCTCGATTTTCGCGATCTCGTCTAGAAGATCGCGCTGGAAGGAAGGCATTGTGTCGCTCGTCACACGACGCCTGGCTCCGGGTGGTCCGAAATGCTTTGCCATCAGCTCGTTGGAGAGTTTCCCTGTGAGCGTCTCGGCCCCGCGTTCGTAACCCGTCTCGCGAATGACCTCGAACGCCTTCGAGAACGCCTCCTCGACGTCCTTGCGTCGCGAGTTAGGATCGATCAGGTCGCCATCCAGACGCGTCGTCTGGTCTTCGTTGCCGTCAGCGGATCGATCGCGTAGCCCACGGCCCAGTCGTTCGCCTGGACGTCGCTCGCGAAAAGTTTCCGTCGCCGAGGTCAACAACCTCGGGAGGACCGGCCGCCGCGCGGGCCGTCATTCCGCCATCGAGGGACACTCGCGTCCCCTCCGCGTCCTTTACGGTCAGCGACGGGCTCTGGCCGCGATCCCCCTCCATCCCCAACATCACGCGCATCGAGAGGCACTTGTTCGCCAAGGCAGCGTCGATCCCGCTGCCGCACGCACTATTGCAGGGTCCACAGAGCACGCCATCGACGATCCGACGCCCGCCGATCGCGCTCGGTATGAGGTGCTCGCCCGAATCCGCCGGACTAGTGCGGCAGATGCGACAGAACTTCGAGCTAGGAGAGGGAAACGGATCGACCATCCCCGTGATGAAGGTCCTAGCACGGGGATCGCACCACGGGGCTCTCGCACGGACGTTGATCGTCATGCTTATCGCCCCACCGGAACACGATGGCCTTAAGTGGGCGGGTATCGCCACATGTAGAGCCGCTCGACCTTGAACTCCTTCTGAGGAATGCCGATCGGGTCCGTCTCAGCGTTCTCGCGAAGTTGGTTTAGCGGCAGCCGGGCGGCGACCGTTGCGGGCAGCATCATCGTCTGGGGATCGATGCCCGATGAATCGAGAGCCACGATTAGATCCCCGTCGAGATCGGCTTGCGCGAGCGCCTCGTCTCGTAGCGTGAAGGTGAACGAGTTTTGCCCCATCGCCGCGCTGTCAGGCAACACCTCGATGAGGTCGCGTGGAAGGTCCGGCGGGAAACCCTTGAAGGCCCGGGCGCTCTCCTCGGTGCTAAAGACGGGAAGAAGCAGACTCTTTCCGGCGACGAGTACGATCGGCCGAGGGAGCAGCACGAAAATCGAAGCAAGCTCCTCTGGGGGGATCTTTCCACTCGGAGGCACGGATCCTCCCCAGCACGACATGCACACCTTGTCGATCACCCGCTCGAATCCAGCGATCGCGGCGTCGACCACGTCCTCCAGCCTTCGTCCCTCGGTATAGGTCCACTCGTGCGGGCGGGTCTTGCCGACCAGAGACGCCCGATCGGGAACGAGCATCACGTTGTGCTCGTCGCTACGAGCTTCCGGCAATGTGCTACCAAGCGGGTAGTATCCGCCAGTGTCACCTCTCCAGCCTCGATGGTGGAGGACGTTGCGGTAGTCGTTCATCTCGTCGTACCAGTCTTTCTCGGTCCGGAGCGCGACGACTTCCGGCACGTTAAAATCGGGGCGCTTCGCAAAGTCGGTTGTCATCACGTCGTTTGCCGACCAGCGCTTGTAAATCTCCGGCGGGTCAATTCCCCTTAGGCGAGCCGTGATGAAGATGATCTCGTCTACCGAGAGACGCACCGCCCCCAGCGCCGCCGCGGCCTCAAAGAGGGCGTACGCGGCGAACGTATCCCACGTCACTGTTCCCCTTGTTTCTGCTCGTCGCGCCGCGAGCAGATCGACGATCTGCCGGAACCGTAGCCGGTGGTAGAGGCCTCGCCCGAGCGTGAGGGTCAGCGAAAAGAGCAGCGTTTCGCGTTCGTCTACCGCCAACGCTTGCAGGGCGGGACTCCCGTCCATCCCCAGCAGTCGCACCATTCGGGCGCGGGGCGTGTCGACCAGCGGGAGGTCAGCTGGGCGGTCGACGCGATAGCCGAGCATGTACGGGAGTCTCACTTGCAACATCGCTCAACGCGTCGACCGCCGTCCCCCCGGTGTCAAGCGCCTTGCCCGGGCGCAATTACCGCCGCGGGACAGAGAACGTCCTACCGTCTCGGCGATGACACCCAGCGCAATCGGCGGGAGGATGTTAGGTCCACCTATGAGCCGAAGATCCGATCGCAAGCGTCGGCACCTAAGACAGCGCGTCGACCCTACGCCCAGAACAGAGATGGCGATGTGGGCCGTCGCCTTCCTCGATCTGCTCGGGTATCGGACGGTGCTCGATAGATTCGATCGGTTCCCGTTGCCGGAAGATGACCAGGGCCGAGAGGAGCTTTCCACTGCATTTGCCCACGCGGTGAAGTTGCGACGCCGCTTGCTTGGAGGAATGCAGACCTTCACGAACCGGGTGAGGTTCCCTTCCGAAATCGACGGAAAGCCGATCCACCCGGAGCTTGCGCGACTCCTGTCGTTCGACATTCATCGATCGCCAGGCCCCGATCACATCGTTCTCGGCACCGCGCTGGTGGATGGCCCCCGGCACAATCCGATGCGAGGAGTCTTCGCGATCGTCGCGTCGCTTGCTTCCGCGATGATGATTCAATGCAAGATCGGAAGTGATGAACCGGCGAGCACGCTGCCCCTGCGCGGGGGAATCGACGTTGCCCCCGGCTGCGTCCTGGAGCCGGAGAACGTCCTCTATTCGCCGGGACTAACGAGAGCGTACGATTTGGAGCGTGCCGCCGAGTATCCGCGGGTGATCGCCGGTGAAAGATTCATCGGCTACCTGGATGCCGGCAGCAACCAAGACAACCAAGGGACGGCACACGACATCACTCGAATGATCGCACGAGGCACCCGGCGAATGTTCTTCAAGGCCGAGGACGGCAAATGGACGCTCGACTTCTACGGCGAGGCGAAGCGAGGAATGCTGAGCGAGATCTACGAGGACACGGGCCGAGATACCGCATGACGCCGGTGTGCCGCGCGCGCGTTCGCGCAAGCGTTGCTCGCGAACCTCCTTGGCCACGCCATCGTATCCGGGGAACAAGTTTGATGCGTTGATGTCATCGAACGACAACCATCGAAGAAGATCCAGGCGTTGCGTTGTCGGAAGAACGAACCTGTACATTATTGGGAAATCCCCGCTGCCGCCGGTCGCCGGCATCTCATCAAGGGACTTCAACCCCGTGTACGACTTCCACACGGTAAAGAGGCCACCTTGAGCGTGCAGATTGCGGTTACTCGCGCGGGGGACTTCAGCGAGCAATACCGAGCTTCCGAAGCAAAGCCCGTCTCCGTACCGATCGCCGATAAAAAGAGCCCAGATCTCCAGCTCCATTGAAGTGTTTGCCTGGACCGCGGCAAAGTACGCCGCGACCTTTGCTCTCTTCGTCCAATCGAGCATGCGCGTCGGAAGACCGTGATGTTGCGCCAAGGCAGCGAGCGGCCACAGACCGGAATGTACCGGTTCGAGATTTTCGATTTGGCGAACGTGGCTCCGAAGGTGCTCCCCGTCTCCCGGTATTGCGAGCCCCGATGCTTCTAGCGCTCGAAAGAAGTCAACCAAGAGTCGGCGCTCTTCGGTTGGATCAGGTTCGAAATAGTCACCAAGGGGGCTTTCGACGTCGCCTGAGGAGGCACTCAATCCGGCCCACGCACTTCGACGATTAGTGGTTGGAAAGAGGCGCCATCTTGTGTCCCCTTGCCCGCGAAAGACCCACGATCCCGGGTCAGGAGCCCAGAGATCCGAGCTCGGTGTGAGAAAGTCGTATAGCTCCTTTGCTGAGTTGCACCGTTTGGTGATAGTGCCGCCTCTTTTAACATTGGCGTCTTTGTTCATTTCTACCTGTTCGGTCGTCGTACGATCCCGTCCAGCTCCTTGGTCACGTTCCCGGTCGCGACTGCATCCTGTGTTCCTGACCGGCCCGCGCGTCGCGGATTGCGAGCGCTCCGATCACGATCCGAGTCTACGCGCGGGAATCTGGCGGCGATACTTCTGCTTGGTTCATGAGGCGAACTGGCCCGAGAGGGAATTGATCCGTCCGCCGAAGGAGTGAAAGGTCCGGCCGAACGCGCGTCACGACGCGGCGTGCAGCGAACATGAGGACTCCGAGGACGGCGGCCCTAGGCCGCCGCCGCAGGGCACCTATGCATCTCGCGGATGCCTCCCGCTGGCTCGCGGCGCTCGAGGAGGGTTCACTCACCTCCTGCAGACTGAAACGTTACTGGGCGACCCCAACGGGTTTTGCGCGGTATGAAACCATCGCCAAGTTGCTCAAATCAGGAGCTTCGGAGGCGGCGGCAGAGCACCTGCCACGGGTTCGGCTTGTCGCCTGACTTCCGCCAGGCACGAACCTCACCAGTACACCGACTATATTAGCCCCATTGCTAATTATTACTGTACAGGCTAAGTAACAGCTCGTGGCCGCCCCCGCTGGACCGCCGACGCTCGACGACATCGAGGCGGTGTTCTTCGCGCTCGCCCACGAGGTCCGCCGGCACATCGTGCTGCTGCTCGGGCACTCCGGCGGCGAGCTGCCGTCGGGCTACCTTGCGAAGCGGTTCGCACACAGCTGGCCGACGACGACGCGGCACCTGCGCGTGCTCGAGGACTGCGGCCTCGTCGAGGTCAACCGTCGTGGGCGCAGCGGGCTGTACCGGCTCAAGCGCGACCGGCTCCAGCTCGTGCTCGCTCACTGGCTCGCCAACCTCGAACGTCCTAGCCCGGCGAAGACGTGGTCGTCGTCGGGGCCGAAATCCATCAAGGCCCTCACCCGATCGAAAGGC
>Ga0193706_1001071_pt1 | contig 13019 bp, 8 predicted proteins | sample U3c1metaG_FD_160130 | JGI IMG/M metagenome (GOLD analysis project Ga0193706, IMG submission 160130) | Soil microbial communities from a riparian zone of the East river system, Colorado, United States - U3c1 | ecosystem: Environmental > Terrestrial > Soil > Riparian zone | place: USA: East River... | reverse complement strand
GCGCAGCCCTCGCAGGGACTCGATCCGATTCCGCGCGAACTCGACGAGTTGGTTCTGTCGCTTCTCACACCCGACCCGTTGGGGAGACCGGGCAGCGCCGAAGAAGTCATCGAGCGCTTGAGCGCGGCCGCGGAGCTCGAGCCCGAGCAGGGGACGTCGTTCGCGCGCAGCTATTTCCAGGGTTCGCCCACGGTGGGCCGCGCACACGAGCAGGGGCGTCTGCGCAAACGCCTCAGTTCAGCGCTCGCCGGCGCGGGGGCGAGCGTGCTCCTGGACGCGGAACCCGGCATGGGCAGCACGAAGCTCCTCACCGAGCTCGCTCTCGATGCGCAGTTGTCCGGGCTCGTGCCGGTGATGGTCGACTCCAGAGTTCATCGTGACACGTACGGTACCGCGCACGCGTTGATCGAGAAGCTGATGGTGTCACTGCCGGAGGAGAGCGCCAGGGCTGCGGCCGATCATCGCGCGACCCTGGCGCGCTTCTCGCCTCTGTTCGGCTCAGCCGATGACCCGGAAGAGCGAAGCGCGCTGCCACCCGGAGAGCTGCGCGGTCGGATGCAGCAGGCGCTCGCCGAATGGTTCTTTGCGCTCGCGCGAGCGAAACCGCTGCTCATCGCCATCGACAATGTTCAACGCACGGACGAAGCTTCGAGCGCGCTCTTGGCCACGCTGGCGCGTAACGCTCGAAATCACGCGTTCGCGCTGGTGGTCGTCCGGAAAGTCGACGAGACACCGGCCTCTCCGCTTGCGCTGCGAGGGATCGAGGAGGCGGCCACCGGCATTCGGCTCCGGCCTCTCTCACGCGACGAGGTGCACGCGCTGGTGTGTGGAATTTTCGGTGCAGTTCACTACACGGAGCGCCTCGCCGACTGGCTCCATCGGCTGTCTTTCGGCAACCCGCGAGCCTGCATGGACCTCGTCCGCCACCTCGTGGACACGGCGGAGATCCGCTTCGTGGAGGGCGTCTGGGTGCTGCCGCAGGAGCTCTCGTCGAGCGAGCTGCCGGAGAGCCTGGACGACGCGCTGAGCGCGCGTCTGCTTCACCTCGGGACCGACGCCAAGCGACTGGCCGAGACGCTCGCCGTTCATCTCGGGTTCTTGCCGATCGAGCGCTGTCTCTCGGTGGCGCGTGCCGCGGGCGTTTCGGCGCCGCACGAGGCGCTCGACGAGCTGGTGCGCAAAGAGCTGCTCGTTCAGGGCGACGCGTCGTACCACTTCGTGCACGAGGCCGTGCGCCAGCGCATCTATGCCGGACTCGAGCGAGCCGAGCGCGAAAAACTGCACCGCGTGTTCGGCCACTGCTTGTCCGCGGAATCGACACGCAGCGTGAGCGCGACGCTCGACGCGGGCTGGCATCTGATCCACGGCGGTGCCGAGCGAGAGGGCGCGGAGCTCTTGGCCCGCGCCGGCGCCGCGCTGGTGCACAACACGGACGACCTGGCGGCTGCGGTGCCTGCGCTGCGCGCTGCCCTCGACGTGTTCCGGCGTTCGCAGCGCTCCAAACGCGAGCTCGTGCAATTGCTCGCGCCGCTGGCGATGGCCGGCTATCGCGTCGATCGGCGGCTCGCCAGCGAGTACGGTGAGGAAACCCTCGAGTTTTTCCGCGAGCTCATCGGTCTCGAGCTCGCCGAGCGCCTGCGCTCATTTTTGGGGGCTCGGCTGAGCTTGTACGTGGGGCTCACGGTCGGTGTGCTGGGCGCGGTTTTCGTGCATGGCAGGCGCGGTATTGCCGAGTTCAAGGCACTCGTCACCGCGTTCTTGACGTGTGCCACCGCGCTGACCGGCTCTGCTGCGTTGTGCCTGGATCGCGAGCAGACGCGGCGCTACGCGCGGGTGGTCGAGCCATTTGCCGTATTGGGCCCCGAGCATCTCGGTGCCATCCTGTACGATTTCACGCGCACGGTCGCGCTGCTCCTGGACGACCGCATGGGCGAGGTGGCCAGCAACTGCAAGCGGTTGATCGCTCGCGTGGAAGACACGAGCCGGCCGATTCCGGATCTGACGCAGGAGACGGCCTTGCTCTTGCGCGGTGGCCTCTACCACGCGCTCGGCACCATGGAGGTCTACCGCGGAGGTGTTTCCGCGCTGCGCTGTGCGGAGCGGCTGGACGGCCTCGGCCTCAGCTTGTTTGCGATATCGGCCGAGCAGATTCGTGCGCTTTACCACGCTTTCCGCGGGGAAGCGGCGCTCGCCAATCAGCACCGCGCGCGCCTCGAGACGCTCGCCATACAGTTCGGTTCGGCGTGGCAAGTGGAGGTGTGGGCGCCTGTCAGCAGGGTAGTCGTGTCCCTGCTCACGCGTGACGTCATCGGCGGAAAGCGGGTCGTCGAAGAGCTCGATCGGCTCTCGGTGGAGATTCCCTCACTCGAGGTCCACCATCAGCTGGCGCGGATGGCGTACTTCGAGATGAAGGGTAAGCCCGACGTGGCCGACGAGATCTACCGCGGCTTGCCCGAGAGTCACCTCAACGGAGGCTTCCTCGGCTGGCCCGCCGCCGCGGGTGTACGGGCGGCGGCGTTGATCGCGCTCGGCCGCGCCCGAGAAGCGCGGGACCTGGCAGCATCGGTGATCGACGCGATGAGTCCAGCCAACGCGCCGTACGTCGTCATGCACCTGCCGGCGCACGTGAGCCTGGCGTTTGCCGAGGCAGCGCTCGGCGATGCCAGGGCGGCAATTTCCCGGATCGATCGGCTCATTTCGGAGCATCGCGGCGACGAAGGACCGCTGACGCTCGGCAGCTTGCACGGCGCGCGGGCGCGTCTTTCCCTCGAAGCCGGAGATTTGTCGGCAGCTCGAGAGCATTTCGAGCACATGCAGATGTGGTTTCGGGCCACGGGAAATTCCGTGCTGATCGCCCAGTGCGAGCGGCTGCAACGTGAAATTGCGCGTGCCACGCATGCCGGAGAGACCCAGGCTTCAGACGGATCTGCCCGTCTGTCCTCGATTTCGTTCCCGCCGGAGACCGACGAAGTGCGCTCGGCTCTCAGTCAATGCCAGGGACCCGACGAGCTGGCGCAGCGAGCGCTCGACCTCATCGTGCAACAGGCGCACGGCGAACAGGGCTACCTGCTGCTCTACGATCGAGCGGAGGATCGCCTGCGGTTGCTGGCGCCACAAAACGGCGAGGAGCCGCCAACGGATCTGGAATTGGCGGCGCTCGATGCCGTGCATCATGCGGATGAGCTCGAGGACGCGCCGACGGACATCGTCCCGGCAACGGGGGTCGGCATCGATATCGGCCGCTCGTCGATCGAGGTGCGTGGCGAGGTTTACCGCATGTTGCTGTTGACCACGCTCTGCAGCGAGGAACTGACGACCGTCGGCCTGGTCGCCGTGCGCGAGGGTGCGGTGCCCCTGGTGTCGCCTCAGTCGGGCGTATTGAGCGTCGTGGCTCGCTCGCTGCTCGAGCTGGCCCGTCAACGCACCACCGCTCGCCCGCTGGCGGCGGCCAAAGCGGTTCAGTAGCCAACGACGTTCGAACGCTCAGGGTGTCTGCGTGATGCAAATGTCGCGAACTATCGATCGGGATCCCCTGGCAACCGCGAGGACTCGAGGACGCGCTGCAATGAGACATGGAGCCGGCTCTGCATGAGTTGGAACAGGCTATCCAGTTCCGCGGGCTGCACGCGCAGCTCTGCCGTCAAATCTGCACGCGTGCGGTCGAGCACGTCTTTTCGAGCATCGGTCAACCAACGTTGCACCGTGCGAGCCGACACGTTGTACATGCGTGCAATGGCCGTGGGTGGCGCGCTCTCGACGTAACACAATCGGAGTAGCGTCCGGTCCTTCGGGGCTAGCGAGCGCAGCGCCCGTTCCATCGATTTTTGGAATGCGCCGGCGTAGCGCGCTTTCAAGTAGTCGAGCTCCGGATCGATCGGCAGAGTGCCGGCCCCGAAATCCGGGCGAGCTTCGGGACGCGCAGCGCGCGTCAGATCGATCGCGAGACGCGTGGCCACCATGCGCACCCATGCTGCGAGCGGCCCGCGACCCGAGTATTGCAAGATGCGGGGACTTGCAGAGGTGTGGGAAGTCAGGAGACGTACTCGTACCAGTTGTCCGAGCTCTTCCGCGTCCGTGCCGCGCGCGAGCGCGCGGATGTGCGGCATGTAGTCGCGCTCGAAAATTGCCAGTGCTGCCGGATCTGCGTTCGCGCAAGACCAAGCCAGGTACAGGTCGGCTACGTAAAGCTCCGCGAGTTCCGTGCTCTGCGTGTCACAGGTAGCCGCTTTTTCACGCAAAAACGCGGAAAAATCGCCGAGATTCGCGCGCACTTGGGGAAACGCGCTGGCGGCCGCTTGCAGCGCATCGCCGAAACTGCCCCGGAAAGGTGCGTGCGCTGCCACGACGAGCTCATCTTGCCCTCGAGCACACCAGAGTGCAAACCTGAAAGCCGAGTGGTATCGAGCGTCACACCCTCGCCGGCCGTGCTCGTCGGAAGCTGTCTCTCCGACGAAGTGTTGTTCGCTTTCGCGACGGGATCGCTCGCGGGCGGTGCGCGCGCTCACGCGGAAGCCCACGTGGCAGATTGTGCGGAGTGTCGCAGCGTGCTCGCGCAGACTGCGTCGGCCCTGGAATGCGAACCGGGGTCGCTGGGCAATAGCGAGCAGGCGAAACGTATCGGTCGCTACGAGCTCTTGGAGCTCCTCGGCGCAGGCGCTGCAGGCGTCGTGTATCGCGCTTTCGACCCGGAGCTCCAGCGCGTGGTCGCGCTCAAGGTATTGGTCGGTGGCGCGGGGCAGGCGGCAGCACCGCGCAAAGAGCGCATCTTGCGTGAAGCGCGCGCGATGGCGCAGCTCTCTCACCCCAACGTGGTCACGGTGTTCGACGTGGGGGTCGCCGCTGGCGCCGTGTTCATCGTGATGGAGTACGTGCCGGGCACGACGCTCGAGCGCTGGCTGCACGCTCGCCCGCGCTCGCCCGCGCTCATCGTGCGCGCGTTCATGGTGGCGGGTCAGGGCCTGGCTGCGGCGCATGCCAAACGTCTGGCGCACCGAGACTTCAAAGCAGAGAACGTGCTGGTCAGCCGCGAAGGGCAGGTGAGGGTCACGGACTTCGGTTTGGCGCGGAGTCTCGATACCGCGGAGCCGGGCGTGCTCGCGGGCATGAAGGGCTCGGACGTGACCACCCGGACGCGCGGTCTATTCGGAACACCCGCGTACATGGCGCCGGAGCTGTTCGATGGTCATCCTGCGAACGCCGCCAGCGATCAATTCAGCTTCTCGGTAGCCCTGCTCGGCGCGCTCTTGGAACGGCACCCGTTCGGAGCAGACCAGGGAATTCAGATGTCCGAGCTGGTGTTGCGCATTCGCGCGCAGCGCATCGACTTCTCCGGAGCGCAGGTCCCGGCAGCGCTGCGCGGCGTGCTGCTGAGAGGACTGCACTCGGATCCGCGAGCCCGCTTCCCGAGCATGGATGTGCTGCTCGCGGCCATCGAGCAGGCGCTGCGAGCGTCGGAACGGCCCCGCCGTATGCTGCGCGTGGCGGCGCTTGCCCTGGTCATCGGCGCTCTGGTACTGGGGCTGACCGTGCTGATGCGCGCTCAGAATCGCTCGCCGGCGACCTTGACGGGCGCGTCCACGCACCGGCTCCCGCCGTACGTCGCGCAAGTTTCGAAGGTGATCGCACGAAAGAACGCCGGCCAACCTGCGCTCGGCGCCGCGCCGGTACCACGACGAACCTCCGCTGAGGCACCCAGGGTTCGTCCTGCAGAGAGCGCGCCGCGCGAGCGGCAGCCCGCGAAGTCGTCGCAGCGGACTCGCTACGACGACGCCTTGAGGGAGCCATTTTGATGCGCGCGCTCGTGACGCTCTCGATACTCGTCATGGCAGTCGCGCACAGCGCGGCCGCCGAGCCCGTGGACGTGCGAGCTCGGGCCGCGTACGCGCGCGGTAAGGCCGCCTATCAGCGGGGTTCGTATGCCGAGGCGCTCCAGCACTTCGAAACCGCGTATCAGGTCACCCGTGCGCCGGCGCTGCTCTTCAACATGGCTCAAGCGCAGCGCCTTTCCGGACCCGACCACTGCCGGCCAGCGCTCGATCTGTACCAGCGGTACCTCGCAGAGGATCCCGAGGCGAGCAATCGCGAGGAAGCGGCGGAGCGCGTCGGGGAGATGCGCGCTTGCGTGGAGAGCGCGCGAGCTCTGGCGGAGAAGAATACTGCACCCGAGCAGGCGACGTCGCTTCCTGTGGCTTCAGACGCTCCCGAGAGCGTGCCACCGCAGCGCACGCCGGACCTGCTGTCGTCATCCGCACCGTCCGCCCGGGTAGAGCCGCGTGGCGGCGCGTCGCCGACGGCGGCCATCTTGCTCACGGGTGCGGGCGTGACTCTGGGAGTCGCAGGCGCGATTCTGTACCTGAGCGCGCGCGCCAAGTACGAAAACGTCGAAGCGTCGTGTCCGTGTGAACCGGGCACATTTTCGAAGTGGGAGACGTTGACCCACGTCAGCTACGGGCTGATGGCGGCCGGCGCTGTCGGGACGGGAAGCGGCATTTCGTGGCTGGTGCTAGGCGGCGATGGCGACCGACCCAAGGTGCACGGCTTACTACTAAGCGGCGCCGCGCGCTTCTGAAGCCCGGCCCGCTACTCGAACTCGCAGACGAAGCGCCGCTGCAGCGAGCAGGTGAGATCGTTCCACGCGTCGAAGCGCGTGAACGCGAGGCAATCCTCGTCCCCGTTCATGTCGTTGGGCTGACCATTGCCGAACGCCGAGAAGGAGAGCGCTCCGCCCGAAAGCCATTGGAAGTTGCCATCACTCGCACGGCTAGCGCCCAGCCACAGCTCGACGGCAAAACGCGCCGCCAAGAACGTTTGCTCCTGCTCGCTTTCGATGGTCACGAGGTGTCCGCCGGCAGAAGCGCACACGTCGCGCGCGTCCGTCCAAGCCGGTAGGCATGGTGCGTGTCTGCGTTGAGAAGCGCCGGCTGAGTCTCACACACGAAGCCATAGCGGTCGCCGCACGGCGCAGAGCGCCAGGCAACGGTGGACGCTGCCGGGTCGGCGACCTGCACGACGCAGCCCGCGACTTCAGTGCTGGGCTCGCCGAGGGCCCAGGCCTGGTAGCTCGTGGATTCGCCGGTCAGCCAGCCCGCGGAAGCGGGGCCGGTGCGATAGCCGAGCCAGAAGGGAGCGGCGCTGCGCACGAGGTTGCGATTCACGTCTCGCGCTTCTGCAGCGGAAGTCGTCGTCCAAATGTATCCGCCGGCGGCGTCACACGCGGCGCTGGCTTCCGCCAGGGTGTTCGCGCCCGGGTACAAGCTGTAACAGTGACCGTTCGCGGTGCGGAAGAGGGCACCGTCCGGGTGCGCACACGCAAGGCACGTTCGCGAGCAGCCGTCCTGGTTGTCGGTGTCGCCGTCATCACATTCCTCGGCGCCGCGCCACACGAAGCCGTCTCCACATGCGGCCAAGCTGCAGCCGTTCAAGCAACTGTCCGTGTTTTCGTCGTTGCCATCGTCGCAGGCTTCGTCGGGATCACTGCGCGCATTGCCGCACAGCGCTGGCGCGGGCTCCAGTTTACAGGCGCTGCTACAGCCGTCCCCGTTCTCACGGTTGCGATCATCACACTCTTCCACGCCGTCTCGGGTGCCGTTGCCGCACGAGTCGTTGTCGACTCGGCAGGCGTTGTCGCAGCCGTCGTCTTCGTTCGAGTTGCCGTCGTCGCAGTCCTCGACGGAGACCCACAAGCGCCCGTCTCCGCAGCGCGCCGCGCGACACTCGAACGGGCAAGCGTCGTCTTCCTCGCTGTTGGCGTCGTCGCACTCCTCGCCCGCCCGGGTGACGCCATCTCCGCAGCCCTTCGGCTCGGGCTCGCAGAGCGGGCCGCAGCCGTCGTTGGCTGCGGTGTTGCCATCGTCGCAGAGCTCATCGCCGCTCACGTTGCCGTCCCCGCAGCGCGCGCCGTACAGCTCGTCCCAGTCGAGGCAACCGGCAAATGCGAGCCCAACCGCCACGGTTAGCCCGCAAAATGCGTGTCGTCGTCGGGGAAGGCGGAGCATGTGCCGGTGGAATTTTGCGTGTATGAGAAATCTTTGTCGCGATCGCCGCGGGCGCCCGTCATCCTAACGTGAAGCTCGCGCATCCCGGCTCCGGTCCAGAGCGTCGTCCCGAGATAGGCCTATCGCAGTTCCGCAGAGGATCGGCGCTGTTTCTCGCACTAGCCGCAGCAAGCAGTTGGGTCGGGGGGTGCATGGGTGACGGGACCGTCGGTGCTGCCGGTGCCGCAGGTTCCCCGGCTGACGCCGGCGTCATCACCGTGGACGTACCGTGTGCAGTGTACGCGCTCTTGCAGGACCAGTGCACGAGCTGCCACAACGATTCGCCGCAGCGCGTCGGCCCCATGCCTCTCTTGTCACGCGCCGATCTCCTGGCGCCGACGCCGAGCGACTCGAACAAGACCGTTGGGCAACGTGCCGTGGAGCGCTTGCGTGCGGAGACCAACTTCATGCCGCCCAACCGGCGTCTGCCGGAAGCAACCATCGAGCCCTTCGCCACGTGGGTACAGGAGGGCATGCCCGCTGCAACCTGCAGCATCAACGGCGGCGCTGCGCGCCCGTTCGAGCCACTCGGCGCGGACGCGGCTCTCGCCAAGGTGAAGACGTTTCTAACCGGGCGCGCACCGAATGAAGCCGAATACGTGGCATACCGGAGCGACTCCGCCGCGCTGCCGGGTTTGATCGATGGCTGGCTGAATTTGCCCGAATTTTCGGCGCGCGCGCTCGAGATGCTCACCTTGCTCTTCCAGCAGCGAACGGACGGGGACGATATCGGCCTGTACCTGCGTTTCCGGAACAACAACGTGCTCATGCGATCGGAGCAGAAGAGCGGTCTAGCGTTCCGCGACTACATCGACAAGAGCTTCGCCCTCACCGCGTGGAACGTCATTCAGCAGGGCCGGCCGTACACGGAAGTCCTGACCACGCGCACGTACATGTTGAACGTTCCGCTGATGGCGCTGCTCGCGCGCATGGACGCCCGTCCGACCGACGACCTGAATCGGCGGCAGCGCTCCTGGATCGAAGGCGCGTATCCGAGTCTCGCGGTGACCTTCACCAACACGGAGAGCATCCCCTTCGTCGACTCGGTGAACCCCGTGTCGCCGAATTTCATGCGCTTTTCGGTTTCCGGGCAGCCCAACACCGGACAAGCGCAGTGCGCCAACGTGCTGACCCAAACCTTCACGGGCGCGCAAGCCATCGATCAAGCCTGGCAGGCGCTGATTCGTCTGCCCGGCACGGACCTGTGCTGGCGCGCGGCTCCCATGCCCGATCCTTTCAGCGCCGAGGATCGGCAATTTCGTCCAATCACGATTCGTCTCGCGCAAAATGGCGAGAGGCGCAGCCTGTTTTGGGACTTGAATGCGCTGCGTGGCGCTTCGGAGCTGGTGCTCGGTGTGGAGTACCTGGGATTTCTCGGCAGCCTCGGGTTTCTCGGTTACTGGACCACCAACGACGGCAATGAATACCGCGTTACCACCAACCAGGCGCTGATCGTCGCGCTCGGAAAGACCTTCACCACGAGCAGCACGGCGGTGGTGGCAGATACCTCGAGCGTCGACGAAGCGCACGCCGCGCCCGACACGCCCTGTTACGGGTGCCACAAGACGCTCGATCCAATGCGTGATTTCTTGCGTCAGAGTTACACGTACTGGGGTTCGGCGCGCACGGCCTCCCGGTACAATGAAACCGTCCCGGCGCAAGCGTTCTTCAGCGTCGATGGCAGTGAGCCGGTTGCCGGTAACGGTGTTGCTGCATTCGCGCAGGCGATGGCCGCGCATCCCGGCTTCGCCAAGGCCTGGGCTCAAAAGATTTGCGGGCTGGTCAACGCGCGCCCCTGCAGCGGCGACGATCCGGAGCTCCAGCGCGTGGCCGGCGAGTTTGCGCGCAGCAATCACGACTTCAAGGTGCTGCTGCGACACGTGCTGTCATCGCCCATGGTCACGTACAGAACCCGCACCAAGACTTGGAACGACTCGGGCGCCAACGCCGGCGTCGCTCTGCGGGACGACTTGTGCCGGCGGCTCCAGACTCGCTTCGGCATCAACGACGCCTGCGGCACGCGCGGCGAGTTGAACGCACCGCCCGCGCTCCGTACCGAAATTCTCGGCTACTCCGGCAGTTTGCCGAGCGTGGTGTACGAGCGTGGCGACGTGGAGCCGCAGATGGCGACTGACCCGAGCGTCTTCGCGACCGCCGCCGCGGAGCGCTTGTGCGAACGATTGGCGGGCAGGTTCTTGGGCACCGGTGCAGGCAGTGTCACACCACCGCTTCTGAGCAGCAGTGATCGAAACGCGGCGATCCAAAAGCTGCTTCGAGACTTGATGGGTGTCTCCGCCAGCGATCCGCGCGCGAGCGAGCTCGGGGCGGCGTTGAATTCCCACTGGGACGAAGTGCTTGCCGCGGGTCAACCTGCAAACGTGGCTCTCCAATCCACCTTCGTTCTGGCCTGCACCGCACCCTTTACGACGACCTCCGGTTTCTAAGGCGCGCATGACTTCCAAACACGCTTCTAGACGACAATTCACCCGATGGATGTTCGGCAGCGCCGGCCTCGCCGCGTTGGCCACGGGCCTGCCAGCGGCATTTTTGCGCGCGCCGCTTGCCTTTGCGCAAGGCGCTCCCGGGAGTTGCACGCCAGGCAGCGCGCGGTTTCTGATTCTCTGCTCCAGCAACGCCGGCGACCCAGTCAACGCCAACTGCCCCGGCACGTACGAACACGCGGGCATCGTTCATCCTCCCGGCGCAGAGTTTCTGGTCACGCCGCTGCAGCTCGGCAGTACTGCGACGCGCGCCGCGCAGCTCTGGACGCAGCTGCCGCAATGGGCGCTCGACCGTGCGTGCTTCATACACCACGCAACGCGCACGGTCGTTCATCCGGACATGCCCAAGGTGCTGCGTCTGATGGGCACCACGAACGACGGCGAAATGCTGCCGTCGCTCCTGGCAGCGCAGCTGGCGCCCTGTCTGAATACGATTCAGGCCAAGCCGGTGAGCGTCGGCAAGGTAGCGCTCACTGCTTCGGGCGCGCCGCTTCAGACCCTGCGCCCCACCGCGCTCAAGCAGCTCCTGGTCCGAAACGACAGCCCGCTCACCAACCTGCGTGCCTTGCGCGATCGCAAGCTCGACGAAGTGCACGCCGTCTTGAAAAAAGACGGCACCACGGAACAGCGCAGTTACCTGGATGCTGCAGCCAAGTCACGAACCGACACGCGAAAGTTGGGTGATCAAGCCACCGAGCTCTTCTCGATGATCACCAGCGACAGCCCGGACAATCAAATCGTTGCGGCCGTGGGTTTGATCCGCCTCGGCGTGACCCCCGTGGTTTCGGTCACGCTGCCGTTCGGCTCCGACAATCACACGGATGAAGGACTCGAGGCCGAAGTGGAGGAGCATCCCATCGGCATCGGCGCCCTCGTGCGCTTGATGAGCCTTCTCGAGCAGTACGGCTTACAGGACCGTGTCACGTTCGCCATGTTGAACGTGTTCGGTCGCACGCTGGCTCGCAAGGGCCTATCCGGACGCGACCACTGGCCGCGGCACGCTGTATCGCTGTTGATCGGCGCTGGCATCAAGCCAGGGGTGGTGGGCGGACTCGCGCCCTTCGAAGATGATTTCGGCTCCGTGGGTATCGATAGCGCGAGCGGCCGCGCGCTCGAATCCGGCGCCGACATTCCCTACGAAGAAACGCTCAGCTCGGTCGGCAAAACGATCGGTGCGGCGGTGGGCGTGACGCGCCCGGTGCTGGACGAAGCGATCGAGGCGGGCAAGGTCATATCCGCCTCGCTGGTCGCCCCATAGTTCAATAGAAACACGCTGCTCTGGCGTGTTTCGAGCGCGGCAGCGCGGTCCGCGTCGGACGTCCAAATCCTTTTGCCTGCATCCGGGCATAGGCCCGTCGATGACTACCGCGCGTTTCACGAAAACCCGATTGGCCGCCCTCTTTCTTCTGAGCGCTGCGGGCGCCAGTGCAGTCGAGGGTTGCAGCGACAGCACCCGCGAGAAACTCGCCGTGGCGCAGCTGGCCGAGGGCTGCGTCCTGGACTCCGATTGTCAGGACCCGCTCGTGTGCGCGTTCGAGCACTGCCACAAGGAGTGCAACGAGGACAGGGACTGCAAGGACGTGGGTGGCCGCTGTGTGCGCGGCCCGGATGGAGACAATGGCGTGTGCCAGCTTTCTGCGGATCGCGGCTGCGAGACAGACGACGACTGTGTCGGAGAGCAGTTGTGCGCTCCGGGCGGACAATGCCGTGACCTCTGCTCGGTCGCTGCCCCGTGCTACCCGGACCTGGTTTGCACGACCAGCGGTCACTGCGCGAGCACCAGCGAGGTCGACGCGCACGGCAACTTGCTGTTCGACGGCGGCGCAGGATCGAACGACGCAGGCGCTGATGCTTCGTACCCTGGCGACGGCTCGGCCGGCAGCGGTGGTAGCGGTGGTAGCGGTGGTAGCGGCGGCGGCGCAGGCGAGGGGGGCGGAACGGACGCGAGCCCGGAGTCCGATGCCACGACCGGCGACGCTGGCGGCGCGGGAAATTCGGCGGATGCAGGCAGCGTGCTCGTAGAGTACGAGCCGAACGATACGCGAGAGACGCCCATGCCGCTGCCGCTCGCGGCGACCGTACATGCGCAGTTCGGGGTCGCTTCGGAGTACGACTTCTACGAGGTCACCGTGCCCGACACGGACACCGCGGGCGGTTACTTCGTCTTCTCGATCACGGACATTCCGCAGGGCGAGCTTTCGCTGGATGTGCTGTCCGGCGTGAACTACGCGACCGTTCTGAGCACGTACACGGCACAGATCGGTGTCTCGAAATTCGGCTACTTCGCCACTGGCCCAAAGAAGGAAGCTGCGGACGGCGGACCGAATACCGGACGATTTCTGATCCGCCTGCGAGCGAAGGCTGGGCAAGTTCATCCTTATGCCTACACGCTCAGCGTGAAGTACATCCCTGTGGAGGACGCGCGCGAACCGGACGATACGCGCCAGACCGCAAGAGCGCTCGCCTTGAACGAAACGGCCAGCGC
>Ga0193706_1001070_pt1 | contig 13026 bp, 15 predicted proteins | sample U3c1metaG_FD_160130 | JGI IMG/M metagenome (GOLD analysis project Ga0193706, IMG submission 160130) | Soil microbial communities from a riparian zone of the East river system, Colorado, United States - U3c1 | ecosystem: Environmental > Terrestrial > Soil > Riparian zone | place: USA: East River... | reverse complement strand
GGAGACCTGCAGGGCGGAGACCATGTCGACCGACCCGAAGGCCGCCCCGCCCGCGTTCTGGAACTCCTGGCCGCCGACCGTGATCGAGCCACCGTCGAAGATCGGTTCGGTCAGCGTGACCTCGCCGGCTTCGAGAGCCGCCAGGGCGGTGATGATCTTGAACGTCGACCCGGTCGGGTAATAGCTTTCGGTGGCGCGGTTGGTGAGCGGCGCCAGCACCGGGTCGCGGTAGAGCTCGTCGACCTGGCTCTGGGTCATCGGCCTGGTGAACACCGAGGGGTCGAAGGTCGGGGACGAGCCGATCCCGAGAATCTGGCCGTCGTGCACGTTCATCGTCACGAAGGCGCCGGGCAGGCCGAAGGAGGAGAGCGCGCTTTCGCCCGCGGCCTGGACGTCGGGGTCGATCGTCAGCTTCAGGTTGTCGCCGGGGGAGGGCGGCTCGGAGACGAGCTGGCCGCCGGGGGTCGGCTGGCCGAGCGCGTTGACCTGGATCTTGGTCAGGCCGGGCTCGCCGCGCAGGTAGCGGTCGTAGGTGTACTCGACGCCTCCCTTGCCGACCTCGTCGCCAGGCTCCAATCCTTTGTACGGGGCTTCTTTCAGCTCGTCTTCGGAGACCTCGCCGACGCTGCCGAGCACGTGGGCGGCACGGCTGCCGGTCGGGTAGTCGCGGACGAAGACGCGCTGCACGGCGACGCCGGGAAAGCGGCGCTGGTTCTCTTCGAGGTAGTAGACGAGCTCGTAGCCGACGTCCTTGCGCAGCGTCACCGGCGCCCCCACCGCGACTTCTTCCCCTTCGCGGATCGTCCGCCGCACCTTGCGCAGCGGCATGTGCGCGAGGCGGCCGAGGCGGGTCAGCTCGCGCCGCTGTTCGATCGGGTCTTGCGGCAGTTTCTGGGTGTTGAGCTGAAGCGCCAGGCTGGTGCGGTTGTCGACCAGCACGTTGCCGTCGCGGTCGAGGACGTCCCCGCGCGGAGCGATCACCTTGTACTCGCGGGTGCGGTTGTTCTTCGCCTCGGCCAGGTACTCGGCGCCGGAGAGTACCTGCAAGTCCCAGAGCCGGAAGAACAGCACCCCGAAGAGGGCGACCGCGACGCCGCCCAGGACCGCGACCCGCAGCGCCAGGCGGGGGCCGGGACGGTCGTTGGAGCGCAGGTACACGTCGCCCTAGGCTCCCAGCACAGTCGGGCGCCGGGGGCGCCGCACGACGTGCTCGTCGACCAGGGCCGGGCGCAGCGCCCGCTTCAGCCCGAGGTAGATCGGCCAGCCGAGGACGAAGGCCAGGACGCCCTTGAGCAGGATGTCGCGGACGACGAGGCCGCTGACCGAGGCGTCGACCCCGAGCATCAGCTCGACCGCGCCGAAGCCGACCTCGGCGAAGATGGTCAGGCCCATGCAGAGCAGCGGGGGGACCAGCGGGCTGTGAATCTCGAAGCGCTCGCGGAAGAGGCCGGCCAGATAGCCGGTGGCGAGCAGAACCAGCGAGGCGCCGCCGAGCGGCTCGACCAGCAGGCAGTCGAGCAGGAAGCCGACCGAGAACCCGGTCACGGCGCCGGTCATGGTGCCGCCGAGCAGGCCCAGCGAGATCACCAGGACCGGCAGCAGGTCGGGGCTGACGTGGAAAATCGCCACCTGGGAGAAGAAGGAGAGCTGGAGGAGCACGCCGAGCACGACGATCGCGACCAGGCGGGCGAGGATCTTCGGGGTGAGGATCATCCTCGCGAGCCCCCGGTCAGGATCTGGACCAGGTCGAGGTCGCGGAGGTCCGCATAGGGGCGCACGTGCACCTGCTGGCTGGCCTCCTGCTCGACGATCGAGGCTCGCGTCACTTCGCCGATCGGGATGTTGGGCGGGAAGCGCGACTCGATCTCCTGTGAGCGCCAGCCGGCCGTGACCACCGCCTGGCCCTTGTGGACGTGCTTGGTCGAGTCGATGAAGTCGAGGATCAGGTCGCCGGGGTCGCCGACGTTGGGGCGGATGACGCCCTGGACGGCCAGCGGCACCACCTTGGCGGAAACGGCGCTGGAGTGGTCGGCGATCAGCGTCACCTGGGCCGAGCTGCCGGTCACCGCCGTGACCGTGCCGACCAGCCCGTCGCCGTTGACCACCGGGTCGTCGACGCTGACGCCGTCGCCGCTGCCGGCGTCGATCGTGACGTCGGAGAACCAGACGGTCGGGGAGCGGGCGATCACCCTCCCCGTAACCGGCTCGTAGCCCGAAGGGATCGCTCCGCTGCGATCGAGCGCGAGCAGCTTGCGCAGCTGCGCGTTCTCGGCCAGCGCCGCGGCTGCGCCCACGGCGTCCTCCCGCGCCTTCCGCAGTTCGTCCTCGAGGCGACTGTTGCGGCCCCGCGCGTCGAAGGTCTGGTCGAACCAGTTGACGAGGTCGCGGGCAGGCTTGAGCGCCCCGTCGGCTACCGACTGGATCGGGCTGAAAATAGTGCTGACGCCGCGCTGCAGGCCGTTGGATCCCGACCCGTAGGTGACCGTCAGCAACACGAAGGAGCCGACGATCAACAACGCGAGCACCGCCCGGCGGCGGCGTACTTGCTTTCGATACACGTGGAAGACCTAGATTCGTTGCTTTTTTCCGGCACGGTCGATCGCCTCGAACTCCTCGAGCGAGATGCCCGAGCCGATCGCCACGCACGTCAACGGCGACTCTGCCAGTTGACAGGGCATCTGGCACTCGTCGCGAAGGCGCTGCTCCAGTCCTTGCAAGAGCGCGCCGCCCCCGGCGAGGGTGATGCCGCGTTCCATGATGTCACCCGCCAGCTCCGGCGGCGTCCGGTCCAGGGTCTCCTTGACCGCCTCGACTATGTGGCCGACGGTCTCGTCGAGCGCTTCGCGCACCTCCTCGGAATCGAGCGTGATCGTCTTCGGCAGGCCGGAGACGAGGTCGCGGCCGCGAATCTCGCTCCGCACCTCGTTCGGCAGCTCCGAGGCCGAGCCCGCTTCCAGCTTCACCGTCTCCGCGGTCTGGGTGCCGATCGCCAGCTTGTAGACCCGTTTGCAGTGGTTGACGATGGCGTCGTCGAGCTCGTCGCCGCCGACCCGGATCGACTGCGAGACGACGATCCCGCCGAGCGAGATCACCGCCACCTCGGTGGTGCCGCCGCCGACGTCGACGATCATCGACCCGATCGGCTCGGCGACCGGGAGGCCGGCGCCGATCGCCGCCGCCATCGGCTCCTCGATCAGGTAGGCCTGGCGAGCCCCGGCGGAGAGGCAGGCCTCCTCGACCGCTCGCTTCTCGACCCCGGTCAGCCCCGACGGGACGCAGACGACGACCCGCGGATGAGAGAAGCGGTTGGAACGGGCTGACTTGATGAAGTGGCGCAGCATCTGCTCGGCGACCTCGAAGTCGGCGATGACGCCGTCCTTCAGCGGCCGGATCGCGGTGATCGTCCCCGGCGTGCGGCCCAGCATCCGCTTCGCCTCCACCCCGACCGCGTGGACCTGGCCGTTGCGGGAGTCGATCGCGACCACGATCCCGCGCCCGCGGACGTAGACAAGGGTGTTAGCCGTGCCAAGGTCGACGGCCATGTCGCGGCCCCCGAGTCGTTTCAGATAGCTGAAGACGCCCATGTGCGTAATTTCCAGGGACGATCATCCCAAACGCACCTAATCGGTCCTACTTTTTTGCTTAAGCCGAGGCGAAAAGCTCCGGCGCGAGCTCGACCAGCAACCCCACCGGCAGCCCGACGACGTTGGAGACGCTGCCCTCGAGCCGCTCGACCAGGGTCGACCCCAGCGTCTGGATCGCGTATCCGCCGGATCGCCCGCGCCACTCGCCAAAACGCACGTAGCGCTCCTTCTCCGCCTCCGACAGCTCCTTGAAGCGCACCGAGGTCCGTTCCAGCCCAAACCCCTCCCGACCGCCCTCGCGCACGACCAGCCCGCTCAGCACCTCATGGGCCCGTCCCGACATCCGATCCAGATATTCACGCGCCTCGACCTCGTCGCGAGGCTTCCCAAGAGCCTTGCCGTCGAGGGCCACGTCCGTGTCGCAGGCGATCACCAGCGCACCGGCATCGGCCGCGACGGCCCGGGCCTTCAGCCGCGCGTTCTCCAGGACCTCGACCGCCGGGTCGCCGCCGGTCAGCTCGTCCACGCCCGGCACCACGACATCGAACTCGATGCCCAGCTTCTGCAGGATCTCGCGCCGCTGCGGAGACCCGGATGCGAGGACGACGCTCAGGACAGCTCTGGGAACCAGATCCCGATCTCGCGCTCCGCAGACTCGTCGGAGTCGGACCCGTGGACCATGTTGAAGGTCATCTCCAGCGCGAAGTCGCCGCGAATCGAGCCGGGCGCGGCCTCGACCGGGTTGGTGGCGCCGATCAGCTGACGGGCGGCGGGGACCGCGTCGGCGCCCTCGAAGACCATCGCGACCAGGGTGCCGCCGGTGATGAAGGAGACCAGCTCGCCGAAGAAAGGCTTCTCGCTGTGCTCGGCGTAGTGCCGGTTGGCGATCTCCTCGTCGGCGCGCATCGACTTCAGGGCAGCGATGCGCAGCCCCTTGCGCTCGAAGCGGGCAATCACCTCGCCGGTCAGGGCGCGTTCGAACGCGTCAGGCTTGACGAGGATCAGGGTCCGGCTCACGGCTGGGGCTCCTTTGGTCTGGTGCGGGGCTTGACGCCTCTTTCGGGGCGCCGCGGGCCGGCTCTTTCCGGTCGTCGGCTTTCGCGGAAGTTCGTTTCGGCGCGGGCGCCGCTTTTTTGCGGCGAGCGGGCTGCCTTTGCTGCGGCGGCCGGGTTCGCTCGCCGCCGGCGAGGGTCGTCTCGCAGTACGGGCAGAGGCCCCAGCGCGGGTCCACGGGCTTGCGGCAGGTCGGGCAGGGGTCCTTGAGCCGGCGCTGGCAGTTGGGGCAGCGGAGGAAGTTCTTCTCGACCGGGTACTCGCAGTTCGGGCAGGTCTGCTCTTTCAGCTGTCGCACCCGCAGCTCCGCCGCTTTGATCTCGAGCTCCCGCTCGTGCGCGTCCTCGAGGAACTCCGGCGGTCGCACGATCGCGTAGACGGCGGTGCCGATGTAGGGGAAGAAGGAGGCGACGGTCGCGCAGGCGACCAGGAAGGGGTCGGAGATGCGGCGTCGCGCGTCGAGATAGGTGTAGACGATCAGCGCCAGCCAGAGAACGACCAGCATCAGGACAAAAAGGGTCGCAACCAGGTTGAGGCTGCCGTTGGTGATGCCGAAGATCGCTAGTGCCATGGGGTGGGTCCCGCTGAAGGGAGCGGGCAGTCTACTTCGCCGCGAGGTCCTTGAACCCTGTCGGGTCGCGATGGGCGGACATGCCCGGCTAGAGGAACAGGCGCCCGAACAGGTAGCCGATCCCGAAGAAGACCAGGATCACGACCGCGACCACCGCGGCGACCAGGCCCATCATCGAGAGCAGTTGCGAGCCAGCGCCTCGATCCATGACCGAATCCTCGCAGAAGCTGGCTCAAAGCTCAGGCTGTGCGACCGGCGGCGACGGAAGCCGCGCGGGCGGGCGCGATCGCGTAGTGCGAGCCGGCCACCAGCACGATCCCCCCAGGTGGCTCGGAGGCAAGCTCGACCGCTCGCGCAAACGCCTCCTCGAAGCTCGGCTCGGCCTCCGCCGTCAACCCAGCCTCCCCGCACATCGTGGCCAGCTCGCCAGCCGCAACCGACGGCCGGTCGGGCGAGCTGTCGCCCCGGGGGCGACTTTTCGGCCGATCGGCAGGGAGCTCGGTGCAGATGGCACGCTCCAGGACGGGGGCCAGCGCCCGCACCATCGCTGCCGCGTCCTTGTCGGCGAGGATCGCCAGGCAGGCGACTACGCGCCGGCCTTCGCTTACCGCCGGCAGCGCCTCGGCCAGGGCGGCGGCGCCGTCGGGATTGTGGGCGGCGTCGACGAAGGTCGGCGGCCGCTCGGCGATCCGTTCGAGCCGGCCGGGAACGGCCACGCTCGCCGCGACCCGCGCGACCTGCTCCGGGTCGAGCCGGCCGAGGAAGGCCTCGGCGGCGCTGCGGGCGAGGGCGAAGTTGCGGCGCTGGAAGCTCCCCGGCGCAAGCAGCCGCAGCTCCGGCCCCGGGTCCTCGGGGGCGCGCAGGAGGCGGGCGCCGCGGGCCGCCGCGGTGCGCTCGGCCAGCGCCTCGACCGCGGCCGGGACCCGGCCCAGCACCAGCGTCGTCTGATCGCCGAGCACCGCCAGCTTCTCCGCTGCGATCTCGACCTCGGTCTCTCCCAGCCACTCGGTGTGGTCGAGGCCGATCGAGGTCAGCACCGTGACCCGCGAAGGGATCGTGTTGGTGGCGTCGAGCCGCCCGCCGAGGCCGGCCTCGATTGCCGCCGCCTTGACCCGCGCCGCGGCCAGGGCGACGAAGGTCGCCGCCGTCGCCGCCTCGAACTGGGTCACGGCGTCGCCGTCCTCGAGAGTCCGGTTGACGCCCTCGGCGGCCCTGGCCACGCGCTCGACCGCGGCCGCCCACTGCTCCGCCTCGACCTCCCTTCCGTGGATCAGCGTCCGCTCTGACCAGTGCCCGATGTGGGGCGAGACGCAGGCGCCGGCAGCGACCCCGTGAGCCTCCAGCAGGGCAGCGGTCATCCGCGCCACCGAGGACTTGCCGTTGGTGCCGACGACGTGGATCGAGGCGAAGCGGCGCTGGGGCATTCCCAGCGCCGTGGTCAGCTTGTGCATCCGCTCGAGCCCAAGCCGCCAGCCGATCGGCTCCAGCGAGTCGAGGTAGGCGTCCGGGTCGAACTCGGCCACCGCGGGCGGCTAACTCAGCTCGGCGAGTTCGGCCCGGTAGCGCTCGAGCTTGCCGCGCTCCTCCTCGACGACCTCGGCGGGCGCCTTGGCGACGAAGCCCTCGTTGCCGAGTTTGCGCTCGCCGCGATCGACCTCGGCCCGCAACTCCTCACGCCGCTTCTCCAGCCGCTCGGCCACCGCCTCGGCGTCGAGCTGGTCGGAGGGAAGCACGCGCACGGGGCCGATCGAGGCGACCGGGTCGCCGCCGTCGACACTGAACTCGAAGCGGGCCAGGCGACCCCTTCGATCCGCGCCGCGAGCACGCTGGCGGCCGGCACGTCGACCAGGTCGCGCCAGGCACGCAGGCGCTGGGTCAGGCCGATGCCACCCTCGACGTCGGCCTCGGCCCCCTGGTCGAAGAGCGACTCGTCGGCCTCCGGGAATGAGTGCACGACGAGGTGCCCCCGGCGGGCCGGATGGAAGGACCAGATCTCCTCGGTAACGAAGGGCATCGTCGGGTGCAGCAGCCCGAGCAGCCGCTCCAGGGCCCACAGCAGCGTTGCCGAGACCTCCTCCTCGCCGTCGTAGAGGCGCGGCTTGACGATCTCCAGGTACCAGTCGCAGAGGTCGCGCCAGAAGAACGAGTAGGCATCCTGGACGGCGTGGGCGAAGTCGTAGGCCTCGAGCTTCGCGGTGACCGAGGCGATCGTCCGCTCCAGCCGCGAGAGGATCCAGCGGTCCTCGACGTGCAGCGGCCGCGGCGCCGGCTCGACCTCGGCGGCGTTGAGCAGGATCAGGCGGCTGGCGTTCCAGAGCTTGTTGGTGAGGTCGCGGCCCTGCTCGACCTTGGCGTCGGAGAAGCGCACGTCCTGGGTCGAGGACATCGCCAGCAGGCCGAAGCGCAGGGCATCGGCCCCGTGCACGTCGATTTCCTCCAACGGGTCGATGCCGGTGCCGAGGCTCTTCGACATCCGCCGCCCGTCGCGGGCCTGGATCACCGAGTGCACGTAGACGTCGCGGAATGGCACGTCGCCGGCGAACTCGATCCCGGTCATGATCATCCGCGCCACCCAGAGGAAGAGGATCTCGCGCGCCGTGGTGAGAAAGCTGGTCGGGTAGAAGGCGCGCAGCTCGGCGGTGTCGTCGGGCCAGCCGAGCGTCGCGAAGGGCCAGATCGCCGAGCTGAACCAGGTGTCGAGGACGTCCTCCTCCTGGCGCAGCTCGCCACCGCAGGCGCCACAGCGCTCGGGCGGCGCCTCGGCGACGTAGGTCTCCTCGCAGGCATCGCAGTACCAGACCGGGATCCGGTGCCCCCACCAGAGCTGGCGGGAGATGCACCAGGGGCGAATTTCCCGCATCCAGTCGAGGTAGACGCGCTTCCACTGCGCGGGCGCGATCCTCACCTGGTCGCGTTCGACGGCCGCGATCGCCGGCTGGGCGAGCTCGTCCATCCGGCAGAACCACTGCAGCGAGATCAACGGCTCGATCCGCTCACCCGAGCGGTGCGAGAAGGGGACGGAGTGGGCGTAGGGCTCTTCGGCGCGCAGCCGGCCTTCCTCGCGCAGGGCCGCGACGACCGCGTCCTGCGCAGCGGCGGCCGTGAGGCCCTCGAACCTCTTCCCCGCCTCCTCGGTGAGGCGGCCGTCGGAGCCGATCACGACGATCTCGTCGAGGCCGTGCTTGCGGCCGATCTCGAAGTCGTTGGGGTCGTGGCCGGGGGTGATCTTCAGCGCCCCGGTGCCGAACTCGGGGTCGACGTGCTCGTCGGCGATGATCGGCAGCCGCCGGCCGACCAGCGGCAGCGCGCAGAACTGCCCCACCAGGTCGCCGTAGCGCTCGTCTTCGGGATTGACCGCCACGGCGGTGTCCCCGAGCATCGTCTCCGGCCGCACCGTCGCCACCGTCAGCACCCGCTCGGAGCCCTCGACCGGGTAGTCGATCGAGTAGAGCGTGTCCTCGACCTCGCGGTTCTCGACCTCGAGGTCGGAGATCGCCGAGTGCGACCCGGGGTCCCAGTTGACCATGTAGTAATCGCGGTAGATGTAGCCCTTGTCGTAGAGCTGCTTGAAGACGCGGTAGACGGCCTTCACGTAGCCCTCGTCGAGGGTGAAGCGCTCGCGCTCGTAGTCCAGGGAGGCGCCGAGCCGCTTGTACTGCTCGACGATCCGCGAGCCGTACTCCTCTTTCCACTCCCAGACCCGTTTGACGAACTCCTCGCGGCCCAGCTCCTGGCGGCCCTTGCCTTCGGCCCGCAGGCCCTTCTCGACCACCGACTGCGTGGCGATGCCAGCGTGGTCGGTGCCGAGGACCCAGAGCGCGTTGCGCCCTTTCATCCGGTTCATCCGCACCAGCGCGTCCTGCATCGAGCCGTTGAGGGCGTGTCCCATGTGCAGGGCGCCGGTCACGTTCGGCGGCGGGATCGCGACCGAGAAGTTCTCCTCCGGCGTGCCCGCGGCCTCAGGATGGAAGTAGCCGCCCTCGATCCATTCCGCGAAGACCCTCGCCTCTACCTCCGAAGGGTCGTAGCGGGTCGTCTCCTCCAGCTTTTTCCTGTCCACCGCGCTCATCGCGGCGAGTCTAGCCACGTGTCGGCGAGGGTCGAGGGGACCCTCAACCGAACCTCCCCGCTGTTGTGAGGGCGAGGGTCCCCTCGACCCTCAACCGCTACGCGGATTCCTCGCTGAGCTCGTCCTCGGCGACCCCGATGTCCTGCGGCTGGGCCTCGGTGACAAGCGTCGGCCGGCGCCCCTGGGAGATCGTCTCCTTGGTCACCACTCACTTGGTGACGTCGCGGCGCGAGGGCAGCTCGAACTGGACGTCGAGCAGGGTCTCCTCGAGGATCGAGCGCAGGCCGCGAGCCCCGGTCTCCCGCTCCAGCGCCTTGTCGGCGATCGCCTCGAGGCTGTCCTCGGAGAAGACCAGCTCAATGTCGTCGAACTCGAAGAAGCGCTGGAACTGGCGGGTGAGCGCGTGGCGCGGCTCGGTCAGGATCGTGGTCAGGTCGTCGCGACTGAGCTGGTGGATCGCCGTGATCACCGGCAGGCGGCCGATGAACTCGGGGATCAGCCCGTACTCGATCAGGTCCTCGGGCAGCACCTGCTCGAACCATTCGCCGGCATCCTTCTTCTCGCGCGCGGAGATCGCCGCGCCGAAGCCGACGCCGCGGTCGCCCACCCGTCGCTCGATCACCTTGTCCAGCTCGGCGAAGGAGCCGCCGCAGATGAAGAGGATGTTGGTGGTGTCGATCGTCAGGAACTCCTGGTGGGGGTGCTTGCGCCCGCCTTGGGGAGGGACCGAGGCTGTGGTCCCCTCGAGGATCTTCAGCAGTGCCTGCTGCACGCCTTCGCCGGAGACGTCACGGGTGATCGACGGGTTGTCGGCTTTGCGCGCGATCTTGTCGATCTCGTCGATGTAGATGATTCCCGTCTCGGCCTTTTTGACGTCGTAGTCGGCGGCCTGGATCAGCTTCAGGAGGATGTTCTCGACGTCCTCGCCGACGTAGCCGGCCTCGGTCAGCGCCGTCGCGTCGGCGATCGCGAAGGGGACGTTGAGGATCCGGGCCAGGGTCTGGGCGAGCAGCGTCTTGCCGCAGCCGGTCGGGCCCAGCATCATGATGTTCGACTTCTGCAGCTCGACCTCGGTCTCCTCGGACTGGGCGATCTGGACCCGCTTGTAATGGTTGTAGACGGCGACGGCGAGCGAGCGCTTGGCGGCCTCCTGGCCGACCACGTACTCCTCCAGCACAGCGTGGATTTCCTGCGGTTTCGGCAAGTTCTCCAGCTCGAAGGCGGGCGCTGCCGTCAGCTCCTCGTCGATGATCTCGTTGCAGAGGTCGATGCACTCGTCGCAGATGTAGACGCCGGGCCCGGCGATCAACTTCTTGACTTGGCGCTGCGACTTGCCGCAGAAGCTGCAGAGAAGCTGCTCGTTCGAGTCTGTGGGACGTGCCAGCGGAATCCCCTCCTAACGGGACGATCTATGACCTCCGGCAGCCCCCACAGCTTAATCAGGGCGCCAAACCGGGTTGTGGGGTCGTTTACTTCATGGGCAGGGCGGTCCCTGCTCGTGACTCAGGGCTTGCGCGGCTCGCGCTACCGTGCAGCCCTTGCCAGCCGCACCTCAGATCGGCCCGATCGACGCCGCCGAGTTCGAGCGGTTGTTGCCCCTGATCGCCGCCTACCAGCGCTTCTACGAGGTCGACGCGATCGACGAGGAGCGCAACCGCTCCTTCTTCCGCCGCTTCCTGGCTCCCAGCGACGATGGAATGTTGCTCGGCGCGCGCGACGGCGACGCCAAGCTGGTCGGCTACGCCTGCCTCTACTGGCACTTCTCCTCGCTGAGCGCCGCCGAGTCGGTGCTGATGAACGACCTCTTCGTCAGCGAGACGGCCCGCGGCTGCGGTGTCGGGCGCGCCCTGATCGAGGCCAGCGCCGCCGTCGCCCGCGAGCGCGGCGCCGCCCACCTCGAGTGGGCCACCGCCCCCGACAACCTCACCGCCCAGCGCCTCTACGACAGCACCGGCGCCGAGCGCTCCGAGTGGGTCGAGTACGAGCTCGGGCTTTGACCCCCTGGCGACGAGAGGTGCATTTTCCGTCCCTGAGACGTAAAGGGCACCTCTCGTGATGACCTTCGAACGGGCGAGGCCCGACGACCCCGACGTACTGGCCTTGTTCGACCCCTTCATCCGCGAGGCGGACGGGCCACTCGAGGTCGCGATCGACATCGAGGCCGAGATCGCGGCCGGGCCGCCGGCCGACCTGGCGCCGCCCAACGGGGTGCTGCTGCTCGCCCGTGTCAATGGGGCACCGGCGGGGCTCGGCGGGGTCCGCCACCTCGACACCGAGGTCGCCGAGGTGAAGAGCATGTTCGTCGCGCCGTCGTTCCGCGGCAGCGGCCTTGCGCGGCGGCTACTGGGGGAGCTGGAGGGCATCGCCGTGGGACGCGGCTGCCGCGCGATCCGGCTCGACACCTCCGCCTACCTGACCGCCGCGGTCGCCCTTTACCGCGCCGCCGGCTACCGCGAGGTGCCGCGCTACAACGCCAACCTCAAGGCCGACCTCTGGTTCGAACGCTCGCTCGCGGCGGAGCCTCAGCTGTAGCGGTCCCAGCGGCGCAGTTCGGGCGCCGGGTCGATCGGCCGGCCCTGAACGTGGATCTCGAAGTGCAGCTGGCAGCCGACGGTGCGGGCGTTGCCGGTCCTGCCGACCGCGGCGACCCTCTCCCCCGCCCAGACGCGCTCGCCACGATGGACGATCGGCGCCTCTCGCAGATGGGCGTAGAAGTAGCTGCGCTGCTCGCCCTCGCCGTGGATCAGGAGGTAGTTGCCGTAGAGGATCGGGTCGTAGCCGATCGCCCGCACCCGCCCGGTGACGGCCGACACCACCTCCGTCTTGCAGGCAGCGAGGATGTCGAAGCCCTCGTGGATGCGGCCGCCGCTGCGGGGGGCGCCGAACTCGCCGACGGCGCCGCGTTCGGAGTGCGGACCCTCGAGCGGGAATACGTGCGGGTAGAAGGGGACGGCGCCGTCGCGGCTGGAGACCTGGGCCGCGGCCGGGGCGGCGAGAGCCGCCAGGAAGACGAGGGCGAGAAGGGCCGGGCGCTTCAGTGGTGTTCGATGACGCGGTCGACGATGTTGTACTCGACCGCCTCCTCGGCGCTCATGAAGTAATCGCGGTCGGTGTCCTTCGTGACCTTGTCGAAGGGCTGCCCGGTGTGGTGGGCGATGATCTCGTCGAGGCGGCGGCGGACGTCGATGATCTCTTTGGCGTGGATCTCGATGTCGGTCGCCTGCCCCTGGAACCCGGCCGAGACCTGGTGGATGAGGATCTTCGAGTTGGGCAGCGCCATCCGCTTGCCGGCGGCGCCGCCGCTGAGCAGCAGCGCGCCCATGCTCATCGCGACCCCGGAGCAGATCGTCTGCACGTCGGGCTTGATGAACTGCATCGTGTCGTAGATCGCCAGGCCCGCGTACACGGAGCCGCCGGGCGAGTTGACGTAGATGCTGACGTCCTTGTCGGGGTCCTCGGACTCCAGATGCAGGAGCTGGGCGACGATCAGGTTGGCGATGTCGTCGGTGACCGGGGTGCCGAGAAAGATGATCCGCTCACTGAGCAGGCGCGAGTAGATGTCGTAGGCCCGCTCGCCGCGCGAGGTTTGTTCGACCACCATTGGCACCAGAGGGCTCATCGGGAGGCACTCTATAGAGGTGTCGTGGCCATCGACGGTGCCTGGTGAGGGGAGGGGTCTGGTTGCCCTCCATTCGAATTTGTCGCTCCGCGCCCTATGGGCGCGTTGCTCCGGGGGTTGGAGCTCGACC
>Ga0193706_1001069_pt1 | contig 13033 bp, 6 predicted proteins | sample U3c1metaG_FD_160130 | JGI IMG/M metagenome (GOLD analysis project Ga0193706, IMG submission 160130) | Soil microbial communities from a riparian zone of the East river system, Colorado, United States - U3c1 | ecosystem: Environmental > Terrestrial > Soil > Riparian zone | place: USA: East River... | reverse complement strand
ATCGCATCGGGCCGGGCGGCCTTGGCCTCGGGCGGCGTGATCTCGGGGTCGGGATTGGCCATTGCGAAGATGATCGGCTTGTCCGCCATCTCCATCACCATCTCGGGCTTGACCGCGCCCGCCGCCGACAGGCCGAGGAAGATGTCGGCGCCCTCCAGCGCTTCCTCGAGTGTCCTCCGGTCGGTCTTGGCCGCGTGGGCCGACTTCCACTGGTCCAGCCCTTCGCGGCCCTGATAGATGACGCCCTTGCGGTCGAGCATCAGGACATGGTCGTGGCGGACGCCCATCGCCTTGATCAATTCGGTGCAGGCGATTGCCGCGGCGCCGGCGCCGTTCACGACGACGCGCACGTCCTTGAAGTCGCGGCCGGTGAGATAGCAGGCGTTGATCAGTCCGGCCGCGGTGATGATCGCGGTGCCGTGCTGGTCGTCATGCATGATCGGGATGTTCATCCGCTCGCGGAGGGCCTGCTCGATGATGAAGCATTCGGGGGCCTTGATGTCCTCGAGATTGATCCCTCCGAAGCTCGGCTCCATCAAGGCGACCGCCTCGATGAAGGCGTCGGGATCCTCGGTGGCAAGCTCGATATCGATCGAATCGACGTCAGCGAAGCGCTTGAACAGGACTGCCTTGCCTTCCATCACCGGCTTCGAGGCGAGAGCGCCGAGATTGCCGAGGCCGAGGATCGCGGTGCCGTTGGAGATGACCGCGACGAGATTGCCTTTGGCGGTATAATCGTAGGCCTTGGCCGGATCCTCGGCGATTGCGCGGACCGGGACCGCCACTCCGGGAGAATAAGCGAGGCTGAGGTCGCGCTGGGTCGCCATCGGCTTGGAGGCGATGATCTCGATCTTGCCGGGCCGTCCGAGCCTATGGAAGTCGAGCGCTTCCTGTTCCGAGAATTTGACGTTGCTGCCTTCGCTCATCGCGCTCTCCCGGCTTTTTCGGCCGCTCTAAGGTGTTAAGGACGAACGGAGCAAGTCTTACGCTCCCGGCTCTCCGCACCGAATCCGCATATCCGCCCCATTCCAATCGCATGCGTGCCGGACCGCCGCGCCATCCTTGCGTGCGACAGGATCAGCTTGGCGAGAGACAGGAGCGGAACATGACATCCAGTGCGCAGCGCGCGATTGACCTCGGGGCGCCGGAGGTGACAGTCATGAAGGCGATGGCCCACCGCATCCTCGTCGTCGACGACGATCCCCATATCCGAGACCTTCTGAGCTTCGCTCTGGCGAAGTCCGGAATGGAGGTCGACCAGGCCGCGGACGGCGAGGAGGCGCTTGCCGCCGTCGAGGCCCGGCCGCCGGACCTGATGGTGCTCGACATCAACCTGCCGCGGCTGAACGGGCTCGACGTCTGCCGGCGCCTGCGCGCGTCGGGCGGTGCGCAGGCGGGCCTGCCGATCCTCTTCCTCTCCTCGCGCGACGACGAGATTGACCGGATCGTCGGGATCGAGATCGGCGGCGACGATTATGTGGTGAAGCCGTTCAGCCCGCGCGAGGTGGTCGCCCGGGTCGGAGCGATCCTCAAAAGGAGCGGCGGCAAGGCCGCTGCCGAGAGCGAGGGCGCGCAGCCGCCGGTCGCGCGCGGCCGACTCTCGCTCGATCCCGAGGGCTGGGAGGCGCGCTGGGACGGCTCGACGGTGGCGACCACCGCGACCGAGTTCCAGCTCCTTCTCCTCCTCGCCTCGGCGCCGTCGCGGGTCTATTCGCGCGACACGATCATCGACCGGCTTCACGGGCCGGGCTTCGCGATCACCGACCGGACCGTGGACGGCCATGTCCGAAACCTTCGCGCCAAGTTCGCGGGCGTGGGCTGCGCCGACCTGATCGAGACCCGTGCCGGGATCGGCTACCGGATCGGCGCCTGCCTTTGATCCGGCCGGCCAAGGAGCTTCTCAAGCGCCACTGGCCGGTGCTCAGCCTCAGGACGATCCTGTTTGGGACATTGCTGTTCGTCGCGATGCTTCCCGGAATCGCGGCCATGTTCCTGCGGGTCTACGAGAATACCCTGGTCCAGCAGACCGAGGCCGAATTGATCGCCCAGAGCGCGGTGCTCGGCTCGGCCTATCGGGCGCTGTGGCGCGACGGCGCCGAGGATCCGGCGCCGCGCAAGCTGTCGCCCGAGCCGCCGCGGATCGATTTGAGGACAAATGCGATATTGCCGCCGCAGCCCGACGCCGCGCCCGCCGGCCCGCCCGATCCCCATTCGGTCGCGGTGGCGCGGATCCTCGCTCCGGTCGTCGCCGATTCGCACCAGGTGACTCTGGCGGCGACCCGACTGCTCGACCGAAACGGCGTGGTCGTGCTCGGGACGAACGATGTCGGACGGTCCTATGCGGCCCTTCCCGAGATTCGGGCCGCATTGGAAGGGCGGACCACCACCTTGCTCAGGACCCGCGGCGAATATGAGCCGCGCTACTTCCTCGAGACGCTGAGCCGGGCGGCGTCGATCCGAGTCCATCACGTCCGGCCGGTGATGAACGACGGACAGCTGATCGGCGTGGTGATGCTGTCTCGAAGCCCGCGCGGGCTGTTCGTCGGAATATATCAGGACCGCGGCAAGATCGCGCTGGGCATAGCCCTGATCTTTGCGACCCTGGTCGTGCTTGCGGGCCTGCTGTCGCGTGGGATCGCACGGCCGATCGATGCGCTGACCAAAGCGACCCAGGACGTCGCGCGCGGGATCGTCCACGTCCCTCAGCCGCCGGCCACGGCCGCGCGCGAGATTCGGGCGCTCTACGAGAATTTCGCCGTCATGGCCGAGCGGATCGCCCAGCGTTCGCGCTACCTTCGCGATTTCGCGGCCGCGGTCAGCCACGAGTTCAAGACCCCCATCGCCGGAATGCGCGGAGCGCTCGAACTGCTCGACGAGCATGGCCCCGCGATGAGCGAGGCGGAGCGAAGGAAGTTCATCTCCAACGCCTCGGCCGATGCCGACCGGCTCTCGCGGCTGGTCCAGCGCCTGCTCGATCTCGCCCGGGCCGACATGGCCGCCTTCGACGCGGCGAGCCGGGCCGATGTCGGCGACCGGCTGCGGGCGCTGGCCGACGCGTTCCGATCGCCCGAATTCGCGGTCGAGCTCGACGTCGAGGAAGGCCTTCCGCCGGCGCGGATCCCGCCGGAAGTGCTGGAGACGGTGATCGAGACCCTGCTCGACAACAGCAAGCATGCGGGCGCCCGCCGGGTGCGGATCGAGGCGGGCATGGAGGGCGAGGGCCTCGAGCTGCGAATCGCAGACGACGGCAGCGGGATCGTCGAGGCGGACCGCGCCCGCATCTTCGAGCCCTTCTTCACCGGACGGAGGGCGTCGGGCGGCACGGGCCTCGGCCTGTCCATCGCCCGCTCGCTGCTGACCGCCACCGGCGGGAGCATCGATTCCGAACCCGCCGACAAAGGCGCGGCCTTCACGATCAGGCTCGCCGCGGCCGAGGGCTGAATCAGCCAGATTCGGCGTTCCATGCCGGGCGCCAAGCCTTTACGCTTCGGCCATGGCAACGAAGGTGCAGAGCGAGAGCGGGACGACGCCGATGATGGCGCAATATCTCGCGCTCAAGGCGGAGGCGCCCGACTGCCTGCTTTTCTATCGGATGGGCGATTTCTTCGAATTGTTCTTCGACGATGCCAAGTCGGCCGCGGCCTGTCTCGACATCGCTCTGACCGCGCGCGGGGAGCATGAGGGCGAGAAGATTCCGATGTGCGGAGTACCCATACACGCCGCTGAATCTTATCTGGCCCGCTTGATCCGCGGTGGATTTCGAGTCGCCATCGCCGAGCAGATTGAAAGCCCGGCCGAGGCCCGCAAGCGCGGCTCCAAGTCGGTGGTCAACCGGGCGATCGTCCGCGTCGTCACCGCCGGCACCCTGACTGAGGAAGCATTGCTCGATTCGCGCGCGGCCAACTGGCTGGTGGCGGTGGCGAAGGTGGGCGAGAGATACGGGCTGGCAGCGGCCGACGTCTCGACCGGGCGGTTCGAGCTTGGATCGGTGCCGGGCCCGGCACTGGACGCCGAGCTTGCGCGGCTGGCGGCGGCCGAGATCGTCGCGCCCGAGCCTCTGGCGGGTCTCGAGACCCGCGAGCGCAAGGCCGGGTTCGACAGCGTCGCGGCGGAGCGGCGGCTGAAGGACAGGTTCGAGGTCGCGACCCTCGACGGCTTCGGGGCGTTCGACCGCGCCGCTCTGTCCGCCGCGGGCGGACTTCTCTCCTACCTCGACGAGGTCGCGCGGGATTCGCTGCCCTTCCTTCGCCCGCCGGTTCCGCGCGCCTCGGGCGACCATATGATGATCGACGCGGCGACCCGCGAGAGCCTCGAGCTGACCGTCTCGGCCACCGGCGCGCGCGCCGGGAGCCTGCTCGCCTCGGTCGACCGGACGGTGACCGGCGCCGGCGCCCGCCTCCTCGCGGCCGATGTCGGCGCGCCTCTGCTCGACCGCGCGGCGATCGAGGCGCGGCTCGATCTGGTCGCACTGTTCGAGGGCGATGCCGGCGCCCGCGACATGCTACGGCGCCAGCTGAAAGCGCTTCCGGACATAGGCCGGGCGCTCGGGCGGCTGGTCGCCGGCCGGTTCGGGCCGCGCGACCTCGGCCAGCTTCGGGACGGGCTCGACGAAGCACGCCGACTCCACGGACGCCTCGCCGCCCTCGCCGATCCGCCCGCTCTGCTCGAAAGCCTGCTGCCCGCGCTCACCGGACACGGCGCCCTCGTCGATTTGCTGTCGCGCGCCCTCGTGCCCTCGCCGCCGATCGATTCGAGCCAGGGCGGCTATATCGCCGAAGGTTATGACGCCGCATTGGACGATCTTCGCGCCACCGGCGGCGAGGGACGGCGCGCGATAGCCGCGCTGGAGGCGCGCTACCGCGCCCAAACCGGAATCGCGGTCCTCAAGATCCGCCACAATGCGGTGCTCGGCTATCATGTCGAGGTGCCGGCGAAGCATGGTGACCGGCTGATGGCGGCGGATTCGGGCTTCACCCACCGCCAGACCCTGGCCGGGGTCGTCCGGTTCAACGCGCCCGACCTGCACGATCAGGCGGTGCGCGTGACCCAGGCCGGCAACCACGCGCTCGCCGCCGAGGCCGCGCATCTCGAGGCGCTGAAGCAGGCCGCGCTCGAACGCGCCGAGCCGATCGCCGCCGCGGCCGACGCGCTCGCCCGCCTCGATGTGGCGGCGGGGCTTGCCGAGCGGGCCGCCGAGGGCGGCTGGTGCCGGCCGCGCTTCGCTTCCCATGCCTGCTTCGAGGTGGTCGGTGGCCGCCATCCGGTGGTCGAGGAGGCCCTGAGGGCGAGCGGCGCGCGCTTCGTCGCCAACGACTGCAAATTGAACGAGCAGGAGCGCGTCTGGCTGGTCACCGGCCCGAACATGGGCGGCAAGTCGACCTTCCTCCGCCAGAACGCGCTCATCGCCCTGCTCGCCCAGGCCGGCTCCTATGTGCCCGCGGCCGAGGCGAAGCTCGGCCTGGTCGATCGGCTGTTCAGCCGGGTCGGAGCCTCCGACAATCTCGCCCGGGGCCGCTCGACCTTCATGGTCGAGATGGTCGAGACCGCGGCGATCCTGTCGCAGGCGACCCCGAACAGCTTCGTCATCCTCGACGAGGTCGGCCGCGGAACCTCGACCTATGACGGACTCGCGATCGCCTGGGCGGTTACCGAGGCGGTTCACGACCGCAACAAATGCCGCTGCCTCTTCGCGACTCATTATCACGAGCTGACCCGGCTGGCCGAACGGCTCGACGCTCTGTCGCTCCGTCACGTCCGCGCCCGCGAATGGAAGGGAGAGTTGGTCTTCCTTCACGAGGTCGCGAGCGGGCCGGCCGACCGAAGCTACGGCATCGCCGTCGCCAAGCTGGCGGGCCTGCCCGCGCCGGTGCTGGCTCGGGCTCGGTCGGTGCTCGCCAAGCTTGAGGTCGGCCGAGCGGCCACCGGCGGAATCGCCGCCGGCCTGGACGATTTGCCGCTCTTCGCCGCAGCGCCGCAGGAGGAAACGGCGCCCGATCCGCTCCAGGAGGCGCTCGCCGGCGTGAATGCCGATTCGCTGAGCCCGCGCGAGGCTCTCGACCTGGTCTATCGCCTCAAGGCTCTGGCGGCCGAGAAGGACGGTTAGCGGCCATGGCCGCGCTCTACTCCGATGTGCCGAAGCGCCGAGCCATCATTGACCGGCGCTCGCTTTCGGACGCCCTCGCGGCGCTTGGCGGCGGCGACGCGGAGGCGAAGCGCGAGGCGACGGCCCTGCTCAAGGGCGCGCTCGCCGACGGGCGGGCCGAAATCGCCCGCAGGCTCGAGGAGAAGCCCTGGCAGGGCAGCGAGGCGGCTTCGGCTTATGCCTATCTCACCGACCAGATCCTCCGCCTGGTCCACGATTTCACCACCGCCGCCTTTCCGCTCGGCAATCCGACGGCGTCGGAGCGGCTGCTCCTGATCGCGGTCGGCGGCTACGGGCGCGGCGAGATGGCGCTCCATTCCGACGTCGACATCACTTTCGTGACTCCGTGGAAGCCGACCGGGTGGACCGAGCAGATCATCGAATCGATGCTCTATCTGCTCTGGGACCTGGGCCTGAAGATCGGCCATTCCAGCCGCTCGGTCGACGAGATGATCGGGCTTGCCTCGGGCGACCATACGATCCGGACCGCCTTGCTCGAATCCCGCTATCTGTGGGGCGACGAGGCCCTGTTCGACGAGGTCCAGGCGCGGTTCCGGAAGCAGGTGGTCGCCGGCAAAGCGGGCCTGTTCGTCAGCGAGAAGCTGAAGGAGCGCGACGCCCGCCACCAGCGCATGGGGGACAGCCGCTACGTGGTCGAGCCCAACGTCAAGGAAGGGAAAGGCGGCCTTCGCGACCTCCACACTTTGTTCTGGATCGGCAAATATGCCTACCAGCTCGGAAGCGTCGCCGAGCTGGTCGAGGTCGGCCTGCTCTCGCCCGACGAGCTTCGCCGATTCCAGCGCGCCGAGACCTTCCTCTGGGCGGTTCGCTGCCATCTCCATTTGATCGCCGGCCGCGCCGAGGAGAGGCTGACCTTCGACTATCAGCGCGAGATCGCGGCCCGGATGAACTATGCCGACCGGCCGGGACGGTCGCCGGTCGAGCGCTTCATGCGTCACTATTTCCTGCACGCGAAGACGGTCGGCGACCTGACCGGAGTCTTCCTTGCCCATCTCGACGAGAAGTTCGCCAGGGCTGGAAGCCGCTTCGGCCTGCCGGCGCTTCGACGCAAGCCGCGAAAGCTCGAGGGCTTCGCTCTGGACCGCGGCCGGCTAGCCGTTCCCCAGGACAAATTCTTTCGTGAGGATCCGGTGCGGCTGATCCTGCTGTTCGCGCTCGCCGACGCGCACGGGCTCGAGATCCATCCGCTGACGATGCGGGCGGCCGCGCGCGACTCCAAGCTGATCGACCCGGCCGTGCGCGCCGACCCGCGCGCCAATGCCCTGTTCCTCGATGTCCTGACCAGCAGGCGCGACCCCGAGACGGTGCTTCGCTGGATGAACGAGGCCGGTGTGTTCGGCCGCTTCGTTCCCGATTTCGGCCGGGTCGTCGCCCAGATGCAGTTCGACATGTACCACCATTATACGGTCGATGAGCATAGTATCCGGGCGATCGGGCTTCTCTCCAGGATCGAGCGCGGCGAGCTGAAGCAGGACCATCCGCTGTCGACCAGCCTGTTCCGGCTGATCGCCTCGCGGCGCGTCCTCTATGCGGCGGTCCTGCTCCATGACATCGCCAAGGGCCGCGGCGGCGACCACAGCCTGCTCGGCGCCGAGGTGGCGCGAGCGCTCTGCCCGAGGCTCGGCCTGAGCGACGCCGAGACCGAGACGGTGGCCTGGCTGGTGCGCTGGCACCTTCTCATGTCCGCGACCGCCTTCAAGCGCGACCTTGCCGATCCGCAGACGATCGCCGACTTCGTGGGCAGGGTGAAAAGCCTCGAGCGCCTTCGCCTGCTGCTCATGCTGACCGTCGTCGACATCAGGGCGGTCGGGCCCGGCGTCTGGAACAGCTGGAAGAGGCAATTGCTTAGAACCCTGTTCGACGCGGCCGAGGAGGTGCTTCGGCTCGGCCACAAGCAGAAGGGCCGGCGTGAGCGGGTTCTCGCCATACAGCAGGACCTGGGCGAGCGGCTCGGCTGGGACGAGAGCCGATTCGCGCGCCTGGCCTGGCGGCTGCCCGACAGCTACTGGCTTGCCGAGCCGGTCGACGTTCTCGAGCGCAACGCCCGCTTGATCGACTCGAGCGACAGGGCGCCGAAGACGAGCAGGCCGGTCGCCACGGCGATCGTCGAGGAGAGGGGCGCAACGCTCGTCACGATCTACGCGAAGGACGAGCCGGGCCTGTTCTGGCGGCTGACCGGGGCGATTAGCCTCGCCGGCGGGAACATCATCGACGCCCGGATCCACACCAGCCTCGACGGAATGGCGGTCGACAATTTCCTCGTTCAGGACGGCAGTGGCGGCCCGTTCGCCGACCGGCACCAGCTGAAGCGGCTGGAAGGCGCGGTTCTCGCCGCTCTCGAGGGCGAGGAGCCTTCGGCGCAGCGGCTGGAGGCCAAGGCTTTGCCCCTGGTCCGGGCCGAGGCCTTTGCGATCCAGCCGGCGGTCTTCATCGAGAACCAGGCGTCGAGCCGCTACACAGTGGTCGAGATCAACGCGCGCGACCGCGCCGCCTTGCTCAGCGGCCTCGCCCGGGCGCTCTACGAGTCGAAGGCCGCGGTCCACTCCGCCCACATCGCCACCTATGGCGAGCGCGCGGTCGACACATTCTATCTGACCGATTTGGCGGGAGAGAAAATCTCCAGCCCGGCGCGGCTGAAGACGCTGCAGTCGCGGCTCCTCAAGGCGGCCCGCGTGGGCGCCGCGGAGAAAAAGGCGGCTTAGGCACTAATCCAACTCGTCATGCTGAACTTGTTTCAGCATCCAGTCCTGAACTTTCCGGGCGGGCGACCAGCTGGACCCTGAAACAAGTTCAGGGTGACGGCCTGTTGGGGCCGTCAAAAGGCCCCCGCCGTTTCCGGCGAGGGCCCTTCTGTCCGGGGGCCGCCGCTTAGAAGCGGAAGCGGCCGGTGACTCCGTAGGTGCGCGGCTCGGCGAGGAAGGCCGAGAAGATCTGCCGCCCGCCTGGGAACTGCGGATCGACGAACGGCGCGGCGGTCGCGCCGGCCTGGAACGGCGTGTTGAAGGCGACCTGGGTGTAATTGGTGTTGAACAGGTTCTGGGCCCAAAGCTCGAGGGCCCATTTCTGCTGCGGCCCCCTGATGCCGATGCGCGCGTTGAAGATCGCATAGGCTTCCTGCTCTTTCTGCGGGAACAGGTCGGAACCGGTATTGTAGGCGCTGGTGATACGCGAATCGGCGTAGAACAGGGCCGACATGCCCGAACCGCCGATCGGCGGAGTCCAGGTCATCGAGGCGATTCCGACCAGATCGGGCGCGTTCGACAGATTGTCGCCGGGAAGCTTGCGAAGCGCCGGATCGAGCGGCACGCCATTCTCGTTGCCGACGAGATTGCTGCGATACTTGGTCTCGGCATAGGTGACTCCGAGGCCGACCCGGAAGTCGCGGTGGGGCCGGATTTGGCTCTCAATCTCGACGCCCTGCGAGCGCACGCCCCAGCTGACGTCGCCGGCGGGGCAGGCGCCGGTCGCGGCACTGAGATCGCGGTCGGCGCCCGCCAGATCGGTGTCGCAGCCGTTGATGGTCTGGACCAGGAAGACGGTGCCGTTGAACGTGTTCAGCTGGAAATTGCGGAATTTCTGGCGGAATATGACCGCGTTGACCGTGATCGGCCCGCGCGAATATTTCGCTCCGAGCTCGTAAGCGGTGTTGATCTCCGGATCGAACTGCAGGTTGCCGACCAGGGCCTGGGCGCCGCCCGTCGTGGCGGCGAAAGGCAGGATCGGCGACTTGAGCGCCGAGCGGTCGAGATTGAAGCCGCCCGCTTTATAGCCGCGCGACCAGCTGGCGTAGAGCAGCAGGTCCTTGCTCGCCTCGAACGAGAGTACGCCGGTGCCGGTGAACTCGCTTTCGGTGCGCTTGTCGTTGATTGTCACGCCGTTCAGCTCGGAGGTCGAATTGCCCTGGCAGGTGAGGCCGATCAGGCCACCCGCCAGCGCGGCGAGACCCGGATTGGCGAGGAACGGCACAAGCGCCGCCTGCTGCGCGGGACAGGCGGTATTGTCGTTGCCGAACGTGGTCCGCATCCGCTTGCGCTCGTGCGTGTAGCGCGCGCCGAGGGTCAGAGCGAGCTTGTCGGTGATGTGGAAGATGTTGTGCGTGAAGAAAGCGAAGTTGCGGCTGTTCTGCGTATAGATGTCGAGCGTGCTGCCGCGGTCGTTGACCGATTCGAGCCGGTCGAAGGCGGCGAGCACAGACGGGCCGGCGGCGCCGAACGGCGAGGGTATGCCCGGCGCCAATGCACCGCCGATCACCGCGCGCCCGGTCGGGCTGATGCAACCCGGGGTCGTCGGCGAGTAGAAGCCGGCGAGAGCCGTGCCCGAGATGAGCCGGCAGGTGGCGAATCGGCCATATTGGGTTCCGAACCTGAGATTGTCGGTGACCCTCAGATCTTCGTCGGCGAAATAGGCGCCGAACAGCCAGTCGAGCTTTTCGTTGAACGCCTGGCCCTGAAGCCTGAGCTCCTGGCTGAGGGTCTCGAAGCCGCGCGAGCTGTCGCCATTGTCGGCGCGGTAGAGGATGTCGACCATGGAATAATCGGTGTCCGAGGCCTGATCGGAATCATAGTCGCGATAGGCGCTGATCGAGGTCAGGCTGGCGCCGCCGAAATCCCAGTTGACCTCGAGCGAAACGCCCTTGTCCTCGGTCTCGCCGCCATAGCTGCGGCCGGGAGTGACATAGAGGTCGCGGCTGAACGGATCGTTGAAGGCGGCCAGGTTCTGGCCAAGATCGCGAAGGACGTTGATGATGTTGTTGCCGGTGGGGCTGTTCAGCGGAGTCGCGAGCTGGTTGAGGTTGCCGATCAGCGGATTGAAGGTGCGATTGAGATAGACGGCGCCGCAGCATTTCTCGTCGCGCTTCGAATAATCGGCGATCAGCCTGACGTTGATGTCGTCGCTCGGCTCGTACATGAGCTGGCCGCGGACGAAGAGCCGGTCGCGGTCGTTGACGTCGGTGTCGTTGACGACGTCGTGATAGAAGCCGTCGCGCTTCGCGTAGACGGCGTCGAGGCGGAACCCCAGATCGTCGCCGATCGGGCCGGTGAGCCCGGCGTCGCCGCGCATATAATCGAAATTGCCGTAGGTGGCCGAAGCGAAGCCCTCGAACTCGTTCATGTTCGGCTTCTTGCTGATGATGTGGATCAGGCCCGCCGAGGCGTTGCGGCCGAACAGGGTGCCCTGCGGGCCGCGAAGCACCTCGATCCGCTCGATCTCGCCAAGCTCGTTGAGGCCGATTCCGCTTCGCGAGCGGTACACGCCGTCGATGAACACGGCGACCGAGCTTTCGAGGCCGGGATTGTCGCCGACCGTTCCGATTCCGCGGATTCGGGCCGAGCCATTAGCCTCGCTGCCGGTCGATGAGACGAGGAGGGACGGAGCGAGCTGGTTGAGCTGGCGGATGTCGGTCGCGCCGCTGTTCTGCATCGAATCCGCCGAGACCGCGGAGACCGCGAGCGGAACGTCCTGCAATATCTGGGTGCGGCCCTGGGCGGTGACGAAGATGTCGCCCTGGTCGGCGGCTTCGTCGGCCGGGGTGACGTCGGCATTGGCGTCGACCTCGGCCGATTCCTCGGTCGGGCTGGTCTGGCCGGTCGGGCTCGTCTGGTCCTGCGCGAAGGCGGGGGTCGCGCTCAGCGCGAAGATACCGGCGGACATCAGCCAAAAGGATTTGCGCATTGGGGCCTCCCTGCTCCTGATTTCAGTTCTTATTTTGGACGAAGCTACTGAATAGGGGGGTTCGCCGCCAGCGAGAAACCGCGATTTTCCGCAGCTTTCCGGGCTTTATTGCATTTGCGCAACAATCGAGTTGCAGAGTGAAACCGGTGCCCCATCGGCCGGCTCCGGATGCCGCTACGGAAAGCTGAACTTCCGCTTTGGCCGCCGGAATCCGGCGGGCATGGCGAAGCCGCGCCGAAATCCGCGCCGAGCGGCCGCGAACGGCCAGCCGTCTATTTCGGGGACAGCACCATCAGCATCTGGCGGCCTTCCATGCGCGGATGCTGCTCGACCTTGGCTGTCTCGGAGACGTCGGCCTGGACCCGCTGGAGGAGGCGCATTCCGAGCTCGCCATGGGCAAGCTCGCGGCCCCGGAAGCGAAGGGTGATCTTCACCTTGTCGCCCTCGTCGATGAAGCTGAAAACCTTCTTCATCTTCACGTCGTAATCGTGATCGTCGATGTTCGGACGCATCTTGATCTCCTTGATCTCCTGCGTCTTCTGCGACTTTCGGGCGAGGTTGGCTTTTTTCTGGACCTCGTACTTATACTTCCCCACGTCGAGGAACTTGGCCACGGGCGGATCGGCATTGGGCGAGACTTCGACGAGATCGAGGCCGACTTCGGCGGCCTGCTCGATGGCCTCGGCAGTGAGCATGACGCCCAGATTCTCGCCATTTTCGTCGATCACGCGGACCTTGGCCGAGAGGATGAACTCGTTGTAGCGCGGGCCGTTCATCGGGGGCGCCATCGGGCGCCGGGTCATGGGGGGACGTATAACTGTTTCTCCTGAGTGGGTCCTGTTCGGCCCTCACCTAGTGATTCATCGCCGTGAAGGAAAGGCGCGGGGCCCGACGCGGCGACTTTTCCGCAACGCCTGTGGCGGATCAGCCGCGCGTGGCGGGCGGCCGATCCCGCTGCCGGGCCGGACAGGCGGGTGAATCAGCTTCGAAGATCCGGCGGACGCGCTTCGGCGACGAGCCTTTCGACCAGAGCGTCGAGCGCCACCACCTCCTGGCGGGCGTCGGCGCCGAGCGGCCGGAGCGCGACCGTGCCTTCCTCTGCCTCGCGCTTCCCGAGGACGAGAAGATAGGGGACCTTGGCGAGGCTGTGCTCGCGTACCTTGTAGTTGATCTTCTCGTTGCGGATGTCGGCCTCGA
>Ga0193706_1001068_pt1 | contig 13035 bp, 5 predicted proteins | sample U3c1metaG_FD_160130 | JGI IMG/M metagenome (GOLD analysis project Ga0193706, IMG submission 160130) | Soil microbial communities from a riparian zone of the East river system, Colorado, United States - U3c1 | ecosystem: Environmental > Terrestrial > Soil > Riparian zone | place: USA: East River... | reverse complement strand
GATTCCTGCCGCTCGCGCCGGTCGCCTTCGAGCCCCTGGCCAGCGAGAACCCCGCGGCGGCGGCCGAGGCCTGGCGTGGAGTCGATTTCCTGGCGTCGGATGCGCTGTTTCCGATGCTGAGCGACGCGCAAGCGATGCGCGCCTCGCTAGGGCGCGGCGAATTGCCCCTGTGGGATGCGACCACCGCGCTCGGCGCTCCGCTCTACGCGCAGACGATGTTCGGCGCGCTGTATCCGCCGCACTGGCTCGCCTTCGTGATGCCGGCCGATCTCGCGCTGGGTTGGATTGCCTGGATCGATCTCGTGGTCGCGGGGCTGGGGCTGTATCTGTTCACGCGCGGATTGGGTCTGTCGTTCGGCGCGTCGCTGGTTGGCGCGGCGGTGTTCCAAACGGCGGGGTTCGCGAGCGCGAATCTGCACGACGTCATGAAGGTCGAGGCAGGCCTGTGGTTGCCTTGGACGCTGCTCGCGATCGAGCGCGTGCTCGGCGGCGAACGTCGCGCCCTGCTCGGACTCGCGGCCACCGTCGCCCTCTCGTTCCTTGCGGGCTTCGTGCCGATCGCCCTTTTTTGCGCGGCGGCCGCCCTCGCGTACGCAGTCGCGCGCGGGATCACGAAGCCGAGCGCGGCCTCTGGGCTGGCGAGCTGCGCGCTGGGCATAGCGCTCGGCATCGGACTGAGCGCGATCCAGTTGATTCCGACCGCCGAGGCGCGCGACGAGTCCTCGCGCGGAGAGCGGCACGACCCGCTGCACGCCGCCGACGGACTGCCGCTCGAAGCCGGCTTGACGTTGGTGGCTCCGGAGATCTTCGGCCGCGCGGACGAACCCGTGTTCGCGCCCGTGAACGCGAGCCTGTGGTGGCTCGCTCGTTCCCGTGAACGCGAGCTCGCGTCCAACGCCAATCTGCTCGAGTGGAATCTCTTCGCTGGCGCCCTGGCCCTGGCCCTGGCCTGCGCGGCGGTCTTCGCTCGCACACGAGCGAGTCTGTTCCCCGCGATCCTCGCGCTGGTCGCGCTGGGCTTTGCCCAAGGCTGGCCCGGAATCCACCTGCTGCGCGGCCTCCCCGGATTGGATCTGGGATCGCCCGCGCGCGCCGGCGTGCTGGCCTGGACGGCCTGGGCCTGGCTCGCGGCGATCGGCGCTGATGCGGTTCTGTTGCGCGAGCGGCGCTCGCGCGTGGCCTTGCTCCCCAGCGTGGCATTCGTCCTTCTCGGACTCGCGCTCGCGTATGGCGTCGACGCCACGGATTGGATCCAACACCTCCCCGATCAGCTCGCCGCGCGCTTCGATGTCGCGCCCAGCTTCGTCGACGGTCTGCTCCCCGCCGACGAACTGACGCGCGCCGCGCAGCGTGTGAATGCAGCCGGACGCTCCCTCGCGATTTTCGCCTCGCTCGGTCTTTTGTGCCTTGCGGGACTCGCGCTGACCAGGGGCTCGTCGCGTTGGACTCCCGCCTGGCTGTCGCTATTCATCGTCGCCGCGGCCGAAGGGGCCTGGTACTCGCGCGTGCATTTGGCGCCGCGCGAGATCTCCGGATCCCTGTGGCCGGAGTCGCCGTCGATGGAAGCGTTGCGCAGCGCGGCCGGCGACGGACGCGTGCTGCGCTTCGACGAGAGCGAGAGCGGCGTGAGCGACGTGCTGAACCTGGCGCGGCCCAACCTGCCCGCGGCTTACGGCATCGCGGATCTCTCGCCCTACGTCGTGTTCACGCCGCGGCGCAGCGTCGAATTGTGGAGCGCGATCGATCCAGGCGCACTGTGGCGCAACGGCGTGAGCCGCATCTCGCGCGCCGAGCTGCTCGACCACCCGGTGCTCGACGTGCTGCGCGTCACCGCGATCCTCGCACGGCGCCCCTTGGCCCACCCACGGCTCGAAACGATCCTCGAGCGCGAGGGTTTCTGCGTGTATCGGCGCAGGGACGTTCCGCCGCGGGCGCGCGTGGTCACCAGCGCCATCGCGACCGCCGGATTTGCCGGACCGGTGCAGGTGCTCGCGACGCGCATGTCCGATCCACGGCGGCAGACCGTGCTTCCCCCGGGCGCGCCCGAATGGAATTGCGAAGGCGAGGCTCCGCGCGGAACGCTCGAGATCCAGGATCCCTCCGCGAGCCGGGTCACGATCACCACCCGGGACACGCCGCGAGGCTGGCTGGTGCTCGCCGATGCCTGGTATCCAGGCTGGCGCGCGAGCATCGACGGCCGCGACACGCCGATCGAGGCCGTCGACCACGCGCTGCGCGGCGTGCGGCTCGAAGCGGGCAACCACGAAGTGCGCTTCGAGTACGCGCCGAGCTCGCTTGGACGCGGAGCGTTGGTCTCAGGACTGTCACTCGCGATCCTGATCGCACTCTGGTGGCGCGGCCGGGCGAAGACTGCGCTATCCTGAGCGTTTCGTGCACCTCCAGGTTCTTTCCAGCGGCAGCGGCGGCAACGCGACGCTCGTGCGCAGCGGCGAGACGGCGATCCTCGTCGACGCGGGGCTGCCGTTGAAGGATCTCGACCAGCGATTCGCGGCCGCGGGCTTCGCGTCTTCGAAGCTCGACCACGTGCTGGTGACCCACGGCCACCTCGACCACGCGCGCAGCGCGGGAGTCCTGGCGCGCCGCGAGCGCTCGCTCCTGCACACCGCGGCCGCGCTGCAGTCGAATGCGTCGATCCGCCGCTGCAAGAACCTCAATACCCTGTGCGTGGGCTCGACCGTGGCCCTGCCCGGGCGAGCGGGCGACGACGGCTTGCGCGCGACCAGCATTCCCCTGCCGCACGACGCCCTGCCGACCGTCGCGTTCAAGATCGAGGATGGCCAGCGCTGCGCCGTGATCCTGACCGACATGGGCATGCCGCGCGCGGACGTCGCCAGCGCTCTGCGCGGAGCGCACGTCCTGGTGCTCGAGTTCAACCACGATGCGCAGCTGTTGCGCGACGGAGCTTATTCGCCGGCGCTCAAGCGGCGCATCCTGGGCAACGCGGGGCATCTGTCGAATGACCAGGCGGCGGCGATGCTCGAGCTGCTCGCGACCGATGCGCTGCACACTCTGGTGCTCGCGCATCTCTCGGCGCACAACAACACGCGCGCGCTGGCTTTGGAGTGCGCGGTGAATGCTCTCGCGCGCTGCGGAATGAGCCATGTGCGCGTGTTGATCGCCGATCAGGACTGCGTCGGCGAGAATCTCGAAGTCTGACTCAGGCTTCGAGCTCGATCGTGCGGCCGGACTGCACGAAACATATGCGCATTGCGATTGCCGCCTCGTCGAGCTGCTCGAGACGCGCCAGGGCGTTTCGATACAGCTCGAGCTGCGGTCGGTAGGAGCGCGCGCGTTCCTGCATCGCGGCTTCGTCGAAGGACGCGACCTGGTCGGTCTTGAAGTCGACGATCGCCGCGCGCCGCGTGGTGCGCGAGACGATCGCGCGGTCGAGGGCGCCGGACACCAGCTCGCGCCCGCTGGGGGCTTCGCGCACGAAAGCGAAGCGCAGCTCGCGCAGAAGGCGCAGGTCGCCCGGCTCGCAACTCAGGCGCAGCGCGGACTGGGCGCGCGAAAGCTCGTGCTGCACCTGCGGCTGGGCCAACGCCGCCATGAATTCGACGGCGTCTCGCGACTCTGCCCAGGCAAAGCCGAGCTCGCGCGCTCGCGCGAGCAGGGTCGCGGGATCGCGCGCTGTGTCCTCGCTCCACTCGATGCCCTCGAGCCAGGCGTGCCATAGCAGGCCGCGCCGCCGCGCGCTGTCGGACTGGAACAGCTCGAGCGTTGCGCGCGCCGCGCCAGCTCCCTGATCGGACGGTGCACGCTTGCCCAGGCCGGAGTTCCCGGCCAGCAAGGCGATCGGCGCGCTCGCGCGCGGCTCTGGAACGATCCGCGGCGGCGCGACGCCCTCGGCGTGGCTCAGCGGCTCTCCCCACTGGTCGTCCCACACCACGCTCGATGGCTCGAGCCTGTCGACGCCCAGGCCTTGCAGCAGGATGCCCGCGAACGAAGTCTTCGCCAGGTTCTCGCCGGGGAAGTCGACCACGAGCTCGATGTGGTGCACGGCGCGCGTCAGCGCGACATAGAGAATGCACAGCTCCTCCAGGATGCGCGTCGACTTGGCCGCGATCTGGACAGCGTGCAGCTCGGGAATCAACAGCGCTTCCTCGTTGCACAGCGTGTGGGTCACGACGTCGTAGGCCGCGCGCGGATCGCCGTCGCGGCGCAGCGCGACCAGGCCGCGATCTCCACCCTTGTTGAGCGGCTGGTCGAGGTCGAGCAGGATCACCGCGTCGAATTCCCGGCCCTTGGCTCCGTGCACGGTCATCACCTGGATGCGCGAGCTGGCCGGATCGGGCACGCGCTCGTTCGCGAGGCGCGCCGCGAACTGGGCCGGCCGCAGGGGCTCCGAGGGCTCGAGACGTTGAGCAAGGGCCAGCAATTGCGCGAAACGTCGCTGATCGAAAGCGCCGTAGTTCCGGGCGATCAGCGGCTCGAGCTCGGCGAGGATCCCCGCGGCTCCGACCGCGATCCAGCGCTCGAGCAGCGCGCGCGACGCGGCGACGCGAGACTCGCGGCTTGCCTGCGGCGAGAGGCCGGCGAATCCGGCGAGCGGCGAAGTCTCCAGGTGGAACGCGAGGTAATCGTCCGCCGGATGGTCGGCGAACTCGAGCAGCGACAGCGCCGCATTGACCGCGCTGGAATCGGTCAAGGGATTGCCGCCCTCGCCGCTGGCCTGCAGGCCTTCGCGCTTGAGACGCTCGAGCAGCGCGGGCACGAGCTTTTTCTTGCGGAGGAGAAAGGCCAGAGTCCACTCGGGATGGGCGCGCTGCAGCTCGAGCGCCAGGGCGACGCCGCGCTCCAGACGCGCGTCCTCGCGCGGCTTGACCTGGGGCTCGACGATCTTGGGCCCGAACCACAGGCGCACGCGGCCTTCGAGCTGTTTGTCGGGATGGTGGCGCTCGAATGCGGCTTCGAACTGCCGCGAAGCCGCGAGCGCGGCCGCGTCTTTCTTGAGCGCATCGTTCCTCGCGATGTCCTCGAAGACCTGGTTGACGAAGTCGAGCACCGCCGCCGAAGAGCGGAAATTCAAAGCCAGGGTCTGGCTGGGAAGCGACAGGCGCTGGCCGAGCTGCGCCAGCAGCAACGGATTGCCGTCGCGCCAGGCGTAGATCGATTGCTTGACGTCCCCCACGCAGAAGAAGCTCGCGTCCGAAAGATCGATCATCGCCTCGACGCCGCGCTCGAGGGCGCGCCATTGCAGGCGCGAGGTGTCCTGGAATTCGTCGAGCAGCAGGTGATCGACTTCCGCGCTCGAATCCGCGGTGCGCGCGGCGAGCAGACGCGGAAGCTCGTCGAAGGACATGCGCCGCTCCAGCCGCATCGCGAGGTCGAGCTCCTGCAGGAAATCGCCGACCAGGCTTCGCATCGCCGCGTTCTGCGCGCACAGGACCCTCGCGGTGCGATGGGCGGCTCGCTGCGCGAGCATGCGCACGCACTCGGCCCATTCCGGCGGGATTCCAGTCGAGTCGAAGACCAGCGTGCCGTCCAGCACGCGCTCGACGAGCCGTAATTTCGCGAAGCCGGTCCAATCCTGCTCGTCCGCGCAGCGCGCGAGGTTCGTCTGGGCATTGGCGTAGTGCCGGCGCGGCTTGCCCGACTTGTTCAGCGGGACCTCGAGCCGCTCGAGCGCGACGCGGGCACGCGCGAAGTCCGAGGGATCGACGTCGGCCAGGGGAGCAGGAAAATCCCACGCATCCGGCGTGCACTCGCGGGCGAAGCGCGCGCCCGCGCCCAGGCTCGCGAGCATCCCGGCGTGCACGCGCGATTCCGCTCCGCCGCGCTTGAGGTCGGAGATCAGCGTGGTCCACTCGGTGCGAGTCCGCGGCCGATCCAGGGCCCGCGAGAGTGCTCGGGCGTACATACGACGCTCGAGCTCGGGGTCGCTGATCTCCCAGTCGCCGGGAAGTCCGAGCTCGAAGGAGGCTGCTTGAACGCGCTCCTGGAACCAGGCGTCCAGGGTCGAGATGCGCAGGCGATCGATGCGCCGCAGGAGCTGCGACGTGAGCTCGATGGCGTTCGCGCGGTCGAGCTCGACGCCGATCTCCCGGCCGAGCTTCGCGCAAGCCTCCTCGGACTCGCAAGCGGCGCAGAGTCTCTCGATCAGCCGCTCGAGGATCTCGCCCGCGGCTTTGCGCGTGAAGGTCGAGGCCAGGATCTTGCGCGGATTGACGTCGCTTGCGTACAGGCGCAGCAAGCGGTTGGTGAGCTGGAAGGTCTTGCCCGTCCCAGCGCTGGCGAGCAGCACCATGCAATCCACGCGGCTCATTCCGCGCACTCCTCGTCGCCATCGGTTGCTTCATCGCTGGCCTCGTCGTCCAAGGAGAGCAGCGAGAGTCCGCAGAGAGCGCGCTGCACACGATCGGTCGGGGCCGCGCGTCCGATGCGCGCGAAATCTCCGGCCAGCATTTCGCGCAACAATCGCCGCGCTTCTTCCAGCGCGGCGTCGAGCTCCTGGTCCTGGAATTCCGCGATGTACACGCCGCATTCCTCGAGCTTGCGCGGGATCGCGAAGTAGCCGAGCTCGATTTCGCCGGCCAGGCGCTCGCGCAGGAAATGTCGGTACAGAGGCAGCTGCAGGTCGGTCCACCCGTTCCGGTTGACGTGCGCCTTGCGCGGCTCGTGGCCATCGTCGCCGCTCTTGTAATCGAGGATGCGCCAGCGCCCGCTGGCCGCGTGGCGGTCGATGCGGTCGACGCGGCCGGTGATCGCCACGGTGACGCCGTCGACGTCGAGGGATGCGTCCTGCAATTTCAATTCGACTTCGTGGATGCGCCAACCCTGGCGAGCCACCTCGGCCTGGCGCTGTGCGAAGACGATCAGGCGCCGCTCCAATTGTTGCAGCTGCAATCGGACCGCGGGCAGGGGCCGTTCGCCGAAGCGATTCCTGGAATGCTCGCGCAAGCCCGCGACGACGACTTCCTCGATCCGCTTGGCATCCTGGCTGTCGCGCTCATCGCTGCGCGCGAAGAGCTCGAGCACGTTGTGCAGCAGATCGCCGATGCCCTTGGCGTCGATCTCCCAGGCGTCGTCGCGCACGCGCTCGAGTCCGAGAACTCGCTGGAGGTAATAGAGGTAAGGCGAGCGGAGGAACTGCTTGAAATCGGTGACGCGCACCGTGTCGATCCGCTTCGGGCTCGACATCGGGAAGACCGGCGGCGAGCGGGGCGCGGGTGCCTCCGCGTGGAACGTCGGCGCAGCGCTGTCGGGGTGATCGCAAAAGAATGCGCGCCCGCGGGCGATCGCCGTGGCCTGGTCGGTGTGGAACAGGAGCCTGCTCGGCCGCAGCGGATCTCCGCCGGCTCCGCGGCGCAAGGAGAGCGCGCGCAAGCCGCTGCTTCCCGATCCGCCTCGACGCTGCAGCACGATCGCCATCAAGGCGTGGGCATCGCGCGCGAGTCGCGTGCGCGAGCGTGCGCCGCGCGACTCGGCGTCTTCCTCGCCGAGCAACGGCTCCGCGCGTTGGTTCTGCGGCACCCAGCCGTCGTTGAGACCGACCAGGAGCAGGAAGGGCGCCTCCTCCATCGAGAGCTCGAGCCAGCCCAGGGCCTCGATCGCGCCGGGAGTCGAGGCCGCGCCCAGGGAATGATCCGCGGTCCAGTCCAGCCACAAGCGCAGGGCCTCTCCGCCGCGAATTGCAGTGGAACCGAAGTCGGCATCGAAGCTCTGCAGATCCTGCGCGAGATCCGCGAAGGCCTCGAGACCGGATCGCGTGCGCAGCGCGGCGGCGTCCTCGCTCGAGATCGCGGGGAAAAGACGGCAGAGCAAGGACACGATCGTCGAGGTCCATGCGGAAAGCGGGCGCGACTCCGGGACGGCGAGCTCCGCGCACAGCGCGCGCAGCGCGTCGCGTGTGCGGCTGACGTCGAGACTCAGCGGATCCTGACCGGGCAGCTTGCCGCGCAAGCTGTCGGGCAGGTGCTCGGCATGCCACGTATCGAGCTGCGCGAGGCTCGCTGGCGCCGCGCGCGGATCCTCGCCGCGGCGCAAGCAGGCTTCGATGTCCGGGTGGCGCAGAGCGGCGGCCAGCGCGGAAAAATCCTCGCGCGCGAGCCAGGCGTGCAAGGCGTCGAGCGCGAGCCAGGGCGCGCTCACGGCCACCGGCTCGCCGGCCGCGGCGTGCAAGCTGCCTCCGCGGCCCTCGATGGCGTGGGCGAGCCCGGGCAGAAGCTCTCCGCCGAGCACGCCGATCGCGAGCTGATCGCTCTGCGTCCCGGGCGGCAGTCCGCCGATCCATTCCAGGCTGGCCGTGACCGCTGCGGCCGGATCGTCGACCGTCAGCCAGTCCGCGTCGCGCAGAGGAATCGCCTGGGCTTCCCAATATTCCGCGACCAGCGCGCCGAGCTCGTCGAATCCCGCGGCGTGATCCTGGCCGGCCTGGATCAGCGCGAGCGGTCTCGGACTGAGCGATTCGAGCAGGGCGCGCAGGGCAGGCGAGATCTCGACCACTCCGGCGAGAACGACCTGAACGTCGTCGCGGCGCGAGGCGGGGTCGGCAAGGCGCGCGATCGCGCGCGCCGGGTCGACTCGACTAGCGCGCTCGAGAATCTCCCCGACGCGCGCGGAGAGCAGGGCAAGGGCCGCGAGACGTGCCTTCGACACCGTCCCCGTGAAGCCGCCGAGCTTTCCGTCGCGGCCTTCCTGGGCCGCGACTTCGCGATCGAGCGCGGCGAGCTGCCGAGCCAGCGAAAGCCTTGCCGCCAGCCCATCGATCGACTCGGACGCAGGCGCAAATGCCGCAAGTTCCGCCGTCGTCGCCCGCGTGAGCGCCTCAAGCCAGGCCCACTCGCGCGCCGCCTGCGAAGCCAGGTTCCAGCGCTGACGCGACAGGGCTTGCGGCAAGCCGGCCTCGGTGACGATGCGCGGCGGCTCGATCGCGCCGGCCTGGAGCGCCAAGGCCTCGAGCAGCTTGCGCCCGGCGCGGCGGCCGGGCACCACGACGACCAGCTTCGCCAGCGCACTCCCGTGAACCCTGAGCAGCTCGCGCGCGGCGAGGCCCACGAATCCGCCTTCGAGACCTAGGAACGTGCGAAAATCTGCTCGAGTCACCGTGGATCTTCCGCTCGCCGGCGCGCGCCGAGCAGAGGATCAAATTACGGGAAGAGCGACCAACGAACAATCGCGAAGAAGGCGATCACCGCATCCTTGGGACCGATCTTCTTCCCCTCGGAGTAGTCGCGGCCCGCGTAGCTGATCGGAACCTCGTAGACGCGCACGCGCATCTTCGCCACCTTGGCCGTGATCTCGGGCTCGACCGCAAAAGTTCGCGAGCGGATGTCCAGCCGATCCGCCACCTTGCGCGTGAAGACCTTGTAGCAGGTCTCCATGTCCGACAGGTTCAAGTTGGTGAAGCAGTTCGACATCAAGGTCAGCAGGCGGTTGCCGACGTAGTGATAGAACAGGTGCACGCGCATGTAGGGCCCGCCGAGGAAGCGGCTGCCGAACACGACGTCCGCCTTGTTCTCGAGGATCGGCCGCAAGAGCACCGGATAATCCGCGGGGTCGTATTCCAGATCGGCGTCCTGGATCAGGACCACGTCGCCCTGGACCTGCGCGAAGCCCGTGCGCAGAGCGCCGCCCTTGCCCTGGTTCACTTCGTGGTGGAAGCAGCGCACGTTCGTGTACTCGCGCTCGAGCTCGCCCATGATCTCGCGCGTGCGGTCCTTCGAGCAATCGTTGACGAGCACCAGCTCCTTGTCGAAAGGCACGGCCTGCACGCGGCGCACGATCTCCTTGAGCGTGCGCTCCTCGTTGTAGACCGGGATGACGACCGAGAGTTTCATCGCGCTGCGCTCAACGGTACGGGTCGCGCCCGTGGATCGAGAGGCCGTCGAACAAGGCCTCGATGCCCATGAAGCGCGTGATGCCGTTGTGCAGGGCCTGGTAGGCGCTTTCGTCCTCGATGCACCACATCGGCTTCATGAACAGCGGAAAGATCTCGCTGTCGGGCCGCAGCCGCGCGCGCTGCACGTCGTTGCGCCGCGCGGTCCAGTGCTCCCAGTTGCCGAGCAGATCGTTGATCGCGATCAGGTCGGCGCCTGCGTTGCGGCGCAGCAGCATGTCGGGATCGAAGCCGCGCTTGGCCTTGTCGATCAGCTTGCCGATCGCCCCCGGCCGGTCGAGGTCGACGTCCTCGATCCGGAACGGCCGGTCGCTCGGAATGCCTGAGATCAAGAGCATGCGCCGGATCGCGAGGGCCAGCATCGCGGGCAGGACCTTGCGCAGATTCTCGTCGTCGTAGTTCTTGAAGCAGGAGTACAGCGGGTTGCGAACCTGCAGCACGCGCAGCGTCTCTGGCGGGAACGTGCGGCTGGTGCTCGAGTGGTGGTGGTAGCACACCGCGCTCGGCACGTAGTGGATCGAATGGCCCAGGATCCACATCCGCCAGCCGAGATCGACGTCCTCGTAGTAAGCGAAGAACTCCGGATCGAAGCCGCCGACTTCGTGGAAGACGCGCTTGTCGATCGCCATCGCGCCGCCGCAGGCAAACAGGGTCTTGCGCGGGATGTCGTGCTCGGGCCCGGGCGTTTCCATGTAGCCGGTCTGGATGCCCATGCCGTGGAAGTTCATTCCGCCGCCGACGGAATTGATCAGCTTCCCGTCCCACGAGAACATTTTCGCGCTGGTCGCCTTGCACTCGCCGCGCACGATCGGCGCGACCAGTTCCGCGAGCCAGCGCGGCTCGACGCGCATGTCATTGTTCAGGAAAACCAGCAGCTCGGCCGTGTCCGCGACCTTCGCGCCCTGGTTGCAGCCGCCGGTGAAGCCCAGGTTGCGCGCGTTCTCGATCAAGCGCACCCAGCGATGGCGCTCACGCATCTCCTGGGCGCTGCCGTCGTCGGACCCATTGTCGATCAGGATCACCTCGAGGCGGTCCTTGGGGTAGTCGAGGGCCGCGAGCGAGGAGAAGCAGCCTTCGAGGTGATGGCGGCCGTTGTAGTTGAGGATGATGATCGCGACGCGCGGCAGCTGGGCCGTGGTGATCGGCGGACCGGGCACGACGCGCAGGCTCTCCAGCGTCAGAGCGGAATGCCGCGGAGCGCCATGCGAGGCCTGGTGGATCAGCGCGGGGCGCGAGCGCCGGCCGAGCAGCTTGTCGAGGAAGCGTTTCACGCCCCCACCCCGGCGCCTGGAGCGCGAGCGCCGTTGGTCGCGGCCGCGGGCCTTGGATCGCGCACGATCACGCGCTGCACGCGCAGGAAAACCGAGCGCGCGCCGGCAGCGGTGCGCGACTCGAGGCGCAGCGAGCGCGCCGAGCGCGGCACGTTGGCCTGGAACACGAAGCTCACCACGCCTTCCTTGCCGGCGCTGGAGAAGGGCGCGATGCGACCGATCTCTTCCTGGTCGATCAGGACCCGCCCGCCAAGCTCGACGCGCTTCTCCGCGGCCAGGCCGAAAACCTGCACCTCGATCTCGCGCTTGCCGCCGGCCGCCGAAGCGAGGTCGAACTCGATCGCTCCGTCCTCGGGCCGCAGGAGCAACATGTCGGCGCCCTGGGGATCGACGCTACCTTCGCGGCGCGCCGCATCGACGCCGCGACAATCGATCCAGGTGCGCGGCTTGGAGGTGCGACGGCGCGCGGCCAGACCGCGGTAGCGGAATTCCATCTCGGCCGCGTCCTCCTCGACGGACTTGATCCGCGGAAAATCGCGCGAGAGCTGCTCGATGAGGCGCGGCTCGTCGAGGAAACGACGCAGACACTTCGCGAGATCGCGCGCGTCGCCGACCTGGAAGTGCAGGCCGTCAACTCCGTCGCGCACGTATTCCGCCATGCCACCGATGTTCGAAGTCACCACCGGAGTTCCAGCGAGGAAAGCTTCCTGGATCGTGATCGGCGCGTTCTCGAACCAGATCGACGGCACGATCAACACGTCGATCTCGGTGTAGACCTCGGACAGCTTGGAATTGTCGAAGCGCCCGCGGAAATGGACTGCCGATCCGCGCGCCAGGTCGCGCAATTTCGCGTGGTGCGCATCGCTGTCGGGAGAAAAATCTCCGAAGACGTTGAGCACGGCGCGCGAGCCGGCGAGCTCCGCCATCGCCTGGAGCATGACTTCGCCGCCCTTGTACCAGACCAGCGAGCCGATGAACCCGAAGCGCACGCGGCCTTCGGGATCGGGCCGCTTCGACAGACGGTGCAGCTTGTCTTGTCGAATGCCGTTCTCCGAAAAAAGGAGCCGCGCCGGATCGAAAGCTCCGGTCGCCAGAAGCTTCGAGCGCACGAAACGGCTGGGCGAAATGCGCAGATCCGCGGCGCTCCACGCGTCGAGCAAAAATTCCTGGCGAGCCATCAGGTCGGAATACTCGCCTTGTCCGGCCGCCGACGCGAGCAGGGCGCCGACAGGACCGAGCAATCCGCCCGCGGCTTTCGCCACCGGGATGTGCTCCAGCCATTTTTCCTTGACGCACAGGTAGCAGCCCGCGCCCATGTTCTCCTCGCAGCGCACGCCGTCAGGTCGGATCGCCTGGACCCGCGCGCAGACCGGCCACAGGTCGTGGCAGTGGACCACGGTGGCCAGGCCAAGCTCGACCGCTTCGCGCACCAGGCCGGCCGAGAGGTGGATCAGGTGCTGGAAGTGCAACACGTCCGGCCGGAAGCTCGCGACGACCTCGAGGAAGGGCCCGCGAGCCCGCGGCTGGTCGAAGCTGTCGCGCAGGCGCCGATGCTCGAGTCGATGCGTCATGCGCCAGACCGCGAGCGACTCCCCGCTGGGCCAGTCCTCGCCGCGGTAGCGCTCGGCGCGCAGCGAAAAATCCGCGGGCCCGCCTTCGGCTTCGCTCTTCGATGCCGGCGCGCGCGTCAGGACGGCGACCTCGTGGCCGCGCCGCTGCATCTCGCGCGCCAGGTTGAGCGTGTAGATCTCCGTGCCGGCCTGGGTGTCCGGCGGAAATCCGTGGACGACGTAGAGGATGCGCAGCAGCGGACTGGAGAGCGCCGCCGTCGCGGGCTGGCGCGTGCGCGTGACTCCGCCCTCGTACATGCCGACGAAGGCCGCGCGGCGCAGGTCCTTCGCGATG
>Ga0193706_1001067_pt1 | contig 13036 bp, 19 predicted proteins | sample U3c1metaG_FD_160130 | JGI IMG/M metagenome (GOLD analysis project Ga0193706, IMG submission 160130) | Soil microbial communities from a riparian zone of the East river system, Colorado, United States - U3c1 | ecosystem: Environmental > Terrestrial > Soil > Riparian zone | place: USA: East River... | reverse complement strand
CGGCCGGTGCAATTCGTTTTTGCGGGCAAGGCGCATCCGCGCGATGACGAAGGGAAGCGCTACATCCAACGCATCATTCACCTGAGTAATTACAGCGAGCTGAAGGGACATCTCGTGTTCGTCGAGAACTACGACATCCATGTCGCGCGCCAGATGGTGAGCGGCTGCGACGTGTGGCTGAACAATCCGCGCCGGCCTCTCGAGGCGTCAGGCACCAGCGGAGAGAAGTGCGGCTGTCACGGCTGCCTGAACCTGAGCATCCTCGATGGTTGGTGGCGCGAAGGCTACGACGGCACGAACGGTTTTGCGATCGGTGAAGACTGGCATCCGGCGTCGATCGAAGAGCAGGACAAGCTCGACTCAGCGAATCTCTACACGACGCTGACGGAGAAAGTGATTCCCACGTTCTTCGAACGAGATGCGAATGGCATCCCCCGCCGTTGGATTCAAATGATCCGCCGCGCCATGGCGACCCTGGTGCCGCGGTACAACACGTGGCGCATGGTGCAGGACTACACGCAGAAGTATTACGTGGGGAAGTAGTTCAGTGTTCCTAGACCAGTGACAGCCCGGAGAACGCGTGAATGAAAACCAGAGCGCGATGGCCGGGTTTGCGCGCTGCGTGGTTAGCCGACCAAATCATCAATTAAAAATGTTGCTTCGGCGTGTACGGTCGGACTCCGTCGAACTTGAACGGCCGAGCGGGAGCGAACTGGTCTTTTGGAACAGCAAAAATAGCGGCCGACGGTGCTGGGGGAATCTTCACCCACCAACGAACAATGTGATAGCCGTCCTTTGTGCCCACATATTCCAAACGCTCTTTCTGTGTCAGCACCCAGAGTTCCTCGTAGTCGATAACGTATGCGACGGCGCCGATAACATTCGGGTTCGGCGCTTCGAGCATGATGGTCTGCCTCCCGTACTTGTTCACGTAGCAACAACGATTCGAGGCGCAGCCGGAATCAACGAGAGAATCAGGCAGAAGAGTAAGATACGCATAGAGAGGCTTCGGAGTCGGCTAACTCAAGCTCAGTGACTCTGTGAATAGGACGAGTGGATTGAAATCAAGGTACGATTGCCGGATTCGCCTCAGCGCATGATTATGCGTTCGTCCCATTTTTCGAACGAAACACTACCTCTTTGAGCGTGAGGACAGAACACAAAAGCAGCCACCACCCGACGGCAGCAAAGAACATCGGGCCATCGCCGTAAAACTGGCCACCACCACGTCCGGCAAGCGCGTCGTAGGTGAGACGAAACGCATGAGGAATGGCCATCAGCCAACGACCAATCTCCGGCAGGACGACCAGAGGCAGTAACCACCCCGTAAGCGCACACGTGATCCGGACGCGCCGGGATGTGCTGAGCGTGTAGAAGAACATCAGGACAGCGGCGGGCAGAAGCACGAGCGCCTCGACGAGGAAATCGGTGCTGAGGACGTGTCTCCACTCCAAACCGCGCACCACAGTCAGGAATGGTGCTCTCAGAGCGTTCAGCGGTAATACGTGGGACAGCGCCTGCCCGAGCAGATAGAAGCCAGCGACTGCTGCGAACGCAACCAACACCACAGCGTCGCGTCGCAGTCTGGATGAGATGCGTGAGAATTGCATAAGTGCAAGGTCGCCTAACATTGAATCAAGCCGCAACCGCGTCCGCCGCTTCTTTCAACGCCGCATGCCCATGGCGCAACATGCGCTCGGTCGTTTCCCAGTTGATGCATGCATCGGTCACCGACACGCCGTAAGCGATGTCAGCCGGATTGGCCGGCATGGGCTGGTTTCCTTCTTTGAGGTAACTCTCCACCATCGCACCGATGATCGCGCGGCTGCCGGCGGCGCGCTGCTCGATCAGTGATTTCCAGACTTCTTCCTGCTTGCCGTATTGCTTCAAGGAATTCGCGTGGCTGCAATCGACCATGAGCACCGGCGGTAATTGATTCTTCGCCAACTGCGCCGCGGCTTCCGCGATGCTTTGCCGATCGTAATTCGTGCGGGTGCGTCCACCTCGCAGCACAACGTGGCCGGCAGGATTTCCCTTCGTGCGTATGATGCTCGTGTAGCCATCCTGGTCGATGCCGAGAAAACTGTGCGGCGTGCGCGCCGAGCCCATCGCGTCGATGGCGATCTGAAGCGAGCCATCGGTACCGTTCTTGAATCCGACCGGCATGGAAAGTCCGCTGGCCATCTCGCGATGCGTCTGACTCTCAGTGGTGCGCGCGCCGATCGCGGCCCACGAAATCAGATCGTCGAGATATTGCGGCACGATGGGATCAAGAAACTCCGTGGCGGCGGGCAAACCAAGCTCGTTGATATCGAGCAATAGTTTGCGCGCGATGCGCAATCCATCTTCGATCTCACACGAGTTGTTCATGTGCGGATCGTTGATCAATCCCTTCCAGCCGATCGTGGTGCGCGGCTTCTCGAAATAGACACGCATGATGAAGAACATCTGGTCGCTGACTTCGCGGCTGAGCGCGGCGAGTTTGTGCGCGTAATCCATCGCGCCCTTAGTGTCGTGGATGGAGCAGGGGCCGACGACGACGAGCAGGCGAGGATCGCGCTGAGCGAGAATGTTCTGCACTGCGGCGCGTGCTTCAACGACGGTGCGGTTCGCGCGTTCGCTGGAGGGCAGGGCGTTTTCGATCTCGCGCGGCGATTGAAGCCGCTTCGTGCCGATGACGCGCAGGTCTTGGGTTTGCTGCATAAATTGAGGCGTGGAGTGTAGCCGTGGTGCGTACGGGGAGCAAACTTTTCAAATGGGAATGCTCACGCCGACGATTCAGTTCGAACAGAAGGGGGCAAAGACAGCGAAGCGGAATTAAGCGGGGGGATTGCCTCGGTAGCGTGCGTGACGTCGAACCGTTTGGTTCCTCGCACCGGGTAAAACTGAGAATGAATTCTCCTTGGCCGGTGCTTTGCTTCCTCGTTGCTTCTGTGAAGTCTGAATCGTTCCGCCTAAACCTTCTTCAGTTCCGACCGGTCAGGTGTCGTCGCTTTTTTCGACGGCACGAACGGTTTCCGAAACGCACTTTCGAAATCATAGCCGCCCTTGAAATCTTCCCGGGTATCCTGGTCGGTTTTCGCAAGCAGCGAATTCTCCACCATGTTGAAAACAATCTCGCCGAAGTCTTCGCAGCGCTGAATACCCCATTCGATCAGAATGGTGAGTGCCATCGGGCCGAACTGTTGCAGCGCATAGTCGCGGATGCCTTCGAGTAACTGCTGGCCGCTCACGTGGCGCGGAGCATCGTCCTTCCCGGGCTTGCCGATCTTCTTCTGCGTATGATCGAGCGCTTCGCGGACCAGCAGGTAAGCCTCGCGTGTGTAGCGCGAATCCTTGGCCAGGATTTTCTCGAGTTCTTCGTCGAAGTTGATGTCGTGCATCGTTGCTGCGAGAACATCGACAGGAGCAGACGGAATCTCAAGGTTTTTGCTGCTGCGCGGGAGATTTACCCGTCAACGTCGCGGGCGGATGCGCAATTCGCCATGTCCTGACCGCGATTCCGGTGAGCAACAGGAGCAGGATCACAGCGAGGACTTGTTGTTGTTCTTTCGTCAGGAAGTTCATGGGCGTGACCTGCTGTGGAATACCGACTGTCGGAAATTCCAGCAATTCACTTTTGCGTCCGAGTTGACTGCAAACCGCGTGTCGCGGCAATGTGCTCAAGCCACAAATGACCACCGCCAACAAAGTCACCATCGTTCGCATCCTGCTGGTGCCGTTCTTCGTGGCGCAGGTGCTTTATTACGTGCGCACGGGCAACGAGACGCTGCGCTGGCTGGCGATCGGATGCTTTGCACTCGCCGCGATCAGTGATGGCATTGATGGATTCATCGCGCGGCATTTCAATCAGCGCAGCGAATTGGGAGCGGTGCTCGATCCACTCGCGGACAAGTTGCTGCTCGTCTCGGGAATCGTGCTGTTGAGCCTGCGCAACGAGCCGCACCTCGCGCCGATTCCGATCTGGCTCACGGTCACGATCCTGAGCCGCGACGTGTTGTTGCTGATCGGTCTGGCGTTGATTCATTACGTGGTGGGCAAGGTCGTGGTGCGTCCGCACCTGCTTGGCAAATGTGCCACAGTGCTGCAAATGGCGGCGGTGCTGTGGGCGCTGTTCAAGCTGGATCAACAATGGCTTTACGGGTTGTGCATCGCGGCGGCGGCGCTCACGGGCGTATCGGGATTGATCTACCTTTTCGACGGCATGCAGCAGCTCAGCAAACATCCCGCTGCGTTGGCGGCGAACCAGTCGAGCACCACGGCACCACGCGATCAGAGCGACGAATCGAAATGATATTATGGCCAAAGCTCCTGACCTGAAACTCAAGGAAGGCGACAAAGCGCCAAACTTCTCCGCGGAAACCAGCGGCGGCGGACGAGTATCGCTCAACGACCTCGGCGGCAAGCATGTGGTGCTGTACTTCTATCCGAGAGATGACACGCCCGGCTGCACGAAGGAAGCATGCGCCTTCCGTGACTCGTATCAGGAGTTTATCGATCGCGGGATTGTCGTGCTGGGCGTGAGCACGGATCCGGTGCGAGCGCACGACAAGTTCGTGGCGAAATACAAACTGCCCTTCACGTTGCTGGCAGATCCCGAGAAGCAAATTGTTCAGGCTTACGGTGTCTGGGGAGAGAAATCTTTCATGGGCCGCAAATTCCAAGGCACACATCGCGTGACGTTTCTCATTGGCCCCGATGGGCACATCCAGAAAATCTGGCCGAAGGTGAAACCCGAGGAGCACGTTGATGAAGTGCTCGCGGCAGTTGGTTAGTGCTTTGCCAAGAATAAAACGTTTCGCGGATTGAAGGACTGTCCCCTCACCCCGACCCAATCGCGGTGACATTGAACACAACATTGGCTGCGGTTTGGGCTGTCTGACCGTCGGCGGACCAATTATGCGGTGGCTGGGCGCCACACCGGCGTACGTTTCGCCAAACCGGACTTCATCAAAGCCGGAAAACGGATGTCTGCCCCGCTGCGGGTAGGATCGGAAACTGCCGGGTGGCTGCCGGGGCCGGATTCTCAACAGAAATTCCGCCGCGGTTTCCGAAATCCCATACGTGCAAGCCCCATTGGTCTCTGTTGATTGGCACGCCAATGAATAGTTCTTCCGTTCCGCTATCGAAGAGAGAAAACCGCGCGTAGGAATTTATGAGCGAGTTATCGCGCCGCACCAGAAAACTGATCCACAATGTCATGCCCTCTTTGCCCCACTTGCCACTATTTAGCGATGCCGCAAAGCCGTTGGTAGCGGGCGAAAGGAGCCGATGTTGTTGCCGTCAGTAGTAAAGCGGTGCCGGCAACCAACAGGCTGGCGAAAGCAAATCCGTTGCTGACAACGTTATTCGCTCCACTCCATTCCGCACGCCAACCGCTGCCGCCATTCAGGCCCACGATCGAGGGGGTGGCCGTGTAGGCCGCGCCATCATAGCTGATCATCGGAGCGTGACTTCCAACGGCGATGGTAAGGTAGATGGCCAGAGTAGCGATCGTCGCAAATGAAACCAAAAGCCGCCGCAGGCACACGAAGAAGGTGGCTGCGGATACCGACCATGCGCGTTGAGAAGCGAACGGACGATTATGCGTAGGGGTTTTCATGGAATTGTTGGCGGTAGAGCCGTAGCGAGTGATTTTGGGCCACAGGCGCTTTCTTTCCGAACGCTTGGACTGAATCGAAGCTATCGCCTTTCCGCAATGGCTGATTCCCGCGAATAGAAGGCGACGACGTTCACGAAGAAAAGCCTCGTATGTTGCTGAAAAACTATTCGAGACGATTCGGCGATGCCTGCGCGCAAACACGAATACGAATCCTGCCGAGATCGGACGCGGCTCGGAAAGAACCTGGCCGCCTTGCGCACCCGTCGAGATTAACCCAGGAAAAACTCGCGGAAAAAGTCGGCGTAAGCGCGCGTTACATTCAGACCGTCGAATACTTTCCCAGCCTGCCAACCCTCGTCCGCTTGCGCGAACGATAGCCAATTTCGCCGGAAGAATTTATCCGGGTTTATTTGGTCGGCGCCTGACGCCATAAGGCGGAGCCGTTTTCGTGTTGATGTCATTGCGGCGCAAAATTTGATTCCGCTTTTGGGAGTCCGCCGTGCTCAACGAAGGCTTGCACGTAGCGCGAGCCGTTCTAGCGTGGGGCATGACGCTGAACCAAGGTAATCGGCGAATGGTTGTTCTTCTCGCCTGCGTTGCCGCAATTTTTTTCGGATGCCGCCAGGCGGATCGCGCGGAACAACCCGCCAAGCCCGAAGATCCGAAGGCGCAGATTTACAAGTTCCTCGCGAAAAAGACGGGCCAGAAGGAATTCGCCGTGGGCATCGATTGCGAGTTGCCGAAAAAAGTGGCCACGCTGCGAAGCCATGCGAACAGTTGGGAACAGCTCACCATCGCGTTGCGAGCTTCGCTGCGCGCGGCTGGCGAAGAGCAAACTCCATTGCAAAAACAGATCGAAAGTTTGCGCGGCGAACTCGCCAAAGTGAAGCGAGAGGCGGGCGACACGCGAACGCGATTGAAAGAGGCGGAGAATCGTGTGCCGGCGAACACGAATGAGATCGCGGCACGACAGAAGGAACACGCGGCTGCGGACGCGGCGTGGATGGCGAAGCGACACGAGCTTTCAGCGAAGGATGCGCCCCTCGAGACCGAGCGGGCAGAGCGGAATCGAAAGCGCGAAGCCATCGCAAAAGAACTTGAGCCAGCAGAGCGCGCATGGGAAGTGGCTCGCGTGGAAGCGGCGCGAAAGGAGGAAGAACTTTCGCGGCAGGAAGACGATTACATCCGTGCGACACGGCAACAAATGGCCGCGATACCCAGCTACGAAGCGTTGTATCGCCTCATTGGTCAGCAGCTTGCCACCGCGGATCGACTGCTGGCCGATCCTGACGCGTCCCGACGGCGCGTGGGCTTGAAGGTCGCGCGCGAGGCGTGCGGTCACGCGAACTCGGATTCCGTGGATGTCTGGCTCGCCGCGCGCATTTGCGAAGCGTACTTTTGGCCCAACCTTGATCTTGCGGACACGACGCCTGGATCACGAGAGCGCGCGCTGGATCTTTTGGAAACGTCGCGTCGAGTTTTCTTCGACACCTACGAAACGAACAATGTTCTGAAGAACTACACTCTCTTGATGTCGAACGCTCCAGACGCACGCGCCGCGGACATGTTTCGCGTGCAGCTCGCCGACTGGCTGGAAGAGAAAGGCAACCTGGGCCACGCCGCGGAGATTTTGAACGAGATCCGTGATGCCCAGATTCTGGCGTCCGCCCAGGAGAGAATCACGCGAGTCAAAGGAGGCGTGGCGGCGAACCCGTGAGTTCACGAGCCTGCCGAGCGGATCGTTGATCCATCCGCTGCCGTCGATGCGTCGGGAGATTTCACAGATTCTGAATCTGCATTCATCTGCGCTCCGTGAACGCTTCTTGGCGATTGAATGAAGGAGCGGCACGACCGTGGCGCGCCTTCTATGCGCGGCCCGGAAGTCCGCCGGTCTGGGTCACGCTGCCGCGCGACCAAACCTGAATGGGATTCATTATCAGTACCGACTGCCCCCACGTTGCAGCGCGGCGAGCAATATTTCTGTCTTGTGCAGCAACCTTTGAGTTGAGTCCGGTCCGCACCCCGTAGGCGAAATCCTACCAGCAAATGGGTGATCTTCTGAACCACAGCGCGCCTTCGGCAATGCCATTGTCCGCCGAATGTTTTTCAGAGATCACGCGAGCGATACATACGACGAAGGCGGCCCTGCTGCGCCATCCGCCGAACTCAGCCCGGAAAACCAGCAACGAATTGCCGCTGCTGAAGGCTGGCTGGAACTTGGTGATAGCATCGAGGCCGCTACTGAATTGAATCAGGTGTCACCGGTACACCACGACCATCCGGCGGTTCTCACATTGCGTTGGCGCATGTTCGCAAAGGCACATGACTGGAAAGCTGCCTGCGAAGTGGCGGAAACGCTTTCGGTGCTGGTTCCCCAAATAGTAGAGCCGCAACTCCTGCTGGCCGAAGCCGTGCGAAGTGTCCCCAACGGCGGGTTGCCCAAGGCATTGCAGCTTCTCGTTGACGCGGCGCCGCGATTCCAACACGAGCCGGTTATCCCGTTTACGATTGCGCGCTACGCCTGCACGCTGCGCCGTTTCAAGGAAGCGCATCGTTGGTGGATGACGGCGCTCACTATCGCCAAGCAACAGGGCACCGATCGGGAATGGAAACGAAAAGCCTTGCTGGAAGAAGACCTTCAGCCGCTGTGGCGCGAAGACGTCCTTCCCTGAAGGGAAAGACGCAAACCATAGACAGATACGGCACGTGGCCTCATCGGAGAGACTTTTCGGCAATGTTCTCAAACGAGAATCGGTTCGCGTTTCGATGACTTGTTGCGCGTGCCGGTCACTTCGCTTTCGATTTCCAGGTCCTTGTGTTTCCACACTTCGAAGCCACCATCCATTTCCATCACGGGATAACCTTTGCTCGCAAACTCCAGTGCCGCCATGGCGGCGAGATGGCAGGTCGGCGAATAACAATAGATGACATTCAAGGCGTCCTTGCGCAGACCTTCGCATGAGTTCCATTTGTCGAAGGCGAGATTGATCGCGCCCGGGACGTGGCCTTTGTGAAAATCCTCCTCTTCACGCACATCGACGACCGTGATGGCCGAACCTTGCTTCAGGTTGTTCGATACCTCCACCGGTCCAGTGCTGAACGCCATTTTGTCTGCGAAATAGTGGCGCGCTTTTTCCGGATCATTTTTCTTCAGTTCAGTAGCCATAATTTTCCTGTTCACTCGTTCTCTCTCGTCGCCGCAGTCTTCTTTTCTGTCGAGACAAAGTCATGCTCACGCTCCCGCACCACCAGCACGGGACAAGGCCCATGGCGCACCACTCGTTCCGCCGTGCTGCCGAGAAACATCTGCGCCAGCTTTCGGTGGCCGTGTGTGCCGATGATGATCAGGTCGGTGTTCGTTTCCTCGGCGGCCTGGATGATTTCGTGGTAAGGCGTTCCCGTGCGCACGTTCGTCTTGACGCCGGTCAGACCGATTTCCCTCCGCCATACGGCAAGCTGTCCGGTCGCTTCCTCTCGAACTTGCTCATCCAAAGTTCCCCGATCACCACCGCCTCCGTCAGCGGCGTCATGATGATTGGCTGAACAACGTGCAACAGAAGGATCTCCGCCCCGAACTGTCGCGCGAGCGACACGGCGTAATCGACTGCCTTGCGTGACGACGCCGAAAAATCGACCGGCACCAGCACCCGCTTCAACTGCATCTCGGGCGCCTTGAATGCCGTCAGCGGCGCTTCATTGTCTCCCAGTTCCACCGTGACTCGATGGCTGCTTTTTGGTGATACTCTGACTTTCATTGTTTCCTCCAAATCTTCACACCGGCACGCAGATATGCTCCATCACTTCCTCCACCAGTTGTTCGTCGTGCGTCCTCATAGCGAGGTCGCCAAGAGAAATCATTCCGACGAGACGCTTGGCGGAATTGATGACGGGCAGCCGGCGAATCTGATGGTCTTCCATGATCTGCGCGGCGCGTTCCACATCGTCATTCTCGAAGCAATAGCGAATGCGTGAAGTCATAACGTCCTTCACGTGCGTGTGAACCGGATCGTAACCTTTCCCCACCGCACGAACCACGATGTCACGGTCCGTCAACGCACCGATCAACCGCTCGCCGTCGCAGACGGGCAACATGCCGATGTCCCGGCGCTCCATCTTCTGCGCGGCTTCACAAAGACACGCGTCGGGATGAATCACTTCCGCGTCCGGTGTCAAAATGTCATAGACTTTCATACGCAAAACTCCTTCCTAACTCGGAACGGTAGCTTCCTCGTGCTTGCGCCCGAGATGCCCCTGGCTGCCCGACTCGAATAGAGGATCCCAATCATGCGGCAACTGCGCGCGCACATGCTTGATTTCTCCCGCCGAAACCGCTTCCTCCAGCACTTCGATGACGACGCGCGCGTGATGAATCGCCTTGGGCAGAGCCACCTGCTCGCGCTCACTCGTGCGATGGAAGAATTGATCGAGCGACATGCGAACCGAATGCTCCGGCACCGCGAAATAAGTCGCCAGTTCTCGCGGTAATTGGGCGCTCACGTCTTTGGCTTCATCGAAACTCAGGCGCTCGGCCAGCGTCTCGAACGTGCATCGAATGGCGCGCAATGCCTCCTCGGTCGAAGCGAGTTGCGCCCGGTGTTGAACTTGACCCACAAAATGATCGAATGTCATAAAAACCTCCGTTGCTTTTGATTCTACGAAGAAGTCGCTGGTGAAACTGTGCGGCCGCTTCTCTTTTGACCTGCCCTGAAACCTTGGCCCACGAGTACGCTAGACCTCATCGAAATCATCGCAACCGAAAATCTTGAACGAAGCATTGCACCTTTCCTATGGCCAACTCGGCGTCGTCAATTCACATGGGCACGGCTTGAGCGCGACTCCCGGCGCTTGACGCGCCTCTCTTCAATCGTTTGAAGTCCTTGCAAGGTTTTGAGCCACGGGGCCTTGGTAAGCAGGAAAAAGAGGATGCGACTTCATGAAAAATAATCGGATGCCACGAGGGCCGCTCATCGTCGGCATTGTTGCCGGCGCGGTCCTGTGCCTCTTGTGGTCAAGTCATCCCGGCGCTTCGAAAGCGCTCGCTGCGCAGCCGCCTCCCAACGCCACGAACAACACGAACCAGCAACTGGCAGCGCTGCAAACCGAGATCAATCGACTGAAGGGGATCGTTGGCGATCAATCACACGCGATGGCAGATGTCGGTTATCATTTCGCCAATCTGTGGTTTGCGGGCGAGAAGAAGAATTGGCCGCTGGCAAAGTTCTATTTCGACGAAACTCGAGCGCACGTCAGTTGGTCCATCCGCGTCATTCCCGTGCGCAAGGACAGCGCTGGTCGAGAGGTCGACTTGAAGCCGATTTGGGAAGCAATCGATTCGAGTCTCTTCACTCAAATCGAAACGGCCATTCAACAGAAAGACATCGAGTCGTTCAAGGCGGCCTATCGCGGAGCGATGGAAGGTTGCTACTCCTGCCACAAGACATCGAGCAAACCTTACTTGCGTCCACAGATTCCTACAGTGCCGCCACAGCCCATCATCAATTTCGACCCGGAAGCAAAGTGGCCCGAGTGAACGAAACCACTGTAATTTCCTCGCAAGACCGGACCAAACCCAGGGAGTGACCATGTTGAAACGCATCATGACAACGCACGCGCCGAAGGCGACCGTGCTCATCCGCATCGCGGTCGGCGCGGTATTTCTCTCGGAGGGAATCCAGAAATTTCTTTTTCCCGCTGAAGTCGGAGCAGGCCGGTTCGCCAGGATCGGCCTGCCTTCGCCGGAGATTCTCGCTCCGTTTGTGGGGGGCTTCGAAATCGTCTGCGGCACGCTCGTTCTTTTCGGGTTGCTCACGCGGCTCGCGGCGATGCCGCTTTTCATCATCATGTGCGAGGCGATCTACAGCACCAAAGTTCCGATTCTGATCAAGAGCGGTTTTTGGAAAATGGCGCACGAGGCGCGCACTGACTTCGCGATGTTTCTCGGCTCACTGTTCTTACTGATCGTGGGCGCTGGACTGTTGTCCGTGGACGCGCGCCTCTCAAAAAAGCAGTCCACTCACGCCGGGAAGAAATAGTGAAGACCCGTGCCGTTCCATAAACTCGCCTGTAGTCGTGGCGGGTTCGCAAGCCACGCAAACTCTTTAGACTGCGGTGGCAAGTCCGACGCGACACCGCTTTTGTGCGCGCGAGACGTGCCGTAAAAATTCGGTCGGCATGGCATCAACGACGCGCTCGTCGCGCTGCCGACGATTCTTCTCGCCACGGGATGCGCGGTCATCGACTGGATTGCTACCCGCCGGAGAAGGCAGCGTCCTCCGCGCACCTCGGCCCCGGAACTTAAATTTCCTCGGTCCCTGCTTCGTTTCCTTCGTGTGCTTCTGTTTTCAACTGCATGGTTCCAGCTCAACCCGCTGCGCCGACCCCGACCGGTTCGCCCGCTGCCGCGTAACGGCCCATGAGTTCGGCCGCATCAAGCACGTGACCTTGCATCGCCTGTTCTACTTCGGCGCGAATTGAGCCATACGCCAAATCGAGTTTCGTATCGAGCGCGTAAAGGTGGAAAAAGTAGCGATGCTCGCCCGACGGCGGACGCGGACCGCCGTACTGAGTTTCGCCCCAGCTATTCGCGCCCTGGCGCGCGGGTGCTTCCGGCGCGTGATCTTCGTCGATGTCCCCCGTCTTCGGATCGATGTCGAAGACGACCCAATGAGTGAACAGCCCGCTCGGTGCGTCCGGATCGTCCATGATCAGGGCCAGGCTGCGCGCATCGGCGGGAACATCTTCGATGTGCAATGGGGGAACCTTGTTCTGATGGTAGCGCGAGTATTGCTGCGGAATGTGTTCTCCATCTCGAAATGCCGTGCTGGTGATTCGCATAAAACCTTCTCCTCCAATGCTACTCGCGAAAGCAAACAGCCTGAGACAATACCTCAAGGCGCATGCCACGCCATGCGTTGAATTCAAAATGCCGGACAATGGATAGCGCGGCTTGCGAGGCGGATTCGCTGGTCGTAGTTTGCGCACTCATGTTTGAACTCGTTGCGCCATACGAACCTGCCGGTGATCAGCCGCAAGCGATTGCGAAGCTGACGCAGGCGATTCAATCCGGCGCGAAGCACCAGACGCTGCTCGGCGTCACTGGGTCTGGTAAGACGTACACGATGGCGAATGTCATCCGGAACGTGAATAAGCCGACGCTGGTGATCTCTCACAACAAGACGCTGGCGGCGCAGCTTTACGCGGAGTTCAAAAGTTTTTTCCCAAAAAACGCCGTCGAATACTTCGTCAGCTACTTCGATTACTACCAGCCGGAGGCTTATATTCCGCGCACGGACACGTTCATAGAGAAGGACTCGAGCGTGAACGACGCGATCGAGCGCATGCGGCTCTCTACGATGAGTTCGCTCATTGCGCGTCGCGACGTGATCGTCGTCGCCAGCGTGTCTTGCATCTACGGCATCGGCGCGAAGGAGGATT
>Ga0193706_1001066_pt1 | contig 13069 bp, 11 predicted proteins | sample U3c1metaG_FD_160130 | JGI IMG/M metagenome (GOLD analysis project Ga0193706, IMG submission 160130) | Soil microbial communities from a riparian zone of the East river system, Colorado, United States - U3c1 | ecosystem: Environmental > Terrestrial > Soil > Riparian zone | place: USA: East River... | reverse complement strand
TCGCTTTCGTTGATGATGCGCGGGTCGTAGCCGATTTCCTTCGGTGTGCGGTCGTAGTTCAAGAAACCGTTGTACTCCCACTCCACGTCGTGAAGCTCGGTGTAGATGTAGGCGGAGATTTGCTGGTACCGCCGCAATTCGTTCGTGAGAAACTTGAAGCTCCAGCTCATGTCCACGTCGCCATCGAGCGCGCCCACGCCGCCATATTCGCTGTTGATCAATGGAGCGCCCTTGTCCTGAAATCCCTGCACGTAGTTGAAGCTCGATCCGTGATACGTGCTGGCGACAATCTTGTGAATGTGCTCTTTCGCCTTGGCGTAATCGTTGATGTAAAAATGCCACGAGTTGATGTCCGTCTCGGTGTGCGCGAAGTAGTCGAGATGGTCCCAATGACAAACGCTCATGTCCTCGATGAGGCGCGTCGAATCGAGCTTCTTGGTGAGCAACCACATTTCGTGAACCCACTTGTGTGAGCTGACGTTGTCGAGGCGCGCGCGCTCCGGTGCGGCGGCGACTGCCACGGTGGATTCCGTTTCAGCCGACACGGCGCCGGGGACGTTCTCTTTCTCCCGTTTCGCCCTCATCGGATCATTCAATGCGTCCTGGTCGAAGTGCTTCACCAGTTCCACCTGGCCGCCGAAGCCCCACGTTTCATTAAAGATGCACCACGCGAAAATGGATGGGTGATTGAAGTCGCGCTCGATCGCTTCGCGCATCATGACCTCCCAGCGCTGCCGTCCGAGCGGCGTGTCACCGCCCTCGCCGAAGTTTGGCATGTCAGCCATGACGAGCAGGCCGAGCTTGTCGGCCCAATAATAGAACAGCGGGTCATCAACCTTGATGTGAACGCGCAGGAAGTTGAACCCGAAATCCTTCGCCCATTCGATGTCCTTCTTCAGCACCTCCACATCGCTTGCCGTATAAACGCCGTCGGGATGGTACGACTGATAAAGCGCGCCGCGAAGATAACGCGCCAGGCCATTGAGGCGAAGCTGCGCGGGAACGTTCGGATCATCGCTCTCCTCGAAATCAATTTTGCGCATCCCGAAATAACTGCGCACCACGTCATGGGCCGCGCCTTTCGAGCGCAACGTGAACTTCACGCCGTAAAGGTGCGGCGTGTTGGGATCCCAAATGAACAACGGTTCGACCTTCACTGTTTGCTCGCCGTGATTGTCGTGAATCGGGACGGTGAATTTCGTGTGAGCGCCATTGTTCGCACCCGGTGGCCACATCTCCACGAGTACCTCCGAGGGGCCGGCTGCGTTTCGGCAACGTACGTCGAACCTCGCCTCGCCTTTGTCGATGTCTGGAAACACGCGGAAGCTCTCGATGTAGCTGGCGCCGCGCGGTTCGATGAACACCGTCTGCCAGATGCCGCTCGTGGTGGTGTACCATTTCCACTGCTTGCCCACGGGCTGCTCGTGATTGTCCATTGGATCTTCGACACGCAGCACGACGAGTGCTTCGTGTTTGCCGTCCTGTTCCGCCAGCGCGTCCGTGATGTCGAATTCAAATGGCGTGTAACCGCCCTCGTGACGGCCGAGATGCTTTCCATTCACCCAGCAATCGGTGAAGAAATCCGCCGCGCCAATCGTGAGGATGATACGTTTGCCCGACCACGCCCGCGCGTTCGGAATACAGGCGCGCCGACGGTACCAGCCGACTTCGTAACGGGGCGCGGAGCGATGATTCGCGCGTGTCACTTCAAGCGGATTTTTGAAAACGCGCGTGGAGTAATAGTTGTCATTGCCCGCGGAATCGCCGTCGCCCCATGCCGCCAGTGATTCCCAACAGAAAGGCACGATGATCTGTTCGCGCCATTCGCCTTCCTCGCTGAACCATTTTTCAGTTTCGCCAAGACGATCGCCGTCGAATCGAAACTGCCACGGACCGTTGAGGTTCAGCCAATCCTCGCCCTCCATCGTTCCACGTTGGCGATCTGGACGCGGATATTCCGGGCGCGGGTAAGCAAATCTGTTCGGCATGTTCTGATTCCTCCTCCTTCGACCACTGGTCGTCTTACCGGTAGCACGGAAGCCGGGGATTGCACGTGTTCATGGAAAGGACGCGGGAGAGAATTCCCGGAAACACAATTTCGCGCCGGAACCCGGAACCGCCAGGGATGGTAAGGCGTCGCTGTCCTCAGCGCGCCGGGGTGAGGCGTCAGCAATGTCCTCCGCGTTCTGCCTTCGCGTGGCGCGGCGCGCTGAGGACAGTGACGCCCCACCTCGGGTTGACGAGGATCGCTGCATCGGTCGGGTGCCGATGCATAGGGCCGTTTTCGCGTCAGTCGGGATCGTGAGCGGACGGTGTTTTTTCTGCGCGCGAGTTTTGACTCATGTATTCGAGCATCGTCTTCACCGTGTTGGTGATGACGTGGAAATCCACATCCTTCTTGTGAACTGGAATCTGGAATTGCCGCACCATGGCAGGAATCTGCTTCTCAGGAATGGAGCCGGTAAAGAACACTACGGGAATGTGGTTGTAGGCGGGATGCTGTTTGAGCCATTGGACGAAATCACTGCCGCGTTCACCGGACAATCCGAAGTCGCACACGATCAGGTCGGGAACGGGGAAGTATTTGCGATCATGAAAGGAACCGTCGCCGATCATGTATTCACGCGCCTCGCGAACCGACTCGACCACGCGCACCTGACCGCGGAACTCAAGGTTCAGGAGAGCACGGCGAAACATGAAGACATCGTCCTCCGCGTTCTCCAGCAATAAAATCGTCTTCTCCTTTTTCACCCCGACAAACCCGCTCCACGTGACGCGCGAAAATACGGACAGGCCCGAACGGGACAAGTTGAAAGCTCGAGAATTATCAATATTCGTCATTGTGCGGAGTGCGGCCCGCAATAATCACTTCACGCACGGTTTTGTTGTTCATGCGACCGACGCGCGGACGGATCCATAGTTTGCGCTTTGCCGCGCTGACTCGTTTCCGTACGTTCCGCGCCGCAAACGCAGGTGCGCAACGAATGAACTTTTTCAAATATCACGCTCTCGGAAACGACTACATCGTCATTGATCCTCAATCCTTTGCCACGGAAATGACCGACGAGAGGATCAAGGCGATCTGCCATCGCAATTTTGGCGTTGGTTCGGACGGAATTCTTTACGGGCCTCTGCCTTCGGAACGCGCTGCGTTTCGCCTTCGCATCTTCAATCCTGATAGCAGCGAGGCGGAGAAGAGCGGGAATGGGCTGCGGATTTTCTGTCGCTACCTGTTCGATCAACAGCTCGTGAAGGAGAACAAGGAATTCATGATCGAAACCCTCGGCGGCGTCGTGCGCGCGACCGTGTTCGACGCGGGGAAGATGGTGCGCGTGGACATGGGCCGCGTCAGTTTCTGGAGCGATGAAATTCCGATGACGGGACCGCGACGCGAAGTGTTGCGCGAGGAACTCAGTGTGCGAGGCCGGCCTTTCAATATTTGCGCCGCCACGATCGGCAATCCTCATTGCATCATTCCGATGGCGCAGATCACGGACGAACTGGCGAAGACGTACGGGCCGCACATCGAGACACATGCGAGCTTTCCGAAAAAGACGAACGTGCAGTTCCTTCAAGTGCTCGATCGCAACAACATCCGCATCGAAATCTGGGAGCGAGGCGCCGGTTACACGCTGGCAAGCGGGAGCAGCAGCAGCGCCTCCGCCGCCGTCGCGCGCAAGCTCGGTCTGGTGGACGGCGACGTGACCGTCCACATGCCGGGCGGGTCGTTGAAGATCGAGATCGCAGACGACTACGCGATTCGGATGACTGGGCCGGTGACCAAAGTGGCTGAAGGAACAATGCATCCTGAGTTGTTCAACATCTCCGTTTGAAATCCGCAGATGGCGCAGATGACGCAGATTTCTATCTGCGCAATCTGTGTAATCTGCGGACCATCTCGGAAAATCCTTCTCGCCACGTGCCGGAGCTTCGCTGAAGTTACGCGGACGTTGACTGCCATGTTTACTGGAACCTATACCGCCATCGTAACGCCTTTTCGCAAAGGCATTCTCGACGAACCCGCCCTCGAACGCATCGTGAAGGCGCAGGTTAAGGGCGGCGTTGATGGCATCGTGCCGGTCGGCACCACGGGCGAATCGCCGACGCTTGATTACGAGGAGCACGTGCGCGTGATCGAACTCGCGGTGCAATTCGCCGCGGGCAAAGTGAAGGTGATCGCGGGCACGGGCGGCAACTCAACCAGCGAAGCGATTTATCTCACCAAGGCGGCGGAGGAAGCGGGCGCGGATGGATCGCTGCAAGTCGCGCCGTATTACAACAAGCCGACGCAGGAAGGGTTGTTCCAGCATTTCACCGCCATCGCCAAAGCCACCAAGCTGCCGATCGTGCTCTACAGCATCCCGGGCCGTTGCGGCATCGAGATCGCCGTGGACACGACGAAACGCCTCGCCGCCGCGAACAAGAACATCGTCGGAATCAAGGAAGCCGGCGGCAACGCCGATCGCGTGAGCCAACTGCGCGCGGCGCTCGGGCCGAAGTTTGTCATCCTCAGCGGCGATGATTCTCTCACGCTGCCGTTCATGTCGGTCGGCGCACAAGGTTTGATCAGCGTGGCGTCGAATGTTGTTCCGAAACAGGTGAGCCAAATGGTGCGGGCCTTTGCGTCCGGCAAGATTGCCGCCGCGCAGAAGCTGCACGCACAGCTTTATCCGCTGTTCAAAGACTTGTTCATCGAGACAAACCCGGTTCCCGTCAAAGCCGCGCTGGCGATGATGGGAATGATAGAAGAGGAATATCGTCTGCCCCTCGTGGAGATGAGCGCGACGAATAAGGAAGTGCTGCGGGGGACGATGAAGGCGCTGCGGTTGATTTGAATAGATGGCTGAGCAAGAACAACCGAAGCCGCGGAAGCGGCGGAGTTGGTTGCGAGTCGTGACGATCCTACTGGGAAGTATCGGCGTGCTCATTCTCGCCGGAGGGCTGTATTGGAATTGGAAATTTCACAGTCATTCATGTGCGAAAGGATTGGGCCTCTCGCTGCGTATGTATGCGAATGATCACGGCGGTTGGTTGCCGCATGGCGCGCACTCGCCGGAAGCCTCCATGAGTTTGATTTACAGCAACGATCCTTTATCCCTGCAATGGTGGGCACCCGGCAAACACCTACCAAAGTCAGTCGTGAATGACGCTCTGGCGAAGGATGGAATACTTTCGCCCGCGTCGTGTGGCTGGCACTACGTGGAGGGATTGCGTGAAGAAGATCCACCGCAACTCGCAATCGCTTGGGATAAGGTGATTGGGTTGGGTCACAACGGAAATCGAATTTCAGGACTCCAACACGAAGTCGTGATGCTTGATGGATCGAGCCGGCTCATCTTGAGGTCGGAGTGGTCGAGGTTCGTAGTTCAACAGAAAGCGATGCTCTGGGAGACAATCTCCAAAAGGACTTCCAACGACCCACCCATCCGCTGGAGCGATGAAGATACCTTTGGGCCGAACAAATTCCCGCCTCCGGTTCCGCTCAAGCGTTGAGTCTCTCGCTCCAGCCCATATTCTCCGCGCATGGAAATTGAATTCATGGTGACGCAGGAAGCCGACGGAGGGCTCGTCGCGGAATGTTTGACGCACGATGTATTCACTCAAGGGAATAGCTGGAAGGAATTGCGAGCCAATGTGCAGGAAGCGGTGTGCGCGTTTTTCTTCGATCAGCCCGTGCCCTCGTTCATTTTCTCTAAAATCCAAAACGCATGACCAAGATCATCATCACCGGTTCCAAAGGGCGCATGGGCCAGGCGCTTATTTTATGTGCGGCGCGTATTCCTGAGCTTGAGGTCGTCGGGCAGATCGATGCAGGCGACAAACTGGAGAACATCATCGCTCGATGTGATGTGGTGATCGATTTCAGTTTCCACAACGCGACGCTCGGGGTGGCGCAGATCTGCGCGCAGCACAAGAAGGCGATCGTCATCGGCACCACGGGGCATGATGAGGCGGAGAAATCCGCAATCCGCAATCTGAAATCCACGATCCCAATGGTCTGGGCGTCGAATTACTCCACGGGCGTGAACACGCTCTTCTGGCTCACGCGCAAGGCGGCGGAGATTCTTGGAAACGATTTCGATATTGAAGTTGTGGAGATGCATCACCGCATGAAGAAAGACGCGCCGAGCGGCACCGCGGCTACCTTGCTCGAAATCCTTGGCGACGTGCGCAAGGTTCAACTCGACGAGGCGTTGCGGCATGGACGCCAGGGAATCGTCGGCGAACGCACCGCAAGCGAGATTGGCATTCACGCACTGCGCGGCGGTGATGTTGTCGGTGATCACACCGTGATGTTTGCGGCGAATGGCGAGCGCGTTGAACTTACTCACAAGGCATCGAGCCGCGAGACATTCGCGAATGGCGCGTTGCGCGCGGCGCAATGGGTCGTGACGCAGAAGCCGGGGCTTTACGACATGCAACACGTGTTGGGACTCAAGTGAGCGACGAAGGTCGAGGATCGAACGTCGAACGCGCGGCACTCATCGCGCTCGGCTCGAATCTCGGCGATTCCATCTCGCTCGTTCGCAACGCGATGGGTTTGCTGAAGGATTTTTCCGCGCGGCCATTGCTTCGCTCCTCGCTTTGGGACACCACGCCGGTTGATTGCCCGGCGGGATCGCCACGCTTCGTGAATGCCGCCGTGTTTCTGTTTCCACACGCGGACGAAACTCCGGAGTCGTTGCTGAAGAAACTTCAGGCGCTCGAACAAACCTTTGGACGCAAACCCAAGCTGCTGCTGAACGAACCACGCCCGCTCGATGCGGATTTGATCGCGTTCGGGAACGAGGTCAGGCAATTGCCCGAGCTCACGTTGCCGCACCCGCGTGCGCATCTGCGGCGATTCGTGCTGCAGCCGGTGTCGGAGATCGCCGCCAACTTTATTCTGCCGGGCCAAGCGAAGACGATTTCAGAGTTGTTGGCGGCATTGCGTTCTGTAGAATGCGTGGTTCGCATCGACGCCTGATTCGTCTTCAACAGCCTTGTCCGAAACTTTTTCCAATGAAATACTTCGGGCCGTCGTCCCAGAATCTTATGAACCAATTTGCCAGTGCCACGTCGCGTCGTGACTTTCTGAAGAAGTCGAGTGTTGCCACCGCAGCGATCGCCGCGCCTTTCGTTCTTACGGGCCGGAGCGCGTCGATCTCGCCCGGCGACACCATTCGAGTCGGCCTCGTTGGCTGCGGCGGGCGCGGGTCCGGCGCGGCGAAGCAGGCGCTCAATGCGGACAAGAACGTTCAACTCGTCGCGGTGGCGGATGCGTTCGAGTCTCAACTTCAGAACGGGCTCGATACGCTGAAGCGCGACAAGGAAATCGGCGACAAGGTGAAAGTCGAGGACACCAGGCGCTTCGTCGGCTTGGATGCTTATCAGAAGCTCATCGAGAGCGGCGTGGACCTCGTCATCCTCGCGTCGCCGCCGGGATTTCGTCCAGCGCACCTGAAGGCTGCCGTCGCGGCGGGTAAGCACGTTTTTTGCGAGAAGCCGATGGCGACTGATGCGCCGGGCGTGCGCTCGATTCTCGCGTCAGTGGAGGAAGCAAAGAAGAAGGAACTCGCGCTCGTGGCCGGCTTTTGCTGGCGCTACGACTACGCGCGTCGCGACTTTTTCAAGAAGCTGCATGAAGGCGCGATTGGTGATGTGCGCGCGCTCTATCACACTTATCTGTCTGGTCCGGTGAAGCCAATGCCGCCAGCGAGTGAGCGCAAGCCCGGCATGACCGATGTCGAGTGGCAGTTGCGCAACTGGTACAATTTCACCTGGCTGTCAGGCGATGGATTGACTGAGCAAGGCGTTCATAGCGTGGACAAATTGGCGTGGGCGATGAAGGACGTTCCGCCGCTGCGCTGCACCGCTGTTGGGGGACGCGTGCGTCCGAACAACGAGGGCAACATCTACGATCACATCGAGGTGAACTTCGAGTTCGCGGATGGTGTGCGCGGCTTCGTGGTGCATCGGCAAATCCCGGGCTGCTATTCGGAGACGCGCGATTACATCATCGGCACCAAGGGCAACGGGCTCATCGGTGGACGACGCGGCGCGGTCGAATTCACGGGGGCCACCGAATGGAAGCGTGCTGCTGCCGAGAAGGACATGTATCAGGTGGAGCACGATGAATTGCTCGCGTCCATTCGTGACGGCAAGCCGATCAATGACGGCGTGCGCATGGCGACCAGCACTATGATGGCGATTATGGGCCGCATGGCGGCTTACACTGGACAGGAGATTACGTGGGAACAGGCGATGAACTCGAAGGAGGTGCTTGTGCCTGAAAACATTGATTGGAACACGCCGATGCCGATTACGCCGATGGCGATTCCCGGCAAGACACGATTCATCTGAGAAGAAACATACATGAACACCACACGCAGACATTTCATCCGCAACACAACGGGCGTTCTCGCCGGAGCGGCCCTTGCACCAACGCTGTTCGCTGCCGAAGCGAAGAAAATGCGTCCGTGGAAAAAGGCCGTGATGTGGAACACTCTCGGCTATCCCGGCACCATCCTGGAAAAGTGCCGCGCGCTGAAGGCCGCCGGCTTTCACGGTCTCGAAGCCGAGAGTCACATGAACCAGGACGAAGTCGTCCGCGCGATGGAAGAGACGGGGCTGAAATGCGCGAGTGTGTGCGGCAAGCATCATTGGGGTAAACCGCTTTCGTCCCCCGACGAGAAACTGCGCACCGAAGGCATCGAGGCGCTGAAACAAACTCTCCGCGACGCGAAGCGTTACGGTGCTCCCTCGATTCTGCTGGTGCCGGGAGTCGCGCGGAACGGCGTCACATACGAACAGGCATGGGAGCGGTCGATTGCCGGGATCAAAGAAGCATTGCCACTTTGCGAAGAAACGGGCGTGAAGATCGCAATCGAGAATGTGTGGAATGAGTTCCTCATGAAACCGCAGCAGGCGAAGGATTATCTCGAAGCGATCAACAGTCCGTGGGTGGCCTGGCATTTTGATATCGGAAATCACATCCGCTTCGGCCCGAGCGAGGAGTGGGTGAAGGTGCTTGGCAAGCGCATCGTCAACCTGCACTTCAAGGAGTACAGCAACGAACTCGATGCGAACGGAAAGGCCAAGGGCTTCGGCGTAAAATTTCTCGAAGGCTCGAACCACTGGCCTGAGATCATGGCTGAGCTGGACAAGGTTGGTTACAACGGCTGGGCCATCACGGAGATGCCCGGTGCGCAAACCAAAGACGCCGCGAGCATGAAGGAATTTTCGTCGCGGCTCGATCGTATTCTGGCGAGTTAGGCGTCGGCAGCGTGCCCGTGCTAAGTTCTTCGCGTGAGCAAGGCGTTCACGAAAGAGGATGATTCGGGAAGCGGTTTCGACATGGCGCGCCGTCCGATCGCTGCCGGTCCTCTCACAGCGGCTGGAGCGCAACGGTTTCGCGAAGAATTAGAGGAACTGCTGCGACGCCGCGCGAAGCTGGCGGCCCGCGGTGATCAGGACATCGAGACGCGCGAGGAGTTGGAGAGGATCGATCGTCGAGCCCGCGAACTGCGTCTCATCCTCGGTTCGGCAGCCGTCATAACGCCATCACAGCACAACGATGATATCGTTCGCTTTGGCGCCACCGTTGTCGTTCGAAACCGGGAAGGTGAGGACGAATATCACATCGTAGCGCCGGCTGAAGCCGATCCGCTCCGTGGATTCATCAGCTCTGCTTCCCCGCTTGCGAAGGTGCTGTTGAACAATCGTGTTGGCGATGAAGTGCTCTTCACGTTTCCCGATGGCGAGGACGTCCTGACAATTCTTTCAGTCTCTTACAGCAACGGCTGAAGTTGCGATTACCCGCTCGATGGTCTGACCATCACGGCTTCGCGCGTCTAGTTCGCCTTTGGTGACGTGAATGAATTGCGCAATTCACCGCCGTCGCTACACTACCGGTCATCGCCATGAAGCTTCGTCTCATAACTTTTATCACTTGTGCTTTGCTCGTCGTCACAGGTGTCTTTGCCGCCTCTGCTCTCACGACCGACGGGGTCGTCCGCACCGTCAATCAGAGCGCAGGCATTTGCTTTCACGTCGGAGCAGGCGATGGCGAATTGTCAGCCGAATTTATCGAGTCCGGCAGGATCGTAGTGCATGGACTCGAGCGAGATGCGGCGAAAGTTCGATCGGCGCGCACACGCCTGACGAAGCAAAACATCTACGGCCAGGTGGCTATCGAATCATGGAAGGCTAAATCACTTCCTTACGCCGATGGCCTGGCCAATGTCATTGTGGTGCAGGATGCGACCGTGCCGCTGGAAGAAGTCCTGCGCGTGCTCGCCCCCAACGGCATGGCGTACATCCAAAGTGGTAACGCTTGGACCTCGATTCAAAAGCCGTGGCCCAAGGAGTTCGATGAATGGACCCACGCGCGTCACGGCGCAGATGGCAATATGGTTTCCGATGACACCGCGGTGGCAGCGCCCACCGCCGTGCGCTGGGTGGCCGGCCCGGCCCAGGACGCCGGAGGAAAGCGGTGGTACTACGACCATGTCCTCGTCACCGCCAATGGCCGCAACTACTACATGTTCGATAACGAGATCGTCGCTCGTGATGCGTTCAACGGAACATTTCTTTGGTCGCGCCCGCTGAAGGCCGACACGTTCCGCGAAGTGGGCACGGATGTTCCCGAGTTTCTGCGAGCCAAGGCGAGACTCGGCGCGCGTCCATCCAAAGTCCGACCCGTCGCGATCGGCGATAAAGTTTACGTGGCGGCCGAAGGAAAACTTTCCGCGCTGGCATCCAGCAATGGAAACACCGTCGCGGAGTTCGGCACTGTCAATACGCCGCGCGAGATTCTCGTGATGTCGAACACGCTCGTGGTTTGCGATGCCGGTGGCGTGCGCGGCTTCGATGTCACCACGAACCGAAAGCTTTGGGAGGCGAGCATCGCGCCAGAGCGGATTGTGGCGGGTGATGGGAAAGTGTTTTGCCTCGCGGGCAAAGTCGTGGCTGCGCTCGACATCGCGACTGGCACGGAGTTGTGGCGCAACGAAAATCCCGAGATCGATCCCGCGACCACGGCCACCTATCACGGCGGCACGCTCGTGCTCGAGATGTCTTCGTGGCGAGATGATGCGGCGGGTTGCGGAGTCGTCGTTTACGGCGGAGAAGACGGGAAATTTCTTTGGAAGAAGAACTACAGACCCGACATGACGCACTACAAGGAAGCGCGCGCGTTCTTCTCGCGTGACGTGGTGTGGCTGCAAAGCGGCACGAATCAGATCATCGGGTACGATCCGCGCACGGGTGAGGCAAAACAGACGTGGGACAGCCGCGGGAAACATTGTGCTTCGCCAGTTGCCACGGGGCGATTTTTCATCGCGCCAGAGTGCGAGTTCACCGACCTGGAAAGCGGCGAGCGCTCCCGCGCGCGCATGTTCAAGAGCGCGTGTCGCCTGCCGTTCATTCCCGCAAATGGATTGCTCTACACGTTCCCCGTGCAGTGCGAGTGCTTCCCGATGTTGCGCGGCTACATGGGCATGACCTCCACGCCCATGCCATCGAACGCCGATGGCGAAGCGCTCGAACGCGTGCGGACCGCTCCTGCCGGGACGTCGAGTAAAGCACGTGACGATGAATGGCCGATGTATCGCCGCGATGTGTTTCGCAGCGGAACGACCACGGCCGAACTCCGCAACAGCGCGCCACGGCAGCAATGGTCGGTGAAGCTCGCACATAAGCCCAAGGCACACGCGTTGGAAGATTGGTCCGATAATCCCTTCAACCATGGCGACCTCACGCCGCCCGTTGCCGCGGGAGGGAAAGTGTTCACCGCTGTTCCTGACGCGCATCAAGTCGTCGCCTTGGATGCGAAGAGCGGTAAGCTGGCCTGGAGTTTTACTGCGGGCGCGCGAGTCGATCTCCCACCGACGGTGGACGGCGGACTATGCTTCTTCGGCGCGCACGACGGTTGGATTTATTGCCTCAATGCGGCGGACGGGTCATTGATCTGGCGTCGTCGCGCGGCGCCGCAGGAATCGCGCATGGCCGCCTACGGCCAAATCGAGTCTGCGTGGCCTGCGACCGGGAGCGTGTTGATCGACGGCGGCATCGGATACATCGCAGCGGGTCGTCATCCGATGTGTGAAGGCGGCGTAAAGGTGGTCGCGTTCAAGCCTCGCACCGGGGAATTGGTCTGGGAGAAAAGCATCACTGACCTCAGCACGGTGATCACCAACTGGTACGGACCGACCATCGCGCCCCGCGTGAAAGTCGGACTCGACTTTGAGCCGGTGGATATTTTGGTGAGGGACGGCGATCAGGTCGCGATGTCGCGCTGGCGTTTCAATGCCGCGAATGGCGATTGGAAGCTTGCGCTCGGCAGCACGAACTACAACGCGCGCGGCCAATCAATTGCACGCGGCGCGTGGGGATACGGCATTCGCCAGAACAAACAGGTTACGCCGCGCGTGCCGCTCGCATTCGACGACGAGCAAATCTACAAGGGAAGCACCAACGCCTCGGCTTTGATTGTGGTGGGCAAGACGATCGTAACGGCGCGCGGCACGGAAATTACGTTGGGCGAGGCGAAGGTGAGTGTGTCATCGCCCGTGATGCACGATGGCTTGATCGCAGCGTTTGGACGGCTTTACGCGGCGACGCAGGATGGGGATTTGATTTGTTTCGAGTAGCCTGTGTTGAAAGAGAAAACGCCGGGCAGAGCTGCCCGGCGTTTTCAGTTGCGCAGGCGCCTTCTGAGAAAAACCCTGCCTGCCGCCGCGCTTTCAGTCCTACCCTCAGTTCATCGAACCCTCCTGAACTCACGACGAAAGAGACGTTAGCGACCCGCCGTTTTCCTGCGTATCAGGAGAATACCGGAAAACAAAACCGGCGAAGTTCCCGACGCGTTTCGCTGTTCCTCGGTTCAGGGCAAACGCACCGCCACCGTCCCGAAAATCATGTGTGCAGTGTAGTCGTTGAACCCGCGCGCGCTCGGCTCGCGGTAATCAAAGAAGCCGTAGCCGAGGGACGCCGTCACGTCCTTGCTGAACGCGTGCTTCAACGAAGTCTGCACGCCGTGAAGGTCGTAATCGATTCCAAGCGGCAATCCGCCCGCGAAATGCTTCTG
>Ga0193706_1001065_pt1 | contig 13080 bp, 9 predicted proteins | sample U3c1metaG_FD_160130 | JGI IMG/M metagenome (GOLD analysis project Ga0193706, IMG submission 160130) | Soil microbial communities from a riparian zone of the East river system, Colorado, United States - U3c1 | ecosystem: Environmental > Terrestrial > Soil > Riparian zone | place: USA: East River... | reverse complement strand
GGACTGGCGGGATTTCATCGAGGCATTCTGGGGTGGCTGCCGGCCGCCAGATGACGCTCCAGCGTGCTTGCCGTTTACTTTACCGCTGTCTCCAACAATCGTCGGCTGCGCCATTGTTCCTACCTCCTTGGCTTGCACTGCGACTTCAGCTTCGACCTCGAACCCTGCGACCAATCCCTGCAAAGCGAGACAGCTCGCCTCCCCGCCCTCGTTGAGACCGCCCGTTTCACGACCGCGGTCAGCTCGACAGCTCTTCCCGAACTAGCCCCGCCCACCTGGGCTTCGCCCGTCCCGAAAATCACCGTCACGCCCCCCGCACGACATGCCCCCGCCATCCTCATCCGCTGTACTAGCTTGCAGGTGTTGCCCGAACATCTGTACAGGTGAAGCATGTCGAGAAAAACATCCTATCGCTACATGTAGTGGCTAGGCAATCGAATAAGCACCATATCTCGGGCTTTGGGGGTAGCCGCGCGAATTTGAAGAAAAATACCTGAACGGATCTTTCCGTGACACATGAATCCGACAAGTACTCCACAAACTCTCCGGAACTTCTCCCGCCCACCCCACCAAAAACAATGGCGAGGTGCGCCTGTGGGGTGCTCATCGGTCGATCTCCACCGGGTCAGACCCCTCCCTAAGCAGGCCCTCCCTCGGCACGCCGCGCCCTCACAGCCCGCATGAAGGGGTGCCTCTCCGGCTCGGGCCGGAGGGGTCCCCATGTCTGAGGCACCGCACGCCCAATCCCGTCAAAAGACGCCCCACCCCAACCCCGCCCGCCCCCCGCTGCCGAGTTTGGGGAGGCGCCGGCCCGAGCCGGAGAGGCACCCCGCGCGGGCGGTCCCCCAGCGCCGTCTCTCGCGCCGCGCCGTCTATCGAGAGGAGGAGTGGTTATTGCCCCGTCTCGCGCTCCAACTCAACAGGCGCATGAGCATTCATGGGTATCGTGCGCACGCGCTCGAACTCCTTCTCGGGATTGACCACGACGACCTCGCCGAAATGGCTCAACACGGGCCCGATCTTGTCCGCGTCCCCCGATACCGCAATGACCGCGTGCCCTTCGCGCACGTGCTCGCCGATGCCTTTTTGCGCGAGCTCGCCCGTGACCGCACCGATTTCCTTGCGGTACGCATCGTAATAATCGTCCGGCAATCCGAGCACGCGGAGCGCGACGACCATGTCCGTGACCGAGCCGACCGTCTCCATGCGCACGGCGAAGATGTCCGCCAGGTAGCGTCGCGCCGTGTTGAGCTCGTCTTCGGCTGCCGCCTCGGCGGAGATGCGTTTCAGGTTGTCGAGCAGCGCCTGCACGGCGAGACCGGTCTTCGCCGTCTGCGTGCCGGCATAAGCGACGAGCGGCACCGGACCGCGCGCCACCTCACCGACCGACGACCGCGTGTTGTAAGCGAGCGACTGCTTCTCGCGCACGTCGAGGAAGAGCCGGCCCGAGACCCCCCCGCCGAGGACCTGGTTGGCCACCTTCACTGCAGTCCATGAGTCGTCTTTGCGCGAAGGGCCGAGCATCCCCACGTAGACCTCGCTCTGTGCGCTCTTCGGGCGGTCGGCGAGGAAGATCTTGAGCCGCTCGGGCGCGGTCGCCTCGGCGAAGCTCGCCGGCGCGACTTCCGCGCCTTTCCAGGTGCCGAACGCGCGTTCGACGGCTTTCTTGCCGGCGTCGAGATCGATGTCGCCGCCGACGATGACCGTCGTGTTCTTGGGGCTGAAATTCTTCTTGTAGAAGTCGCGGCAGAGAGCGGTCGTGATCTTGGCTAACTCCGACGGTCGCGCGTCGTAAGAGGCGTAGGGATGAACCCCGGTGGGGAGGCGGTACAGCTCGCGCCAGAGAAGCATCGTGGCGCTCCAAGCGCCGCTCGATTTGGCCTTGTCGGCGGCCTTCTGGATTTGGCGCTTCTTCAGCTTGCCGAACTCCTGCTCGTCCCAGCGCGGCTCGCGGGTCACGGTCCCGAGCAGATCCATGGCTTCATCGAAGCGCGCCTTGGGGACCGAGAGCGAGAGCACGGTGCTGTCGGGACCCACATCGACGCCGAGATCGGCGCCGAGCGTTTCGATCTTGACGAGTAGGTCTTTACTCGACCAACGCCCAGCGCCGCCATCCTTCAACATCTTGGCGGTGAAGTTGGCGAGCCCGGTGTTGTCCCCGTCGGCAGCGGCGCCGCTCTTGACGAGCACACGGATTTGGACGAGCGGAAGCGTGCGCGCCTGCACCACGTCGAGCCCGAGTCCGCTCGGCAAATCTTGGTGTTCGATCTTGGGGAACGGCGTCTCACGCGGCGGCCCCGATTCCGGCGGCGATTCGCGGGCCGGCTCGAGCGTTTGATCCTTGGGGAGCGCGTCGGGCACGGGGATCTGCACGTTGGTCGGGTACACCGGCGCCTGAGAACGGCAACCGACGAGCAGCGGAGCGAATAACGAGAGCGAGGTGAGGAGAGCGTGCTTGGTCTTCATGGCGGTTCCTTACTTGCGCTTCGGCTTGTGCAAGCCGCCCTCTTTTTCCTTGCCGAGCGAGGAAGCCTTGGTGGTCTTGGTCACGCGATCCTTCTCGAGCGGCTTCGTCTTGAGGCCGGAGATGGGTTTGTTGACGGGCGCCGCTGCGGGCGCAGGTTTCGGCGGAGGATCGACCATGCCCGTCGGGCGCACCTCGACCACGGTTCGGCGGGCAGGAACGATGTACTTCGCCATCACCCGCTTGATGTCGTCTTTGGTCACGGCGAAGTACTTGGCGGGCTCGCCGTTGAGCAGACGCGCATCGCCGTAGAAGAGCTCGTACTGGCCGAGCTTATTGGCGCGCTGCAGATTCGATTGCAAGCCGAAGAGAAACGACGCTTCGACGCGGTTGCGCACCTTCGTCATCTCCGCGTCGGTGGGGCCATCCTTGGTCAGGGCGTCGAGAATGGCGTCGGTCGTTTTCTGCGCGTCGGCGAGACGCGCGCCTTCGGCGAGCTTCACCTGTAGGCCGGCCATGTCGGGGCCGCGGTGATCCTCCGTCCACCCCGCGACGTCCTGCGCCAGCGCCTTGTCGCGCACGAGCTTCTGGTGCAACCGCGAGCTCTCGCCGTCGGAGAGGACGGTCATCGCGAGATCGACGGCGTAGTGATCGGGATCGCGATTGGGGACGATGGGCCAGCCGTAGAAGAAAGCGGGGGTCTTGGCGTGGGAGTCTTCGAGCGAGGCGCTGCGCGGGCCCGACGGCTCGGAGATATCGCCCGGCTCGTAGGGGAGCACCTTCTCTTGCTTCTTTCCGGTATCGAAAAAGCGGTGCACCAGTTGGATGGCCTCATCGGGGTCGAAATCGCCCGCGATCGAGAGAACCGCCAAATTCGGAGCGTAATAGCTGTCGTGGAAGTTGCGTACCCACTCGAGCTGCGCGTTGTCGAGGTCTTGCATCGAGCCGATGGCGTCGTGCTCGTAGGGCCAATACCCCTGGAAGACGAGCTCATCGAGGCGGATCTGAGCCGGCGCATAAGCGACGTTCGAGACGCGCATGCGGTACTCCTCCTGCACGACCTTGCGCTGGTTTTCGAAATTTTCCGCGCTCACGTCGAGGGACTTCATGCGGTCGGCTTCGAGCCACAGCGCAAGCGGCAGCTCGTTGGAAGGAAGCATCTCGAAGTAATTGGTGCGATCGCTCGAGGTCGTGCCGTTGAGGTTGCCGCCGTGTCCAGAGACGAGCTTGAAGTGCTCTCCTTTGGCCACGTTGGCGCTTCCCTCGAACATCATGTGCTCGAAGAGGTGAGCGAATCCCGAGCGCCCGCGCTCTTCGTTACGCGCGCCGACGTCGTAGGTGACCGCGACCGCGATGGTGGGCGAGGTGCGATCGACGTTCATTACGACGCGCAGACCGTTTTCGAGCGTCGCCTTTTGAACCTGCAGCGCGAGGGCAGGGGGCGTCGGCGCGGTGACCGCCTTGGCTGGTTTTTCGGCCGGCGGTGAGGCGGGCTTGGCGGGCGCGGTTTTGCCGGCAGGGGCCGCCGCCACGCCTTTCTGCGCATGTTTGGCGCGCGTCTCTTGGGCCTGTCGCTGCGGCTTGCCCTGGGCGGTGCTGGCCATGAAAACGGCCAAAGCGGGTACGAGCCAGGCTTGGGATCGGGGGCGGTGCATTTCTCGGTGACCTCGGTTGCGCCGGCTTAGCACGAGCCTTTCGCGAGCAAAACCCGCATAGCCCGGAAGGCTAGGGTCCGACCCCGGCCGGGCCTCCGGCCTGGACGGCATCCCGACGCGATCGACCCGCCGCGACGAGTCGGAAGGGCACGCCGGCAAGCTCGAGCCGTCGCGAAGTCGTCGCGATGGCGAGCTCGCTCGCGTCTCCTCCCACGAAGCGCCGACCGAGGCGTGCGGCGACGACGAGCGTGGTCCCGCTGCCGCACATGAGATCGGCCACGGTGTCTCCGGGCCGGCTGGCGGCGCGAATGATGCGCTCGAGCAGACGTTCCGGCTTTTGCGTCGGGTACCCGGTCGCCTCTTTGCGCAAAGGCGTATTGGCGTTCATCCCCGGGATGTCGCTCCAAACACTGCCGAGCTTACGGCCGTGATCGGCGAAATAGCGGTAGGTTTTACCGTTGATGGTGCGCTCTCGATAAAGGCGTCCGTCGGGCGTGCGCTTTCGAAAGTGCATCTCCAGGCTGGTCGCGGCGAACGGCTCGCGCAGCGCGGGGTCGTTCGCATTCCAAACGACGCGCGCGGCGTCGCTCGGGTCGCGGCTGAAGATGAGGAGCGTCTGGTGCGTGATGCTCGGCCCCTGGCCGCGTGCGCCGTTTCCCGGCGCCCACACGATCTCGCCGCGGAATGCGCCCGATCCGAAGATCTCGTCGCACATCACTTTTGCGTAATGCACGGTCCGATAGTCGAGATGCAGCCACAGCGAGGCCTCGGGCTTCATGACGTCGCGCAGCGCCGCGAGTCGCGGGCGCAGCATGGCGAGAAACGACGCCCGGCCTCCCCACGCATCGTCGTAGGCATCGGGACCGCTCGCTTTGGTGCGCCGTCCGCGGGTTTCGCCGGCGCGCGTGCGCGCCGTGAAGGCGCCCCCCACGTTGAAAGGAGGGTCGAGGTAGACGAGATCGAAGCGAGGTTTCGCGATCGCACGACAAACCTCGAGCGCGTCGGAGCGAAACAAGAGATCCTGCTCGGGCGTGGCGCGCGAAGTCATGCGCGGTTAGCGCTGTGCCTTTTCGCTCGCCGAACGCGGCGTGAGCGCAGGCTCGGAAAGCAGCGTTACCGCGAGCGCCTCGTCGGTCTCGGGCGGCGGAGCCGTCGGCAGCGCGGGCAGCCAGGGCCAATACGGCCCGCCGCCTTCGCAGCCCATCACGGCCTCGTCCGGCGTGCACGCGGTGCGAAGGTGCAGATGATCGTCGTGGGGGAGGCTGTCCCTCGGCTGCAGCATCACCGTCTCGGCGTGCCACACGAGCTCGGGATCTTCTCCGCGCGCTCTCGCGTAATCGGTGATGAGCGCCTCGAGGGGCAGGCTCACGAACATCCACTGCACGTTCGCCTCCGGGGCACCCAAGAGCGACTTGATGAGCAGCCATTCGCGGGCGAGATCGAGGCGGATGTACCGCCCGCCCCCGCGCTCGTTCGGTACCAAAGCGAGACCATCAGGCCCGAACTTGAGAAATCCGGGATTGGTGACGGGCTCGCCGGCCGGCGTTTCGGCATAAAAGAGAAGGTCCACGTCGCGACCCGAGCGGTGCGAGGCGTGACGTGGAATTCTCCCGCCCGCGCGCCGCGAGAGATCGCCGATCATGAGCGGAGCGCCGCCCGGGCGCTGACGCTCGACCTCGGCGGCGGCCCCGGCGACCGCCTCGACGAGACGAGGGACGCCGTAGTGGTGGCCGTTCGGATTGAGCCAACGATAACCGGGGCCGGACGTGGGGAGCTCGGCGCCGGACGACAGGGTGCCATGCGTCGGCGAACCCACCGAACCCGCGCAGTGAGGTGTCAGCGGGGAAGGGCTATACGAGCAGCTCGAAAGCGCAAGGGTCGCCGCCCATGCGCAAGCGAGTCTCGCCGTCACGGCGAGTCCTCGGTTGCGGAGTAGCCGGCGATCTTCGATTCGATGGCAGCTACCGCGGCGGTGGTGGCGAAAGACTCGGCGAGGGATACCTTTCCTTGCGACGCGGACACGTATCCCTGGTCGGCGAAGGCGAGGTAGGCATTGGCGATGGTGGGGCGCGAGACGGCCTCGCGTCGCGCGATCTCGCCGGCCAAGAACATCCGCTCACCGGTGACCATGGCGCGCTTGACGAGATCCTTCTGGTTAGCGGGCCCTTTTTGCAAGAGCGTGAGGCCGCGTGCAGCGACGCGGTAGCCTTCGAGAAAAGTGCGCGCCACCGATGCGTAGAAATCGATCCACGCTTCGCCGGTCCAGCCGTCATGCCCGCGGCCGGGTCCGACGTCGCCGCCGGGGCCGAGCGCGAGCTCGCCGGTGGTCACCATTTCCGCCAGCGTCTCACTGAAGTTTTGCTCGAACGTCGCGTCCGCGCGAAACATGAACTCGAACTTGAAAAGGCGGGAAAGGTTGCGCACGCGGTCTTCGAGTGTCGCTCGCGCAAGCGGCGAAATGCGGGAGACGGGCGCCTGTGCCGGCGCGTCCGACGCGGAGGGGGGGCGCAAGGTTTGACGCGTGCGCGCCGTCGGCGATCGCGGGCGCGCCCACGAAGAAAGGGCGGTGGAGACGAGGGCGCGCGGAACGAAGAAGTGAACGATGATGTTCTTCGACAGATCGAGGCTCAAGCGCTTGTCGTCGGGCACCACGTACATCACGTCGGGGCCGGTGTAGATCTTGGCGCGTTTGGTGCGAGCGAGGCTGGTGCCCTCGCCGGGAACGGTGGCGACGATGGTGTCCGCTTCGATGAAGAGATGCGCCGCTTCGCGGATGGCGTCTTCCCGCAGGTCGCCGCGTGCGTCGAGGAGCGCGTGCGAAACGCGCGCGCCGAGCCCTTTCAACACCTTGATGAGTCGAGCGCACATCGAGGTGAGCTCGCCGTGCGAAATGCCGCGGTGGGGATGATTGAGCAGGGCGGTGGCCACCACCGCTCCCGGAGTGACTGCGGTGGCGCGGTTGATCTCGGCCATCACGCGGTGCGCGAGCCGCGTCACCAGTCCCCGGCGTTTGGCCGGATGCATGGCGGTGCTGCGCTCCTCCGGGGGAACGCCGGCAGCGGGGTCGCCGTTGGCGCGAATGTCCCAAAGAGAGAGGATTTCACCGAACTGGATGTTGAGGCGGCCATAGCGACCGCGCAGAAGGCCAGTCGTTTTGAGGAGGCCGCGCGCGTCTTCCTCCTGTTTTTCTCCGCCGGTGAGCTCACGCACGTACGATGATCCTTCGACGAGCCGGTCGTAACCGATGGATACCGGCACGAAGAAGAGCTCTTTGTTGGGCACCGCCAGGGCCGCCTCGACGACCATGTTGAGTAGGCCCACCTTGGGGGGCAAAAGCTTGCCTGTGCGCGAGCGCCCCCCCTCCAGGAAAAACTCGATCGAGTAGCCTTCGCGAATGAGACGGCGCACGTAAGCGTCGACGACGGCGCCATAGAGGCGATCGCCGCTGAAGGAACGGCGAATGAAGAAAGCGCCAGCGCGACGCAGCACGACGCCGAGCGGGAAAAACGAGAGGTTGTCGCCGGCGGCGATGAGCGGAAGCTGTAGGTTGGCGTGGTAAAAAACGAACGACAGCATCAAGTAGTCGAGGTGACTCTTGTGACTCGGCAGAAGGACGAGCGTTCCGCGTTTGGCGGCGGCTCGCACCCGCTCGAGTCCTTCCTGGTCGACTTCGACGCCGTCGTAGATGCGGTTGACGACGGTGTCGATCGCGACATCGAGGACACGAATGACGCCCTCTTCCGGTTGGGATTCGAGCTCGCGCAGCATGCCGTAGGCGCGGTCGCCGAGGACGAGCCGCTCTTTCGCTCCTTCGCCGGCAAGATCGCGCAGTATCCCCTGCAAGCGCGGGCTCTTGATGATTTCGCTGCGCATGCGGTCGTTGGCCTTGCGCACAGGGCCGACGATGGCGCGGCGCTCGCGTTCGAGACGGCGGAGAAGCGCGTAGGTGAGCCGGCGCACGCGGGCACCGTCGTCTTCGGACGAGGCGCCGTTGTCGCCGGCTCCCGCTGGGGTGCCGAGGAATTCGGCCAGATCCACGGGTTCGCCGGCGCGGAAAATCACGTTCTTGTAGTTTCGGAGAAACTGCATCGTGGTCCGGATTTTCCCGGGCCACTCGCGGGTGCCGAGCAGAGCGTCCATGACGCCTGCTTCGCGGCGGTCAGGGCTCTTGGTCCACACGAAAACCTGCGGCACGAGCAGGATCGGCGTCGAGCGACCGCGCTGCAGCGCAAAGAGGGCGCGAATCAGGTCGTCGCCTTCGGAGAGCGAGCGGCGCGGGCCCACCTTGCGCGCGGTGAGATCGAGCACCGCCGAGGGGCGCTTGAGGAAGAGCGCCGCCGATCCGCCTTGCTCGATGACTTGGGTCAGCTCTTCGGCGGCGCGGCCGCGGCCCTGCGGGCGCAAGGCGCTGAACCAACCTTTGCCCATCGGTTCGAGCACCCACAGCCCGAGATCGTTGGCGAAGCGGATACGCGGCAGGCCGTGACGCTTGGTGAGGTGATCGAGCGCCAGAAAATCGAGAAACGAGAGGTTACGCAGGATATAGACGACCGACCCACGTGCGGCGGCGTCGCGCACCGTGGCCACCCAGGTCTCGTCGGCGTGAATGTGCTCGAAGAAACGGCGATAGACGTAGGCGAGTAGCGGATTCGGCTCGTACGTCTGTGCGAGCGCGCGGGTGGTCATGGAACGGGCCTACGGCGCTCGAGCTTGGATGCCAATCGCGACGTCGGCCGACGCACCGAAATACCGCACCATTTGCAAGGTCAAACCGCCCGACACGTACATGCCGAACCCGCGTGAAAAGTCGAACTGGGGCCCCACATCGAAGTGCGCGAGGATGTCCGTTTTGTAGGAACCGGTCTTCACGTTGGCGAGCGAGTCGTCGTAGCCCGGCGATCCCGGTCGGGGGGTGCCGATGGGTTCGAAGGGTCCGGCCGTGGCGTCGACCCCGACCCACGGCGTGAAGAACACTTTGAAACGCGAACTGGCCATCGTGTAGAGACGCGCTCCGAACCCTGCTTGGAGCAGCCTGCCCTGATTCGTCTCCACCGCCTCGTTGGCGAGTCCGAGTCGAACGAACGCGAAAGGCTCGAAGAAATCGATCAGCGCAAAGCCGACCGCCATGCCGACGGCAGGTGCGGAACCATAGCCACAGAACTTCTGCTGATCGCGCGGGTTCTTTTTGGGGTCGTACGGAGCGCAGCGGGGCGACGGGTCGTAGCGGTACAGCATGCGGTAGCCGGTGAGGAACTCGGCGCGGAAGTTGAGCTGACCGTGGTGCCCGAGATCGGCGTCGGGCGTCTCGCCCGCCTCGTTCGGCGGCGGCCCTTGGCGGCCTCCGGACCCACCGCCGAGCGTGGGGCCGATCCCCCCAAACGGGGGTTGCTGCAGCGCGCCCCCTTGGGGCGGGTAATAAGCCTCGGGATAGCCGCGAGCCTTCGTGGTTTGCGGCTGCGGCGGGTACCCTTGCTGCTGCTGCTGAGGGCTTCCCGGCGCAGGTTGCGCCGCCTGCGGAGAAGCCGGCTGCACCTGCGCGCCCGGCGCGGGGGGACCGCCTTGGGGAGGCGCGGCCTGCGCGGCGGCGAGCCGCGAAGTGAGCGCAAGGCAGAGGGTAAAGAGCGTAATGAGGTGTGCTCGCGAGAGTTTCATGTCGTTCGCACCCGGTTGGCGCTTGGGGTCGGACGCGACGTGCCGCTGAAGGTCCAGCTGCGCTCGATTCCCACTGCCAACCAAGAAAGGTTGATCTTGGTTTTGTTCTGCGTCGTGACGACGACGGCGCCGTCGGTCGCGGCCGTCACGGGCGAGACGTTGATTGCTTTTTGTCCCTTCAGCGATTTCAGTATGTTCGCGTCCGCGCCAAGCGCCAGAATTCCCGCTCCGGCGAGGATCGCCACCAGCCCACTCGGCACAAAGGGCGCGATGACCGCTTTCAGCGGACCTTCGCCGGTGACAAGCGCCGCAACTTGCCGAACTTCATCGAGCGTCGAGAGCAGAAGTGCACATTCCGCCGTCGGCCAGGCCGACGCCAGGGGCACCCCTTCCACGAGCTCGAGATTGGCGCCGCCGCTCCAAGCGGGAGGCGTCGATATGGGGAGCGGCGGTCGCTTGGTGGCCGCTGCATCCGGGCGGCGTTCGCGCAGGATGAGCACGTCGTCGGTGGGCAGCGCGCGCGGCACGGTTACCCGCACCGGCCGTTTGAACGAGCGCGGATCACCTACGTTGCCCGTGGCCACGGCGTAAGCGAGCGTTTCGGCCGAGGCCACCACGAAAGGCTTGGCATGCGTCACGCTGGGATCGCGATCGCTCGTGCGCAGCGAAAGCTGACCCGACACGGCGGTGTACATCTCGCCGGTCACCACCCGGCGATCGGCTTCGATGATCCGCGCGCCCGTCGCGATGAGATCGGCCAGCGCGCCCGCTTGACCCAGAACTTCGAGTACCTGACGGGACGGCGGGGCTACGATGAAGTCGAGCCGCGGCGGCACGCGCTTCGACTTGAGCAGCATCGCCGCGGCGAGCATGTCGCGCAAGGTGGCGCCCGTATCGCCGCCCAAGATGACTTGGCTCACCGGTTTGCCGGCGAAATCGCGGACGGGGCGCACCTGCCCGGTTTCATCGGAGAGAAGCGGGTCGACGGCGGCCAGATCGATGGAGATGACCTCGTCGCAAGGAGCGCCCGGATCGGGGACCAAGGTGCGGTGAGCTTTGGAACGGCGCTGATCGCGGAGGAAGACTTCGGTTTTCTCGTCGCTTATGAAGAGCGCCGCCGAGGCACCGAGCTCGGGGGCAATGCTGCATAGAACCGCGCGCTCGGCGACCGAGAGGAGGCGCGCGCTCGGCCCCGCGAACTCCAGGACCACGGGCGCATGGTGCTGCACTTCGATGCGCTGGATGGCCTCGCTGAGGCCGCGCCGCAAAAGTTCGAGCGAAACGTCGCGCGCGCAGACGAAGGGGCGCATGCGACCGGAAAGAAGGATTTGCACGCTGCGCGGCGGCCTTAGTGAAACCGTTCCGAGGGCGAGCGCTTGTCCGAGTTGCCCTGGTGAAACGACGAGCGCGAGCATGCCCGCGCCGCCGACCGCGGCGAGCCGCGGATCGTCGGTCACCGCCAAACGAGCCGGCGAACCGAAGCGCTCGAGATGCACCGGTGCGGGAAAGCCGATGCCCGGGCGCGCGATGAGCACGCCGGACTGCGACATCTCCGGCGCGACGGATTCTGGTGCCCGTCGGGCAAAGGCCGCATCGCTCGCCGCATCGGTCACGCAAGTCCCGTCGTAGGCGACTGCGAGCTCGACGGGCGTTTTCTTCAGCCCGAGCCCGCAAGCCTCCGCGAACGCGCGATTCGGCGCGCGCGAAAGGATGACTTGGTCGACTTTGACTTCGACGACGTCACCGCGAAGCTGCGCGTCTGCGCAACGACCGGCAAGAATCTTTTGAGGCATCGTGCGGGGCGGATCCCCGGCTCGCGCGCGCATTCGAGTGGTTTTGCTCCTATCGGATGTTGCAGTGCGTGGCCGCGAGCATGGACTGCCCTCTCGCGACCGGGCGCGAAGGTAGCCGTTCGCTTGGAGGGGGGTCAAGCTGCCCGGGCGTTAAAAGCGGAGCTTTTAGCGGTGGAGGGCAAGCGGGTAGCGACGGGTGCGGGAATGACCCATCTCAGCGCCGGCTGCAAGCGTCACGCGAGCGGTCCCCGGGCCGCGATACGGCTGAACTTGACCTTGCGTGCCCGTGGCTCGTAACCTCGCTAAGCCATGTTCAAAGAAGCGATTCGCGACGTCGTGGAGGGAACCGACGGAGGAATCGCCGGTATCCTCATGGACTTTGAGGGCATAGCCGTCGACAGCTACGTGAAAGGTGGCTCGTTCGACATCAATGCCGTGGGCGCCGAATACAGCGTCATTCTCAAGTCGATTCAGCGTGCGACCGAGAGCCTCGAGGCCGGGGGTCCGCTCGAAGTCGCCATCCAGTCGGACAAGGTGACGACCATCATCCGCATCATCAACGACGAATATTTTCTCGCGTTGACCCTGACGCCCGACGGCAACCTCGGCAAAGGGCGGTTTTTGATGCGAACTGCGGCGCCCAAGCTGCTCGAACAGCTCGTCTGACCGCCAAGCATCGCGTCATGGCGCGCCGCGCTCGTCCTACGCTGTCATCACCCGCCGCGCCGGACCCGGGTCCACGTCGACCTCGGCGCGCGACGGCCGCCCGACCGACGCCAGGGCAACGCCAAGCCGGCTCGGGCCGGCCTTTTTCCGTGCTGGTGCTCTCCGGTCCGAATTTGCAGCTCCTCGGCAGGCGCGAGCCGGAAATCTACGGCAAAGACACCCTCGCCGACATTCATGGGCGTCTTGCGGCGCTCGCGAGTGAACGGGGCGCGAGTGTCGACTGCCGACAGTCGAATCACGAGGGCGAGCTGCTCGACTGGCTCGGTGCCGCGCCATGGGAGGGGTTCGCCGGTGTGCTCCTCAACGGCGGCGCCTTTACGCATACTTCGCTCGCGCTCTACGACGCCATCCGCGCCATCGGGCTGCCCGTCGTCGAAGTGCATCTATCGAACCCCGAAGCACGCGAGGCCTACCGCAAGGAATCGAAGCTCGCTGCTGCGTGCGTCGGCAAGGTCGTCGGTTTCGGAGGCGATTCGTATTTGCTCGCGCTTCGAGGTCTTCTCGATCGGCTTGACGCGAAGCGTTGATGGCGCTCCCTGGCCGTGGGAGATCCGACCGGCGCACCATCGTCGTGGTGGGGATTCCGAAGGGCTGGATCGCGACGGCGAGCTCGCGTAGGTTGCCGGGCCCTACCTAGCGGACTACGGAGTCAACGGCGTGAACATCGACCTGAAACAGCTTGAAGGGCTCCTGAAGGTGCTCGAAGAGCGCGACATCTCGGAGTTCGAATTCGAAGACGAAAAGGCTCGGATACACCTCAAAAGGGGCCAACCCATCGTCGCTCTGGCCC
>Ga0193706_1001064_pt1 | contig 13092 bp, 3 predicted proteins | sample U3c1metaG_FD_160130 | JGI IMG/M metagenome (GOLD analysis project Ga0193706, IMG submission 160130) | Soil microbial communities from a riparian zone of the East river system, Colorado, United States - U3c1 | ecosystem: Environmental > Terrestrial > Soil > Riparian zone | place: USA: East River... | reverse complement strand
CCGGCACCCTGGCGTGGGGCCGCACCGGCGAGGTGGAGGTGGCCTTCGTCGTCGAGGACGCCCAGCGGCGCCGGGGCATCGGTCGCTCGCTGGTGGCGGCGGCGCTGGCCGAGGCGCGGCGGGCCGGGCTGGACACCGTCGCCGCGACCATCCAGGGCGACAACGTGGCCGCCACCCTCTTCCTGCGCGCCGTGGCCCCCGACGTCGTCGTGCGCCGCGTCGGTGGCGACGCCGTCGCCACCATCGGCGTCAGCGAGCCGCGAGCCTCGGCCGGCGCCGCCCACCACCTCGGCGAGGTGGCGTGATGACCCGGCTCACCCGCATCCCCACCGTCTTCGACGGCCTGGCCCCCTTCGCGTCCTGCCCCCGCCTGGTGCGGCGCCAGCTGGCAGCCCACACCGACGTCCTGCGGCCGGCCCCCGACGCCGTCCTCGCCCGCCGGGGAGCCGTGGCCCGGGAGGTGGTCGTGATCGTCGCCGGCGAGGTCGTCCTCACCCGCGAGGGGCGCCCACCGGCTCGCCTCGGGCCGGGGCAGTCGTTCGGCGGCGAAGAGGTCCTCGCCGGCACCCCGCACCGCCACACCATCGTGGCGGGGCGCGACGTCGAGCTGCGCGTGATCAACGGCCCCGCCTTCCTCGCCGCGGCCGATCACCTGCCGGCCCTCGCCGCCCCCCTCCCCCTCCCGCGGTCGGCCTGACCAGACCGATCGGCGAACTCGGTGGGGTAGACGCCCCCTTCTGGGCACCTATCCCACCGAGTTCGCCGGGGTCGTCAGCGGATGGGGGTCGCCCGGCGGCGGCGCAGCAGCACGAGGGCGAGGCCCCCGAGCGAGAGGGTGAGGCCGAGGGCGACCAGCCGGGCGATCTCGGCGCCGGTCCGGGGCAGCGTCCCGGACCCGCCACCGGTCCCACCCCCGCCCGACGGGGGCGCCGGCGGGGTGGGCGGGTCGGTCGGCGGGGCCTCGACGACCAGCGGGCTGGTGACCACCTCGTTGTCGGCGTCGTCGAGGTCGGCGCCGGCCGAGAGCACCTCGGCCCGGTTGGTCAGGTCCGTCCCCACGGCGGCCGCCACCGTGGTGCGGATGTCGACGGTGCTGCTGGCCCCGGCGGCGAGCGCCGAGTCCAGCTCGCAGGTGACCGTCTGATCCGACGCCGCGCAGGCCCACCCGGCGCCGCTGGCCCCGGCGTAGGCGAGGCCGGTCGGGAGGGTGTCGATCACGACGACATCGGCCGCGGCCGAGGGGCCGGCGTTGGCCACGACGATCCGCCAGGTCGCCTCACCCCCGGCCACCAGGTCGTCGCCGACGAGGGCCTTGGCGACCGAGAGGTCGACGGAGGCGACGATGGTGGCGGTGTCGTCGTCGGCGTCGTTCTCTGACACCGGGTCGTGCGTGGTCCCGGCGACGGTGGCGGTGTTGGTGACCTCGCCCTCGCTGCCGGGCCGGGGCACGACGGTGAGGGTGATGGCGGGGGCCGGGCCCACGGGGAGGTCGTCGGCGCGGGTGCAGGCGACGTCCTGGCCGGCGACGGTGCAGTCCCAGCCCTCACCGGCCGCCCCGGTGACCTCGATGTGGTCGGGCACGGTGTCGGTGACGGTGATCGGGCCCCGGGAGGTCGACGGGCCGGCGTTGGCCACGTCGACGACCCACTCGGCCGGCGCCCCCACGAGGAGGTCGCCGGTGTGCGTCTTGGTCACCGACAGGTCGGCCACCGGATCGACGGCGGTCTCGTCGTCGTCGGTGTCGTTGCCCGGGTCGGGGTCGACGGCCGGGCCGGCGACGGTGGCCGTGTTGGTGACGGTGCCCTCGGCCGCGGTGCCGACGTCCACGGTGATCTCGACCGTGGTCGTGCCGTCGACCACCAGCGCCGGGCCGGCATAGGTGCACGTGACCTCGAGCCCGACGGCACTGCACGTCCAGCCCCCACCGGCCGCCGAGGCGAACGAGAGGCCGACGGGGAGGGCGTCGACGATGGTGAGGGGGCCCGGCGTCGGCGTGGGGCCGTGGTTGGTGACCGTCAGCTGGTACGTCCCGGGCTGACCCACCAGGAAGGTCCCGGTGTGGGTCTTGGTCAGCTCGAGGTCGGCCAGCGGCAGCACGGTGGTCGGGTCGTCGTCGGTGTTGTTCTCGGTGATGACCTCGTTGACGCCGGGCGGCGGGGCGACGGTGGCCGTGTTGACCACCGACGGGTAGGCGCCCGGCAGGACGTCGACCTCGACGCTGATCACCGGGAACGAGCTCCCGGGGCCGACCCTGGTGGCGACGGTGCAGGTGACGTCCTGGCCGACGACGTCGCATGACCAGTCGGTGCCGCTGGCGGCGGTGGGCGTGAGCCCGGACGGCAGCGTGTCGGTGACGGTGACGACGCCCGCGATCGCCGACGGCCCGTTGTTGGCCACGTCGATGAGGTAGGTGCCGGGGGCGCCGACGAGCAGGTCACCGGTGTGGTGCTTGTCGATCACCAGGTCGACGGTCGGCGTCGACGGGTCGTCGGTGCCCGAGGTGTTGTTGTCGGGCTCCGGGTCGAGGGTCGGGCTGGTGACCGTGGCCGTGTTGATCACGTCCGGGTCGACGGCAGCGTCGACGTCGACCGTGATGGTCACCACCGACGTCCGATCGACGGCGAACGTCTCGTCCAGGGTGCACGTGACGTCCTGGTCGGCGGCCGCACAGGTCCAGCCGTCGGTCGAGACCGACGAGGCGTAGGTCAGGCCGGCGGGCAGGGTGTCGGTCACCGTGATCGGGTCCGAGGCCACCGAGGGGCCGGCGTTGTGGACCGTGAAGGTGAAGGTCCCCTGCTCCCCCACCACGAACGAGCCACCCGAGGTCTTCACCAGCGAGAGGTCGGCCGACGGGGTGATGTCGGTCGGGTCCTCGTCGGTGTTGTTCGGGTCGACGGGGTCGTGGGTCACGCCGGGCATGACGGTGGCCGTGTTGGTGACCCCGCCCTCGGCCGCAGTGCCGACCGCGACGGTGATGCTGATCGGCGGCAGCGACGAGCCGGCGGGGACGGTGCCCTCGTGCTCACAGGTGACGGTCTGGCCCGCGGTGTCACAGGTCCAGTCCGTGCCCGTGGCGGTGACCGGCGTCAGGCCGTCGGGCAGCGTGTCGGTCACGGTGATCGGGGCGCCGGCGGTGCCGACGCTGGGCGAGGGGCCCTGGTTCGCCACCGCCAGGGTGTAGGTGCCCTCCTGGCCGACGACGAGGGCGTCGGCGGCGTGGCTCTTGTCGATCACCAGGTCGGCGATGTGCCGGGCCGTCACCGTGGCGGTGTCGGTGTTGTCGGTCTCGTCCGTCTCGTAGGTGGCCGCCGCGACGGTGGCCGTGTTGACCAGCGTCGTCTCGGCGGTGGCGTCGACCGTGGCGGTCACGACGATCTCCTCGAGCGTGCCGCCGTTGGCCAGCGGGCCGGCGGCCTCGCAGGTGACGACCGGGCCGACGATGTCACACGTCCAGCCGGTGCCGATGGCGCTGGCCGGGGTCAGCCCGGCGGGGAGCGTGTCGGTCACGACGATGGGGCCCTCGGCGGGGTTGGGCCCGTCGTTGCCCACCGTGATGCGGAACACCGCCGTGTCGGTGGCGTCGAGGGTGTCGTCGTCGACCGTCTTGCCCAGGACGAGGTCGGCCTCCTGGCGGTAGCCGAAGTCGACGTCGGTGCGATCGGCGCCGGGCTCCAGCGTGGCGGTCGCCGTCGAGGCCGTCTCCACGCCGTCGAGGTCGAAGGTCGGCACGAGGCCGCCCGGCACGGTGGTGACGGTCGCCCGGTACTCGCCCGGCGGCAGCCCGTCGAAGAGGTAGGCGCCGTCGGCGTCGGTGGTGAGGGTGCCCAGGTCGCCGTCGTCGTCGGTGCCGAAGGCGCCGTCGGGTCCGGCCCACGTGAGGGCCACGGTGGCCCCCTCGATGCCCGGGTCGCCGGAGTCCTGGACGCCGTCACCGTCGAGGTCCTCCCAGACCCGGTCGCCCAGCGACCCGGTGCCGACCAGGCCGGCGTCGACCCGCCGGTCCTCCTGGCCGCTGACGATCGTCACCAGGGCGGTCTCCCCCGTGGTGGGATCGGCGTCGGAGTCGAGCGTGCCGTCGCCCCCCTGGCCGGCGGTGGTGAGGTCGGTGCCGGCAGGGGCGGTGAAGCGCACCGAGTAGGCGCCCGGCGCCAGCCCGGTGAACAGGTACTCGCCGTCGGCACCGGTGGTCGCCGTGTCGAGCACGGTGCCGCCGCTGGAGAGCAGCTCCACTGTGACGCCCGGGGCGCTGGCCTCCCCGGCGCCCTGGACGCCGTCACCGTCGAGGTCGAACCACACCCGGTCGCCCAGGCCCGCGGCCGTGTAGAGGCCGGCGTCGATGCTCAGGTCGTCCACTCCCGACTCCAGGACGATGGTGGCCGTCAGACCCGTCGCGGGGTCGGCGTCGGAGTCGACGGCGTCGTCGCTGCCGGCATCGGCGACGGTGATCAGCAGGCCGGCCGGGGGCGCGAACCCGACCACGTACTCGCCGGGCACCAGGCCCTCGAACAGGTAGGCGCCGTCGGCATCGGTGGTCGTGGTGTCGATCACCGTCGTCCCGTCCGGGCCGTACAGGGTGACCTCGACATCGGCCACGCCGGGCTCCAGCGCGTCCTGGACGCCGTCACCGTCGACGTCCTCCCAGACGCGGTCGCCCAGGGCGACCACGGTGTAGAAGCCGGCGTCGACCGAGAGGTCCTCGTCTCCCGCCGCCAGCGTCACGACCCCCGTCGCGCCGGTGGCCGGATCGGCGTCGGAGTCGGCGGCGTCGTCGCTGCCGGCATCGGCCGGGACGGGCGTCAGGCCCGCCGGCGTCGTGAAGGTCACGATGAAGTCGCCCGGCGGCAGCCCCTCGAAGAGGTAGGCGCCGTCGGCGTCCGTGGTGGTCGTGCCCAGGTCACCGTCGTCGGCCGTGCCGAGGTCGCCGTCAGGACCGGCCCAGGTCAGGGCCACTGTCGCGCCCTCGATGCCGGGCTCGCCGGCATCCTGGACGCCGTCACCGTCGAGGTCCTCCCACACCCGGTCGCCCAGCGACCCGGTGCCGACCAGTCCGTCGTCGCCCCGCCGGTCCTCCTGGCCGCTGGTGATGGCCACGGCTGCGGTCTCACCGGTCGTGGCGTCGGGGTCGGAGTCGGCCGCCTCGTCGGCGCCCGCATCGGCGGTGGTGAAGACCGTCCCGTCGGGGGCGGTGAACCGGACCCGGTAGGTGCCGGGGGCCAGCTCGGTGAACAGGTAGGCGCCGTCGGCGTCGGTGGTCGCGGTGTCGAGCACCGTGCCGCCGCTCGAGAGCAGCTCGACGGTCACGCCGGGGACACCGGCCTCGCCGGCGTCCTGGACGCCGTCGCCGTCGAGGTCGAACCACACACGGTCGCCGAGCCCGGCGGCCGTGTAGAGGCCGGCGTCGACGCTGAGGTCGTCCTCGCCGGACACCAGGGCCAGGAGGCCGGTCAGGCCCGTCGCCGGGTCGGCGTCGGAGTCGAGGGCATCGTCGCCGCCGGCGTCGGCGATGGTGATCAGCAGGCCCGTCGGCGGGGTGAACCCGACGACGTAGCCACCGGGCACCAGGTCGGTGAACAGGTAGCTGCCGTCGGCGTCGGTCGTGGCCGTGTCGACCACCGTCGTGCCGTCAGGGCCGAAGAGCGTGACGACCACGCCCTCGACGCCGGGCTCGCCGTCGTCCTGGACGCCGTCGCCGTCCACGTCCTCCCAGACCCGGTCGCCCAGGTCGACCAGGGCGTAGAACCCGGCATCGACGGTCCGCTCGTCCTCGCCCGCGGCAAGCGTCACCACACCGGTCTCCCCGGTGGTCACCGAGGCGTCGGAGTCGGTGGCATCGTCGCCGCCCTGGCCCGCGGCCGTGGGCGTCAGGCCCGACGGCGTGGTGAAGGTGACGACGTAGTCGCCCGGGGGCAGGTCCTCGAAGAGGTACTCGCCGTCGGCATCGGTGGTGGTCGTGCCCAGGTCGCCGTCATCGGTCGTGCCGAAGGCGCCGTCCGGCCCGGCCCAGGCGAGGGCCACCGTGGCCCCCTCGATGCCGGGCTCGCCGGCGTCCTGCACGCCGTCACCGTCGAGGTCGTCCCACACCCGGTCGCCCAGCGACCCGGTGCCGACCAGGCCGGCATCGACGCTCCGGTCCTCCTCGCCGCTGGAGATGGTCACGGATCCGGTCTCGCCGTCGGCCGGGTCGGCGTCGGAGTCGGCGGTGTCGTCGCCGCCCTCGTCGTCCGTCGTGATCTCGGTGCCGGCCGGTGCGGTGAACCGCACCGAGTACGAGCCGGGGGCCAGGCCGGTGAAGAGGTACAGGCCGTCGGCGTCGGTCGTGGCGGTGTCGAGCACCGTGCCGCCGCTCGAGAGCAGCTCGACGGTGACGCCCGGGGCGCCGGCCTCGCCGGCCTGCTGGATCCCGTCGCCGTCGAGGTCGAACCACACCCGGTCGCCGAGGGCCGGCGGTGTAGACGCCGGCGTCGACGGTCAGGTCATCCTCGCCGGACACGAGGGCGACCGGCGCGTGGCCCGTGGTCGGATCGGCGTCGGAGTCGACGGCGTCGTCGCCCCCGGCGTCGGAGGTGGTGAGGGTCCGGCCCGCGGGGACCGTGAAGCCGACGACGTAGGGGCCAGGCGGCAGGTCCTCGAAGAGGTAGGCGCCGCCGGCATCGGTGGTCGTGGTGTCGATCACCGTGGTGCCGTCGGGGCCGTACAGGGTCACCGTGACGTCCTCGACGCCGGGCTCGCCGGAGTCCTGCACGCCGTCGCCGTCCACGTCCTCCCACACCAGGTCACCGAGCGACACCAGCGTGTAGAAGCCGGCGTCGATGGTGCGGTTCGCCTCGCCGGCGGCCAGCGTCACCACCGGGCTGAGCCCGGTCGTCACGGAGGCGTCGGAGTCGGCGGCGCCGTCGCCGCCCTGGCCCGCCGGTGTCGGGGTGAGACCCGAGGGGGTCGCGAAGCCGACCACGTAGGTGCCCGCCGGCAGCAGGTCGAACAGGTAGTCGCCGTCGGCGTCCGTCGTGGTCGTGTCGATCACGGTCGTGCCGTCGGCCTCGTACAGGGTGACGGTCACGCCGTCGATGCCGGGCTCGCCGCCGTCCTGCACGCCGTCGCCGTCGAGGTCCTCCCACACCCGATCGCCGACGGAGGCGCCGGTGAGGGTCACCGCCTCCGTGTCGTCGTCGGTGTAGGGGGCGTCGTCGTTGTGGTCGTTCCCGTCGGCGTCGTCACCGGTCACGGTCACGGCGTTGACGTTGGTGGCGTTGTCCCTCGCCGCCCGCAGCGGCGTCGCCGTGAAGGTGATCACGAACGAGCTGCCGGGCGGCAGGTCGGCGACGTCGGTCCAGGTGAGCTCGCCGCCGGCCTCGACCGGGTCCGCCAGCGGTCCCGCCGGGCCGCCGTCGATCGAGACCTGCGCCGAGCCCTCCTGGTAGTCCCACGCGGCCGGGAGCGTGTCGATCACGTCGACGGCGAAGGCGTCGGCGACCGTCGCGGCGTTGTCCACGGTGATCGTCCAGGCGTACGGCACGCCGACCACGGGGTCACCGGTCGAGGACTTGGCGACGACCAGCGCCGGGAAGTCCGGGCTGACGGTGACGGTGTCGGAGGGACCGTCGTACTCGCGATAGGTGCGGTCGGGCTCGGCCTCGCGGTCGGCCAGGGCCACGCCGAAGTACGACCCGATCTCGGCCGTGTTCACCAGCGTGGTGGCGTCGGTCATCCCGGCGGAGTCACCGACGGTGCCCTGGTAGGTCAGGACCGGGGTCGATGCGCCGGGGGCGAAGGGACCGGCCAGGGTCCAGGTGATCGTCTCGGCGCCCGCGTCGTACACGCCGCCGTGGGAGATCGAGGACTCGTCGAGCACCAGGTCGGCCGGCAGGGAGTCCACGATGACCAGGTCGTGGGCCGGCGACACGGCAACGCCGGTCGCGTTGGTCGCGACGACGGTGTAAATGAGGGTCTCGTCGACGTCGGCAGTGCGGACGTCGGAGTCCCCGGCCTGGCCCACGACGTCCTTGTCGATGGCGAGATCGGGCTCGACCACGGTCACGGTGGCGATGGCCGGCGGGTTGGGCGTCCGGTCCTCGAAGGTGCTGGGGTCGGGCACCGAGGTCGGGGGTCCGGTCACCTCGTCCGTGTCGTTCCAGAGGAGGGCGGCGGCGTTGTCGAGCTCGTCGCCGGCCACCACGTCGGTGCCGTCCTCGCGGGTGTCGCCCACCAGGGCGGTGTAGGTCAGCGTCACCGGCCGGGGGGCCGACGCCGTGGTGATGTCGTCGAAGGACCAGCCGACCCGGGTCCGGCCCGGGACGGGGCTGTCGTCGTCGGGGCCGAGCTCGTCCATCGCCGCGCAGAGGCCGACGCCGCCGTCGGAGCAGGTCCCGAAGGCGTCGAACACGAGGCCGTCGTCCAGGGTGTCGACGATCGTGGCGTCGAAGAGCTCGACGTTGGCCGGGATGGTGAGGTCGATGGTGTAGGTCGCCAGCTCGCCGATGGTGCGGGTGGCCGGGGCGACCACCTTGGTGAAGGGCGGGTCGACGACGCCGATGTCGCTGTGGTTCAGGGCGGTGTAGGTCCGCTCCGGGCCCTGCGGATCACCGGGCGGCATCGAGGTCGAGGTGACCGTGACCAGGTTGCGGTACGTGGTGCCGGCCACGACGGCGTCGTCGATGAGGACGTCGTACTCGAGGTCCACCGAGCCGCCGGGGGCGATGCTCGGCACGTTCCAGGTGATGGTCTGCGGGGGCCCGGCGGCGAAGGTGCCGCCGCCGGTGATGCCGGTCGGGGTCACCGTGGTGAGCCCCTCGGGCAGCTCGTCGACGATCACCAGGTCGTTGGCCGTCGACACCCGCGAGGCCGACGAGTTGGCGACGGTCACCGTGTAGTGGACGACGTCACCGCCGGCGATGGGCCCGCCGCCGTTGGTCTTGGCCACGCTGACCACCGGCTCGACGACCGAGACGCTGGTCTGGTTCGAGGTGACGGTCGGGACGCTGTCGCCGATCGAGTCGTCGGCCGCCAGCGTCGCCTGATTGGTGATGCCGCCCGCCGTGCGGGTGTTGGCCGCCTCGTCGTCCACGGTGGCGTCGAACACGAGGGTGAAGACGTCGCCACCCGATCCGACGGCGTTGTGGTACTCGTCGGGCATGGAGAGGGCGACGTCGGTCCAGGCGAAGTCGGTCGGCAGCGGATCCCCTCCCCCGCCGTCGTCGAAGGTGGTGCCGTCGGGGAAGGTCACCTCGGCCGAGCCGTCGACGTAGGTGTGGCGACTGTTGACGACGTCGGCCAGGACGCCGTCGTAGACCGACGAGCCGGCGGGCACCGTCATGGTGACCGTGTAGCGGATCGTCTCGCCGATGGTGGCCTGGGCGCCGGCATCGTTGCCGCCCTGGGCCGTGAGCGAGGCCACGGCCTTGGTGACGGTGACGTCGACGATGTCGACCGAGCTGGTGTCGCGGATCGGGTCGACGTTGGCGTCGCCCTCCTCGGTCGGGTCGATGTTGTCGGACGGGATGTAGACGATGCGGTCGCCCGTGTTGGCCTCGGTCTCGTAGAGCCGGACGCCGACGTCGTTCACGAGGGTGTCGCCCGCCGCCACCGGCGCGCTGGCCGTGTCGCCGTCGGGCATGGTGGCCGTGTAGGTCACCGCCGCGCTCCCGCCGGGCGCGATGGGCCCGGGCAGCGTCCAGCCGATCCGGTCCCGCCCCGCGGTCACGGTGCAGGAGCCGGAGGCGGTGATGGCCGAGATGTCGGCACAGCCCACCTCGGGCGGCAGGACGTCCCACACCTGGACGTCGAGGGCGGGCTCGTTCCCGGAGTTGGTGACGGTGACGGTGTAGTGGACGTCATCGCCCTGGCGGCGAGCGGACGGGGCGTCGTTCGTCTTGTCGATCGACAGCACCGGCGCGGCCACCTCGAAGGTGACGTCGTCGCGCAGGGGCACCACCGTGCCGCCGGTGTTGGCGCCCGAGAACTTCATCAGGTTCTCGACCAGGTCGAAGGCGTTGCCGTTGGCGGGGTCGTCGTCGGCGATGACGCCGAAGGCCACGTCGAAGGCCTCGCCCGGGTTCGTGTAGCAGTCCTCGGAGTCGGGGTCGCAGGCGTCGCCCGCAGCGTCGGTGCCGAGACGCCAGGTCAGCAGCTGTCCGTCCGGGACCGGGTCGCCGGCGACGATGTCGACGCTGTTGCCGGGCAGGGTGAGGGCCGAACCGCCGACGTAGGTGGTGTTGGGCGGGAGGAAGTCGCCCACGGTGGCGTTGCGGGTGTGGAGGTGGGGGCTGAACTCGACCGTGAGGCGGTAGCAGACCTGGTCGCCGAGGGCGAACGACAGCGCGTCGGCGGCGTCCCAGTCGACGTCGGCGTCGCAGTCGCCGTCGGCATCGGGCTCGCCGATGGACTTGGCGATGACGGGAGCCGGGGCCTCCTGCTCCGCGCCGGACTCGTCGACGATGCTCTCGCCGTCCGGGCGGTCGGCGTCGATGGGCGCCTCGCCCCCGGTGCACGACACGTCGCCGTTCCCGCAGATGACCGAGGCCGCGCCTTCGATGGCCACCTCGTTGGTCCAGCCGTCCCGGCCGACCACTGGCGTCGTGTCCTCGCCGTCCGCCTGGTAGCTCTGCCGGGTGTGGGTGGGGAGGGTGATGGTGAACGACCCACTGGCGGTCAGCGCCGCCAGCTCGGGCGTGGCCGAGCCGTCGAAGGTGACGGTCCAGGTGCCGTCGGCGTTCTCCTCCGGGGGCGTGGTGGTGCTGTACGGCGTGGACGGTGCCGGCGTCCCGGGCAGCACGTCGGCGTTGCACTCGTCGCGGCCCGCGGGCTCGGTGGTGTCGAAGTCCGTGCCGGGGGCGAGGGGGCACAGGCCGTTGGGCAGCGTCTCGGTGACGACGATGTCGTCGAGCCGGCGGTACTCCGAGGTCTCGACCAGCAGCTCCCAGGACACCACCGCCTCCTGCTCGATGTCGCCGGTGCTGGCCGTCTTGTGGACCGAGAGGTCCTCGGCCGTCCGGGTCAGGTCGTCGGTGTCGGTCGTGGTGGCGGGCCCGCCGGCGAAGACGGCGCCCTGGTAGGTGCCGGTGGCGGCGACGTGGTTGGTCAGCTCCTGCTCGTCGGTGGTCTCGGGGCCGGAGTTGTTGTCGAGGTTGGCGGTCTGGGCGCCGGTGGTCGCCGGCTCGGTGCCGGTCCAGTCGAGCGTGTTCTCCCGGACGGGGATGCCGGCGGCGTAGCGCAGGACCAGCTCCCCGCCGGCGGCCAGGTTCCCCAGCCCGGTCCACCGGACGTGGGTGTACACCGCCTGGGGCAGGGGGCCGGAGCCGTCGGGGTCGGTGTCCTCGGTGGCGACGAACGTGGGCGCCACGCAGTCGGTCGGGGTGGCGGTGGCCGTGAGCGGCGCGGCGCCGGGGTACTCGAGCGGGCTGCCCGGGTTGGTCGCGGCATCGGTGGTGGTGTCGATGCCGCCGCAGCCGAGCAGCTCGAGCCCGGCGGGGATCCAGTCCTCGACGACGAAGCCGTTCGTCGGGTTCACGCCGTTGTTGGTGACCGTCACCGTGTAGGTGGTGGCGTGCTCGTGGAGGCCGCGGAGGATCTCGCCCTCGGCGTTGGGCTCGTCCTTCTCGACGACGAACGGGACCAGCCGCGAGCTGTCGGACGCCTCGGCCCAGCCCGTGTGGCTCGACGCCCCCGTGATCGGCGCACCGGTCAGCGCGTCGAAGTCGGGCACGAAGCGGGGATCGTCGTTCACGTAGGCCCCGACGGCGTGGGCGTAGGTCTCCCCCACGCAGAGGGTGGCGCCCCCGCACGCCACCCCCGGCGAGGTCGACGTCAGATGGGCGACGTCGTAGGTCAGCGTGAACGAGTTGTCCGGCGCCAGGTCGGCGATGTTGACCCACAGCAGGGTGGTCGACCCCGGTGTGGGCTGGTTGGCCAGGATCGCCGGGTCGCCGCCGTTGGACGACCCGCCGACGTAGCTGACGCCCGGGGGCAGCACCTCGCGGAACGAGAGGTTGTAGCCCCACGTGCTGGTGGCGTTGGTGGCGGTGGCCTCCACCGTCGCGGTGTCGCCGTAGAGGACCTCCTCCGGTGCCTCGACGGCGAGGGTGATGTCCGGCGTCCCGTCGGCCGCCGCCGGGAGGGGCAGGTCGAGGACGAGGAACGCCATGGCGATCAGGGCGACGGCCAGGAGGGAGCTGACGGCCTGGCGGGCGCGGAGGTGGTGGGGCGGGGGGCGGTGGTCCACCCCCCGTCGGTCGGGCCGCTCCTGCTGAGGCGTGAGGGGTGACCACGTCCTATCTAGCCACCCCCGGCCGCGCGGGGGCTCTCCCCGGCCGGTCTCAGGTAGAGGTCGAGGGTCGGGCAGACCGCTGACCAGCGCCGATGCGGACCGTGCCGAGATCCTGGCTCCGGGCGACACCACCCGATCGGGGGATTGCGGAGCCGGACAACTTGTGAAGGAGGTCATCCGCGCGTCCGGCGTGTGCCGTAGGTTCCGAGCAGGCCGCACGATCCCCCCCGCAGCTGTCGGCCTCGTGGAGAGCGCGCGCCCCCTGGTCGCCCGTCCCGACCTGGCTCCCCGCGGCGACGGCAGGACGTCGAGGAGCCGGTCGTGCACGAACCAGGCGTCTCCCGGCCCGGCCGCCGGCCCTCATCGGAGGGGTCGGCGCCCGGGGCCTCCCCCGCGGCCCCCTCCGCGCGGAGCGCCCGCAGCCGCTACCTCGAGGTGGCGGCCGAGGTCGCCGCCCAGGTCCGGCCCGGGGCGGGGCGGTCGTACCTCGCCGCCCTGGTGGAGCTGGCCGACGTGGGCGGGCATCTCGGCCGACCCCGCACCAGCCTCTACCGGCTCTGGCCCTCGCAGCACGACTTCTGGAACGACCTCACCCTCCACCTGGTGTTCCAGAACGACTACCAGAAGCCCGACGAGTGGCTGCCGTGGGACGAGAGCAACCAGTCGATCGATCTGCCGCCCCAGCGCGACCCGGCGACCGACATGGAGCTGCTCCGGGTCGGGCTCACCCTCATCCAGACCGCGGTCGTCGAGGACCCGTGGGTGCAGATCCGCGCCTCGCTCCTGGGCTACGCCGACGTCCCCGGGCTGGCCGATGCCCGGCGCCAGGTCGA
>Ga0193706_1001063_pt1 | contig 13103 bp, 11 predicted proteins | sample U3c1metaG_FD_160130 | JGI IMG/M metagenome (GOLD analysis project Ga0193706, IMG submission 160130) | Soil microbial communities from a riparian zone of the East river system, Colorado, United States - U3c1 | ecosystem: Environmental > Terrestrial > Soil > Riparian zone | place: USA: East River... | reverse complement strand
CGCGCGTAGGAATAGTCCAGGCCCGCCTTCAAGTCGCACTCCTCGCGCAAGCGCAGGGCGCGCTGCTCGAGGCCCGGACGCGTGTACACGTCGCGGATCTTGGCGCGCAGACTCTCGTCGGCATGGCGGTAGGTGTAGAGCACGGGCAGCGTGACCTTCCCATCGGCCACATCGGTCCCGGCGCTTTTGCCGAGCTCGGCTTCATCGGCGGTCAGGTCCAGGCAATCGTCGACGATCTGGAAAGAAAGTCCCAATTCCCAGCCGAAAGCCCGCATCGCGGCTCCCAGCTCCTCGTTCCCGGCCGGATAGCGCGCGCCCAGCTCGCAGGCCGCCGCGTACAGCGTGGCCGTCTTGGCTCCGGCGATCGCCTCGTAGCGCTCCTGAGCCAGCTCGAAATCGTAGCGCCGCGTCGCCTGCTCGATCTCGCCGACGCAGATGCGACGCGTGGTCTCCGACAGGAGGCGCGAGCACAGGCGCGATGACAATTCCGTCGAGAGGGCGAAGGCGCGCGCGTAGAGGAAATCTCCGAGCAGCACCGCGACCTGGTTGTCCCAGCGCTCGTTGACGCAGGCGACCTTGCGGCGCACTTTCGCCCCGTCGAGGATGTCGTCGTGCACCAGCGTCGCGAGGTGGATCATCTCGACGATCGCCGCGATGGTCGCGTGCTCGTCGGTCGAGTTGCCCGTGGCTTCGCCGACGAGCAGCACCATCGAGCCGCGCAGCTGCTTGCCCTGGAAGCGGCTGACGTGGTCGGTCATGTCGCGCACCGCGGGCGAGCCGTCGCCGACTTGAGCCGCGAGCACCTCGCGCATGCGCGCCAGGCCAGGCTGCACCGGCTTCAACATCGCGGCGAGGGAAGTGTTCGGGTTCATCGCGTGCCTTTTCGGAACTCGTCCCAGTCGGCGGGCGTGTTCAGATTCTGCGCCAGGTGAGGCTCCGAGACATCGAGACCTGCCAGCCGCAGCGCTCGGCCGCCGACAGGATACGCGTGGAAGGCAATCATGCGCCGGCGGCCCGCGTCGAGGGCGGCGCGCACGGGGACGAGACAGGTGCGCGCGTAGACGGCGCACAGGGGCTCGGTTCCGGAGGTCGTCTCCATCCAGCAGGCGTCGAGGCTCTCCGCCTCGGCCTTGTGAAGCAAGCGGCGGAGGCTGTCGCTCGACACGCGCGGCATGTCGCAGGCCAGCACCGCCACCCAGGCCGTGGTCGCGCGGTCGAGGACGGTTTCCAGGCCGGCGAGTGGGCCGCCGTCCGGGCGCTGATCGAGCACCAGGGGCAGGCCGAGGTCGGCGTAGCGCGCGCTCGGCCCGCAGGCGAGCCAGACCTCACGCGAAAGGGGCGCGAGGGCGCGGCGGGCTCGCTCCAGCATCGTGTGCCCCTGCTCGTCGGTGAGCAGGGCCTTGTCGACCCCCATGCGCGAGCTCTTGCCCCCGCAGAAAACCACGCCGGTGGTGGTGGCGGCCCAGCGCGAAAGCTCGTCGGTCGTGGCGGATCCCATGTCGGAAGACTGCGAATCGGACAGGCAGGGCGGCGCCGGCACGGGCACGCTGCGCCCAGGCCCCAGGCCGCGCTGTTGCGGCTCTGCCGGCGCGGACGTGACGCTCACGGCTGCTTGGTCTTCTCGTCGTCGGCGGGTTTCATGCCCTTCTTGAACTCGGTCACGCTCGACCCGAGCGAGCGCGCCAACGCGGGCAATTTGCTGCCGCCGAAGAGCAAGACCACGATCAGCAGGATGACGATGTATTCGGTCGTGCCGAGAGCTGCGAATGTGAACATGCTGGGTGATCCTTGGACGGGCGCAGTTTGGAACCCGCTGGCCCGCGGATAGTTGTGGCTGATTGTAGGTCCTGGAGCCCTCGAAGGCTCGCGGGGCCTCATTTTTCGAGGTCTACGTGGATCTCGAGGCCAGTGCGCGATCGAGTTTGCGTTGCGTACGCGGGTCCAGAGGCGGTAAACCCCCACCGCGAGCGGCCAGAGTTCCCGAGGCCTTGCGCCCCACCCGCGGGCCGGTGCCCAGATCGAGTCCTGCTCGCGCGAGAGCGACGCGGACACGCAGCGAGCTGGTGTAGCTCGCGAGTCGGGCTCCGCTCGCCATGCGACGAGCGACTTCGCGGAGAAAATCCTCCTGCCACAAGGGCGGGTCGACGCGCGGCGAGAAGGGATCGAGGAAGACGGCGTCGAATTGCCGATTTTCCGGCTGCGCGGGGAGCTTCTCGCGCGCGTCGCCGAGGATCAGCTGCACGCGGTGCGCGCCGCCGCCGGGGACGAGGCGGGATTCCTGAGCGCACCCGCAGTCCTGGAAGGCGAGCTCCTGCCCGATCAGCTCGAGCACGCGCGTGTGGGCTTGCGATTGCAGCGGCGCGCCGAGCTCGAGCGTGGCGCGCAGAACTTCTGGGTCCAGCTCGAGACTCAGGGCATCGAGGCTCAGGCCTCGCGCCTCGCAGGCCTCGATCGCCGCGGCGAGGTTGAAACCCATGCCGGTGCCGATGTCGAGCAGGCGCACGACTCCCCTCGCGGTGATCTCGGGCGGAAGATCGGCGATCAGGCTCGCGTAGCGCTCGCGCGCTTGCGTCCAGGCTCCCGCGAGGCTGTGGCAACTCTCGCCGTGCACCGGATGCAAGAGCGTCCACGAGCCGTCCTCGGTGCGCTGCGCGCGCCAGGCTGACGCGCTTGGGCTCACTTCGAGGTCGCGGCTTCAGGTTTCAGCAAGCCGGTCTCGCGCAGTCGACGCTCCATCATCTCTCCCAGGCGCGCCGGGCTCGGCGAAACCCAGGCTCCAGCTTTCTCCAGGGCCGCGAACTTGTCCTTCGCCGTGCCCTTGCCGCCGGAGATGATCGCTCCCGCGTGTCCCATGCGGCGACCTTCCGGCGCCGACGCTCCGGCGATGAAAGCGACCACCGGTTTCTTGACGTTCGACTGGATGTAGTCGGCGGCCTGCTCCTCGGCCGTGCCGCCGATCTCGCCGATCATGATCATCGCATCGGTGTTCGGATCCTTGTTGAAGGCCGAGATCACGTCGATGAAGCTCGTGCCGTTGATCGGATCGCCGCCGATGCCGATGCAGGTCGATTGACCGATGCCGCGCGAGGTGAGCTGCCAGACCGCTTCATACGTCAGCGTGCCCGAGCGCGACACCACGCCGACGCGGCCGGGCTTGTGGATGTAGCCCGGCATGATCCCGATCTTGCATTCGCCGGGCGTGATCACGCCGGGACAATTGGGCCCGATCAACCGCGAGCGCGAGCCGCGCATCGCCAGGCGCACGTTGACCATGTCGAGCACCGGAATGCCTTCGGTGATGCACACGATCATCTCGATCTCGGCTTCGAGGGCCTCGAGGATCGCCGCGGCCGCGAAAGGCGGCGGGACGTAGATCATCGTCGCGTTGCACTGGGTCGCGGCCTTGGCTTCCTTGACCGTGTTGAACACCGGCCGATCGAGGTGCGTCGTGCCGCCTTTCTTCGGCGTGACGCCGCCGACCAGGTTCGTGCCGTAGGCGATCGCCTGCTCGGAATGGAACGTGCCGTGCTTGCCGGTGAAACCCTGGCAGATCAGGCGCGTGCGCTTGTCGACGTAGATGCTCATCGTGTCAACCCTTCTTTGCGCTGAGCGCCAGCTGCTTCACGGCCGCGACGGCTTTCTGGGCCGCGTCGTCGAGATCCTTCGCTCCGATGATCGGCAAGCCCGACTCGGCGAGGACCTTGCGCCCGAGCTCGACGTTGGTGCCTTCGAGTCGCACGACCAGCGGCCGGTCGAGCTTGACCTCGCGCGCCGCGGCGACCACGCCCGCGGCGATCACGTCGCACTTCATGATCCCGCCGAAAATGTTGATGAGCACGGCCTGGGTCTTCGGATCGGCGAGCAGGATCTTGAAGGCCGCGGTGACCTGCTCCTTGGTCGCGCCGCCGCCGACGTCGAGGAAGTTCGCCGGCTCGCCGCCGTAGAGCTTGATCACGTCCATGGTCGACATCGCGAGGCCCGCGCCGTTGACCATGCAACCGATCGTGCCGTCGAGCTTGATGTAGTTGAGCCCCGCGTCCGAAGCTTCGATCTCCAGCGGCTGCTCCTCCGACAGGTCGCGCAGCGCGGCCACGTCCTCGTGGCGGAAGAGCGCGTTGTCGTCGAAATTGATTTTCGCGTCGAGGGCGAGCACGTCGCCGCCCTGCGTGGTCACCAGCGGATTGATCTCGGCGATCGAGCAGTCGAGCTCGACGAAGGCCTTCGCCAGGGCTTGCATGAACGCGGTCGCTTTCGGAATCAGCGCGGTCGCGATACCCATGCCGCGCGCCAGCCGCTCGGCGTCCGCGCTCGCCAGACCCTTCTTCGGCTCGAAGGCAGCCTTGAGGATCTTCTCGGGATGCGCGGCGGCCACCGCCTCGATCTCCATCCCGCCTTCCGAGGACGCCATCATGACCGGCAGCTGCGACTCGCGGTCGATCGCGATGCCGAGGTAGTACTCCTTGGCGATGGCGCTGCCCTTCTCGACCCAGATGCGGCGAACCAGTTGCCCCTGGGGACCGGTCTGGTGCGTGACCAGCTGCATGCCGAGGATGCGGGTCGCGGCTTCGCGGACTTCCTCGGCGCTCTTGCAGACCTTGACCCCGCCGCCCTTGCCGCGGCCGCCGGCGTGGATCTGGGCCTTGACCACCGCGACCCCGCCGCCGAGCGAGGCATAGGCTTGGACGGCCTGGTCGACGCTGCTGCAGTCGCGGCCCTCGGGGACCGGCACGCCAAAGCGCTGGAGCAGCGTCTTGGCTTGGAACTCGTGGATTTTCATGGGTTCTCGGGCGCGCTTGCGGCGCTAGTAACGGGCCGAGGAGTCTACCGAGGCTCCGCGCCGACGAGAAGCCAGCCCGCGCTGGCGGACGAAGATCGCGCGAGCCATCCTGCACCGGCCGAAGCCCTTCCCCATGCCCCCCACCACGTCGAGCCAGGATCCCGCGGCGCAACCCACGCTCGCGGGCACGGCTTCCGCGATCGCTCCGCTGCGCGGCGCGCTGCTGGTCGACCGCGAGCTGCGCGCCCTGTGCGGCACGCAGATCCAGGCCGCGCCTGGCGCGAGCGCCATCGGCGAGCAGCAGATCCAGGCCTCGAGCCTCGACCTGCGCCTGGGGCCGATCGCCCACGAGATCCGCGCGGGCTTCCTGCCCAACGCGGCGCCGATCGAGCAACGCCTGGCGGAATTGGAAACTGCGCGGATTTCGCTCGAGGGAAGCGGCGCGGTGCTCCAGCGCGGCCGCGTCTACCTCGTGCCGCTCGAGGAAGAGCTCGCGCTCGAGCCCGGTCTGCGCGCCTCGTTCAATCCGCGCAGCTCGACCGGCCGCTGCGATGTGTTCACGCGCGTGCTCAGCGCCTCGCACCCGCGCTTCAACGAGACTCCGCCCGGTCACCGCGGCCGGCTGTGGATCGAGATCGCGCCTTTGTCCTTCCCGGTGCGGCTCGCGCGCGGCGATCGGCTGTGCCAGCTGCGCCTCTCGCGCGGAGATCCGTCGCTGACGCGCGAGGAATTGATCGACGAATACCGTCGCACGCCCCTGTGCTGGCGCGGCGAAGAGCCCCTGGCCGAGCGCGAGGTCCGCTTCAGCGACGACGGCGGCATCGAGCTGCACCTGGGTCTGCAGGGCCGCGATCCCTGCGGCTGGCGCGCGAAGCAAGGCAGCGCTGCCCTGCAATTCGCCGGCGAGAGCCAGCACGACGCCCGGGATTTCTGGGAACCCGTCCATGCCCATCAAGGCCGCTCGATCCTCGAGCCCGGCGGCTTCTATATTTTCGCGAGCCGCGAGCGGGTCGTGATCCCGCCGCACCTCGCCGCGGAGATGCTGCCGGTCGATCTCGGGCTGGGCGAGCTGCGAAATAATTACGCAGGCTTCTTCGACAACGGTTTCGGCTGGCGGCGCGCCGGCGAGGCGGGTGTGCGCGGGACGGCGGCGGTGCTCGAAGTGCGCGCCCACGACGTGCCCTTCCTGATCGAGGACGGTCAGGTGTTTTTCCGCCTGAGCTACTACCGCGCCTCGGGAGTTCCGGAGAGAATCTACGCAGAAGGCCGCGCGGGCAATTCGTATCGCGACCAGGACCTGAGCCTGGCGCGCACGTTCCGTTCGTGGCAGGCACCGAAACCATGAGGAGCACGAGGTCATGACGGGCGCGGCCGCACGCGGATTGACGCTGGCGCTGGGCATCGCGCTCGGGGCCCTCGGCTCGGCCTTGTTCTTCGAGACCAGGGACCTTCCGTCGGCCTCGGTCGAAGCCGCGGACACGCGACTTCCGTCGCCGAAGGCTCCCGATTCGCCGAAGCCCGTCGCGCCGCCGCGCGATCCTCTGGCAGCGGAGGATCGAGTGGATCCGCGGCCTGCGAACGACGCTCCCTCGCGCATCCGAGCCGCGCTCGCCGACACCGAGGCTGGCGCGCGCTCCAGCGAGATCCTGGACGCGCTGGAGGCGGCCTATGCCCGCGGCGAGCTCGCCGACGAAGACCTGGTGCAGCTCCTGTTCGCCGTGATGCTCAACCACGGCAACCCGGAGGCCGCGCTCGACCTGGTGACGCGCTTCCGACCCCACGATTCGGGCGCGCTGGTGCAGATCGCCCAGACCCTGGCCATGCAGGGCAAGCAGAAGCTCGCGCAGGAAGTGATCACCCGCGCCATGGCCGTGGCTCCCGACAATCAGTGGGTCCTGAACCAGTACGCGACTTTCGACCCCGCGGGCGCCCTGCCGTATTTCCTCGCGCGACTCGATGCGCAGGAACCTCCCGGCGATCCCGCACTGCGCATGGAGATCGCGCAGCTGTACGCGAACGCCGGCAGGGAAGTCGAAGCTCGCGCGCAGCTCGAAGCCATGCTGGAGCAGAATCCTCACAACCAGGAAGCCCTGCAGTACCTGTCTCACCTCGATCCCGCGAGCGCGGAGCGGCGCGTGCGCGATCTGATCGCCGCTGGCGAGACCGACAGCGACTGGCACGAGTTCCTGTTCGACCTGGTGCTCCAGCAGGGACGCATCGACGACGCCCTGGCCCTGCTCGAGCGCGACCGCGCCCTCGGCGTGCAGCAGAATTCAGGCGCCTACGGGACCATCGCGGAGAAATATCTCGAGCAGCACCAGACGGAGCAGGCCGTGGCGATGTGGAGTCACGCCTTCGAGCTCGAGCAGGGCGATCCCGACAGCTGGACCGCGGCGCTCCAGGAATACGCTCCGGAAAAACTGCTCTCGATGCTCGAAGCGCGCACTTCCCAGGGAGCCAACGACGAATTCTGGGGAGCGCTCGGCGACTCGTACTGGCGCGAGGGCCGCCATTCGGAAGCGCTGATCGCCTGGCGCGAAGCCGTGCGCCTCGATCCCGAGGACGACGAGTGGCCGATGAAGCTTGCCGCCGCCGCCGCGGGAAATGACCCGATGTAGGCGCGGCCTGGGCGCGGGACCCTTCCCGCGAATCTCCGCGTGAGGCCTCTAGAACGAGCCGTGGCGCGCGCGCTGGCGGCGGTTGACCTTGCGGCCGCCCTTGGTGCGCTGGCGGGTGCGGTAACCGGTCTTCTTGGCGTGCTTCGCGGAACTGGAGCGGGTGTTGATCTTCATGCGGGGCGGCTCTCGGGCTTGGTGGAGCGAAAGAGTGTAGTGAGCGCCGCCGAACTTGCCAGCCCGCGCCCCGATCAGCCGCCTGAAAGCGACCGGCCAGCCTTGGGCGCGACCATGTCCGCGGGCCGGATCGCCTTGTCGAAGGCCTCGCTCGAGAGCAAACCGAGCGCGAGGACCGCCGCTTTCAAGGTCGTGCCGTCGTGGTAGGCCTTTTTCGCCGCCTTCGCCGCGTTGTCATAACCGATCGAAGGATTGAGCGCGGTGACCAGCATCAAGGACTGGTTCATCAGCTCGCCGACCCGAGCCTCGTTGAGCTCCAGGCCTTCGACGCAGCGCTCGCGGAAGGAATCGCAGGCATCCGACAGGAGCCGGATCGATTCGAGCAGGTTGTGGATGATCAGCGGCTTGTAGACGTTGAGCTCGAAATTGCCCTGCGAGCCGGCGATGCCCACCGCGACGTCGTTGCCCATGACCTGCACGCAGACCATGGTCATCGCCTCGCACTGTGTCGGATTGACCTTGCCCGGCATGATCGAGGAGCCGGGCTCGTTCTCGGGCAGGCGCAGCTCGCCCAGTCCGCAGCGCGGGCCTGAGCCGAGCCAGCGCAGGTCGTTGGCGATCTTGATCAATGCGGCGGCGGTCACGCGCAGAGTCCCGTGCAGGAAGACCAGCGCGTCGTGACCCGCGAGGGCCGAGAACTTGTTCGGCGCGCTCTTGAACGGCAAGCCCGTCTCCGCCGCGATCTTCAGGGCGACGAGCTTCGCGTACTTCGGCTGGGTATTCAGCCCGGTGCCGACCGCCGTGCCGCCCAGCGCGATCTCGTACACCGCGGGCAGGGTCGCGCGGATCGCGCGCTGCGCGTCGCGCACCTGCTGCACGTAGCCCGAAAATTCCTGGCCGACGGTCAAGGGCGTCGCGTCCTGCAAATGCGTGCGGCCGATCTTCACGACCTTCTTCCAGCGCGCGCTCTTCTGGGCCAGGACGATTTCGAGCGCTTCGAGAGCCGGCAGCAGCCGCCCGACGACCTGCTCGGCCGCCGCGACGTGCATCACGGTCGGAAAGGCGTCGTTCGAGGACTGCGAGCGATTGACGTGGTCGTTGGGATGGATCGGCTGCTTGGAGCCGAGCTCCCCGCCGAGGATCTGGATCGCGCGATTCGAGATCACCTCGTTCGCGTTCATGTTCGTCTGCGTGCCCGAGCCGGTCTGCCAGACCACCAGCGGAAAATGCGCGTCCCACTGGCCGGCGATGACTTCGTCGGCGGCGTCGAGCAGGGCCTTCTGCTGCTTCTTCGAGAGCTTCTCGAGCTCGCCGAGCTCGATGTTCGCGAGCGCGGCGCTCTTCTTGACCACGCCGAGCGCTCGGATCAAGGGCCGCGGGAACGTGTGCCCGCCGATCTTGAAATTCTCGCGGCTGCGCTGGGTCTGCGCGCCCCACAGGGCATCGTCGGGCACCTGGATCGGGCCGAAGGAATCGCTCTCGGTGCGTGTGCTCATGGCCCTCAGAGAAGCGCGAGATCGCGCAGCAGATCGAGATCCTTCTGCACCGCCCCCGCCGTCTTGTTCATCAGGATGCGCGACTGCATGTCGAGCGGGATCTCGACGATCTTTTCGACGCCGCTCTTGCCGAGGATCGCGGGCACGCCCATGTAGATGCCCTCGAAGCCGTACTGGCCGTTCATCAAGCAGGCGCAGGGCAGCATGCGCCGCTCGTCGTTGAGGATCGACTTCGCCATCGCCACCGATGCCGCCGCGGGAGCGTAGAAGGCGCTGCCCGTCTTCAAGAGATTGACGATCTCCGCGCCGCCATTGCGCGTGCGGTCGGCCATCGCGTCGATCTTGGCCTTGTCGACGAGCTGCGGCAGGGTGACGCCGTTGACCGTGCAGAACTGCGGCATCGGCACCATCGAATCGCCGTGGGCGCCGAGCACCATCGCGTCGACGTCGACGACATTGGCGCCGGTCGCTTCGGCGATGAACCACGAGAAGCGCGCCGAGTCGAGCACGCCGGCCATGCCGATCACCTGCTTGGCGTTGAAGCTGGTCTTCGCGCGCATCAGGTGCACCATCGTGTCCAGCGGGTTGGTCACGACGATGACGAAGGCCTCCGGGCAGCCGTCGCGGATGTAGCCCGCGACCTGCGTCACGATCTTGCCGTTGACCTCGAGCAGGTCCGAGCGGCTCATCCCCGGCTTGCGCGGCAGACCGGCCGTCACGATGAACAAATCGGAACCGTAGGTCGCCTTCGGATCGGCGGTGCCGACGATGCGGGTGCCGATCCCCTCGATCGCCGCCATCTGATTCAGGTCGAGGGCGATGCCCTTCGCGCGGCCTTCGAGGACATCGATGATGATGACCTCGCCCGCGAGGTTCTTCTGGGCGCACAGCTGGGCGGCGGTCATGCCGACGTAGCCGGCACCGACCACGGTGATCTTGCGTTGAGCGATGGAGGGCATGGGGCGGAGAAGTTACTCGCCCGGCCGCGGCGTTGGAAGATTCCGGGCCCCGATTCCGCCGCCGCGGTGTTGGATACAGCGGCGTGAAGAATCCGGCGATCGATGCAGAGTTCGTCCTGGAGCACCAGGGCTACGTCAGGCGTCTGGCGCGGAGCCTGGTCTTCGACGAGGCCGGCGCCGACGACCTCGCCCAGCAGGTCTGGCTCGCGGCCCTCTCGCACCCGCCGGCGAGCGAGAGCGCGCTGCGCGGCTGGCTGGCGACGGTGGCGCGCAATCTGGCTTCGAGCTCGCGCCGCGGACTCGCGGCGCGAGTCCAGCGCGAGTCGGCGGCGGCGCGTGGCGAGGCGGTGGAAGCGGCGGACGAGCTGGTGCTGCGCGAGGCCCTGCGCACGCGGATCGTTCAATCGGTGCTCGCGCTGGAGGAGCCGTTCCGCGAGACGATCATCCTGCGCTACTTCGACGAGCTCTCCCCGCGCGCGATCGCGACGAAGCAGGGCCTGGGCGTGTCGACAGTCAAGTCGCGGCTGAAGCGCGGGCTCGCGACGCTGCGCGAGCGACTCGATCGCGAAAGCGGCGGGCGCGCGGTCTGGCGTCTCGCGCTCATCGATGGATTGCACCTCGGGCCCGGGACCTCGAGTCTCGCGGGCTTCGGCTTGAAGTCACTTGCCAGCGGAGTCGTGCTGATGACCGTCACCAAGAAAATCGCGGTCGCCGTGATCGTGCTCGTCGCTTGCTTCCTGACCTGGCGCTTCGTCGCGACGAATCCGACGGAAGCTCAGGCCGTGGTCCGTGACGCTGCGCCGGCGGTCGCACTCGCCGCACAGGAAGCCGCGCCGGTTGCTGCGCAGGCGAGCGAGACCAGCCGCGCCAGCGTTCCCGTGACGATTCGCGGCAAGCGCCCGGTGGCCCCAGCCGCGATCGGCAGCGGCCCAGGAAACCTCGATGTGCGCGTCGAGATGAAGGAAGACAAAGCGCCGATCCCCGGGGTGTCCGTGTGCCTGTGGCCCATGGAGGGTCGGGTTTCGAGCCTTGGCGCCGAGCCGCTTCCCAATGCGATGACGAGGGTCACCGACGCCACGGGAACCGCGCATTTCACCGAGCTCCCGCCGGTCGATTACCAGTTCACGATCGATCGCGGCTACGAGGGACTCGGCCTGGTGCGCAGCGGAATCACCAGCACGGTCACGCTGCAGCTCGAGGATTCCTGCAGCGTTCGCGGACGGGTCGTCACGGCAACCGGCGAGCCCGTCGCGGGCGCGGACGTGTGCATCGCCGTTCGCGGCTACGACGAAACGTTCGACGCCGCGACGGCCGACGGAGAGGGTCGGTTCCGGATCGATGGCCTGAAGCCCTCCTCGGTCTACGTGTTCGCGCGCAAGTCCGGATCGGCGTTGTCCGCGCGCCAGTTCGTGCGCGTCAATCCGGGAACGACTCTCGAGGTCGAGCTCGCCCTTCGCGGCCCTGACGCGTCGATCGCGGGCCATGTGCGCGACGAGCATGGAGCGGCGATCGCGAACGCGCTGGTCGTGGTCGGAAATCGCAGACCTGGCGACGACCTCACTTCGCTCTCCTATCGGCCCGATATCGTCGACGGCACCCTGGCGCGCAGCGATGAGGCCGGGCACTTCGCGCTCGACGGTCTGCTGCCGGGTCTGGCGTGGATCGACTGCAGCGCAGCGGGTTTCCGGCCCACCAGGGAAGCGATCGAGCTTGCTCCAGGCAGCGCGCCCGTTCACGACGTGCAGATGTCTCATGGCGCTAGCCTGAGCGGGCTCGTGCTGCGAGCGGACGGCGCTCCGGCGAGCGAAGCGCGCGTCACGGTTCGCGCCGCGGGCAGCAAGCAGGTCCAGTTCACGACAGCGGCGGCGGACGGAAGCTATCGCTGCCTCGGCCTCGATCCTGGCGAGTCGCACCTGACCGCGGAACTCAGGGAAGAACGAGTCGAGAGCGATCAGGTCCTGCAGGACGGCGAGGAGTCGACCTGGAGCCCGAGACTCGGCAAGGGACTCGCCCTCGATGTCCGCGTCCTCGACGAGGCGGGCGATCCGGCCAAGCAGATCACGGTGGAAGTCCGCTGCGCGATCGAAGGCAGGGAGCCCTTTGCTCAGGGTCAGTCGTCCTCGAGCAATGGCCTGTTCCACTTCGAGGGCTGCCCGGACGCTGCTTGTGACGTGCTCGTGTACCAGTCGAATTCGCATCAATTCCAGCTCGCCAGCGCTCGCGGAGTGACTCCAGGCAGTCTCCCGATCGTCTTGACCATCGATCCCGCGCGGCGCCCTTCGATCTACATCGTGGGACGCGTCGTGGGTCCCGACGGTCAGGCGCTGGGCGGCAGCAATTTGGCCACGCTCAATTCGAGCCTCGATTGGGCGGTCAATCAGCTCGCGAAGGAAGACGGATCGTTCCGCGCCGGGCCGTATCCGCCGGGCCCGTGGGGCTTGAAGGTCTCGCACGACGGCTTCGCGTCCTTCCTGGCGAAGGAGCGCGAGCTCTCCGCCAAGGCCGTATGGGATCTCGGAACGATCCGATTGGCGCGCGGCGAGATCCTCGAGGTCGAGTTCCAGTATCCCGGCGAGCCTCCGCATGCAACGCCTTGGTTCAGCGTGCGGGGTCTGGACTCCGGGATCAGGGAATACTGCAAGGTCGAAGGCAATCGTGGGCACACGGCGCCGTTGGCGCCGGGTCGCTACGAGGTCAGCGTCGAAGGAACCTACGCGCCAGTCAAGCTGACGACCGACGTGATTGCCGGAGCGAAGAACAAGCTAGCGATCGCGCTGCAGCCGGGTGTCACATTCGCGGTGCGCGTGAACGGAATCGACGTCGACCTGATTCAGACGATCGAGTTTCGAGACGCATCTGGCGCCGTCGCGTTCGAACGCAATGCGCGCTGGCGGACTCCCACGGTGACGATGATGGTCTGCCTCGGTCCAGGCCACTACCAGCTCACCGCAAGCGATCCGAAGGGCCGCAAGGCGAGCCTCGAATTCGACGTCGATGCGTCGACGGCGCAGAAGACGATCGACGTCACGCTGCCCTGACCTCGGACGCGCGAGGAATCAGCGCCGGATCCGCAGCCGGA
>Ga0193706_1001062_pt1 | contig 13109 bp, 5 predicted proteins | sample U3c1metaG_FD_160130 | JGI IMG/M metagenome (GOLD analysis project Ga0193706, IMG submission 160130) | Soil microbial communities from a riparian zone of the East river system, Colorado, United States - U3c1 | ecosystem: Environmental > Terrestrial > Soil > Riparian zone | place: USA: East River... | reverse complement strand
AGCCGGCGCGCGATCGCTTTCGGCATGCGCGTCCTGGCTTTTGATCCGTATCTCTCTGCCACGCGCGCCCGGACCTTGCAGGTCGAGCTCGTCGACGATCTCGGCGATTTGCTGCGCGAGGCTGATTTCATCACCCTGCACACACCGCTCACCCCGGAGACGCGCCATCTCCTCGACGCCGCGCGCCTCGACCAGACGAAACGCGGCGTGCGCATCATCAACTGCGCGCGCGGAGGACTCATCGACGAAGCCGCCCTGGCCGCCGCCCTAACGAGTGGTCAAGTGGCGGGCGCGGCCCTGGATGTTTTCGAGAGCGAACCGTTGCCGGCTGATTCCATTCTGCGCCAGGCGCCCAATCTCGTCCTCACTCCGCACCTCGGCGCTTCCACCGCGGAAGCGCAGGAAAGCGTCGGCATCGAAATCGCGCAGTCGATCCGCGCGGCGCTCCTCGACGGCACCATCCGCAACGCCGTCAACATGCCCAACCTCGACGCGAAAACGCTCGCCATCATTGGCCCGCATCTCCGTTTCGGCGAAAAGCTGGGGCGCTTCCTGTCCCAGCTCGCGCCCAGCCACGTCGAGCAATTGAACATCAACTACAGCGGAAAAGTGAACGAGGTCGATACCACCGCGATCACGCGCTCCGTCTTGAAAGGCTTCCTCCAAAAGGCGGGCGGGATCGACGTGAACGAAGTCAACGCGCCCGCCTACGCCGAGAGTCTCGGATTAAAAATAAACGAAACGCGCTTGAGCGCGGCGGGCGATTACACCGATTTGCTCGAGCTGACGGCGGACGCGGAAGGCAAGAGCGTGTCGGTCGCGGGCGCTTTCTTTGGTGTCACGCCGCGCATCGTGAGCGTGAACAGCCGACCGGTGGAAGCGCGGCCGCACGGTGTCGTTCTGGTCCTCGAAAACACGGACCGGCCCGGCATCGTCGGCCGCATCGGCACCTTGCTCGGCGATCACGGAGTCAACATTGCCACGATGTCGCTCAGCCGAAATCAAGCCGGCGGCACGGCGTTAACGGTCTTGAACCTTGATACCGCGCCGGATCAAGAATTGCTGGTCAAGATTCGCGCGAGCGAAGACATCCGTTCCGCGCAGGTGATCGAGCTGTAGCTGGCGCGGAGCCCGGCCTTCCGACTGAACCTGCGGAAGCCCAGACGTGTGCATTGCGTCCATCAAGATTTTTGCTTCCGCCGCCGCATCGGAACCCATATCCTCCGCGCCTATGACAGCACTTCTTTGGACAATCATCATCGGCGCCGTCATCGGCGTGGTCGCAAAACTTCTCATGCCGGGCCGGGATCCGGGCGGCTGCATCATCACCATTCTCCTCGGTATTGCCGGCTCGTTCCTGGCTGGTTATCTCGGCCGCGTCATGGGCTGGTATCAGGAAGGCCAGCCGGCGGGATTCATCTTTTCCGTCGTCGGCGCGATGGTCCTGCTCTTGATCTACCGGATCATCTTCGGCAAACGGGCATAGCACGCTCTCGAGCGGGAGGGACGCCCAACGGGGGCGTCCATAATCATCATTTGCGAATCTGGACGAGACGGCGGCCGTCCCTCCGGTTTATCGCTGCGGCCGCGCCACCAAAATCCCGGTGTGGCTGCCGTAGCGATAGAGATATTTCGAGAGCTCGGAATCGATTGTCACCTTGCCGTAATTCCGCGGCGAGGAGGCATGCATGAAGTGCAGCACCCCATCGGGGGTGCGCAAAGCCAGGCCCACGTGCGAAGTCCCAAAGAGCCGCCCATCGTGCGACACAATCCCGATGATGTCGCCGCTCTGCAGCTTCGACTCGATCCGCGCCACCCGGCTTTTTGGAATTTGGTAAAGCGCCCGACTGGAAACGCGTTCTTCCATCCGGCGCAGCGGCGCGAGGAGTGAGCGGTTGTTTTTGAGATAACGATAATTCCGCCAGCCCACCGTCATCTCGCGCGCGGCGTGCGGCACGCTCACGCCACCAAGGCTGCGGGTCAGATCGCTCACCAAACCGCGGCGATCGTTATCGGCCAGCCAGTCTTCGAGATAATGCAGACGCGAAAGATAATCGCCCGTGCATTGGCCGCCGCGATAGCGGTCCAGTTCGATGTAATGGAGCAGGCGTTCCGGCGTCCAATTTTCCGCCGGATCGTCCAGCATCCGCGCGAAGGCGAGCGAGATCTCGAAGAAGGTCCAGCAATCCTGGCCCTCGAAATTAACCGACGGCGCCTCGATGTGATTGTCGATTTCGAGCGTGTAAGATTTGTAACGCGTGCCGACCATCGCCCGCCCCACCGTGGCCGTTCGTTCTCCGACCAATTGCCGGCGCGCGCTTCACTCAGCAGGTGCTCAAATTTTCCGCGCCCCTTGAAAACAGTCGAGAACGGCAGCGCCGCCTCGGTGGAAGACAAAGCGAGCGAGAACAGAAAAATGGCGAAAAAAATCTTACGCATGAGCGGCGAATATCTCGCGTATTCCCAAGCAAGCAATGTGCCGGGAAAGAACCGGCCCTCTGGAGCGGCGTGTCTATGACCGCCGAAAGCGTGGACGGCAGGGAAAGCGTTCGGCGGTCGTAAACGCCGCTCCAGTTGCAGGCTGCGGAATTCAAATGCGGTCATAAAGCCGCCGCGTAATTTCCACCGTGGAAGACTTGTTTGGCAGCACCGAGGTGAAAGCGGTCACAGCGCCCACCGCCGCCTCACCGCTGGCGGCGCGGATGCGGCCGCGCACGCTCGAGGAATTCGTTGGCCAGCAACACATCCTCGCCCCAGGGAAACTCCTGCGGCGCGCGATCGAAGCCGATCGCTTGCCGTCCGTCATTCTCTCCGGCCCGCCCGGCACCGGCAAAACCACCCTCGCGCAAATCATAGCCGACATGACGCAGGCGAAATTCGAACGCTTGAGCGGCGTCGAAAGCAACGTCGCCGAGATGCGCAAAGTGGTCGCAGGCGCGGCCAATCGGATTCGCACTTCCGGACAAAAGACGATCCTCTTTGTCGACGAAATCCATCACTTCAACAAAGCGCAGCAGGATATTTTGTTGCCCGACGTCGAGAGCGGAAATCTGCGTTTGATCGGCGCCACCACTTATAACCCGTTCTTCTACGTCAATAGCGCGCTCGTCTCGCGTTCGCAGGTTTTCCAACTCGAACCGCTCAAGGTCGAACAGCTCGAAGAATTAATCGATCGCGCACTGGCCGACGAAGAGCGCGGCCTCGGCAAATACCACGTGCGCATCGATCCGGCGGCGCGCACGCACCTCGCGAAGATCAGCGATGGCGATGCGCGGAAATGCCTTAACGCGCTCGAAATCGGCGTCCTCACCACGCCCGCGAAGGGAGCGCAACCTTCCCGCTTGCAATCGAAAGCAGAAAGCAAGCTGGAAGCTTGCGCTACCATCCACTTCACCATCGAAGTGGCCGAGCAAAGCATCCAGCAAAAGGCGATCGTCTACGATCGCGCGGGCGATGCGCATTACGACACCATCAGCGCCTTCATTAAAAGCATGCGCGCGTCCGACGAGAAGGGCGCGATTTATTGGCTCGCGAAAATGCTCCACGCCGGCGAAGACTTTCGCTTCATCGCGCGTCGCATCGTCATCTTCGCGAGCGAAGACGTCGGCCTGGCGGACCCGGAAGCGCTTCCGCTCGCGATCGCCACGCAGCAGGCAGTCGAATTCGTCGGCCTGCCCGAAGCGCGCATTCCCCTCGCCCACGCCGTTTGCTACATGTGCCGCGCGCAGAAGAGCCGCGCCGCGTACGACGCGCTCAATGCCGCCACCGAAGAGATCGAAACCGAACAAACCGAACGCGTCCCCGAGAAGCTCAAGAACAAACACTTCCCGGTGAACCCGGAAAGGTAAGATAGCGCAAGCTTCCAGCTTGTTCCGTCTTCATGCTCCTTTGGCCCGAGGCCGGGCCGCCTTTAGTGCAAGCTGGAAGCTTGCGCTACCTTACCGGCGTCCGCGCCAGCACACAGCGGAACCCATAAATCACATCGCGCTCATTCCGATCGATGACGTTGCGATAAGAACTGAGCAACTCCGTCGCGTTGCTATTCGCCCACGAACCGCCGCGCAAAACGCCCCAGCGGCTGCCGGATTTATAGAGATCAGCGCACCATTCCCAGACGTTCCCGCTCAAATCATAAAGGCCGAGCGCGTTCGGCTGGAAACTGCCGCACGGCGCGGTCGTGGCGAAGCCGTCGTTGTATCCAGCGATCACCGGCCCACGACGGCGGAGATTGGTTTGGTCGGCAAAATTGCCCGCACCCGCGGGTGGCGGCCACTGTTTTCCCCAGGGATAAACACCTCTGCTTTGCCCGTCGCGTTCCTCCGGCGTCGCGCCGCTTTCGTCATTCAAGCCGACCGCGCGACTCCATTCCTGATCGGTCGGCAATCGGTAACTTTCGCTCTCGTCGATCAGGTTTTGCCGGCGCTCTTCAAGCGTCAGCCATGCGCAAAAATCAAGCGCATCCTGCCAGTTCACCTTCACCACCGGATCGTTCGGGCTTTGCCCAAAGTCCGGCGCGGCGGAGGCGCGCCCGGTGGCCTGACAAAACGCGTCCCAATCCCGGACGCGCGTCTCCCAAACGCAGATGTGGAAATCGGCCGCTCGCACCAAGCGCATGCCTAACGAGTTCTCCCACACGTCCGCGCGCGCGGCGGGCGCGCTCTTCTCAAGCCGGGCATCAAGAAAGGTCTGGCGTTTCGATTGCACCGTCCCGCGCAGGGTTGCCGGCTTGAACCCAGGAAGGCGCAAGTCGTACGCGATCTCGCCCGGCTTCACCTCTTCGAGCAGGAGCGGCGTGAGACCGAGTTCGCGACCATCGCTCAGCACAATGGCGCCGGCGGGCGCGGTGATGATCTTCACGCTCCCATTCGCAAACTCGAAGGCGGCGGTCGTTTGTTTACTTTTTTCCACCTCCACCTCCCGCTCTTCCGCTGGCCAACCGGCGATCCGCGCGCTGAGGTGATGCGCGCCCGCCGGAAGTTCCAATTCGAACGGCGCCACTCCGCGCTGTTTCCCGTCGACAAAAATTTCCGCGCCCGGCGGCGCACTCGTGACCGCAATTTTTCCCGTGGCGAAATCGAAGAGCTTCTGCGCAACCTCGCCGCGCTTGATCTCAATCCGGTCGCGCAATTCCCACTCACCATGTTGCGCCGCGACCTCGTAAACGCCGGTCGGCAAATCGCGCAGCGTCGCCGGCGTCTTGCCGCGTCGCGCCGGCTCGCCTTCGCGCGACAACTCAAACGCAACTCCTGCCGGTTCTGACGAAAGCTGGATCGCACCTTTGCTGCGCAGCAACTTGAACGCGGGCGGGTTCGCGGCCTCTCCGGCTCCCAGTTGAATGCGCGTTTCGATCGGATCGAACCCCGGCAGCATCACGCGCAGCGGATGTTTGCCCGGCTCGATTCCTTCGAAACGTGCCGGGCTCCTTTTCATCCGATCGCCAAACAGAATCATCGCACCCGCGGGCTCGGTCGTAATCGTCGCGGTCGCGAAGGCGGGCGGTTCCTCCGTGAAAATTCGCGCCTGTCGCCAATGCACGAACCATGGAATCGCGAGCAACAGGCCGCACAAAATCAGAGCGGCGACGATCCATCCGGCGCGACTTCGTTTCGCCGGCTCTCCCCCCGCCAGACGCGCGAGATCCTCCCGCATTTCCTCTGCGGAGCGATAACGCTTTGTCGGCTGCGACGCGCAGGCCTTCAGGAGAACGCTGTTCAATTCCAGCAGTTGCGCCTTGTCCGGGCGCGCGTCCAAATCGGTGCCGACCTCCGGGAAATCGAGCCGATCTTTCCCCATGCTGATTTCGTAAAGCACCTTGCCCGCGCTGTAGATATCGGCCTGCGGCGTGCCCGGACCTTCCGGCGGCACGTAGCCCTCGGTGCCCACGAACGATTGCTGACCGCTCGTCGCGACCAGCCCGATATCGGCCAGCTTCGGCGCGCCTTCGACGAAAATGATGTTCGACGGTTTGATATCGCGATGCGTCAAACCGTGGCCATGCAAAGCTTCGAGCGCCTCGGTCAGGAGGAGCCCGAGCCGGATGCACTCGCTTACCGGCAGCGCCGCGCCACTCGCGACCTTGAGCGTCTTCGGGGTGTAACGCTTGATCTCGATCCGTGCCCCGGAGGTTTCGTCATCGGCCAATTCCATCACGTAATAAAAGAAGCCGGCGGCGTCGTTGCGCCCGACGTGGAGGATGTCGACGAAGCCCGCGTGCGCGCGTGAGATCGGCTCGAACGCCGACATGCCGGAGAACTCGCGATTGAAGGCGCGCTCGCTCTCGAATGTTTTGCGATGGACGATCTTCACCGCGCGCAAGGCGCCCGTGAGGCCGCGCGCGAGCCAGATTTCGCCGTACGCGCCGCGCCCGATGACACGGAGCAGTTCGTAATCCGGCACGATCGGGAGGGCTGTGTTTCCCGCTGGGTTGTTCTCCATCTGGCGCTCAAGGGACGGCGTTTTTCAAACACCGAGGCCGCCAGTGTGCGCGAAGAATGCGTTTCGGAAAACGCCTTTCCGCGCGCCCGTTATTCGCGGACAGAAGATCGGGCTGATCCTAGCTTCCAAGCCTCGAACGCAAAGATGCGAGCGCGCGCCGGGAGCTTGTCGTTTATAGCCCTGCGCCGCAGACCAAACTTGGTCCATGGGCCACGCACTGCGGTCTTCAAACTTTAACCAGGCACTACTTCCGCCGCGGCGATTTCTTTTTTCAGCAACGCGGCGACGCGATGCTTGATCAGGTAAACCTGCGCGACGTTGACCCGCAATTCCGCCGCCACTTTTTGGGCCGGCCACTGCTTGAAAACGTAGCAATCGAAAACCTGATACTGCTTCGGATCGACTTTCCGCTTCACGCGCGCGATCGCCGCTGAGACCACGTTCTTGCGCCACTCTTCGTCCCAGACCGAGTCGAGATCGAAGCCTGCTGGGTCCGCGATGCGATCGATCGTTCGTGTCCGCGCTTCATCCTTTTCGCTTCGACCTGGACCCGCATCTCCCGGCTTCCGTTTCCGAAACTGATCCGCAATCCGCCAGCGCGTGATCTGCAACAACCAGCCTTTAAACGAGCCGCGCGCGGGATCGTATTTCAGTTTGTCGATCTTCTTTGCCACCGTGATCAACGTCTCCTGCACGACCTCCTGCGCCTCGGCATCGGTTAGGCCAGCCTTGCGCGCGGTGCCGTGAATGAGCCGCCAATAGCTGTCGAAAAACTCCTGCCAGCGCTTGCGATCATTCCAGTCGCCCAGCCGTTCGACCAGGCTCCGGCGCGTGGCTAGAATTTCACCGCGGGTCATTGGCTGGTGTTATCGGATTCGATGATCAACCGCGAGGATGAAACTGGGGACCTGCTTCCGCAGGTCGAGGATCAACCGAGGCGCGTCGCGAACACAATCCGGCGCGAGAAATATTTCACTTCGCTGAAAGATCGCGCCCCGCGCCTCCGTATTCCGGGCAGAACACAAACTGCCCATGCTCAAACGTTACCTCGCTCTCCTCCTCGGAAATTTCTCCTGGCATCGCCCGCCATGGGCGAACCGAACCCTCCGTCGCATCCGGTCGCATCGACTCATCTCGACCACCGCCGTCCTCGTTGTCCTCCTCGCGCTCAACGGCGGCGCGTGGGCCTGGCGCTGGTATCAACGTCAACCAAAACCACAGAGGGTTACCGTTTCCGTCGCGCCGATTCCCGTCACCCCGTTGGAGAAGGAACTGCATCCGGCAGCGCTCATTGTCTCGTTCGATGCCTCCGTGGCGAAGCTGGAACAGATCGGCAAGCCGGTAACTTCCGGCGTTCGCCTCGAACCCGCTGCTGACGGCGCTTGGTCATGGGCATCCGACAGCAAACTCGTTTTCACGCCGAAAAACGATTGGCCGGCTGATCAAAAATATCGCGTCACACTCGCGAAAACGCTCTTCCCGACGCATCTCCGGTTCGAGCGCTACTACGTCGAAGTGCGGACACCGGTGTTTGCCGGCTCCATCAAGGAAACGCAATTTTACCAAGACCCGCGCGATCCGGCGATCAAGCAGGTCGTGGTCACAGTCGAGTTCACACACAGCGTGGAGCGCGCGACGTTTGAAGATCGCGTGGCCCTTTCGCTCCTCGGCGGCTCCGCTGTTTTTGGAGACACGAAAGGCGCGCGGCCGTTCACCGTCGATTACGGTCTGCACGATCGGCTCGCTTACATCCGCTCCGTTCCGTTGCAATTGCCGGAGCGCGAGGATTTCATGCGCGTGCAAATCGGAAAAGGAATCGCGACCAGCCAGGGCGGTGCGCTGACGCGCGATGAGCTGCAAGCCAAGGTGCGCGTGCCGGATATCGCGAGCTTCTTTAAGATCGAGGCTTCGAGCGGCCAGATCGTGCGCAACGACGATGGCCAACCAGAGCAGGTGTTGGTTATCGATACGACGGCGGCGGCGCGCTCGGAGGACTTGCAAAAGGCGCTCCATGTTTTCCTGCTCCCGAAAAAGGAGGGCGAGCCGGAAGCCAAACGCGAAGACGCGGACGAGGAGAACGACGAAGAAGCGGATGAGAACGAAACAGCCGACCGCGCCAGCGACACGCAATGGAGCAGCGCAGCGGAAGTGGACGATGACGTCTTGAAGCGCGCGAAGCCCGTCCAGCTCACGCTCGTCCCCTCGCCGCACGAGCAGACCCAAACGCACGCCTTTAAATTCACGGTCGAAGACGAAGGCACGCTCTTCATTCGCATCGACAAAGGCGTGCAGGCGCTCGGCGGGTTCCCGCTCGGCGCTACGTATGACAACGTTTTCCCGGTTCCCGCGTTTCAGCCCGAAATCGAAATTCAGGGCCGTGGCGGCATCCTCGCCCTCAACGGCGAACGCAAGCTCTCGATCAAATCGCGCGGCGTCGCCACCATCCAATTCGACATCGCGCGCATCTCCGCCAATCAGATCAACCATCTCGTCACGCAAACGGAAGGCCGCTTCGACCAGCCCGAATTCCGTGACGGCTTCGACGAGGAAAACATCGCGCGCATCGCGGTCGAACAGCAGGCGATCAATCTCGAAAGCAACTTCAAAGCACACTTCTCCGCCTTCGATTTCTCCAGCTACCTGCCCACACCCGCCGACGGCGGAAGCGAGCGCGGGTTGTTTCTCCTGCGCGCGCGCGCTTGGGATCCGGTAAAGAAAACACCGATTCGCGACATCGCTGATCGCCGCTTCGTTCTCGTCACCGACATCGGCCTGCTCGTGAAAAAAAGCGCCGACGGGCGCAGCGATGTCTTCCTCGTTTCGCTCCAAAAAGGTGAGCCGCTGGCCGGCGTTGAGGTTCAGGTTCTGGGCAAGAATGGGCTGCCGCTCGCCGCCGGCACGAGCACCCCGGACGGACACGTCAGTCTGCCGTCACTCGCCCAGCTAAAGCACGAACGGCAACCGGTGGCGTTTGTCGCGCGCCTGGGGGACGACGTGGCTTTCATGCCCTTCGAGCGCGCGGATCGCGAACTCGATTTCTCGCGCTTCGAGACCGACGGCGTGACGGATGTGACCGCGGAGCAACTCGACGCCTTCGTCTTTACCGAGCGCGGCATTTATCGCCCAGGCGATGAAGTGCACATCGGCTGCGTGGTGAAGCAGCGGAACTGGAGCGGCCGGATCGAAGGTCTGCCGCTGGAGGTGGAAGTGATCGATGCCCGCGGCGTCAAGGCCCAGGTGCGGAAGCTGGCCGTGCCCGCGATGGGCTTCGCCGAGTTGAGTTTCCAAACGGCTAACGAGTCGCCTACCGGCGAATACCAAATCCATCTCTATCTCGTGCGCGATGGCAAACGCGGCACGCTTCTCGGCGAAACGGATTTTCACGTGAAGGAGTTCCTCCCCGATCGGATGAAAATCGAGACGCATCTCTCGAAGGAAAGCGTCGGCGGCTGGATCGATCCGAAGGATGTGCACGCGGAGGTGGCGCTGCGGAATCTCTACGGCACGCCCGCGACGGATCGCCGGATCGTGAGCCAGATGCAGCTCGCGCCCGGCGGTTTTCGCTTCGCGCAATTCAAAGATTACGTCTTCCACGATCCCCTCCACGACGAGAAAAAAACGCCCGCGCCGCAGACGATCGACCTGGGCGAGAAAACAACCGACGCGGACGGCAAAGCAACCGTTGCTCTCGAGCTCGAGCGCTTCGCCGATGCGACCTACGAGATGACGCTCTCGACGCAAGGCTTCGAGGCCGACGGCGGACGCAGCGTCAGTTCTTACAACACCGTCCTCGTCTCCGCGCTGCCGCGCGTCATTGGCTACAAAGCGGATTGCGAACTGAACTACATCCCGAAGGGCAGCGCGCACGCGATCGAGTTCATCGCCGTCGATCCCGCTCTGCACAAAGTCGCGGCCGGGACGCTGCGCTTCAATCTCGTCGAGCAAAACTATGTCTCGATCCTGGCCAGACAGGAGAATGGGAACTACGCCTTCGAATCCGCGCTCAAGGAACGTCCGGTGCGTTCCGAGGAAATCAGCCTCGCGCCCGAAGGTTTCAGTTACGCGTTGCCCACGGAAACGCCCGGCAGTTTCGTGCTCGAAGTCCTCGACCGCGAGAATCGTCGCGTGAGCAAATTAGGTTTCACCGTCGTCGGCGCCGGCAACGTCTCGCGCGCGCTGGACAAAAATTCCGAGCTCGTGGTCAAGCTCGACCGCCAGCAATACAACGCCGGCGACGAGATCGAGATGAGCATCACCGCACCTTTCACCGGGAGCGGTTTGATCACGATCGAGAGCGGCCGCGTTCACGCGCATCAGTGGTTCAAGAGCGAGACCACGAGCAGCGTGCAACGGATCCGCGTGCCGCAAGGTTTCGACGGCACGGGCTACATCAATGTCTCCTTCGTCCGCGCGCTCGATTCGAAGGAAATCTTCATGAGCCCGCTCAGCTACGCGGTCCTTCCGTTCACGGTGAACAAGGAAAAGCGGCGGCTCCATGTCGACTTGCACGCGGCGGAAATCGCGCGGCCGGGCGAACCGTTGCGGATTTCCTACCGGACCGATCGTCCCGCGAAAATCGCGATCTTCGCGGTCGAGGAAGGCATCCTCCAGGTAACCGATTTCACCACACCCGATCCGCTCGATTACTTCTTTCGCAAAACGGCGCTCGCGGTCCAGACCTCGCAGATCGTCGATCTCATTATCCCGGAGTTCTCCATTCTCCGAAACGCCGCGGCGGCTGGCGGCGACGCCGACAAGCGCCTGAATCCGTTCAAGCGTGTGACCGAAAAGCCGGTCGTCTTTTGGTCGGGCATCATCGATGCCGACCAGACCGAGCGCGAAGTCGTTTATAACGTGCCGGATTATTTTGACGGCACACTCAAGATCATGGCGGTTGCGATCGCGCCCGACGCCGCCGGCTCCGCGGAAAAGGAAACGATTGTGCGCGGTCCGTTCATCATCTCGCCCAGCGTGCCGACGGTAGCCGCGCCGGGCGACCGCTTCGATGTCGGCGTGACCATTGCCAACCACGTCGCCGGCTCCGGCGAGAACGCTGAGATCAACCTGAGCCTCGAGCCCTCGTCGCATCTCGAAATCTTGCAAGCGCCGGCGGCGCCGCTCCGCATCGCCGAAGGACGCGAAGCCACGGTCACGTTCAGCGTTCGCGTGAAGGATGAACTCGGATCCGCCAGCCTGACCTTTCGCGCCTCAGCCAACGGCGCGGAGACGACGCGACGCGCGACCCTGAGTGTGCGTCCGGCGACGCCGTTCCTGACGCAGGTGCGCAGCGGCAATTTCACAAACGGCAGCACCGACGTTGCAATCGATCGCGCGCTGTATTCCGAGCATCGGCAACTCGAGGCGACCATTTCATCGGTGCCGCTTGGACTCGCGCATGGTCTCGATTTTTACCTGCAAACATTCCCGCACGGATGCAGCGAACAGATCAGCAGCGCGGCCTTCTCGCGCTTGCTTCTGGCCGACGAAGCCGACTTCGGTTTGCGGCGGGAAGAGGTCCGCGGGCAGCTTGAAAAGGTCTTCGCCACTTTGCGCCGCCGCCAGAATGACCAGGGTGCGTTCGGCTATTGGTCGGCGGAAACGGGCGACGGAAATGAGTTCGTCTCCGTTTACGCGACGCATCTGTTGAGCGAAGCGAAGGCCGCCGGTTTCGCACCGCCAGCCGACATTCTGAAGAACGCCCTGCGCCATCTCCAGACCGTCACCGCGCGTGAACCGGACGACCTCGCGGAAGGCCGCACCATCGCCTACGCGATCTACGTCCTGACCCGCGAAGGCTTCATCACGACGAATTACATTCTCAATCTGACCGACAATTTAGACCGGAAGTTTGGGAAGATTTGGTCGCGGGATCTGGCCGGCGTCTACCTGGCCGGCGCGTGGTCGATGCTGAAAAAAGAGGACGCGGCCCGCGCGCTTATCGCCGATTACCGGATCGGCGAACACGAGGAGGAGACGCCTAACGACTTCTACCAACCGCTCGGCGCCGACGCGCAATATGTCGCGATCGTCGCGCGCCATTTTCCCGACCTGCTGAAGAAGATCGGTGCGCGGGAATTTGAGGCGATTGCCAATCCGATCGCGCAGGGAGACTTCAATACGCTCTCGGCCGCTTACGCGGTTTGGGCAGTGAAGAGTTATAGTCAACATGTCGCCCGGCAGGCTCCGGAGTTGAGCATGGCCGAGCTGACGGCGGAGAAGCGCGAGACGACTTTGTCGCTGGGCGGTTCGCTCGTTAGGCGCGCGCCGTTCTCCGCCGAGGCGGCGGCTTTACGTTTCACCGCCCGCAATGCCGCGCCGGGTCTCGGCGCTTTTTACCAGGTGCTGGCAGCAGGCTTCGATCGACAACTGCCGACGAAGCCGATCACGCAGGGGCTGGAAGTGTATCGCGAATTTCTCGATCGGAGCGGAAACGTCACCGCCACCGCGCGGCTCGGGGAATCGATCACGGTCCGGCTCACGCTTCGCAGTCTTTCCCAGCGCGAAGTCAGCAATGTCGCCCTCCTCGATTTGTTGCCGGGTGGATTCGAAATGGTCGGCGGTTCGCTGCAGCCCGGCGTCGGGAGCGCGGGCTGCGATTACGTCGACCTGCGTGAAGATCGCGCGATCTTTTATCGCTCGGCCACGCCTTCCGCGCAGACGACCAGTTACCAAAT
>Ga0193706_1001061_pt1 | contig 13129 bp, 9 predicted proteins | sample U3c1metaG_FD_160130 | JGI IMG/M metagenome (GOLD analysis project Ga0193706, IMG submission 160130) | Soil microbial communities from a riparian zone of the East river system, Colorado, United States - U3c1 | ecosystem: Environmental > Terrestrial > Soil > Riparian zone | place: USA: East River... | reverse complement strand
CCCAGCTACAATACCAAGTACCATTGCAATAAGAATATAAAGTGTGAGCTTGCTTTTTTTTGTTGGCTGATGGGCAATTTCCATTATAAAACTTTTAATACCGCAATATAATATTAAAAAGCTGTTATCCACAAACAGCTTATAAAATGATAGTTGCAATAAAAATATAAAATAAAAGAACTTGCAATAGCCGGTTCCTGAAGCCCTCTCCTTTGGAGAGGGTTTGGGTGAGGTCAAAATACATAAAATGTATTACCGGTTGCTCAATTAAAGATTTATTGCTTATTTTTCCATTTATTAATATTAAACAAAACCAACTGACATGAGTTTATTCGTAAGAAAACCAATGGGGGCTTTAATGACCGAAGCCTCTGAAACTGGTTCACATACATTAAAAAGAACATTAGGTGCATGGGGCCTGATCGCATTGGGTATCGGGGCGATCATTGGTGCCGGCTTGTTTTCTATTACCGGTATGGCAGCAGCAAATCATGCAGGCCCGGCTATAACCTTATCTTTTGTTGTAGCTGCATTGGGATGCCTGTTCGCGGGTTTATGCTATGCAGAATTTGCATCAATGATACCCGTTGCCGGAAGCGCTTACACTTATTCTTATGCCACCATGGGTGAATTCATTGCATGGATCATTGGTTGGGATCTTGTACTCGAGTATGCGGTTGGTGCTGCTACTGTAGGTATAAGCTGGAGCCGCTACCTGGTACGTTTCCTCGAAGGTTTCGATATTCATCTCCCCGAAAGCTTAACGGTAGGTCCCTGGGATGGAGGTATCATCAACCTGCCTGCTGTTTTCATTATTGTGCTGATGAGTTTATTATTAATGAAGGGGACAAAAGAAAGTGCTGCTGTAAATTCTGTGATAGTAGGCTTGAAGATATCTGTAGTATTGATCTTTATTTTCCTGGGATGGAGCTATATCAACAACAGCAATTACGATCCGTATATACCAGACAATACCGGCAAATTCGGTGACTTTGGATTCAGTGGTATAATTCGTGCCGCGGCAATTGTATTCTTTGCCTATATAGGTTTTGATGCGGTGAGCACCGCGGCCCAGGAAGCAAAGAATCCAAAACGGGATATGCCCTGGGGTATCTTAGGTTCTTTAGCTATCTGTACTGTTCTTTATATATTGTTCGCACACGTGATGACAGGCGTTACCAGTTATACAACATTTGCAGGTAAAGATGGTATTGCTCCTGTTGCGATAGCGATCGACCATATGGGTACAACGGATGCAGCAGGTGTGATCAAACCCGATTATCCATGGCTGAACCGTGCGATCGTAGTAGCGATCCTTGCTGGTTACGCATCTGTTATCCTGGTGATGCTGATGGGACAAAGCCGTGTATTCTTCAGTATGAGTAAGGATGGTTTGATCCCTAAGATCTTCTCTGCAGTAAATCCAAAAACACAAACCCCTGCAAAGAGCAACTTATTGTTTATGCTTTTCGTGAGCCTTTTTGCGGCTTTCGTTCCTGCAAGGGTAGTTGGTGAAATGACGAGTATAGGAACATTGTTCGCATTCATATTGGTGTGTATCGGTGTATGGGTGATGCGCAAAAAAATGCCGGAATTACCAAGGGCATTTAAAACACCATTGGTTCCGCTTGTTCCCATTTTAGGAATTTTCGTTTGCCTTTTTATGATGGTGTTCTTACCAATGGATACCTGGATACGCTTATTGGTATGGATGCTGATAGGTATGGATATCTACCTGGTGTATGGCGCCAAACACAGTCATTTGGGTAATGGGACCGATAACAGGAAAGGTATGAAGATAGCGCGGTTGACGAGCATTGCATTTTGCTTATTGCTGGTCATTGTAGGTTTCTTACACCAGTATACTGTTGGATTTGATGCTGACAGAACCTTATTTTATATTTCACTGATTTTTGCAGCGGTTCACCTTGTGGTCTTCGGAAGAAAACTCGGAAGAAAAGAGCCGGTAGCATAATTAACAGATACAAATAATTAAAAGCGTCCCGTAAATTACCGGGACGCTTTTTTTGTCGCCGTGGGAAGAAGAGTGTTGCCGCCGTCTTGTTCTGTTACCCACCTTGTGGAATTTGCTGCCCTTATTATTGATTCATCATAATTTAATCATAATGCTTAAACCCAATTTTATTTCGGGGAGTTGGTTTGCTCTCTTTTGCCAAAAGCTCTTTCAACACCATAAAAATGTTTTCAATGTCTTTACTGTTCCCTTTTACTTCTTTTTCCATCCTGGCAAACTGCAATAATATTTCTTTGTGTGTAAGTGTATATTCTCTTAGTCTTGTTAATACCCTGATGATCCGGATATTAACCTCAATAGCTGTATCGCTGTTTAAAATACCCGAGAGCATGGCTACACCCTGCTCAGTAAAAGCACTTGGCAATTTTCTCCTTCCTCCCCAACTTGAAGTCGCATTTTGCGACTTCAAGATTTCAAACTCTTTTTGAGTAAGTGAAAACATAAAATCTTTGGGGAACCGTTTTATGTTACGTTTTACCTGTTCATTTAACCGCTTTGTTTCTACATTATACATTTCCGCAAGGTCTTCGTCCATCATTACTTTTTGTCCACGGATAACATAAATTCTGTTCAATATTTTTTGTTCCGCTACCAGTGCCTGTAACTCTTTCTTTGCCATTGACTTTGCTTTGATGTTGCAAATGTTAACCCGATATCTGTGATGGCACTGTGTAAAACATTGATTTTTTGTGTTTAATTTCCCAAAAGATGGAAGCTGTCTGGCCACTATCTACGACCTTTTACTATTCAACATTAGTATAGCTATTGGCTTCTATTATATGAAGTATGCGGAGTGGCGCCTAAGATCAGTCCATGTGCACCAGTTTTTCAAAAACCACATCAACTTCATTATCCAGGTAACTCTGCACAAGGTTCACATACCTGTAAAAATATTTGCTGTTATCTGTATGTCCTGATATTTTCCTAACAGCGGGTTCCGTCATCCCCAGCATAAGCATCGTTGTAATAGCGGTCCGGCGCATAACATGTGATGATATAATATCGCAGAAACGGCATGCTGTATCTTTGGCCATGCCCTTGCTTATTTCATAAATACCTCTTTTTGTCCGCTCACGCCTTACAGTATTTGTCCATCCTGCCAAGCCTGCGATAGCTTTCAACTGGTTATTGAATCTTGTACGTGATACGGGAGGAAAAATAGTTTGCCTTCCCCTCGCCTTGCCTGCAAATTTGTTTATTATGTTAACTGCATAATTTGGTAATTTGATACGCACAAAGGTTCCGGTCTTGATCGTTCTTACCTGTATATAATAATGATCTCCTACCCGCTCAATATCGCTGAACCTGATCGCAAAAAGATCCGACACCCGCAAAGCAATTGTACATCCCATAACAAAAATATCCTTTGCCTTTTTAAGCGGCCTGCTAAGGCAGCATCTAAGTTGTTATGGTTGATTGCGGAAATGAGGAGATCGCAATTTACATAAAATGGCAAAATTCAGTTTAAGGATACGCCGCGTTACTTGACTATCATGCAGCTATCTCTTTTACTTAACCTTAATCTCATCAACAAAAATATGTGTATCCCCTCCTGCGCCTTCATGCCATGCCGGTAGCTTCCCATACTGCATGGCCCTTACCCGTACCCACCGTGCAGCCACAGGGTTAAAAGAAGCATTCACATTTTTCACCTGTACTTTTTTATCTTCTATCGGTAAAAAATTCTCCCCGCTGAATACCTGGTTAAATTGTTTACCATCTGTTGAAACCTCCACAATGAGCTGCCGTGGTACAACGATCCATGCACCCACGTCTTGCAAAAAACCTACATTTAAATTTGAGATCGTTTCTATTTCCTGCAGGTCGATCACCGCATCCAAACCCGTTTTCTGGTAGCCCTGCCAATTGCCCTTACGCCAGTCCGCAGTTCCATAAATATCATCAATAAGTCCTGATGTGCCACCGCCATCATATTGCTGTTCAAATTGCGTGTTCAGCTTTATGCTCCAGTTATGCAAACTCTTCTTATACTTTGCGGTAGTAATATAGCTTGACTCATTTTTATTGTTTACCGCAATCGCCTTAACTGTTGCTGTTGCGTCAATGGTAAAGGGTCCGCTGTATTTTTTTGAAGCTGTTGTGGGCAATGAGCCATCTAAGCTGTAATAATGATCCACATCTTTTTGGTTAGAATAGATACGGATCGTTTTATTTTCTTTAAAAGAAATATCTCCTCCTTCGATCACGGGGTTCAATATGATCCTGTGGTCTGTGATTGCGGTGACAGGAAAACCGGATGAACCAAATGCAGAGGGCTTTGCACCCATATTGAATTGGATAGAACCACCGTTATTAATATCGGAATGAGACAGAAAGGACTTTGTATGCGCTTTATTATTCAAAGAAGCTGACTGAATATAAAAGCCCCTCTCTGCCTCTCTCCGCCCATTGGCGGAAGAGGACTTTGCAGTATTAACTTTTTCAGCGTTTGCCCTTATTGTAAACTTCTTCCCATTTTCCAGGTTAATAGTGGCAGATGAAAAGAGCGGTGTACCAATAACATAATCCGCAGTTCCGGGCGTAACAGGGTAAAATCCTAAAGAACTCAGGATATACCAGGCACTCATTTGACCGCAATCCTCATTACCTGCAAGCCCGTCGGGTGCATCGTGGTACATTTCATTCAGCAGTCGGTGTACCATTGCCTGCGTTTTATGTGCAGCGCCTGCAAAATTGTAGAGGTAGGCAATATGGTGGCTGGGTTCATTGCCATGTGCATACTGGCCCACTAAACCCGTTATGTCGCTTTGGTCTCTTCCCGTAGTTTGCGAATTTTCGGAAAATAATTTATCCAGTTTTTCTTCCAGTTTTTTTCTTCCGCCCATCATTTCGAGATAGCCGTTAACATCCTGGGGCATATAAAAAGAATATTGCCAGCTGTTGGCCTCGGTAAAATTATTATTCACCTCACGCGGATCAAATGGCGAGAGCCAGTTGCCGTTTTTCCGGGGCCGCATAAAACCTGTTTGCAGGTCAAGTATATTTTTATAAGACTGGGCTCTTTTGATGTAGTTGATATAGTCAGGCTCATGGCCCAGTTTTTTAGCGAACTGTGCAATACACCAGTCATCATAAGCATACTCCAGCGTCTTACTCACGCTTTCGTGTTCATCATCCATTTCCAAAAGTCCATGATCCATCAATGCAGGTAAGCCGAGGTGGTTCCATGTAGCGCTTTTCTTCATCGCTTCCAGTGCAAGTTTGGTATCAAAGCGGTTGATGCCTTTCATATAAGCATCAACTATTACGGGCACACTATGGTATCCTATCATACAATCTGTTTCGTTGCTGCTAAGTTCCCAAACCGGCAGGCGCCCGCCTTCCTGGTATTGAGCCAGGAAAGATCTAATGTAATCGAGTGTTCTTCGCCGGTCGATGATCGTGTACAAGGGATGAGCGCCCCTGTAAGTATCCCAGAGAGAAAAAACGGAATAGTTGGTAAAATCTATTGCCTTGTGAATTTTGTTATCCCTGCCCCTGTATTGCCTGTCAACATCCATATTGATATTGGGAACGATCATGGTGTGATACATGGCGGTATAAAAGGTCCGCAGCTGCTTTTTATCATTTGACGCAATATCGATCTTACTCAATTCCGTATTCCATTTTTTTTGTGCATTGAGTTTCACTTTCTCAAAATTCCAGCCAGGCAATTCTGCCGCCAGGTTCTTTTGTGCACCTTCAATACTTACACCCGAGATAGCAACCTTTGCCATGACAGATGTACCGGCAAAATGAAAGAATGCCTTAATATCTTTTGAAGTTTCATTCTCAATTATTTTCCCAGGTTCTGGTTTACCGTCTTTCCAGATCCCGTGGCCCGTAAATGGCGTTGAGAACTCAATCACAAAATAAACGTGCTGGTCTACCGCCCATGCCTTGCTGCGACGCATTCCTGCAATAGTATGGTCATTTAATATCTTCAGGGAAGATTCCAGTACCTGGTCCCTGTGTTTAAGATCAAGTATAACATCCGCATCTGCTCCGGGACTGAAAGTATACTTATGAAAGCCCACTCTTTCTGTTGCAGTCAATTCAACAGCAATATTATCATCGTCGAGCTTTACTGCATAATAGCCTGGTGATGCTTTTTCATTGCTGTGTTTGAATTTTGATCCATATACTTTATTATCAGGAGAAGGCTTACCATTCATGGGCATTAATAAAATATCACCCCAATCACTTACGCCCGTACCGCTCAGGTGCGTATGTGTAAAGCCATAAATATAATCATCAGAAAAATGGTACCCGCTGCAGCCATCCCATCCTTCCAGTCTTGTATCCGGGCTTAGTTGTACCATGCCGTGCGGCAATACAGCTCCGGGGTAAGTATGACCGTGCCCGCCGGTACCGATAAACGGGTCGACATATTGGGAAAAGTTCTTTTGGGCTAAGAGGTTAAAAGAGAGAAAGAGAGAAATAACTGAGGTTATAAAGACTTTATTTTTCACTGGAAACATTTTCCACAAGATAAAACTTATTAAAAAAAGCGCTATAATAAAAAAGCTCCGTCACCGGAGCTTAATTTTTTGTCAGCAAATTATTTCAAAATGGTAAATCATCCACAGGAGCTGCCGAGTTGGCTGGTTCTGTTTTTACAACAGGTCTTGCGGTCATCCCGGCATTACTTACATTACCGGAATTAGAACCCTGGTTGTCTTTATTGCCGCCACCCAATAACTGGATGTTCTGAACCCGCATGCGTAATGTTGCAGCAACCTGTCCTTCCTTATTGGTATAAGCATCGGCCTCAGGCGAACCTTCTGCATAAACAGAAGTACCCTTTACCAGGTAAGGTGCAATAGCTGTCCTGTCTGTCCAATAAGCACATTCCACCCATGTTGTTCTCTCTTTTTGATTTCCCTGTGCGTCTTTGTAACGTTCCGTGTGGGCTACGCTGAAGTTGATCACATTCTTTCCGTTGACTTCTTTCACGATGCAATCTTTACCAAGATTGCCAATGACCTGTAATTTAATCATAACTGTGTTTTTTAATTATTAATCGATGTATCTGGTTGCGTTTAGTTATGTGGTAAAATTAAAAGTTAATCCCATATGGCGGCCCGGGGTGCATTCAATGTGCGTAAATAATCAAGCAACTGGCCTGTATGCACACTCTCATGGTATGCTACCCGCAATAAATAATCGCCCAGTTTTCGGTGCTGGCCTTTTTCTTTGCGGGTTATGTATACATCTTCCAGTTCTTTTAAAGAAAAGGAATGCACCATTTTCAAAAATTTCTCCCTGTAGGGTTGTGCATTTTTTAATTCGTCATCAACGGTGTTGTATGGATTACCGGTCAGTGGACTTTCGTAATTGCCGGGCACACCCCTGTGCAAAATGATATGGTGGTATATATTCTCCGATTCCAGTACGTGGCGTATCATTTCAAAACAACTCATGGCTCCAGGATCGGGTTTCCAGAAAAGATGTTCTTCTGAAATGTCCTTCCAGACCTTTATACTCCTTCGTCTCACCTCTTCAAAATTCAATATCAGTAATTCCTTTGTATTCATTGCTTCGTTACTCAATGTCAATTCATCTTTTTCTTCAGGGTACTTACCTGGCTTTGGAGGTTGTTCACCATACTGGCGAGGGAGCTCACATCCCAGCGTTGCTGCTGGCTGATCTTACTGATCACCATCTGGGCCTGCCATAATTCCACCACGTCTTCTGCATTCACCTGGTATGGCTGGAATTGTGGATTATCGCTCACCAGGGTCAGTTTATTTTTGCTGCGGTTGTTCTTTTCCACCCGCTTGTAAACAATACCTTCATTGCGGCTTACCACTATATATGCCTGGCTGTTCTTAATATCTGTTGTGTTCTCAATTTTTTCGCCCACGATGATGCTACCGCTCGGTGTTGGCAACATACTATCCCCGATGATCTCAAAAGCACGGTAATTGCCACCGGCCAGCATCGGTAAGGTAAATGTGTTCAGCTCATCAATGAACTCACTGTCTGCATAGCTGGCCAGGTAACCCGCAGCAGCTTTTACAGGAACAAAGTGAATTACATTCCTGTCAGCCACCATCATTTTTTGCTGGCGACGTTTGGCCATATAATTATCTGAAGTGATGCTGAGGTCTTTTAGCAATAACTCATCCAGCGTGAGCTTGAACATATCGGCAATGATCTCCAGTACATCCAGGCGGGGATCAGCGCGTTCTTCTTCATAAGCCCCGATCAGCGAACGTTTGATGCGAAGCTTGTTGGCAAATTCTTCCTGTGTCCAACCACGGAGTTTGCGTAGGTATTTGAGATTTTGTCCTGCTAATGACATAGTACAACTAATTTGATTAGCACAAATATACTAATTATTTTAGTTTGACAAAATTTATTTTAAAACGTTAATCCGTTAACTGGTTAATCCGTGAGACCCTAATCATACCAGCGCTTCCACTAATTAAAGTTCATACGGATTAACGGATATACGGATTAACGTTTTTTAATTCCCCTTCCATTCCGGTAAGCGGCCCGGGGTATATGGGGCTTTATTTTTTTCCAGCAGGTGCTCTATATTTTTTATTTCTTCCCCGATAGCTTTTAATTCATTGTACACCGGGGTAAACTGTTTTACTGCTATAGTATAAGAATTGATGAATGTAGCTGTTGGCGCAGCTGTTGTGCCCCACAAGGCCCCTGTTATGCCACCTATCCTGTTATTGATAGAAGGCAGTGCTTCAAATTCCCTCCTGGTCAATGTAGCATCACCATTCATTTTTGTATTTACATCCGTTAAACGTTTTTCCAAAGACGTGATGGTTTGAGAAATATCAACCGGTATTTTAGGCGTTTCTATCACCGCCTGTTTTATGAACCTGGTCTTATTGACCAATTCCTCCCTGTAAGCATCGGTTGCAGTACTTACCCTTCTTAACTCTGCTACTTTCTTACTAAAATCTTCCAAAGCTTTTTTATCTGTTGCCGGAAGCGTGGCGTTATTAAGCGTTACGGCTTTGAATGGCCGTGCAGCAACGAGTTCACTGTAAAGCCCATCTTCAAACTTACTTAAAGATACTTTATAATTACCCGGCACCGCCATATAGCCTATCTCGGGTGAACTGAATACAAATGATTCATCAAAAGGGGTAAAATCGATAGGGGCAAAAGGGGCATACCGAAAATCCCATACGATCCTGTTCAGCCCTTTTTTTGCCGGGGCCTTTATGCGGCGCACTACATTATTATCTTCATCTGTTACGGTGAATAATAAATGCGGTGCAGGTTGCTCATCTTCCAGTCTTAAGGAATCAAGAGAAGGATAATAAGGCACTTCTCCCTTTTTAATTTTTTCTTTCTCCACCTCACGCCTTTTTTCTTTTATCGTTTTAATATCATCTTTCAAATAATAAGTGAACACAGCACCTGGCTTAGGGTTTGGCGTTGTAAAAAAACTTTCTCCCTGGAAACCCTTTCCACGAACACCTAACGGGTATGACTCAATGAACATCAGTGCATCTTTAACAGGGTAGATAGTTGCAGCTTTGGAAAGGTCTTCTTTTTTAAAATTACGCAGGGCTGTATAATCATCAAGCACATAAAAGCCACGGCCAAAAGTAGCCAGCACCAGGTCGTTCTCTCTTTTCTGTATTGCTATGTCTTTTACTGAAATCGTAGGCAGTCCTGCTTTTAGCTGTATCCACTCCTGTCCTCCATCAACGCTAAAGAAAACGCCAAACTCCGTACCCACAAATAAAAGGTTCGCATTTACATGATCTTCGGCGATGGTATAAGCCGTGCCTCTTTCCGGCAAATTATTCTGAATGGCCTTCCATGTTTTTCCGCCGTCACTTGTCTTATAAACATAGGGACGAAAATTACCATAGCGGTGATGATTAAAAGTTGCATATGCAATATTCCGGTCGTGCTGCGATGTGATAATTTGGTTCACATAAGTCCTTTCCGGAACCCCGGGAATATTATCAACCTTGTTCCATGTTTTTCCACCGTCATTTGTTATCTGTATCAGCCCGTCATCTGTGCCTATATAAATAGTATTCTCGTCAAACTGGGATTCGGCAATTGTTGTTGTATTGCCATAAATATCTGTTGACCCGTTCTTGGCAACCGCATCAACACTCCACACTTTTCCCATTACCTCCAGTTTATTCCTGTCTGTTTGCCGGGTGAAATCACCGCTTATTCTTTTCCAGGTTTCGCCCCTGTCATCCGTACGGAATAATTTATTGGAGGCAAAGTAAAGCCGCTTATTATCAAATTTAGAAAGCAATAAAGGTGAATCCCAGTTCCAGCGGTTAGCTGCTTCTCCATCTTCTTCCTGCGGTTGTATAAATAAGTATTCACCGCTTTTTTTATCATACCTCACCAATACACCATACTGTGCCTGTGCATAAACGATATCCGGATTGGTTTGATCAACCTGGGTCTCAAAACCATCGCCGATACTGGTAAAATACCAATCAGAATTCATGATGCCGTTAGCACTTATGGTGCGTGAAGGGCCGCCTATACTGAAGTTGTCCTGTGTTCCCCCGTGTATGTGATAAAAAGGAAGTGCATTATCTGTTGCTACTTTATAAAACTGTGTAACGGGAAGATTGGGTTTAAAATGCCAGTTCTCTGCCGCGTCAAAACTTTCGTATATGCCACCATCACAACCAACAAGGTAATGATGGGTATTTGAGGGATCGATCCATATAACATGACTATCGATGTGTTTGCTTTTTTCACCAACGTTGGTAAATGTCTTACCCCCATCTTTACTAACGACCATGTATGCATTTATTATAAAGACCTTGTTGATGTCCCTGGGATCGCAGAATATTCTCTGGTAATAATTACCGCTGGATGTATAGCCACACTGTCTTTCCCAACTGGCACCACGATCAGTACTTTTAAAAACACCTCCTTTTCCTTCGGTTGCTTCCACTACCGCATACAACACATCAGGGTTAACAGGAGAATAATTCAAACCAATGCGGCCAAGGTCCCGTGCAGGTATCCCGTTCATCATCTTATTCCAGGTAGTACCGCCATCCGTGCTTTTATACATGGCAGATTCAGGACCGCCACCAATATAAGTGAATACCTTACGCTGGCGCTGGTGTGCTGCAGCATATACAATATTGGGGTGGCGTGGGTCAACCATCACTTCATTAAAGCCCGTATGCTCACTTACATTTAAAACCTGTTTCCATGTTTTGCCGCCATCAATGGTTTTATAGATACCCCTTTCTCCGCCGGATTTCCATACGGGTCCGTAAGCGGCCACGTAAACAATATCACTGTTGGTTGGATCAATGGCAATGCGTCCGATATGCTCCGAGTTTTTCAAACCCATATTCTTCCAGCTTTTCCCGCCATCATCAGACCTGTAAATACCATCACCATAGGCCACCACCCGCTGGTTATTGTTTTCTCCGCTGCCTACCCATACCACGTTCGTATTTGAGGGATCAATGGCCAGGCAGCCAATTGAAAAAGAGCCTTCACCGTCAAATACCGGTGTATATGTTACCCCTGCATTGCCCGTCTTCCATACACCACCTGCTGCAGCAGCTACATAGTATTCGTTGTGGTTAACAGGGTTAACAGCTATATCAGCAATGCGCCCGGATGTTATGGCCGGTCCAACACTACGGAAACTTAACCCCGCAAGGGAAATATTTTTCAAAGAATCTGATGCTTTTGGCTTCTGTGCTACTGCAATCAATGAGAGGAATACTAACAATGCGGTTAATTGCGTTTTAGCTTTTTGCATAACAGGAAGTTTAGGTTTAATAAATATAAGGCGATAAAATGAAAAGCGGCCTGCCGTTCAAAAAATCTGCCCTGCCTTAATTCACTTATCTTATTTTTACAGCAAAATCATTTTTATGAATTATTTTTTACCTATACACAACCTGCTTCGCTGGGCAGTGCTGTTATTCGGTTTGTGGGCGGTGATCAGCGCCATTTCCGGCGTGCTGGGTAAGCGTATCTATACCGGGAGGGATAACAAGGCGGGCATGTTATTCATGATCTTTTGTGATATACAGTTACTGATAGGCCTGGTATTATATTTTAATGGGGTTTGGTTCGAGAAAGTAAAAAACGGGATGGGTGCAGTAATGAAAGACCCTATCGAACGTTTCTTTGCCGTAGAGCATGCACTGATGATGATCATTGCATGGCTGCTGGCACACGTAGGAAGAAGTATGGTAAAGCGTGCTGATACCGATGCGCAAAAACACAAACGTGCGCTTATCTGTTTTGGCATTGCCTTCGCGATCATCATTGCCATGATACCATGGCCCTTCCGCATTCCGGGTATTGCAAGACAAATATTTCCTCAATTTTAAAATGACCTGAACCGTAAATGGCAAAAAAGAAAGACGAACCCATTATCCTCATCACCAATGATGACGGCATCACTGCCCCCGGAATAAGAAACCTGATAGAAGCAGCAAAAGGATTGGGGAAGATATTGGTGGTAGCTCCTGATAAAGCACAAAGCGGGATGGGCCATGCCATTACCATTGGTACTCCCCTGCGGATGAATAAGGTGGAATTGTTTGGTGATGTGGAAGCATGGCAAACCTCGGGTACACCGGTGGATTGCGTTAAGCTGGCTGTTGACAAGTTACTGCACCGCAAGCCGGACCTTTGTATCAGCGGCATCAACCATGGCGCCAATCATTCCATTAATGTGATCTACAGCGGCACAATGAGTGCTGCCATGGAAGCATCAATTGAAAGCATCCCGAGCATTGGCTTTTCATTACTCGATTACCGCTTTGAAGCTGATTTCAGTGCATCCGTCTTCTATGCCAATAAGATCATTAAAACAGTTCTCGCCAATAAACTGGATAAGCACCTTTTATTGAATGTTAATTTCCCTTCGGTTCCAAAGAATGAAATAAAAGGGATAAAGATCTGCAAACAGGCCTATGCCAAATACAAAGAAGAATTTGATGAGCGTAAAGACCCCCAGGGGAAAAAATACTATTGGCTTACCGGGGAGTTCATAAATTTTGACAAGGACAAGGACACCGATGTATGGGCCCTGCAAAATAATTATGTAAGCGTGGTGCCGGTTCAATTTGACCTTACACACTACGGGTTGAA
>Ga0193706_1001060_pt1 | contig 13143 bp, 9 predicted proteins | sample U3c1metaG_FD_160130 | JGI IMG/M metagenome (GOLD analysis project Ga0193706, IMG submission 160130) | Soil microbial communities from a riparian zone of the East river system, Colorado, United States - U3c1 | ecosystem: Environmental > Terrestrial > Soil > Riparian zone | place: USA: East River... | reverse complement strand
ATGTAGGTATCAAGTACCTGCCCAAGACCCTAAATGTTTTGTCTCCCTATGATTTTGTGGCGTACCAGTCTGAAAGATCAAGAGGCAACTCAACGGATAGTTTATCTTTTGTGAATAATTATGGTACAACCTGGGACACATTAAACGTTTACAGGAATGCCGATCCCGTAAACTGGCAGGAGGAAGTGTTCGGTAATACGGGTATAACTACAACTCACAATTTAACTGCGGCGGGCGGTACCCAAAAGCTTACCTACAATTTTGGATACACTTATAATAATGATAAAGCCATTGTAATAAATTCAAGTTACAAGCGACATCTCCTTAACCTTAAAGCAGACTATATAATAACCAGCAGGTTAAAGGCAGGCATCAGTACCAGGTATTCCGTTCAGAATGTTTACGGCGCAGGTGTTTCATCCGAACAGGGTTCGTCTTATAACAGGCTTCGGAATGCAGTGAAATATCGTCCATTTTTATCCGCCGGGCAGGAAATTGATGACCAGGATCCATTCGCTGACCCTAATGTAGGCAACGGCTTGAATCTTGTAAACCCAATATTACTGGCTAATGCAGAATACAGGAAAAAATCAACAGAAGCTTTCAATTTTACGGCAAATGCTTCTTATAACATTCTTAAAAACCTGGTATTTACAACTACATTTGGGTACGACGTAAACACTATTACTGACAGGCAATTCAGTGATTCTATCACGCCTTATTCCATAATCTCGGGGGGAAAATTGCCAATAGCGGGTTTGGATACGGCGGGGAAAAAAACGATAACTAACTCCAACGTTTTAATATATACTATAAATGATTTTAAAGGCAAGCATGATCTCAGTGTTTTAGTTGGAGAAGAAACCTATGACTTTAAAACAGAAAGCCGTTCAAGTCTTTTTAGAAATTACCCGTTGTTCACTACTCCCGGTGATGCATTCAAAAATACAAATCTCGGCACTTCATTTACAGGTTATCCAAGATTGGGTAAAACGAGGTATACGAATTTGTCATTCTTTGGACGAATAAATTATTCATACATGGATAAATACCTGTTCTCTGCAAATCTGAGGCAAGACGGGGCTTCAAAATTTGCTCCCGGAAAAAAATGGGGCACTTTCCCTGCCCTGTCTTTTGCATGGCGTGTAAAGAACGAGAATTTTATGAAAAATGTTAATTTTATCAATGACCTTAAATTCAGGGTCGGCTATGGCTCAATCGGTAATAACCGCATCAATGATTATTTGTTCTTAACAACTTTCAGTAACGATGGCAGGTATTATTATGGTATCAATAACCAGTCAGTCAACGGGTATTATCCAACCAGCCTTACGAACTCCAATTTAAAATGGGAGTCTACGGTAAACCGTAATTTTGGTTTGGACATCAGTTTGTTTCGTAACCGAATGGACCTGAGTATAGATGTTTATAGCAATACTTCAAAAGATCTTTTACTGAATGTCCCCATCGCTTCCACATATGGTTATTCCACACAATTACAGAATGTTGGCAAAACTTCCAACAAAGGAGTAGAATTACAATTAAATACAACCATCATCAGGAAAGCAAATATGAGTTGGACAGCCAACTTTAATATTTCAACCAACAAGAATAAAGTGGTGGCCCTTGGTGTAAATCAGCCGTACTTTTTTCCTGCTGCAAGCTGGGGTGTAAACGGGCAGCCAACGGATTACATTGTCCGGATAGGTGATCCGGTTGGTTCCATGTGGGGCTTTGTAACGGACGGATTTTATAAGGTAGATGATTTTAACTATGCACCCGGTGCGGCCGGGTATGGCATATATACTTTAAAAGCCGGTGTGCCTGGTTACAGTGCTATTTTGGGTAATGTTCAACCGGGTGCTGTTAAATTTAAAGACCTCAATGGCGATGGCGTAGTCGATCTTAATAATGACAGGCAGATCATTGGTAATCCAACCCCGAAATTTACAGGTGGTTTAAATCAGCAATTCACATATAGGCGATGGGACGCCAGCTTGTTTGTTAATTTCTCTTATGGCAATGATATTTATAATGCTAATAAAATTGAATTTTCAAACGGGTTTACTGCTAATTCGAATATTCTTGATTTAATGAAGAACCGTTGGAAAGTAGTTACAGCTACCGGGCAAACCGCACAATTCTTAACCAGTACAAACCAGATTATCGGCATAGCGCCTGACCAGCTGGCAGCATTGAATGCAAATGCTACCATATGGCAGCCTGCACGTGGTACAGGTGCTGCAGCATTTATTCCTCATTCATGGGCAATTGAAGACGGTTCATTTTTGCGGATCAATAATTTAACGATAGGATATAGTTTACCGGTGAGCAAACTTACACGTATACATATGAGTAGACTGCGTTTTTACATTACAGCAAATAACCTGGCAGTGATAACGAATTATTCGGGTTATGATCCGGAAGTAAGTGTAAGGAATAGTGGCTTAACGCCGGGTCTCGATTATTCAGCATATCCAAAAAGCCGTAGTTTTATTTTTGGGATTAATGCGGCATTTTAATAAATACTAATAAAAAATTAAGATATGAACACTAAATATTCTTTTATAGCCATAATAGCAATGTGTACGTTGTTGGTTTTTGGCAGCTGCAAAAAATACCTGGATCAACAACCTATAACAGACGTAACAACACCGGCTGTGTTCAAAGATGTTTCCAGTACGTACCTTGCCCTGGTAGGTGTATATAGCCGGCTTGCAGGACAGGAAGGATATGGCCAGCGCCTGAGCTTGTATTATACTGTTGATACAGATGAAATGCAGGGGCCAACAGGAACAGATGATGAAAGAAGGAATATAGCACGTTGGCAGCCTACACCGGTTAATACAGGACTTCCGAATCCATTTAATCAATTATTCCAGGGAATAGAATACGCCAATAACTGCATCGATAATATTCCGAAAATGAGCATGTATACCAATGGTACGGCGGAGGAAAAAAATAAATTGAAAAGAATGTATGGAGAGGCATTAACGTTGAGAGCACAATTTTATTTTGAAGCCATCCGTAACTGGGGCGATCTTCCGGCACATTTTAGCTCTGCATATAACCTCGCCGGTGCTACTCCTTTTCCTTTCAGAATGGACAGGGATAGTTTATATGACCACATTCTTGCTGACCTTAAGATCGCTGCCGACCTGGTGCCATGGCGTAACGAACTGGCGGCAATGGGAGATCCCACGGATGAGAGAATTACAAAAGGTACTGTTAAGGCAGTAAGAGCCAGGATAGCATTATACAGGGGAGGTTTTTCCCTGCGTCAGCAAACCAAGATCATGGAAAGAAGGCCTGACTATATAACTTTTTACCAGATCGCAAGGGATGAGTGTAACGATATTATAACTTCAGGACAGCACGGTTTAAACCCGAGCTATAAAGATATTTGGAAAAACCAGGTTGGGAAACATGTTGTTACTGATCCTCAAGCTGAATTAATGTTCCAGGCAACTGCTATCGGTGGAGTATCTGCAGAAGATAGCAGGCTGGGATTTTATGATGGCCCCAGGGTGAACAGCCTTGGGAATTCAGCAATAAATCCTCTAGTATCTTATTTTTATTTATTTGATTCATTGGATCTGAGGCGGGATGTCACGATAGCTCCATATTGGGTCGCTGCTGATGGAATAACTAAATTGAATACATCAACATCAACATCTACCTCAGTTGCTGTAGGTCTGAATCCCGGTAAATACAGAAGAGACTGGAACACTTCAATAGCACCGACATTTACAGGACAGTTTTTGGGAGATAAATGGCAGATTCTTCGCTATTCTGATGTACTCTTAATGTTTGCAGAAGCTGAAAATGAAATAAACGGCCCTACTGCTGCAGCATATAATGCTATCAATATGGTAAGAAGGAGGGGTTTTGGGAAGCCGATCACTACACCCGATGTTACTGTTGATCTTGGCGGATTAAGTAAGGTAACTTTTTTTAACGCGTTAGTAAGAGAAAGATCTTTAGAATTGGGAGGCGAAGGTATTAGAAAATATGATCTTTTAAGGTGGAATTTGATTGCAACGGCCTTAGCAGAAGCAAAACTTAACCTGGCAAAATTGGCTACAGCAACCGCTACGGTCAATGTAACGGTTAACGATCTTGTTTGTACTTATATGGCAAGGCCACCTGCATATGCAACGAATCTTCCCCTGTTTGTATATCTCAAAACCGGTAATACTGCTGATGACCTGACCATTTTTTCAAATTCTCTTTACAAACCTGCACCAACTGCTACCCCAGCTGGTACCGTTAGACTCCCGTGGCTTTCCGCACAGGTAAATACAACGGCTCTTGCCAGGTTCGCAACAGGATTTACACCGGGCAGGTCCGAATTATTTCCAATACCCCAATCTGTAAGGGATGCGAATTTTAATTTAACACAGAATCCGAATTATTAATTCTTAGCATGTTAGTTTTTGTTTTGATAGTAAGGCTGCGTTATGCAGCCTTACTTAATTTTAAACGACAAATAAATCACATAAGATGAAACTGGTGCGGCTCATAATAAATTGTTCTTGGCTTATGTCTTTAGGCTCCTGTGCGCAGCAGATCAATACCACCTCATCTTCTACAACAGAACCACCAATTGCCTTCCCGGGTGCCATTAACGGAAAGCCCGCCGAAGTGACCGCTACGGACAAGTGATCTATGAGGAAGGACCTTTTAATTGGAATATAATATATAAAATTTTTTAAGCAACTTTAAGATAAATAAGCAAAGCATCATGAATAAAATAAAAACAGCCCTGTGTTCTTTCGGTATGAGCGGTTGGGTCTTCCATGCACCTTTTATTCACTTGCATGAGGGCTTTGATCTGTATGCAGTATTTGAAAGATCAAAGGATCTTGCTTCATCAAAGTATCCCGGCATTAAAACCTTCCGGTCTTTGGAAGAGATGCTGGCAGATGAAGCCATTGAGCTGGTTATTGTTAATACACCCAATTACACCCACTTTGAATATGCAAAGCTGGCCTTGCTGGCCGGTAAGCACGTGGTAGTGGAAAAACCTTTTACAAATACCGTTGCTGAAGCGAAAGAATTGATCGCATTGGCGGGAAAGCAAAATAAAAAATTATCCGTTTATCAAAATCGCCGTTGGGACAGTGATTTTAAAACAGTACAAAATGTTGTAAAACAAAATTTGCTGGGTAATGTGGTAGAAGCCGAAATTCACTTTGACCGCTACAATGAAGCATTAAGCCCCAAGCAGCACAAAGAAACACCCGGGCCCGGCGCCGGCATTTTGCCCGACCTTGGCCCACACCTGATCGACCAGGCCCTGCAGTTATTCGGCATGCCCACCGCTGTATTTGCCGATGCTACCAACCTGCGTGCAATATCTCTTGTTGAAGATTATATTGAACTGGTCTTATTCTATGAAAATTTAAGGGTAAGATTGAAAGCAGGTTACCTGGTAAGAGAAGTTTTGCCCGCTTATATTATTCATGGCACAAAAGGAAGCTTTATAAAACCCAGGGCCGATGTGCAGGAAATTGAATTACAAAAAAGTAAAAGCCCGGCTGATGCAGATTGGGGGACTGAACCGGGAGAAGGAAAAGGATTACTGCATACGGAAATAGATGGCAAGATCGTAAGGGAGCACATTCCTTCTGAGAAAGGGAATTACATGGCCTACTATGATGGAATTTATGAAACGATACGGAATAATAAGCCATTGCCGGTTACTGCAGAAGAAGGAGCGAACGTAGTGCTCATTATTGAAGCCGCTTTTAAAAGCGTGAAAGAAAAAAAGGTCATACAATTATAGCCGATCAATTTAAAGCGATGAAAAAAAATATTGTCTTTGTTTTATTGCTGATGGTTAACCTGCTGCATGCTCAGGTTTCTAAGGTATGGGTTGCAGATAATGGCAACGGCACATATAAGAATCCTGTTGTGAATGCTGATTACAGTGACCCCGATGGGGATGGAAACAACTACAGCCCGATCGGCGAAAAACTAACAGCAAAGCCTGGCAGGTGGGTGGGAGCTAAAGTTGGATTATTTTGCACCCGTACGGTTAAAACAAATGATTCAGGATCTGCAGATATTGATTGGTTCAGGATAGATAAATAAAATAAAAAACATGAAAAGGATAATTATTACAACCTTATTAATTATTTGTATGATGAACATTACTGCCCAGTCAAAAGATGAAAAAGCTGTGGGAGTGTCAGTGGAAAAATTGCATAAAGCAATGATCGATGCCAACAAAACCGAACTGGAAAACCTGGCAGATGATAAATTAAGTTACGGTCACAGCAGCGGGCATGTCGATACAAAAAAAGAATTTGTAGAAAAGATCACCAGCGGAAGATCTGATTTTGTTGCTATCCACACAGAAGATATGTCGATAAGCGTTAGCGGCAAAACGGCAATTGTACGTCATGTGCTGCGTGCAAAAACAAACGATAATGGTAAGCCCGGCGAAGTGAACTTAAAGGTCTTGCTCGTATGGCAGAAACAGCACGGGAGTTGGAAATTACTGGCCCGCCAGGCAGTAAAACCGGTATAGGGATTTAGCGGTATCGTTCTCGGGAACGATTGCGTAAATAAACCTCTTTTAATAGTCTTTTACCTAAGGATATTTCGGTAAAATTGGTAAGCGTAAACGATTGGTTGCAATGAATATATCAGATCTTTTTGACCTCGCTGGCAAGACAGCCTTAGTGACCGGTTGCAACAAAGGCATCGGCAGATCAATGGCTGTTGCATTGGCCCAGGCCGGGGCACACATCATAGGCGTTTCTGCAAACATGCCACTTAGCGGCAGCGAAATTGAAAATGAAGTAATAGCTGCCGGCAAATCATTCAAAGCTTACCAGTGCGACTTCAGCGAAAGAACTTCACTCAAAGAATTTATCCAAAAGGTTTTAACAGAAAATAAAAAGATAGACATCCTGGTAAATAATGCGGGCATGATCCTTCGTGCCCCTGTTGCTGAACACAGTGATGAATACTGGGATAAAGTTATGTCCGTAAACCTGGATGCTCAATTCATTCTTACCAGGGAGATCGGGAAGAGAATGATAGAACAGGGTAGCGGAAAAATTATTTTCACAGCCTCCTTATTGAGTTTCCAGGGCGGCGTAAATGTGCCGGGTTATGCTGCAAGTAAGGGAGCAATTGCGAGTTTAATAAAAGCCTTTGCCAATGAATGGGCACCAAAAGGGATAAATGTAAATGGTATTGCGCCGGGATATATTGCTACTGATAATACAGAAGCTTTGAGAATGGATCCGGAAAGAAGCAAGTCAATTTTAAGCAGGATACCGGCCAACAGGTGGGGAGAGCCTGATGATTTTAAAGGCGTGACCATTTTTTTGGCGAGTACCGCAAGTGATTACATGAATGGAACTATTGTAACTGTTGATGGAGGATGGATGGGCCGGTAGAAATTAAAAATGAAGAATTAAAAGTTAAGAATGATGGAGATCAGGTCTCACAACAGCCCGAAAGAAGTAAGTACGATGACGACAGAGGAATTACGCAGTAATTTTTTGATCAGGACGTTGATGCAGGCTGATACCATCAACCTGGTTTATACCCATTACGACCGCATGATCATTGGTGGGGTAATGCCGCTGAACAAAACAATTGCATTACCAACCTATGACGCTTTAAAGGCAAAATATTTTCTGGAGCGCAGGGAAATGGGCATCATCAATGTAGGTGGAGACGGGGAAGTAAAAGTAAATGGCAAAGCTTACGATATCAATAAACTGGATTGTCTTTATGTTGGACGTGGAAATGAAAAGGTCACTTTTAAAAGCAAAAAGAAAGATGCACCTGCCAAATTTTATTTGCTATCAGCACCTGCGCATCATGCGTATGCAACAAGGCTGATGAAGAAAGAAAAAGCATCGCCGATGGAAATGGGTTCAACCGCAACAGCCAACCAGCGCACTATTTACAAATATATACATGCGGCGGGTATAAAAAGCTGCCAGTTGGTAATGGGGCTTACGATCTTAAAAGAAGGCAGTGTCTGGAACACCATGCCTACGCACGTTCACGACCGCAGGATGGAAGCCTATTTTTATTTTGACGTGCCGCAGAATCAAAAAATAATTCATTTGATGGGAGAGCCTGCAGCGACCAAACATTTGGTTGTGAGTAATGACGAAGCGATCATATCACCACCCTGGAGCATTCACAGCGGGTGCGGCACAAGCAATTACGGGTTCATCTGGGGTATGGGAGGAGAGAATGCTGATTATACAGACATGGACATGGTGAACATAAATAATTTAAAATAACAAACCCCAACAGCGGTTTAACAAACCTGTCGGCTGTTAAAAGTAAAAAGTTGAAAAAAACTATTATCATAATATCTCTTGTCATCAGCGGCCTCGCTTTTTTAGTACCGGATAAAAAACCAACCATCTTTTTGATCGGTGACAGTACGATGGCAAATAAACCACTTGAAGAAAATCCTGAAAGAGGCTGGGGTCAATACTTCCCCAATTATATGACGGATGAAGTGGAGATACAGAACCACGCAGTTAATGGCCGGAGTACAAAAAGCTTTATCAGGGAAAAGCGTTGGGATACCGTCATGAGCCGGTTAAAGCCCGGTGATTATGTAATGATCCAGTTTGGGCACAACGATCAAAAAGCAGAAGATACAGCCCGATCAGCGCCGGCACATACAATATATAAGGAGAACCTCATCCGTTTTGTAAATGAGGCAAGGAGCAAGGGTGCTTTTCCTGTTTTGATAACACCGGTAATGCGCAGGAAATTTGATGCAAACGGAAAGTTCATTGACCAGCACGCAGATTATCCCGGCATAGTAAAAGAAGTGGCTGCCATGTTGAATGTATTTTTCATCGACCTGCACAAAAGCAGTGAAGCGATGATCATTAAAGAGGGTGTGGAGAACAGTAAACGTTTCTTTTTGCACATTGCTCCAGGGCATTTTAAAAATTATAAGGCCAAACCCGAAGACAATACACACTTCAGTGATTATGGCGCCGCATCTGTTGCATCATTGGTTTGCGAAAGTATAAAGCAGCAGGGTTTGCCTATTGTAAAATATTTAAAACCTTCTGCATTCAAGGAAAAATATGCATTTGAATTACCGAAGATCTATGCACCGCATTTTAAAAAAGACACATTCAATATTGTTAGGTACGGAGCAATTGCAGACGGATTAACATTGAATTCAGTCGCTATAAACAAAGCGATCGATGACTGCGCTGCCAAAGGCGGTGGGGTAGTTTATATTCCAAGGGGTTCTTATGTTACCGGCCCTATCATCATGAAAAGTAATATCAACCTGCACCTCGCCGAAGGTGCATTAGTGATTTTTAGTCCCGACTTTGATCAATATCCTCTTGTCGTGTCTTCTTTCGAAGGCGTTGATGCCGCCAGATGCCAGTCGCCGGTTGTAGCAGAGAACCTGGAAAATATTGCTATAACCGGCCCGGGTATCATGAATGGCAATGGCTATTACTGGCGCCCTTTGAAAAAAGATAAGATGAATGAAAGCGAATGGAAGAACCACCAGAAAAAATATGGAGGCGTATTAACCGCCGATAAAAAAATGTGGTACTCTTCCGGAAAAGCATTGAAAGGATCGTTGACCAATAATATCGGTAAACTAACAGGAGGAAAGACACTGAAAGATTTTGAGGACGTAAAAGATTTCCTTCGCCCCAACATGATCCGTATCTATAAATGTAAGAATATCTTCATCGGGGATGTGACCTTTGAGAATTCCCCGGCATGGACAACACACCTGATGATGAGTGAGCACATCACTTTAAAGAACCTGAAAGTTAAAAATCCGTGGTTTGGCACCAATACCGATGCACTTGACCTCGAGAGTTGTAAAAATGCATTGGTGGAAGGTTGCAATTTCGACACAGGTGATGATGGCATTACTATTAAAAGCGGTCGCGATGCTGAAGGTAGAAAGAGAGGAATGCCAACAGAGGATATTGTAGTAAATAATTGTGTCGTTTATCATTCGCACGGGGGTTTTGTTGTAGGTAGTGAAATGAGCGGCGGCGCCAGGAATCTTTTTGTAAGCAACTGCACTTTTATCGGCAGCGACATCGGCCTTCGCTTCAAAACCACCCGTGGCCGTGGCGGCTCTGTAGAAAATGTGTATGTGAACAATGTGAACATGAAAGATATTCCTGCGGAAGCCATTTTATTCGACATGTATTATATGGCAAAAGATCCTGTTGTGCTTGCCGGCGAGAAAAGAGAACCACCTAAAGTTGAATTCAAAACGGTAGATGAGACCACGCCACAGTTCCGCAATTTTTATTTCAGGAACATCACCTGCAATGGTGCAGCCAAGGGAATTTTTGTTCGTGGTATCCCGGAAATGCATGTTCAGAATATTTTGATCGAGAATGCTGTACTGCAGGCTGATGAAGGCATTGACATACAGGAAGCCAGTAATATCACGCTCAATAATATTACCATGGTAACTAAGAATACAAATCCCGTTGCCTATATTTTAAACAGCGATAGCATTACGATCAATGGTTTAAAATACAGGGATAGTGCCGATGTGCTGGTGCAGGTGCATGGTGACAGGACAAAAGGAATTTATATTTTAAATACGGATATTACAAAAACGAAACAAAAACTGAATGCTGGTTTTGGTTCAAGTGACGCGATAGTGAGCTGGGCATTAGCGGCGCCGGCCGGGGCAAAGAAAAAGAAAAAAATAAAATAGGTGTCATACAAAAAGGCAAAGAAACGCAAAGCAGAATGGATTGCGGTCTTCTCTAACCTTAGCGACTTTGCATGGAGCTATTAAAAAGATAAAATGAAGAAATTATATATTTCAGGTTTATTATTAATTGTGCTTGTGGTAACACATGCACAACAAAAGCCATACTCACAACAAATGGCGCAAACCGCCATGAACATCTGGCCCGATTCCTTTAAATTAAAGCCGGGCAATGCACGCTGGAGCTACGACCAGGGTGTTATTTTAAAAGCTGTTGAAGGCATCTGGAAATTATACGGCGATGCAAAATATTTTAATTATATACAGCACAGCATGGATTTTTATGTGCGTGAAGATGGTACCATACAAGATTATAAAAGGGATGAATTCAATATTGATCATGTCAATAATGGTAAAGTGGTGATGATGCTGTACAATGTTACCGGTAAAGAAAAATATAAAAAAGCTATCGATCTCATTCGCAGCCAGCTCAATGATCATCCGAGAACAAAGGAAGGAAGTTTCTGGCATAAGAATATCTATCCCTGGCAGGTTTGGCTGGATGGCTTGTACATGGGCCAGCCCTTTTATGCCGAGTATGCAAAACTGGCAAAACAGGATAGCGCATTTACTGATATCGCCATACAGTTCATCAATATTGAGCGGCATACCCGTGATCCCAGGACAGGCTTGTTATACCATGGATGGGACGAGAGCAGGGAACAAAAATGGGCCAATAAGGAAACAGGTGTTTCTCCTCATTTCTGGGCAAGGGCATTGGGCTGGTACGGGGTAGCACTGGTTGATGTGCTGGACCATTTTCCTGCTGATCACCCCGGTAAGGATTCTATAATAAATATATTGAACCGCTTTTCAAAAGCAGTAACCGCAGTGCAGGATGCAAAGTCGGGCTTATGGTATGATATTGTTGACCTTCCCGGCAGGGCTAAAAATTATAAGGAAGCTTCTGCATCAGGTATGCTGGTGTATACATTGGCTAAAGCGGTTCGTAAAGGCTATATACCTGCAGCTTATTTTGAGCATGCAAAAAAAGGATACGACGGTATCATCAAAGAGTTCATTGATGTAGATGCCAACGGGCAAACCAATTTAAAAGGTACCGTAAGTGTTTCCGGCCTGGGTGGTAAACCCTACCGCGACGGAAGCTTTGACTATTACATGAGCGAGCCCGTGGTTGTAAATGACCCCAAGGGTATTGGTGCATTCATAATGTGTAGTGTAGAAATGGAAATGGCTGCTTTGCCGAAACCCGGTAAAGGAAAAACTGTGGTAATGGATAATTACTTTAACAACGAATGGCGTAAGAACGGCTATGGAACAAATATGCGTCGTCATTACACCTGGGACGAAATGGAGAATGGTGGTTTTAGTTTATTTGGAAACATTTGGGAAGCCTATGGGGCTACCTTGGGAGGTTTGGAAGTTGCTCCCACAGTTTCAAATCTGAAGAATGCATCAGTTTTTATTATCGTTGATCCGGATGGTATTAAGGATACGAAGAAGCCTAATTACATGAATGAGCAATCTGCAAAAGAAATTGCCAACTGGGTAAACCGGGGTGGTGTGCTGTTGCTGATGGCCAATGATACTGCCAATTGCGACCTGGAGCATTTTAATATACTGGCAAACAAATTTGGTATTCATTTTTCCGATAAAGGAAGGAACATGGTAAAAGGAAATGAATTTGAGACAGGTGCTGTTTATAATAGCACTCCGAATCCCGTTTTCAGGCAAACTAAAAAAATGTACCTGAAAGAGATAAGCATTATCAATGTAAAGTCACCTGCTGCTTCATTAATAAGCCATGACGGCGATGTGATCTTTGCTACAGCAAAGTATGGCAGGGGCACTGTGCTTGCGGTGGGTGATCCCTGGTTATACAATGAATATGTGGATGGCAGGAAGTTGCCGGCAGAGTATGAGAATTTTTCAGCAGCCAATGAATTGGTAAAATGGTTGTTAAGCCATTCAATAAAAAAATAACTTTAGACGGAAAAGATGAAGAGCTTAAAAAAAATATTATTTGTTTTAGCGGCAGTTGTCGTTTCTGGTTTCAATTCCTTTGCGCAAAAAGAAATTGTCGTTGCACAGGATGGCTCGGGTCATTTTCAGCATATACAGGATGCGGTAAATAGCCTGCCCGCTGATGCAAAAACACAACGCGTTATTTTGATAAAGCAGGGAACTTATAAAGAGAAGCTATTTATTGATAAAGACTTTATAACAATAAGAGGGGAGAACAGGGAGAATACCATCATAAACGTTTCTGTTGCAAGGGACGAATGGCGATGTGATAATACTGATGATTACGGAACCGCTGCCATCAACCTGAAAGGAAGTGATATTAGTTTGGAGAATTTATCATTCATCAACAGTTATGGAAAAGATAATACAAAGGAAAAGACGAT
>Ga0193706_1001059_pt1 | contig 13143 bp, 14 predicted proteins | sample U3c1metaG_FD_160130 | JGI IMG/M metagenome (GOLD analysis project Ga0193706, IMG submission 160130) | Soil microbial communities from a riparian zone of the East river system, Colorado, United States - U3c1 | ecosystem: Environmental > Terrestrial > Soil > Riparian zone | place: USA: East River... | reverse complement strand
TATATTCGCGGCTATACCGAGGAGGCTCTCGGGCCGGCCAAGGGCCTGCGAATCGAGCTGAAATATTTCGAGGGCCAGCCGGCGATCCAGCACGTTTCGCGAATCTCCAAGCCGGGCCGCCGGGTCTATTCGGGAAGCCAGGAGCTTCCCCGGGTCCGCAACGGCCTCGGCATAACCATCGTCTCGACGCCCAAGGGCGTTCTGTCCGACGCGGAAGCGCGCGAGCAGAATGTCGGCGGCGAGGTCCTCGCGGAGGTGTTCTGATGAGCCGCATTGGTAAGGTGCCGGTCGCTCTGCCGGACAATGTCGTCGCGTCGATCGAAGGATCGATCCTCTCGGTGAAGGGGCCGAAGGGCACCCTCACCATGCCGATGCTGGACGATATCAGCTACGGCATCGAGGATGGCCGGATCGTCGTGAAGCCGGCGAACGAGACGAAGCGGGCGCGCGCCTTCTGGGGCATGCACCGTACGCTCGTCCAGAATCTGGTCACCGGCGTGACCGAGGGCTTCACCAAGGTCCTCGAGATCACCGGAGTCGGCTATCGCGCCGCCGCTCAGGGCCGCAATCTGCGCCTTCAGCTCGGCTACAGCCACGACGTCAACATCGCGGTGCCGGAAGACATCGAGGTGAAGACGCCCGACCAGACCACGGTGGAGATTTCGGGCAGCGACCGGCAGCGCGTCGGCCAGCTGGCCGCCGAGATCCGCCGCTGGCGCAAGCCGGAGCCCTACAAGGGCAAGGGCATCAAATATCGCGGGGAATATATCTTCCGCAAAGAAGGCAAGAAGAAGTAGCCATGGCGAAACTCACCCTCTTCGAACGGCGCCGCCAACGCGTCCGCACCTCGCTTCGCAAGCGGGGCGGGGCCAAGCCGCGCCTGTCGGTCCACCGCTCGGGCCGGCATATCTATGCCCAGATCATCAGCGACGGCGAAGGCCGCACGCTGGCCGCCGCATCGACCCTCGACAAGGATCTTCGCGGCAAGGCCGGTGCGACCGTCAACGGCGCCCAGGAAGTGGGCAAGAAGATCGCCGAGCGCGCCAAGGCCGCCGGCGTCACCAAGGTAATCTTCGACCGTGGCGGTTTCCTGTTCCACGGACGCGTCAAGGCGCTCGCCGACGCGGCGCGCGAAGGCGGATTGGAGTTCTAAATGGCTGACGAAAACAACCAGGCCGAAGGCGCGACCGAGACGCCCGCCGAGACCGCGGCGCCCGAAGCGACGGCTGCTCCGGCGGAAACCGCGACGCCCGAAGCGACGGCTGCTCCGGTCGAGACCCCGGCGCCCGAAGTGACGGCCGCTCCGGTCGAGACCGGCGATGCCGAGGCAGCGCCTGCGGCCGGACCGTCCGCCGGGAGCGCGCCTCAAGAGGCCCGTCCCGAGGGACGCCGCGATCGCGGTCCGCGTGGCGGACGCGGCGGCGGAAGCCGTGACGGACGTGGCGGCGGCCGTGGCCGTCGCGACGACCGGCGCGGTGGACGCGGCGGCGACGATGACGGCGGCGAGGAGCTGGTCGAAAAGCTCGTCCATATCAACCGCGTCTCCAAGACGGTGAAGGGCGGCAAGCGCTTCGGCTTCGCGGCTCTGGTCGTCGTCGGCGACGGCAAGGGCCGGGCGGGCTTCGGCCATGGCAAGGCCCGCGAGGTGCCCGAGGCGATCTCCAAGGCGACCGCCGCCGCCAAGAAGTCGATGGTCCGCGTTCCGCTCCGCGAGGGCCGCACCCTCCACCATGACGGAATGGGCCATTTCGGCGCCGGCCGGGTCTATGTCCGGACCGCTCCGGCGGGAACCGGGATCATCGCCGGCGGCCCGATGCGCGCCGTGTTCGAGAGCCTTGGGGTCGCCGACGTGGTGACCAAGTCGATCGGCACGTCGAACCCCTACAACATGGTTCGGGCCACCTTCGAGGCGCTCGGCGAGCAGACCAGCCCGAAGTCGGTCGCCCAGCGCCGCGGCAAGAAGATCGCCGACCTGATGGGCCGCCGCGCCGGTCTCGGCGGAGCCGAGGCCGAGGCGGAAGCCGAAACGGTCACGGAGTAAGAGTCATGGGCAAGATCAAGATCACACAGACCGGATCGCCGATCCGGCGCCAGCCGCACCAGCGCAAGACGCTGATCGGTCTGGGCCTCAACAAGATGCACCGCACGAGCGAGCTCGAGGATAGCCCCGAGGTCCGCGGAATGATCAAGCGCGTGCATCACATGGTGTCGGTCGAGGAATAGTCCTCGGCCGTCGTCCCGGCGAAGGCCGGGATCTCGGCGAGACCCGCCGTGACCTTACGACCTGAGACCCCGGCCTTCGCCGGGGTGACGAAATGGGGAGGGCTCGCGCTTCTCCCCTGCGCGACAAAAGCGAAAGCGAGTGCAAAGACATGAAACTGAACGACATCCGGGACAATAAGGGCGCCCGCAAATCCCGGGTCCGGGTCGGACGCGGAATCGGCTCCGGCCTCGGCAAGACCGCCGGCCGCGGCCAGAAGGGCCAGAAGAGCCGCTCCGGCGTTGCCGTCTGGGGCTTCGAGGGCGGTCAGATGCCGCTCCACATGCGGATCCCGAAGCGCGGCTTCAACAACATCTTCGCCAAGGATTATGCCGAGGTGAATCTCGGCTCGATCCAGAAGGCGCTCGACGCCGGCAAGCTCGAAGCGAAGGGCGTGATCGACCATGAGGCGCTGAAGGGCGCCGGCCTCGCCCGCGGCGGCAAGGACGGCGTCCGGCTTCTCGGCAAGGGCAGCCTCACCGCGAAGCTCGCCTTCAAGGTCGCCGGCGTCTCTGCCGGCGCCCGCAAGGCGGTCGAAGGCGCGGGAGGCTCGGTCGAGCTGATCGAGGTGGTTTCGGCCGCCGAGAAGGCCGCCGCCAAGAAGGGCAAAGTGAGGGCTGCCAGGATAGCCGCCCAGAAGAAGGACTGAAGGCCCGCGCCGGTGGAGGCTGACAAGCCGAAACCGATCACTATATGAAGCGGCGGGGTATCTCACTTCCGCCGCTTCACGTCTTTTCGGGATCGAAATTCTATGGCCTCCGCAGCCGAGCAAATGGCAGCCAATATCAGCCTGGCGAACTTCACCAAGGCTACCGATCTCAAGAAGCGCCTCTGGTTCACTCTGGGCGCCCTGATCGTCTTCCGGCTGCTGAGCTTCATCCCGCTGCCCGGAATCGATCCGCGCGCGCTCAACACATTGTTCAGCACGACCCGCGGCGGAGTGCTCGATTTCTTCAACATGTTCTCGGGCGGAAGCCTCGAGCGGATGAGCCTGATCGCTCTGGGCGTCATGCCCTACATCACCGCATCGATCGTCGTTCAGCTCGCAACCTCCATGTCGCCCACCTTGGGTGCCCTGAAGAAGGAGGGTGAGAGCGGCCGCAAGAAGATCAACCAATATACGCGCTACGGCACGGTCCTGCTCTGCGCGATCCAGGGCTATTTCATCGCCGTCGGCCTCGAAGGCTGGGGCCAGGGCGCGACCGGCTCCGCGGTGATCGACCCGGGAATGATCTTCCGGTTCACCACCGTGATCAGCCTGGTCGGCGGAACCATGTTCCTGATGTGGCTCGGCGAGCAGATCACCAGCCGGGGCATCGGCAACGGCGTCTCGCTGATCATCATGGCCGGAATCGTCGCCCAGCTTCCAACCGCTCTGGCGCAGGCGTTCGAGGGCGGCCGGACCGGCTCGCTCGACGCCTCGATCATCGTCGGAGTGCTGGTTTTGGCCCTCGGCCTGATCATGTTCATCTGCTTCATGGAGCGGGCCCAGCGCCGGGTTCTGATCCAGTATCCCAAGCGCCAGACCGCGCGCGGCCAGATGCAGGCCGAGCGTTCGCACCTTCCGCTGAAGCTCAACACGGCCGGAGTCATCCCGCCGATCTTCGCGTCCTCGCTCCTCCTGATGCCGCTGACCATCGCGCAGTTCGCCGGCAACCGGACGACCGACACCGAAGGCACCTGGAACGAGATCCTGCTGACGGTGACGACGTCGCTCCAGCACGGCGCGCCGCTCTACATGCTGCTCTATGCGGCCGGGATCATCTTCTTCTGCTTCTTCTACACCGCGGTCGTCTTCAATCCGGAGGAGACCGCCGACAATCTGAAGCGCTACGGCGGCTTCATTCCCGGCATCCGCCCGGGCAAGAGGACCCAGGAATATCTCGACGCCGTCCTGACCCGGATCACCGTCGTCGGCGCCGCCTATTTGACCTTCATCTGCCTGGTGCCCGAATATCTGATCGCCCAGGCGGGCATCCCCTTCTATCTCGGCGGCACCAGCCTCCTGATCGTCGTCAACGTGACGATGGACACCGTCACCCAGATCCAGAGCCACCTCATCGCCCACCAATATGGCGACCTGATCAAGAAGGCGAAGCTGAAGGGCGGGAGGGGCAGGTGAATCGGGCGCCGGCCAGCCCCGGCAATGCGCTCAACCTGATCCTGCTCGGCCCGCCCGGAGCGGGCAAGGGCACTCAGGCCGCGAAGCTCCAGCAGGACCTCGGCATGGTCCAGCTCTCGACCGGAGACATGCTCCGCGCCGCGGTCGCCGCCAAGACCCCGGTCGGCCTTCAGGCCAAGGCGGTGATGGACGCCGGCGACCTCGTCTCCGACGAGATCGTCAACGGGATCCTCTCCGACCGGCTCGACCAGGAAGACATCGTTCGGGGCTTCATTCTCGACGGCTATCCGCGCACCGCGGCCCAGGCCCAGGCCCTCGAGAACCTGCTCGCGGCCAAGGGCCTGACCCTCGACCATGTCATCGAATTGGTCGTCGACGAGGACGCGCTCGTCGACCGGATCACCGGCCGCTTCTCCTGCGCGAGTTGCGGAACCGGCTATCACGACCGCTACAAGCTGCCGAAGGTAGAGGGCGTCTGCGACGTCTGCGGGAGCACCAGCTTCAAGCGCCGCCCCGACGACAATGAGCAGACGGTTCGCAACCGCCTTTGCGAATATCGCGCCAAGACCGCGCCGATCCTGCCTTTCTACGACGCCCGCGGGATCGTCAGCCGGGTCGACGGCATGGCTCCGATCGCCGAGGTCGAGGCCGCGATCGAGGATATTCTCGCCAAGCACTGAGCTGCCGAACGCGGCCAGGATTGACCGCGCCGCTGAATCCGTGCATCTACTTTGCAACGCAAAGGAGTTTGCTCATGAGATTCGCAATCCTGTTCGCACCCGCCTGCCTCCTCGGTTTGGCCGCGCCGGCGGCGGCCCAGCCCGATGCCGCTCCGGTCATTGCCGCTCAGAAGGAAGCCATGGCCCCGCTCGCGGTCATGGACGGCGTGTGGCGGGGCACTGCCTGGACAATGACTCCCGGCGGGCGCCACGACGTCGTCCACACCGAGCGCGTCGGGCCAATGCTCGGAGGGTCGCTCAAGGTCGTCGAGGGGAGATCCTATCGGCCCGACGGCTCGGTGGGCTTCAACGCCTTTGGAATCGTCTCCTTCGATCCGGCCGCCCGCGCCTACTCGCTCCATTCCTACGCGATGGGCCATAAGGGCGACTTCCCGCTGACGGTCCTTCCGGACGGCTATGCCTGGGAGGTGCCAGCCGGCCCGGGCGCGAAGATCCGCTACACGGCGACGATCGGCGGCGGCAAATGGCGCGAGGTCGGCGACCGCATGGTCGGCGACGCCGCGCCGATGCGAGTCTTCGAGATGAACCTGACTCGCGTCAGCGACAGTGCGTGGCCGGACGGAGACGCGGTGCCGATTCGCTAGGCAGGAAAGGGCGGCGGGGCTCCCCGCCGCCCTTCTCGTCATGCCATCCAGACGTCGTGCGGCCCGGTCAGATGGCCGCCGCCATGGCCGCCGAAACCCGCCGCCAGGGACGCCGCCGCGAAGCTCGGCGGATCGAAGCTGAAGTCCGCCGCAGAAAGCTTGCTCGCCTTGTAGCCGTCGAGCGTGACCGAATCGCCGGTGCCCCAGCTGATGACTGCGTTGCCGCCGACATTGACGATCGTAAGGTCGGAGAAGCTGTCGACCCCGGCGACGCCATTGATCGCGATCACGTCCTTCTTCTCGAAATCGGTGACGTGATCGTTGCCGGAGGCGGGGCCGAAGACGAATGTGTCCTCTTGCTGCCCGCCGGTCAGAGTGTCGTTGCCGCCGCCGCCGACGATGGTGTCCTTGCCCTTGCCGCCGTTGATCACGTCGTTTCCGCCGACCTCGCCGAGCTCGCTGGCGACGTCGCCATATGTGACGATCGGGCCGGAGCCTCCGGTGCCGTGGGTATCGACGATGATCCGCCCGTCGCCGTAGAGCGTGTCGTCGCCGCTCCCGCCGCTCAGATTGTCGTTGCCGCGGTCACCGGCGAGAACGTTGTCGTTGCCGTCGCCGGTCAGGAAGTCATCGTAGATCGAGCCCGAGAGGCTCTCGAAGCCGGACGCGTTCATCATGCCCTGCTCGGTGTTCTGGGCCGCGCCCTGAAGCGCCAGCGATACGGTCACGCCCGCCGCCGTGATGTCGGTCTCGTTTCCGTAGAGCGACCAGGTGTCGATGCCGGAGCCGCCGGAGAGCGTATGCGTGCCGGTGCCGACCTCGACCAGATCGTTGCCGCCGCCGGCCGATATGATGTCGTTGCCGGTGACTCCCGAGGCGTCCGACCCGCCCCACAGCCAATTGGCGCCGCCATCTCCCGTGAGGACGTCGTTGAACTTCGTGCCCGAAAGATGCTCGACGCCGTTCAGCGTATCGAAGCCCTGCGAGCCGGTATTCTGGGCCACGCCGACGATGTTGAGATTGACGGTCACGCCCGCGACCGCGCCGGTGGCGTAGGTCGCCCGATCCCAGCCGAGCCCGCCGTTCAGCACATCGTCGCCGACTCCGCCGTTGAGGAAGTCGTCGTCATTGCCGCCGTTCAGTATGTCGTTGCCGATTCCGCCACGCAGCAGATCGTGGCCGGAATCGCCGTTCAGCGTGTCGATTCCGTCCAGGCCGAACAGATTGTCGTTGCCGCCGCCACCGCTCATCGTATTGGCGCCGTTGCTTCCCTGGAGGAAGTCGTCGAACGCCGAGCCGATCGCATTCTCCATGCTGTTCAACAGATCGTTACCGGCGGCGCCGCTGGCAGTGCCCCCGGCGAGATCGACGGTCACCGCTCCGCTCGCGCCCGCATAGGAAGCGGTGTCGATGCCGCCGCCGCCAAAGAGCTGGTCGTCGCCGTCGCCGCCCTCAAGCACATCATTCCCGCTCGCCAGGTCGGGGTCGCCCGGGAAAGCAGCGACGATATCCGCATAGGTCGTGATCGGCCCGGAGGTGCCGACTCCATGCGTGTCGACGCCGATCCGGCCGTCCCCGTAGAGGATGTCCATTCCGCCGCCGCCGACGAGATTGTCGTTGCCCGTATCGCCGGCGAGGACGTTATTGTTGCCGTCCCCGGTCAGATTGTCGTCTAAGGTCGATCCGGAGAGATTCTCGAAGCCGTTGAGGATCATCGATCCCTGCTCGGTGGCCTGGGCGCCGCCCTGGAGCGCCAGCGAAACGGTTACGCCCGCGGCGGTGATGTCGGTTCCGTTGCCGTGAAGCGAGAGCGTGTCGGTGCCGAGCCCGCCGTCTGCATTGTGATTGCCGGTGCCGACCTGGACGAGGTCGTTACCGCCACCGGCCGACAATATGTCGTCGCCGGTGACTCCGGAACCGTCCGATCCGCCCCAGATCCAGTTGTCGCCGCCATTCCCGGTCAGCACGTCGTTGAAGCGCGTGCCCGAAACATGCTCGATGCCGGTCAGCGTGTCGAAGCCCTGCGAACCGGTATTCTGCGATCCGGCGATGTTGAGATTGACGGTGACTCCGGCGGTCGCGCCGGTGCTGTAGGCGGCCCGGTCGAAACCGTTCCCGCCGTTCAGAATGTCGTCGCCCAGTCCGCCGTTGAGGAAGTCGTCGTCGTCGCCGCCGTTCAGCGTGTCATTGTCGCCCTCACCGCGAAGGAAATCGTGGCCCGCATCGCCGTTGATCGTGTCGTCGCCGGCCCTCCCGAGCAATCCGTCATTGCCCGCGCCGCCGTTGATCACATTCGCGCCACTGCTTCCGGAGATGAAATCGTCGAAGGCCGAGCCGGTCGCATTCTCGATGCTGATCAGGGTGTCGTTGCCCGCCGCGCCGGAGGCGAAATTGAACTGGAGCTCGACGTCCACCGCGCCCGTCGCGGTCGTATAGGCCGCGGTGTCGGAACCGCCGCCGCCATTGAGCGTGTCGTCGCCGTCGCCGCCCTCGAGCACGTCGTCGCCGTCGATGATGAAGAGGGGATCGAGGACGGCAATGTCCGGATAGGTTATGAACGGTCCGGAGCCGCCGGTCCCGTGGGTATCGATCGTGATCCGACCGTCCCCGTAGAGCGTGTCGTTGCCGGCCCCGCCGTTCAGCTGATCGTTGCCGGTATCGCCCGCGATGATGTTGTCGAGGCCATTGCCGCTCAGCACATCGTCATAGAGGGAGCCGGAGAGATTCTCGAAGCCGGACACGTTCATCATGCCCTGCTCGCTGTTCTGGGCCGCGCCCTGCAGCGCGAGCGAGAAGGTGACCCCCGCCGCGCTGATATCCTCGCCATTGCCGAAGAGCGAAAGCGTGTCGATGCCCGAACCGCCGTCGAGCAGATGATTGCCCGCTCCGACCATCACCTGATCGTTGCCGCCGCCGGCAAGGATCGTGTCGTCGCCGGTGAAGCTGCTGCTGTTGGAGCCGCCCCACAGCCAATTGTCGCCGCCAGTGCCGATCAGCGTGTCGGTGAAAGCGGTGCCGGACAGATGCTCGATGCCGATCAACGTGTCGAAGCCCTGGCCGGTATTCTGGCCGACACCCTGGATATTGAGGTCGACGGTGACTCCTCCGGTGGCGCTGGGCGCATAGGTCACCCGGTCGAGACCGTTGCCGCCGTCGAGCAGGTCGTCGCCCTCGCCGCCGTCCAGATAATCGTCGCCTTCACCGCCGCTGATGATGTCATTGCCTTCGTTGCCGCGCATGAAATCGTGGCCGTCGCCGCCGTCGATCTCGTCATTGCCCTCGAAGCCGCGGATGCTGTCGTTTCCGTCGTCGCCAGTGATCTGGTCGTCGCCCGGAGTGCCGTTCAGAAAGTCGTCGCCCGGAGTGCCAATGATGATCGCCACGTTCAGTCTCCCCTTTGAAGTCGAAACTCTAGGCCCGCGCCGCCGCCGGGCCTAATCGCAATGGTTAATGGCGGCCGCCGTCAGCGCAGCCAGCCGCGCTTTACTGCCGCGCCCGCGAACAGGAACCAGATCCCACCGACGATGATGATGGCCGCGGGCATGAGCGCGGCGCTCGGACCGATCGTGGTCATGATCGGCGTGGTGAGGAAGATCCAGCCGAACTGGACGACGGCCGCCGCCAGCGAGACCCCGAAGGCGAGCCGGGCAAGGCGCCGGCGCATCAGCAAGGCGACCGCGCCGGCCAGGCCGACCCAGACCGCGATTGCGAACACCCCGGTCAGCCAGGGCGGCATTGCTAGCCACATGTCGCGCTCTCCGGCCGGCATCGCCGCGAGCGTTGCGGCATCCATCGTCACCCAGGAAATATAGCTCCAGCAGCCGAACCCTTCCCAGAGCAGCGCCAGCAGCGCGACGGCCCAGTACCAGCCGGGAACGCCGGATCTCTCTCCATCGGTCATGATTCCCCCACTTCCGATAAGGTTGGATGCTGCGCCTCCGCTGTCCGAAAGGCAATGTCCGATCGGCCTGCCCATTTGAGCTGCGCCCCGAAGTCGCTATGCAGCACGGCAGGGGATGAAGGGGGGACTGCGATGATCTCGAAGAAAGTCACGGCGACGGCGGCTATCCTGATGGCCTCCGTCTGCTGGCCCTCGGCGGCGGGAGCGCAGCCTCGGCCGCAGTCGATCGCGGTCGGCGCATCGGTCGACGGCAATATCTCGGAAAGCGATCCGGAGCTCGGCGACCGCCATTACGATGCCTACCGGATACGGCTCGGCAAGGGGGAGGCGATCCAGGCCGACATGAGCTCCGAGGCGCTGGATTCCTACCTCGACGTGATCGCCGCCGGCTCGGACGAGCCGTTGAAGGCGCATGACGATGTCGGCGGCGGATCGCGCGACTCCCGGCTCCGCTTCGTCGCTCCGGACGCGGGGGAATATGTTTTGCGCGCCCAAGGCTTCGCCGGAAGCACCGGCGCCTACAAGCTGAGCGTCAAGAACCGCCAGGTCGCGCCGCCGCCGGCGCTCCTACCGCTCGATTCGGCGGGCGAGGCTTCCGGCCGATTCACCGAGTCGAGCGCGCTCGACGATGAGGATCATCCTTTTGCGCTCCACAGCTTCGCCGGGAAAAAGGGCGAGCGGGTGCGGATCGACATGGTCTCTTCCGGCCTCGATCCACAGCTCGAGCTGAGCCTCGAGGGCGGGGATTTCACCGCATCGAACGACGATGGCGGCGACGGGCTCGATTCCCGAATCTTCGCGGTCCTTCCGAGCGACGGGACCTACAAGCTGCGCGCTCGAAGCCTCAACAGCGAGGCTGGGAGCTACAGCCTTCGCCTGCAGCGCTTCGCGCCCGCCGGCCCGCCGCAGCCGCCGGGCCGGCTGCGCCGCGATGCGCCCACCATGGGGCGCCTGTCGTTCGACGATCCCGGCCTGGAAATGGCGGTTGGCGATGACGGCCAGCCGAGCTTCTTCTACCGGCTCTACGCCTTGCCGATGAATGCCGGCGAGACGGTCACGATCGATCTCAAGGCCGAATCCTTCGATCCGGTTCTCGACGCCGGAGTGATGTCGCCGCTCGGCTTCGCGGTCGCCAAGACCAACGACGACACGGAAGGGCAGGGCACCAATTCCCGCCTCGTCCTGACTCCGACCGAAACCGGCACCATCTATGTCCGGGCCCACTCGCTCAACGCGGAATCGCTGGGCGAATATACGCTGACGGTGACCGGCGGCGCGCCTGCCGGGAACGACTGAGGCCGTGTCCGCCAGGACGATCCAGCACGCCTTGGCGGCCGTCTTCCTCGTGCTTGGCGGATGGTGCCTGGTCTGGCCCGCCTCGGTGATCGATCTTGCGATCCGGCCCGAATGGCGGTCGGACGCTCCGATCGTGCTGGTGCTGATGTCCGCTTTCGGCGCCCAGGCGATGATCGCCGGCCTGTTCGCCGCCACCGCCATCTTCACGCGCCGTACCTTCGCCGTGTACGGCTCGGCCCTGCTGCCCTTCTTCGTCTTCGATTATTATTTCTACGCGGTCGAGCCGATGCTGACCCTGATCGGCCTGCTCGACGCGGTCGGAAATGCCGCAATGCTGGTTCTGTGCTGGCTGGGCTGGAAGGCCGCGCCCAGCCGGTGACGTTCTAGCCGCTGGCGATGTTGAGGATATTGCCGTCGGGGTCCTTGAACCAGGCGACCTTCATCTCACCGGCGATGTGGACGTCGCCTTCGCGGCGCATTCCGGGCATGTCGTAATGCTCGAACTTCACGCCCTTGGCGGCGAGCGCCTCGGCCAGCTCGCTCACGCGGTCGCCGACCGCCCAGGTCATCGCCGTCGCCTGGTTGGTGCCGGCATAGTCCGAGCGGTAGACGTTGAAGACGGTCTTTCCGCTTTTGTAGACGATCAGCTCGCCGCCTTCCTCGGCCACCTGGCTAAAGCCGAGCAAGCCCTCGTAGAATTCGCGGGCCCTCGCCAGATCCTTCACGGCGAGATTGGCCACGGCGTCGGCATCGCCAAGCATTTCGGTTCCCGCGCGTGGTCGAACCAGCGTTTCGCTGTTGGCATCGGTCATGTCGGATCTCCCGCGGGCCGATCGAGCGTCCCGCCCCTTTCGAACGGCCCGATCCGGATCGGGTTCCGGGGGGCCGGGAGGCGTGGACGAGCATGTGGGCGTGCGGCGCCAGCTTCCGTTGGCAAGACGAAGGACCGGCGCGCGGTTTCGTGCTATGAGAGCCCACTATAGGGAAGGTCGTGGCAATGGCTCCACGCGGGAACCGGCGAGCCTTCGCGCTCGCGCTCAACCTGGTCTTTCCAGCCGGCGCCGCATTGGCCAGTGCCCCATCGCCGGCTCCGGCGGCCGATTCCGGCGCGACGATCGTCGAGCTGGTCGGAGTTCTCGCCTGGCCGGTCGCCGCCCTGATCATCGCCGCACTCTTCCGGCGGCCCTTGTCGGCGCTGGTCACGGCGCTGGGCGGCAGGATCACCAAGCTTTCGCTGTTCAAGGTGGAGCTGGAGCTGGTTCCGGCCGAAGCCGCGACCGCTCCGCTCCTCGACGAGATCCGAAACGCCGCCATCGGCGCCCAGATCCAGGATTCGGGAGGCATGCTGCTCAGGCACGTTCAGGAGGGCAGCCCGGCCCATTTCGCGGTGGTCAATCTCGGCGCAGGCCGGGAATGGCTGACCTCGCGCCTCTATATCGCCGCGGTCATGCTCGAGCGCATGCGCGGAGTCCGGGCCTTCGTCTTCCTGGAGGACTCGCCGCCCGTGAATCGGCGGTTCGTCGCGCTGGCCTCGGTTCGGCAGGTGCGCTGGGCCCTGGCGCAATCCTATCCCTGGCTCGAAGGCGCGTGGCTTCAGGCGGGCGGAACCATCGCCCCCGACCTCCAGGCTCAGAATCGGCAAGCCGCGCTGGTCAAATCCGATACGGGCGCACTCGAGAATTCGCTGGCGCAAAGGGTCGCCGGCCGATTCATCCAGTCGCTCCAGCGGGCGGCGCAGCCGGAGCCGGTCGCGGGCCCGCCGGGGGCATTGCAGCCGCCGCCACCGCCGCCGGCGGCGCCCGCACCGCCGGCCCCTGCGGGGGAATGGGTGACCTTCGAGAGAGGCGTTTCGGAGCGGGCGTCATGGATCGGCCGCGGCGCCCTCGAGGCGCTTCTCCCTCCGGAATGTTTCGAATCCTGGACCTTCGCGATGCCCGACGCGTCGAGGGGCAGGCGAACCCGCGCGGTGCTCCGCCGGTCGGGCGAATTCGTCGCGATTGTCGAGCAGGACATGCGATTCTCCAAGCTGGTCGATCGCCGCGCGCTTCTGGAGCAGATGGCGGCTTCGCTGTCGGATGAGCCCGACTCCTGACCGCTCGAGCCGCCGAAGTCCGGCGAACCCAAAAAGAAAGGGCCCGCGCGAGCGGACCCTTTTTTGTCTCGGTCAGGATGACGACCCTCAGGCTGCTTCGTCCTCATATTCGTCCACGGCCTGGACCGGGCCCGAATCCTGGCCCTTG
>Ga0193706_1001058_pt1 | contig 13147 bp, 13 predicted proteins | sample U3c1metaG_FD_160130 | JGI IMG/M metagenome (GOLD analysis project Ga0193706, IMG submission 160130) | Soil microbial communities from a riparian zone of the East river system, Colorado, United States - U3c1 | ecosystem: Environmental > Terrestrial > Soil > Riparian zone | place: USA: East River... | reverse complement strand
CGAGGAACATCTGGATCGATCATTGCGAGCTCTCTTCCGACCTCACGCACGACAAGGACTATTACGACGGGCTCGTCGAAATCAAAAACGAGGCGTCGTTCATCACCGTGTCGTGGTGCGTGATCCACGACCACTACAAAGCCAGCTTGATCAGCTCGGGCGACGGGCAAATCGCCGACACCGCGATCCGCGCCACCTATCACCACAACTATTTCCACGATTGCGGCTCGCGACTGCCCAGCATCCGATTCGGCCGAGCGCACGTGTTCAACAACTACTATAAAGACAACACGAGCGGCTCGTGCATCAACAGTCGCATGGGCGCCGTGGTGAAGGCCGAGGGCAACTACTTCGAAAACTCGAAGGACGCCATCGGCTCGTGGGACAGCCCCATGGTCGGCAGCTGGGACGTTGGCGACAACATCTTCGACCGATGCACCGGTGCCCAGCCGGCGACATCGACGGGGAGTCTCACGCCGCCTTACGCGTACTCGCGCGTCATGACCGCGGACGTTCCTGCCATCGTCGTGGCCGGCGCCGGGCTCGGCAAACCATAGGATGCACCGATCAGGCCGGAGCCTTCAGGCGCAATTCGCGGCGTAGAAAGAACTGCTGCACGGTGAATTGGAAGGCGACGGTCATTAGCGAGGTGAGCCAAATGGTGTGCATGGTGAAGCCGGCGCGCGTAGAGAGGACGAGGAGCGGCGTGATGAAGACGACGGCTCGCAAGGCCGAGGCGGCAAGAGACGGCCAGGTATTGCCGAGACCTTGGAAGACGCCCGCGCACACGAAGACGATGCCACTCCCGACGTAGCCCCACGAGATCGTTTTCAAGTAGTCGACGCCCGCCGCAATGACCTCGGGAGACGGCGAGAAAAGCCCCACCAGCCAACCTGGCACGACGTGACAGAGCGCGGTGAAGAAAAGCATGAATACGAACACGAGCTTCGTGCCTTCGCGCGCCGCCTCACGCACGCGCGCAAACGCGCCCGAGCCGTAGTTTTGCCCGACGACCGCTGCGACCGAGAAGCTGATGGCGACGGCTGGAATGAAGCCGGCCTGCATCAGCCGCGAGCCAATGCCGAAACCAGCCTGCGCCTCCGGGCCAAACGGACGAGTCACGGCATAGATGACTCCCATGGTCAGCGAGAGCAGCAAGAATTCGACCCCCGCCGGCAAACCGATGCTGATCATCTTGCGCCAGGTTGGCAAATGCGGCCGCCAATGCTCGAGACGCAAACGTAGAAAGGTTCGGCCGCTGAAGAGATAAATGGTCAGACCGGCGACGGCGGCAACCGTCGACACGAGGGTCGCGAGCGCTGCGCCGGCGACGCCCAGCGGATGCCCGCCAATCCAGCCGAAGATCAAGAAAGGTGCGAGCAGCATGTTGAGCAGCACGCTGGCCATTTGCGCCACCAGGCCGGGCTTCATGTCTCCGAGGCCGCGTAGCGCCGAGCCGAGCGCGACCATCGAGAATTGCAAGGCGAGCGCGGGAATGAACCCGCGCAGAAACGTGGCCGCGAGCTCGGCGGTGACGGGGTCGCCCGACAACGCGTCGGCGTACGTGCGGTGAAGCGCGAGGCACACGCCGAGAAAGAGCACGCCGGCCACGGTTGCCAGGCTTTGCGCCTGATTGAACAGGCGCTGCACCTCGTCGGGTTGCTTCCTTCCTGCGGCCTGTGCCACGAGGGCCACGCATCCGACGGAGAGCATCTGGGTGACAGCGAGCGAAACGAACATGAGATTGCTCGAGAGCGCGACTGCGGCGATGGCCTCCTTGCCGAGGCGCCCGACCCAATAAATGTCGATGAGCCCGTACAAGGTCTGGATGGTCATGCCCGCCAATACGAAGAGCATCATGCGCACCAAATGGCCGCGGATCTGACCCTGCGTCATGTCATGCAAACCGCGCGGCGCGGGCTTGGCATCAAGCGGAGGCGCGTTCGAAGGCGGGCCTTGGGTCACGGTTTTGCGCTCGGATACGGCGGTTGAGGTCGGCAGAGACATCGATTATCACCCTGGTAATATTTGACAGCTGCGCTCGTGGAAAAGACGGCGCTACTTTTTGTGCCGCGTTTTGCCGTCGATGTCTGCGGCGAAAGCACCGCCTTCTCGCAGCAGCTCGTCGAGGTGCTCGCGGACGTCGACCGGCCACGACCGCGTGAGCTCGGTAAATCGCGGTTGGTGCGAGGCAAACAGCGCGCGCGACGCCTCTTCGAACTTCGGCAGGTCGCCGGTCATGACCCACATGAAGCGGCTCGCAGCGGCCCGCGCTTGGCGCGCGCGCTCTTCGTCGGGAGCGCGCTTGCGAGCCTCGTCGACGAGGCGGCGAAGCCCGGCGGAAATGCCCTGAGGATGGCGTTCGAGCCATTCCCAGTGTCGAGGCAGGAGCGACACCTCGCGAGAGACGACCCCCAGCTTGGGGCGCCCGGGCCCCGCTCGCTCCGCCGGTTTGGGCTTTGCTCTGGCCACCACCTGCTCGACGGAGCCGTGGAAATCGAAGTCAACCTGGCGGCCGGTTGCGTCCTCGAAAATGAGGACTCGAAGCTCGGGATCGGCGTCTAGTTTCTTTTTGGTCGTACGAAGAGTTTCCTCGAGCGTTCCGCGCACGATCCGCTTCGAACCAGCAAAGGTCGTATAGGTCGGCGGGGCGCTCATGGCCCATATATTACCCGGGTATAATTACGGGTCAAGGAGCTGCGGTACGGGAGCCGCCAGCATTGCGCTGGGATCGCTACGTGGACGGCCTCGGCGGCGGGGTGATGGTGTCGTCGTCTCGGGCGCGCCGCTCAGCTTCGCTTCGTCGAGCGACAACTCGGATTTCGCATTCCGTCGCGGAGAGCGCGGCAGCGCGATGCGCTCGAGGCGCGCCGCCAACTCGGGCTGATTCTCCGCATAGACGCGAGCGTAGGCGAGCGCTCGCTGCGCCTTCTGGAGAAGCGCGTCCCTTTTCTCGGCGAGAACGGCGCGCGTGTTTTCGAGTGCGGCCTCGGCGCGGATCACGTCCGCCGCGATGGCCCTTACCTCTTCCGACGCGGCGGCAAGGCTCGCCGGCTCGAGATCGCCGAACTTGAGCGAGGCGAGCTCGCTGACAAAGAGGTCGACGACTTCTTGCACGGCACTCGGAATCGGCTCGGTCATGCGGCTTCTCCTTCTGAAAGAAGATTTACCTGACCATACGTTCAGTGATCCGTCAAGCTCGCTCTCTCTAATCGATGGGGTCGGTCACCGCTTCAACGGGCGCGGGCGCCGTTTCGATCTCTTCCACCTCACGCCACCACGCATCGATCGATTGCACATGGCCAGGCTCGATCGGCTGACCGAGTCGCGGCATCACCAGCGGTGCATTCGTGGGTGCGAGCTTCACGAGCAGCTCGGCCGGCTCGTCCCACGCATGGATGGCGAGATTGAAGGTGCCCCAGTGCACCGGCAAAAACGCTCCGCCGCCGAGCAACGCGTGCGCTTGCAAGGCATTTTCTGGCCCGAGATGAATGTCGCCCCAAGCTGGGTGCCAAGCGCCGATTTCGAGCATGATCAAATCGAAGGGCCCCAGCTTCTGCGCGATCTCGCCATACTCTTGCGTGAGGCCCGTATCGCCGCTGAAGAACACGCTGTGGCGCGGCCCGCGCACCGCGATCGATGACCACGACGTGCGGTTTCGATCCGCCACGCTGCGGCCAGAGAAGTGCTGAGCCGGGCCCGCCGTGACGGTGAGATCGCCGATCTGTTTCGATTCCCACCAATCGAGCTCGGTGATGCGGTCTGCGGGCACGCCCCAAGATTCGAGGTGGGCGCCCACCCCGAGCGAGGTCACGAAGGGGACGCCGAGCGGAATCAGCTGGAGAATACTCGGGTAGTCGAGGTGGTCGTAATGGTCGTGCGAAATGACGACCACATCGAGCGCGGGCAGCTGCTCGATCTTCACCGGTGCGGGATGAAAGCGCTTGGGTCCAGCGAAAGGGACTGGAGAAATGCGCTCGCCCCAGACGGGATCGGTCAGCACGCGCCGGCCGTCGATCTCGAGTAGCGCGGTGGAGTGACCGAGCCATGTCACGCGAAGCCCGCTCTCCACGGGCCGCAGCCAGTGCTCGAGCGGATTCACCACCGGCAGAACGCCGGTCGGGACGCGACGCTGCCCGCCACATATGAACTCCTTGATCGTAGAAACGCCCGTGCCTTTCTTGAGCCCGGGCGCGACGGGGAGCGTGTTGTGAAACGTACCGTCCTTGAACCGCGCCGAAGCTTTCATACGCTCGAGGCGGGCGCCCGCTGCCCTGCTGCCGAGAACCTGCATCGCCTTTCCTTACGCGATTTTCTGCGGTGTAGCTAACGGCCGAGCGAAACGTGACCCGCTCTGCGCCGCGCCGTCCGGGCGCTTGGGCAATCCGTTTCTGGCCCGACGGACGAATGCCCGGGCGCTCTTCTCTATAACCTGATGCAAAGTGATCCGCATGCGCTTCTCAATGTTCCTCGCTGCGGCTGTCCTTGTTGGTGGGTGTTCGGCATCGGAGTCGGATCCGATGGTTCCGAAGATGACGCCCGAAAAGGTCAGCCTCACCAAGATCAGTCCCACTGGTATCGAGGTGCTCGCACAGCTCGGCGTGGAAAACCCCAACCCGATCGATTTGGAAGCACGCTCCGTGACTGCCAATGTCATTTTCGACGGCAAGTACGATATGGGCACGGTCGAAATCGACCACAAGGTGAAGCTCCCGTCGGATCAGCGAACTGTTCTCAGCGTGCCCATGGCGATGGACTGGAAAGACGTGGCGGTGATCACGGCGTTGGTCGCCCTCCACAATGACGTGCCTTACGATGTCGACGGCAAGGTCCGCCTGGGAGGCGACCTCGTCCACGTGTCGTTGCCTTTCCATCTGAGCGACGTCATCACGGCGGAGCAACTGCTCCAGGCCATAGCGAAGCCGCCGCCGCCTTAGCAAGCGTCCACCCCACCCGCTGTTGCCGACCTCCTCAGCGTGAGGCGCGAGGCAGGTAACTCAAACCGCGCGCGAACGCATTTCGGTGACCTGCTTCCGCTTCTAGGAGTCGCTTGGCGTTGATCATCTCGGCCTGGTAATCGGCGCGATCGACCTTACCTAAGGGTCGGTTGGACGCCTTGGGCCAGAAGCTGATGCGATGAAGGAACACACCCTTTGCTTCGAGATCCCCCAGCGCGTCGTGGGCGCGAATCAAAAATGATACGCTCCTCCGAAGCCCGAAGCTTTCGTACTCGTCCGTTTGTTCAATGAGAGAGCAGTACTCACGCGAGGTCGTTCGCAACGACACCGCCAGCGGGCGACCGTATTCGTCACGAAAGTGACACCGGTTCGGGCTCTCCGTCCGTTCTACTTTCAGTAGATGCGACCATTCGCCGATCCGGCCTGCATCGCTGAGGTAGGCGGCGGCGATTTCGAACGGCGCTGCAATGTAGATCGTATCGCCGAGAACCTCATACGCTCCTTCGACGTACTCACTGCGCCCCGCCTTGCGCTCCAATACGCCCTTCAGTGAGCGGCATTCCGCGCGATGCGCGATACCCATGCCCTGTTCGATCATGGGGGTACGTCGCTGCGGGTCGATGAAGCTCAACCAATGAAAATAGACTCCCTGCTCGTCATTGCCCTCTGCCAGATACGATGGTCGAAAAAGGAACACCGGATAGACTTGGAAATACACATCGACTTCGAAACCACAATGCCACTCGATGCTTCGCACCGACCCCAGGTCGTTGACGCGAAGGTGATAGTAGAGGTCGCGCTGGTACCCCGACGCGGTGCCGAGCCAAGTATTGGGCGCTACCTTTTGGCGCATGCGGCTATTGAGAGTCCACTCGTTCAAGTTTTCGAGATCGCATAAGTAAGCAAAGACCTGATCGGGCGGGGCTCCGATATAAGCCGAGGTTACGAAAGTGTTCCGGTCCATCCGAAGTCGACCCTAATCAAAAATACTGGTGTGAGGCTCGCGTGCGGCCTGTTGCAGAAAGTTCAGCATCGGAGGACAAGCGTCTTTCTGGATGAGGACCTCGACCACCCGAACGCCGCGCCTATTGAAAGCGGCGGACATTTTGGCGTCGACTTCGTCAGAGGCGACGATGCGGTCGACATACGGCGCGCCGTAACCTCTCGCCAACATCGCACAATCCACCGGCGCGTAGGTGGTCCCCTGCAGTCGCCGTTCATAAAATATTTCCTGCGCCTTGGTGCCGATACCGTGCGAATTGTTGTTGAGCACGACGAACAGGATGTCGAGCTTTTCGGACACGGCCGTGTGAATCTCAGCGCCGTTCATCATCACCGATCCGTCTGCGGTCAGGACGATGGAGTCTCGGTCCGGCCTGGCGATCGCCGCGCCGATGATGCCCGCTACCGCGTAACCCATGGATCCCGTCGCCAGCGAAAGTTCGACCTGCACTTGCTCGGGGACGCGATTGAAATGCACGCCTGCCGCAGCGACGAGCCCGCACTCGATTCGGAAAACAGTCTCCTCCGAGAGCGGTCGTCACGACGGGAAGATTCATGCTCCTCACCAACTCTTGCAAGGCCGCACGTGCGCCCTGCCGCTTGACCCCTTCGCCGGCAACGAGCAGCGGCACGCTCGCTCGATCGATTGCGCGTATGACTTGATCGAGATCGCCGGATACCGGCGGCGAGCGCCCGACGACGGTGTGAATCGCCTCCTTACAAGGGAGCGTTTGTACGTCCTTGGGAAGAATGATCAGAGCTGGTCCGCGCCGTGGGTAGTGGATACGCTCGACCGCGGATCGTATCGCCGATGCCGCGTCATCGGCATTCGTAACGACGCGGGAGAATACACAGAGCGGATTGAAAACCTTCGCAAGATCCGGCGACCCGCCATACCCCGAGGTATTCTGAAGGACGGAGTCGTGCATGAGCGATTGAGGGATCGCGCCGGCGATACAAACGAGGGCGGCGCGATTCATGAAAGCCTCGGCCATGCCGTTGCAAGCATTGAAAATGCCGGCGCCTGATGTCGTCAGAACTGCCGCGGGCTTTCCTGCATACCTCCAGTAGGCGTCGGCCATGAACGCAGCCGCGGTCTCGTGTCGCGCCAGGACGAAGCGAATACGGTCGGCTCGCTCGTGAAGGGCGTCGTGGATCGGTTCGACCGAGCCTCCCCCCAGGCCAAAGACCGTGTCAATCCCGTTCGCGAGGAGCGAGTCGAGAAGATATCCTGCCACGTTCATCGCCGAGGGGTCCGTCGGTGGGTGCCGTAAGGTCGCAGCGTCGCGGTCAGTGTTCAGGCTGCCGATGGCAGTACGCGCGTCGAGCGGCGAAGTTACCGGTCGTGCCTTTTTTCTGCCCCGAACCGGGCGACGGCCGCGAACCGTTCTCCGGACGTGAACCCCGGCCGATCGACCGGGTGGGGGGGAAGGTCACAGCGCAAGGAATTCTGGCGTTGAGCCCGGTGGCAGGGTAGGCCGAGCAAAGCATGCTCTATCGATCGCGTGCACCGGCACCACCGCTTGGAGAGTTCGTCGAGTATTTCTGGGCGCTGAGCGATGCGCCTGCGCATGCGCACGAGCTCATTGTTCCCACCGGCACGCTGGAGCTCGTCGTCAACTTGCATGAGAACGAATTTCGCGTGTACGGGCCCGATGACCTCGCAAATCCGCGATGCTTTTCGGGAGCGATGATTTCCGGCGCGTATCGGAGCCCTTTTATCGTCGATACACGCGAGCACACCGCGATCGTCGGCATTCATTTCAAGCCCGGCGGCGCGATGCCCTTTCTGGGAGCACCCCCCGGCGCATTGGCCGACACCCACGTCGACCTCGACTGTCTCTGGAATCAGCAATCGAGCCGGCTGCGCGAGGCGCTGTGCGCCGCTCGAGATACCGAGCAGCGTTTTGAAATCCTCGCATGCACGCTGCTGACGATGCTCCGGGCGCCGAGAGAACGTTATCGCGCGGTGCGCTTCGCGCTCGACCGGCTCGATCGCGGGGCCTCCGTCGGTGAGGTCGCCGAGCAGCTCGGGCTGAGCAGGCGCCGCTTGATCGAGGTGTTTACCGCCGATGTGGGCATGACCCCCAAAGTCTTCGCGCGCGTTCGACGCTTTCAGCGCGCGTTTGCCGGCGAGAAACGACGCGAGACAAGTTGGACAGAGCTCGCCCTCCAATGTGGCTACTTCGATCAGTCACACCTGATCCGCGACTTCGTTGCTTTTGCGGGAGCGGCGCCCGCGGAGATTACGCGTCATCGAGAGGTGACCGTGAAAGAGCATCATGTCGCTTTGACGAGCCCGAGAGGGGGTCAAATTCGTCCAATACGACTTTCCCTTTCGTCGCCATGATCGCGTCCAGAAAGGGACGCCATGATCGAAGCGCTGAATGCGCTCCTACGTTCTCAATGCCGAGTCGCTCTGTTACTCGGCCTCGTGATTGGAGGATGCATGAAAAACGACGTCGTCACCGTCCGCTATCAAGTTGCCAACATCGAACGCGCAGCGAACTTTTATCGGGAACAGCTCGGCTTTCAGCCGACCGAGCGGTACGGCACTGCCTTCGGTGCTGTCACGCGCGGAAAGCTCCGTCTCATCCTGAGCGGTCCCGGTAGCTCTGGATCTCGACCCATGCCCGATGGACAGCAACAAGCACCGGGCGGTTGGAATCGCATCATCGTCTACGTCGACGACCTTTCGTCGACCATCGCTTCGCTCGAGAAAGGCGGCGTTCGATTCCGCAACCAGGTAGAGGCCGGCCCGGGGGGTAAGCAGATCTTGCTCGAGGATCCCGACGGAAACCTGATCGAGCTGCACGAAGCGCCTGCCGAGCCCGCGAAATGACCCGCGGCTTCGATACCAACGCGAACCACGCGTCGGCTGTGCTCAGCGGCTCGTTCATCGCTCGTCCAGCGCGGATCTGTGCTTCTGCGCCGGCAATCGGAGTCACTTCACGTCGCCACTTGATCGAAACTCGCGGAAGGAGCAGAAGAGAAGCGATGACGACCGAACCCGCCCTCGGACAGCTCAACCGGCTGGTAGGCACCTGGACGACCGATGCCACCCACCCGGCGTTGCCCGGAGTTATCGTGCACGGAACCGCCGACATTGCCTGGCTCGAAGGCGAGCGCTTTTTGATCCATCGCGCCCGAACCGATCATGCGGACTTTCCTGACTCGATCTCGATCATCGGCATCATGGATCGCGATCGCGCCGACAACCCGCAGAACACCGGTTCCAAGCTCGCCCCTCCGACCTTGTGCATGCACCACTTCGACTCGAGGGGTGTCTTCCGCGTCTACGACGTGAGCGTCGACGATCGCGTCTGGCTGTTCTGGCGAAACGCTCCCGGGTTTTCTCAGAAGTTCACCGGCACGTTCGCTGATCATAGCGACACCATCGAGGGTCGCTCGGAGCTCTCGCAGGACGACGTGAACTGGAAAGACGACCTCGCGATCACCTACCGTCGGCGGGGGTGAACCGCCAGGTCAGTCGGGCTTTCGCATGTCGACGACACGACTTCCACCCTGCCGTGCTCGACGAGCTCTTCGATTTGCCATGCCGGCGCAACGCCGAGGCCGAAGCCGCTGGTTCGTCGGCTCCGCTCGTTACCTCGACGACGGAGGAATGGGGGGCGGGGGCAAACAGGGAATCGCGATGGTCAAGCGGCTTTTCCCGGTGGAGACCGCGCTGCAGGTGGCGGGACAGAACTCGATGGTCATCGGCTGCTTGGGGTCGTCGAAGTACCAGCCTTCCATCGTGCCGCATGCCGCAAGATCAGCGACGCGCGGAGGAGAAGAGGAAGTGCCGGAATCACCAACCGTCGTTTTGACCACCGTGTTGGCGTAGTCGAGCCGATTGGAGGAATTGGACGGAGGGATCTTCTGGGAGCAGGAGATTTTCGTTCCCACTTTGGTCTGCGTCTGCGTGCGGATGGTGTTCAATGCCCGCAAGAGCTGATCCGTTCCCGCGGATGTCACCATAAAGGCCGCGCTCGTCCCCCCGGCCATAGCGATGGAATCGAGATTTCCGGTGCTCGGACCGATGCCGAGCACGTAGGTGTTCAGCGCCGGCATCTGGGCAGCAGCGCTCGCCGCCACGGTCGCGACCGCCGCGGCGCTGCTGTTGCAATCGTTCGGCTCGCCATCGGTGGCGAGAACGAGAACCAGCTTTCGATCGGGATGGGTCGCCTGGTACATCGTGCCGTACTGCACGGCGCCCTGCATCGCTGGGACGGTAGGCGTCGTCAGGCCGAGCATCTGCGTGGCAACGGCGTTCTTGATGGCCGCGCCGTTGCCGGGCAGTGGGGCGACGTCGACGACAGGCAGCGCATAGTCCGGGACATTGCAGGATGCGAGCGGCGCTCCGATGGGAAAGAACGCCATCCCGATGCCGAGCCCAGCCGAACCACCGTCCGCGCCCGAGGCATCGACGAACGCGCCAATCGCAGAGGCCATCGAGTCCCAGCGGTTGGGACTTCCAATCACGTCCGCCAAGAGCATGGAGCTCGATTTGTCGTAGACGAAGTACAAGTCGACCGGCGTCGAGGTGGTGACGACGAGGATCTCATTTTCTGCAACGAGTGCGCTGCACGCAGGAGCATCGCTCGTGACGTGCTGATCCAACGCTGCGTCCGTGACCACGATCCTGCCCCCACCGGCACCGGAGTCACCCCCGCTTCCGCCATCGCCACCCGGCCCAATCGAGCCGCCGGACCCAACGGATCCTGGATCGGCTGTACCGCCCGTTCCGCCCTGGCCCCCGCCGCCCGCCCGCGATCGATCCGCGGGTGTTGCAGCCGAACATCCCGCCACGATAGCGAGCGGCAGCGCGCACGACAGGACGACCGTGGTGGTGACTCTCATGTTCCTCCCGCGATGCCAGGTGGACCGATCCGCGCGGTTCGAGGATGTAGAGGACGAGAGATCGCGCCTGACAATGCGAACCACACCCTAAACCGGATCTGCGCCTCACGCACTTACCAAGTCGGCCATTTTCATTGTCCCACGCGCCAGATCGCGAATCGGGGCGACAGCGAAAGCATCTTCCGTCCGACTACGGTTTACGACGGAGACGGGGTACCATGGCCGGCGTGGTGGGATCGGTCAGGCCTTCGGCACGCCCCGCGGCACCGGGACTGGTACGGCGCAAAAGCCTCATCGGCTTTCGTTTGGCGTGCCAGCAGATGTGGGGGGAAGCCGGTTACGAGGCCATCTGCCACGCCTTGCCTGCCGACGTGAATGACCGGACCGGCGGCACACGGCCACTCCCTGAACAGATCTTTCTCGACGACCTGATCGCCTGGCACCTCACCGTTTGGAACGGCCCGGCCCAGCGCGACGAACAGATCATGACGCAGCACATTCGCGCGACCGTCGACCAAGGCTTCGGACGGGTGAAGCGATTTTTGATCAGCACCTCGACGCCGCAAATGCTGGCGGCGCGCGTCGTCTCGCTCTGGCGCGATGAATACTCGACGGGTCGCCTCGAGGCGACCTCGATCGAAGAGCGAAGCGTTCACCTGGCGCTGCTTGATCACGCGTATCTCGAGACTCCCTTGATGCGGTACGTGATCGCCGAAGTGTTTCGCTACATCGTGAGCCTGACACGGGCAAAAGCCGTCACCGTGTCGCATGCACTTCGTGGTGATGCGCTCGTGATCGTCTTGCGCTGGGTGTGAGGGTCCAAGATGCCCGGCGGCGCATGGCGCTCCGCGGGGCGGCGTCTGACGCGAAGCGCCGAACGCTTGCCAGCGTAGGACTCTCCTTGCTTGCCGACATTGTTGGCACGTGTTGAGTCGAATCCTTCCGAAGGGACCTGCCCAAGCTGGCTCCCCGATGGGCCGCACCACGGTGTCAATTGAAAAGACTCAACATGTATGCAATCTCGTAACAGCAAACACGTACGCAACACGTACGCAAAGGCTTCTGACTTAACAGTTGACAAATGCGACCGCTCTACTACGTCGGCCATGATGCGGGAATCCTTTCGCGGCCATTATTAATAATGATGGTTTGTATGGCGCTCGTTACGACGGCGCTCACCACGCCCCTTCTCGACTGGTTCCTTCCGCAAGCACCGACACTCGGTGCGGAGCGAGGCACGATGCCTGCAGTTCCGCCCGATTTGCTCGATCAACCGTCCTCCGGTCCGGCGTAAACGGTCGGGGCGGAGCGACTCGCGACGCGCGGTGACACTGCCGAGCATGGGCGCGGCGCGAGCTGCGGCGTTAATTGCGATCCGAAATCGCACAAACGTCGACTTGCGTGCGCTCGCGCTAGTCAAACGAACCCCAACCACTCGTGTCGCACCCGCCGAACATCGAATGCGGCGTTCGCGCCACAGTTACGTTGGAAGGACGGTCGGCATACGATGTGCGCTGCGATTGGATAAGCTGCATTGTTGAGTCGGTCGCGGGGCGATCGTCGACTGAACTTACCGAGCGCGTCGTTAACTGGATCGGCGGCACTTTGTCGAATCGAGCACGAGCGAGCGCGTCCTCGTGTCTGCGGTTTTCGAAACGCACGAGTTGATTTGCGCAGTCCACCCTGAGTAGGGTGGCCCACCCAACGCGCAGCGAACATCGGCCATGAGATCGTCGAAGGTCACTCAACGTCAAATCTCATCGCCCGCCCGGAAACAAATGTGCGAATGCTGATTCACCGACCGCGCGTCGTGGCCAGCTCTCTCACCATTCATCGAAGGGTCATGTGTTGCCTCGCCCTGTCGATACAGCTGGCTGGCCGCAAAACGCACGCCCAGGAGCTGCCCACTGCACAGGCGCTGGCAGTGGTTCCCCCGCGACTCAAAAACGATCCTGGCGCGGCGTATCCCGAGCAAGCCTTGCGCGAGCATTTGAATCGGAGTGTGACGGTCGATCTCGTGCTCGAGATCGATGCTGAGGGTCATGTCCGCAAGGCGGTCGTCAACGAGCCTCACGGACATGGTTTCGACGAGGCGGCTGTCGCGGCGGCACACAAGCTCGAATTCGAGCCCGCCAAGCGCGATGAACGTCCCGTGGCCGCTCGCATCAATTTTCGTTATTCGTTCGCACCGCCTTCGCCCCGACTTGCAGGTCGCATCCTCCGACGGACCGACAACTCACCTGTCCCCGGGGCCGAAGTGGTCGTCCGGGACGCAGAACAAGTGGAGCATCGAACGACGGCGGGATCCGATGGAACGTGGACCG
>Ga0193706_1001057_pt1 | contig 13147 bp, 12 predicted proteins | sample U3c1metaG_FD_160130 | JGI IMG/M metagenome (GOLD analysis project Ga0193706, IMG submission 160130) | Soil microbial communities from a riparian zone of the East river system, Colorado, United States - U3c1 | ecosystem: Environmental > Terrestrial > Soil > Riparian zone | place: USA: East River... | reverse complement strand
ACAACGGTGACGAGGGTATTGTCGGCATCAACGTTACGCCCCTCGTCGACATCACGCTGGTGCTCCTCATCATCTTCATGGTCGTCGCGAAGATGGTCGTGTCCCAGTCGGTCCCGCTCGACCTGCCCAAGGCTGCGTCCGGCACCGACGTGCAGGTGGTCTTCGCCGTCGAGCTCTACGCGAATGGCGACATGATGGTGGATCAGAAGAAGCTTCCTAACGACGACGGTCTGCTGCCGCTCGCGCGCGAAGGGCACGCCAAAACGGCGGACCTTCGCGCCGTCATCAAGGCCGACGGCACCGTCCAGCACCAGCGGGTCATCCACGTGCTCGATCTGCTGAAGCAGGCCGGCATCTCCAAGATCGCATTTGGCGTCACCCCCATCGCGCCCGAACCGCCGGCCGCGCCCGCTTCATCAAGGTAGCCCCACTTGCTCGCCACCCACGACGAGGATCCGTTGGAGCGCGCCTTCGAGGATCCGCTCGAGCGCGTCCTCGAGCTCGACTCGCGATCGATGAAGTGGGGGGTCATCATCGGCATGTGCGGTGCGCTCGCGCTCCATATCGCCGGTGCCACGGAAGCGGCGCGTCTGGCCAATGGGCTCGGCAGATGGGCGCTCGACGCGCGCTCGCAGGTGAGCGCGTACTTGTCGCACTTTTACGACATCGAGATGATCAACCCGCCGCCTCCACCTCCTCCGGAAGAAAAACCCGAGGAAGAAGAGGCCCCCAAACCGGTCGCCGCCATCAAAGCACCTTCGCGTGAACGCGACGCGCCGCCGCCCGCACCGGCGCAGGCCGGCAAGATTCTCACCCAAGAGCCGGACCCCAACGAGCCGGTCGATCTCACCGGCCAAGGATTTGTGACCGGCAACGCCGACACGTACGCGGGCGGCGTCACCGCGTCGACTGGCACCTCGAAAACCGCCGTTCGCAGCTTCAACGCGGTCCCCGGCGGCGTACCCGGCGGGACGGGCACGAAGGTCGGCGCAGTGAGCGGCCCCGACCTATCGCGCGCACCTGCGGTCGTCGGTAGCTCGCAATGGGATTGCCCCTTTCCTCCCGAAGCCGACGCAGAAGAGATCAACTACCAGCGGGTCAAACTGCTCATCGTGGTTCGCCCCGACGGCACTCCGCAAGACGCCAAGGTGATCGCCGATCCCGGTAACGGGTTTGGCCGCGAAGCGCGAAAGTGCGCCCTCACGCGTCGCTACGAGCCGGCGCTCGATCGCGAAGGACGCGCAGTGATGGGCACGATTCCGCAGGTCAACATCACGTTCCAGCGTTGAAGGGCGTACGCGTGCGCGTGCGCGTGCGCGAACCCGCCGCAGCCCGGCGCCGTTCAATGGCGTTCGTGAACTACCCTTTGTTTGACACGGGCACACATGTTCAGTAGGCTCGTCAGCTATGCAGGGCCTCACCGACAGGCAGCAGCAGGTGCTCGAATACATCCGATCGTCGATCGTCGATCGTGGCTACCCACCAACGCTTCGTGAAATCGGCGCCCACATGGGCATCCGTTCCACCAATGGTGTGAACGATCATCTGCGAGCGCTCGAGCGCAAGGGGTACTTGACCCGCGAGGACATGAAGTCCCGCGCGCTCCGCCCCTGCGACATGGACAGCCTCCCTGCCTCCGTCCCGGCGAACGACGAGGAGGGTCTCGTCGAAGTGCAGATTCTCGGGCGCGTCGCGGCCGGTCTTCCCCTTCTTGCGGAAGAGAACGTCCTCGACACTGTTCGGATCGATCGAACGCTTGTTCGCGGAGGTCGCGAGGTGTTCGGGCTGCGCGTGACGGGCGACTCGATGATCGAAGCCGGCATTTTCAGCGGCGACTACATCTTCGTGCGCAAACAGCTCACGGCGCAGCGCGGTGACATCGTGGTCGCGCTCATCGGCGACGAAGCCACCGTCAAATATTACTTCCCCGAGCGCGACTACGTCCGTTTCCAGCCGGCGAATGCGCAGATGGCGCCCATCTTGGTGCGAGCCACGGACTTCAAACCCACCATGCTGCTCGGTGTGGTCGTCGGCGTGTACCGGCGTCTCTGACGCTTGACTGATCCGCCCTCGCCCGGCCTGCCGCACAAGCGACTGACGCGGCGCTCCGTGCGGCGCGGGTCCCGACGTCGCGACGCCACGCCGCAGTTGACGCAGTCTTCGCACGCTTGATAGCGTGCCCGAGGGTATGAAGGCACGCGTCGCTGGACTCGCTGCGGTGGCAAATCTGACCGTGGCGATCTTCACGGCGGGTTGCGGCGGCGCGCTCTACTCGGTCCAGATCAACGGCGTCGCCAGCAAAGTCGCCGAAGCAAAGGAGCTCGGCGCCGAGAAGCTCGCACCCTACGAGTATTACTACGCGAACGAGCATCTGCAGAAAGCGATGTCCGAGGCGAGCGAAGGCGATTATTCCGACGCGATTCAGTTCGCCGACGCTGCCGAAGAGTATGCCAACAAGGCCATCCAGCTTTCCAAGGAGGCACACCGCGGGGCGGGGCGATGAGGCCAATCTCTGCGGCCGTGCGGCGTTTGGCACGACGCCGCCAGATGCTCGGTGCCACATCGCTCACCGCGCCGGCGTTGCGGCCAGGCACATGGGTCATGCTGGTTGCCGTCTTCGCGTTCGCGCTCGCCGCTTGCGGACAAGCGCCGGTGATGCGCGGACAGATCGACGGGCTCACCAAGCTCGCTAGCCAGGCCGAACGCAACGGCGCGATCCGCTGCGCCCCGCGCGAGCTCGCGCTCGCCAAATCGCACCTCGAGTTCGCCACGGTAGAGCTCGACCAAGGTTTCGTATCGCGAGCCAACGCACACCTCGCCATTGCCGAGCCGAACGCACACGCTGCCTACGACCTCTCCCCGCCGGAAACGTGCGCCGAGCGCCAGCTCGCCCTGCCTGCAGCGCCGGAAGATACCGATGGGGATGGCATCGTGGACGCCATCGACATGTGCGTCCTCGAGGCGGAAGACAAAGACGGCTATCTCGACGACGACGGCTGTCCCGATCTCGACAACGATCTCGACGGTGTCGCCGATACGGCGGACAAGTGCCCCAACGAGCCGGAGGATCCCGACGGCTTCGACGATCAGGACGGCTGTCCCGATCTCGACAACGACAAAGACACGCTCGCCGACGTCGACGATCAATGCCCCAACGAGGCCGGCCCCACCGGCGGTGATCGCCCGGGATGCCCGCGCAAATCGCTCGTCGTCGTCACCGACAAAGAGATCAAAATCACGCAGCAAATTCACTTCGAGTTCGACAAGGACATCATCCGGAGAGAAAGCTATCCAATTCTCGATGCAGTGGCCGAGGTCCTCCAGCAGAACACGAACATGCGGCTCGAGATTCAGGGCCACACCGACAACAAGGGCGCTCCCGCCTACAACCTCAAATTATCGGACCGGCGAGCGGCGTCGGTCCGGAAATACCTGGTGGGCAAGGGAATCTCCGCCAATCGCCTCGTGTCTCGTGGCTACGGCCTGACTCGCCCGCTGGTTCCCAACGACAGCGAGCAGAACCGGGCACTGAACCGCCGCGTGCAGTTCATGCGAACGGAGGGGGCCACGCCCTAAGCGCGAACGTGCCAGTTCTTCCCCCTATCGGATCACGAACGGCTCCTTCGGCCCGGCAGCCACGCGAGATTCGGCACCGCCTGCCGACGGCGATGGACTGCCCGGTCAGAGCGTCGAGAAAGCAAATCGCTCGTTCGATGATCGATCTGGCGGGGAGAATTTCCCAAGGGTAGTGCTGGCCTCGAGTCGTCGAGAGGAGAATCTCCGTGGACCGTCGCGTTTTTGCTTCCCTCAGCCTGTTCTTCGTCTCGATGGGGCTTCTTTTCTCGTCGGCAATTGCCGTTGCTGCTCCCAAAGACGCCGCGGCCACCAAGCTCGCCGATGACGCCATCAATCGGGACTACCTTGCGGCAAACTTCGTCGAAGCGGAGAAAAAGCTCCGCGCGGCCATTTCGATATGTGGCGCGAGCGGATGCATGCCGGTGGTGGTCGGGCGCTTGCACCGAGATCTCGGCGTCGTGCTCATCGCGGGCATGAATCGTCAGGAAGACGGCAAGCAAGAGTTGGCGGAGGCGATTCGAGCCGACCCCAACGTGATGCTCGAAAAAGACCTGACCACGCCCGAGATCGATCAGGTGTTCAAGGCGCTGAAGACTGGGGGATTGCCTCCCCCCAAGCCGACCGCGGGCGGCGGTGGAGAATTGGTCCATTCACCGCCCACCGAGCAGCGCACGCTCACCGCCGTCCCCATCTACGTCGAGCTGCCCGACGGCAGCGCCGCGGCCAAGGTCATCGCCCGCTACAAGCCCTCCGGCGCGCCCGATTGGAAGACGCTCGAGCTACACCGGATGGGCAACGGGTATGGCGGTGAAGTGCCGTGCATGGATATCGGAAGCACCACCGGCGATTTCCTCTACTACGTGCAAGCCACCGACGCCGCCGGCGAAGTGGTCGGCACGAGCGGCACCCGCGCCGCGCCGAACAAGGTGACTATCAAAGCCGAACCGGTGAGCGGCGAGCCGCCCCACTTGCCGGGACGCGCGCCCCCTTCGCGATGCCGCGAGGCCGGCGACTGCCCCCCGGGGACGCCTGGTTGCGGAGGAAAACGACTCCCGAGCGGACGAGGTTGGGGCGCCACTTGCACGACCGATCGCGAGTGTGGCTCCGACTACTGGTGCAAGCAGGGCACGTGCGAAGGTGGCGTGCGAGTCGAGACGGACAACGAGCCGCAGGCGTCGGGCAAGTATTGCGACTCCAGCGCCGATTGCGACAAAGGCGAGAGGTGCGGTGCCGGGCGCGCTTGCGAGCGCGCGCCGGAAAAGGCCAAGAAGGTGTGGCTCAGTTTCAACATCGGCCAAGATTTTTCAATTCTCGGCGCCCAGCCCAACGTTTGCGGCAGCCCGACGACGTTCGCCGCCAAGCAGTATGCGTGCTCCGACAAAGACAACTATTCATACAGCGGCGTTCCATTCGACAGCGCACCGGGAACGGGCAATGCGATCAGCGGAGGCGTCAACCTTGCTACGACGCGTTTTCTGGCCGGTATCGAGCTGCTCGTCAGTGACAACGTGACGCTCGGCGCGCGCCTCGGGTACGCGCGCGGGACGGCCGCAGGACGTTCGCTGGCCGCGTTCCATGCCGAAGGGCGGGTCGCTTTCTGGTTTGGTAGAGAGCCTTTCTCGCGTGAGAGGGTGCGGCCGTTCCTCGTCGTCGCAGGCGGGCTCGCCGAAATAGACGACAAATTCGGCGTACCCATTATCGAGTCCGATCTCGCCCACGGCATCTACCCGACGCAGACGCTCACCGTTTGGCGCCAGAGCGGCAGCGGATTCGCTGGAGGGGGCTTGGGTATCATGATCCCCACGGGAGGGCCCGGGCAGGGCGTGACGGCCGAAATGAAAGTGGTCGCGCTTTTTCCTGATCCGGGCGTCGCGATGTCGCCGACGATTGGATATGCGTTAGGGCTCTGATTCGTCTGGACCTGTCGCAAGGCGACAGGGAGGTGCTCGAATGATGCAGACCGACCGTGGACTCGAATTCGCGCAGCCGCCCGGTGGCTGGGGACCGCCGGGTGGACCGCCTCCGGGCGGATGGGGGCCGCCAGGCGGGGGACCTCCGGGCGGCGGGCCGCCTCCGGGCGGACCACCGGGGGGTGCACCGCCGGGCGGAGGGGGACCTCCCGGCGGACCACCGGGGGGTGCACCGCCGGGCGGTGGGGGACCTCCCGGCGGACCACCTCCGGGGGGTGCACCGCCGCCAGGTGGACCGCCCGGCGGGTGGGGACCTCCGGGCGGCGGGCCGCCTCCGGGCGGACCTCCGGGGGGTGGACCGCCAGGCGGATGGGGGCCGCCGGGCGGGCCACCGCCGGGTGGTTGGGGGCCGCCGGGCGGGCCACCGCCGGGTGGTTGGGGCCCGCCTGGCGGCGCTCCCCCGGGCGGATGGGGCCCGCCCGGTGGGCCACCGGGTGGCGGCGCTCCCCCGGGCGGCTATGGCGTGCCACCGGGCGGCTACGGCCCGCCTCCAGGTCAGGGTCACCCGGGCGGCGGTTATCCCCCCGGACCGGGCGGCTACCCCGGTCCGAGTGGCGGCGCGCGCAATGCGTTTTCACCCGGCGACGCGGTGACGTTTGCGTGGGAGCGCATCAAGGCAGATCCCGGAACCATTCTCGCGACCGTCATTGTCGGCGCGATCTTGATGTGGGTCGTCGGGATCGTCACGAGCTTCATGGCCAGCGTCGTAGGCGGGATCGGCTCCGCGGCCAGCCGTCACGTCGGCTCGCCTTTCGACACGTGGAGCCCGCTCCTCGTCGCCACCAAGGGTTTGGGATCCATCGTCAGCTTCGTCGTGTCCGCCTTCGTCCTCGCCGGCATCATGAACTTCTCTCTCAAGGTCGCGCGCGGAGCTCCCTATACATTCGCCGATCTCTTCAGCGGCGCGCCATTCTTCGTATCGGTGCTGGTCGCCAATCTGGTCGTGACCATCGGCGCCGGCATCGGATTCGCGCTGCTCATCGTGCCCGGCGTGATCGTGGCCCTCGGACTCAGCATGGCCATTCCACTCATCATCGATCGGAACCTCGGCCCCGTCGAAGCGCTCACCGAAAGCTGGAAGCTCACGGACGGTCACAAGACGAACCTCTTCGTCTTCGGGCTCATCGCCGTGGGTCTCATCGTCGGCGGCGTGTGTGCGTGCGTGGTGGGCGTGCTTCTCGTGCTTCCCCTGCTCTACATCGCGCACATGTATATCTACCTCAAGCTGACCGGCCAACCGGTGGCGGCGATCGGCCGAGGTGCTTGAGCACCGCCTGAAGATCGGCCCAGACGTCCCGTTTCGCCTCCGGGCTTCGCAAGAGATAAGCGGGATGGAAGGTAGGCATGACCGGGATCGCACGGTAAAGCTTCCATTGTCCGCGTAGGCGCGTGATCCCGCCGCCCGCGCCGAGCAGACCCTCGACCGCCGTCGCCCCGAGCGCGACGATCACCTTGGGCGAGACGAGCTCGAGCTGTTCGCGCAAGTAGGGCATGCACTTTCCCATCTCGTCCGGCTCCGGCTTGCGGTTGTTGGGCGGGCGGCACTTGACGATGTTGCATACGTAAACGTCGTCGCGCGCATAGCCCATCGCGGCGATCATGCGGTCGAGTAGCTGGCCGGCCTTGCCGACGAAGGGGAAACCCGCGGCATCTTCGTCCGCTCCCGGCCCTTCTCCGATGAAGCAAAGCTCTGCCGCAGGGTTGCCGCGCGCGAAGACCGTCTGGGTGCGCGCGGCGTAGAGCGTGCATTTCGTGCAGGTCTTCACCTCGGCGGCGAGCTCGAGAAGACGGAGCTTCGCAGCTTCGCGCTCGGGGGAAAGCGGCAGAGCGGCGGTAGAAAGCGCGGCCTCCGTCGCAACGGGGGTGGACGCCGCGTCGCTGGCGGGGGCCGTCGGACGCGCGGAGCTTTCGGCGGCGAGGGCACCTCCCGGCGAGCTCTGATTGCGGGGGGAAGGAGCGCTCGCAGGTGCACGGCGCGCGTCGCTCGATGTCGGCGCGATGCGTAGACTGCGGCGTTCGGCGGGCAACGAGCCCGTCGCGCCCGTCGCGAGCTGCCACTCTGCTTGCGCCCGGAGCTCGACGGCCAGGCGCAATAGCTCGTCGCGCTCGTTCAATGTCCGCCCGTCGACACGAGGTAACGTTCCGCTTCCAGCGCGGCCATGCACCCGGTTCCCGCCGCCGTGACGGCCTGGCGGTAGACCCAGTCCTGCACGTCGCCGCAGGCGAATACGCCTTCCAGGCTCGTCTGCGTCGTGCCGGGCGTTGTCTTGATGTAGCCGTTGGGGTGGAGCACGACCTGTCCCACGAAGAGCTCGGACATGGGCGTATGCCCGATGGCTACGAACATCGCCGCGACCGGGATTGTCTGGCGCGATCGGGTCTTCATATCTTCGACTTCGATCCCGTTCACGTGATCCTGGTGGACGTCGTGCACGTCGAGCACTTGGTGGCTGTAGAGCACCTTGATTTTTGGGTTCTCCAAAACGCGCTGCTGCATGGTCTTCGAGGCACGGAACTCATCACGACGGTGGATGAGCGTGACGCTAGGAGAGAGGCCGGCGAGGTAGCTCGCTTCTTCCATCGCGGTATCACCGCCCCCCACGACCGCCACCGGTTTGCCGCGATAGAGCGGGCCGTCACAGACGGCACAGGCGGATACTCCCTTGTTCTTGAGCTTGTCCTCGTTGGGCAAGCCGATGTAGTTCGCGCGCGCGCCGGTGGCGATGATGACGGTCTTGGCCAACGTCGGGGCGGCGCTGCCCTCCGCCCAGATCTTGAACGGGCGCTGCGAAAGGTCGACTTTGATGACGTCTGCGGTGACGATCTCCGTCCCTTGCCGCTCGGCCTGATCGCGAAAACGCTTCATCAGCTCGTGCCCGGTCACCTTTTCGGGGAACCCCGGATAATTTTCGACCTCGGTCGTGAACATGAGCTGGCCGCCAGGGATGAGCCCGCCGGCGTTGAAGCCTTCGATGAGAAGAGGTTGGAGGTTGGCGCGGGCGGCATAGATGCAGGCAGTGAGACCAGCCGGGCCCGAGCCAATGATGACGACGTTGCGCGCTTCCGATTGCATGCGCGACATCCTAGAACACGGAACGCTCATCGTCCGGTGTTCTAGGATCGTTTGTCACCGGGCGCTTCGTCCCGCCCCATGCGTGCAAGGCGCCGAACAGCGCCCCACCCCCGGTTTGGGGCCCTGGTAGCCCCCAACGGTTCATCCGACCCTCAACGCCGTGCCGCATTCTGGCGGCGGACACATGCCGGGCGCACCGTCGCGCCCGGCCAAATGCCTACTCGCGGATGGGATTGGCCTTGAGCGCGGCTTTGCCTTCTTTGAGGTACACGCTGAATTTCACCGATTTGCACCCGTGCCGCTGCAGGAGCTGATCTCGATTCTTGCGCAGCGTCGACTTGAATTTTTCGAAGTTGAGCCCGTCGGTCGTCTCGCCGCACTCTTTTTTGAGGCGCAAGAACTCGTCGTAGACACGGCGCCACTCGGCCGTTTCATCGTGAATGGGCGGAGGCCGATCGGTCCCGCGATCGGCAGAGAGCTGCCCTAGAATCTCGCTCGAGACATGGCTGACGACCGTGGCTTCGTCGGCGTCCTCCGGACGCTCGAACCCCATCGCCGGCGGCGCGGCAGGTGTGGGAGCAAAGGGTGAAAAAGCCGGCGCGGCCATGGGCGCCTTTCCTGCCGCCAGAGCCGCTTTCATGGGGGGCGTGCCGGCGGGAGTCGGAGCGGGAGCCGCCGGAGCAACGCCCACCAGCGTGAGGGACGGCTGCTTGGCGGGAGGCGGGCGCACAGGTGCCCGCGGCGCGGCCGGAGCGGGCGCAGCCGCCGCCGCAGCCGAAGCTTGGGCTGCCATCGGCGCCGGACCCGGAGCGCGCGGGGGGGGCGCGGGGGGCGCGGCGGCCGCTTGCCCAAAGGACGATGCCGCAGGGGGCGCAAAGGGCTGGGGAGCCGGCGCGGCAGCTGCGGGCGATGGCCGCGCGGGGGCCGGCGGTGGAGCAACCGGCGCCTGCACGCGGTCGAGAGGCGAGGCGATCGACGACTGCGGTAAAGAGAACGCGCTCATCGACGGTTGCGCGGGCATCGGACCGAGCACGGCGTCGAGATCGGCGGCGCGCCGCGGCGCACCGCCCTTGGCGGCCACATGCTCCATCCCCTCGTTGAGACTGGCCGCGATTTGCCGGTACACGCCGCCGAACTTGCTCGCTGTCAGCTGCTCGACCTTTCCTTTGCCGAACAGCTGCGCTTCGTCGCGGAAGACGCGCAGCGGGCGCGTGTGCTCGAGGAAGCTGAGAGCGAGCCCGATGCCCGCCACGAGCACAGAGATGAGGATGATCATCAGAAGCGGCACGGTGCGCTTGTCTTTGTCGTCGGCACTGTTGAGAAAGCCGAGCGGCGAACCGATGGGACGCGCCATGCGTGCCACGGCGTAGCCCGCACCGAGATCCCACGCTTCTCCCATGAGACGCGAGTAGACGACGCCGAGATCGTCGTGGAGCGTGCGAACGTCGCTGTAGCCCTTCTCTTTGTAATTCGCGTCGGCCTCGACCGACTTGAGCTCGGCAGTGACGGTGTCGAGCTGCGTGGCGTCGAAACCTTCCGGCGCTCCGGAAGAGACGCGCGCGCCGTTGGCGTAGAAAGCAATGGCCGCGCTGGTGCGCCGGGAAAGCTCGCGCGCGAACGTGTCGTCGAGGATCCGCACCCCGACGATGGCGCCGGCCGGCATTTGCGAGACGTCGTGCTCGACCGGACGCGCCACCACGCGGTAGATGCGGCCCCCCAGCACCCATGTGTCGTCGCGCACCCAGCCATGCAGCGCGTCGGCAACGACGGGAAAGCCGCCCAGCTCGAAGCCTTCGATGCTGCTCGACTGATCGAAGCCGACCTCACCGACGACGCGTCCGCTCTGATCGAGTGCGAAGAGGGCGTCGAACTTCTGGTCGGCGGGAGCGTTGTTGAAGTGCTTGCGCAGCGCGGCGCGCACTTTCTCTTTCGAGTCGTTCGGAATCTTGTCGACGGACGCGCTGGCCTTCGCCAAGTGCGTGCGAATGTCGTCGTCGAGCACGGGAACGATGAGCGCGCTCGCCCGGCGGCGCGCGTCGTCGCGCAGAAACGACCCCACCACCTGGCTGTCGGCAGCGAGCGCCTCGCCCATCGCGCGCACGCTGGCGCGGTCATACATGCTGGTCGAGAGAAACAGCGCGAACAGCACTGCACCGAGAGCCACGGCCAATACGACGTACCAAAAACGAGACAGGAGCATGGCCTAGTCCCTTTCCCCCGCGTCGACTCTGACGCCGTCGGCGACCGCAATGGAGACATCGAGGGGCGCGAAGGCGACGGCGACCGACTTCGGCGTCCCCACGGGTGTGCCCGAGAAAAAAGCCTTCAGCGTGTACTCGCCCGGCGCCAGCTGGGGGATGGAGAACGCACCCTGAGGGGAAGGGTAAGCGATGGCGGCGACGTTCGGTTCGACGACGACCCAAGTGCGAATACTGGGCGACAGCTCGTCTCTCACTTCGTAGCGGCCCGGCCCCGGCGCCGTCCAGTCGCGCGCTGCCCCTTGTCCCATTTCGCCGGCGGGGAATGTCGTTTGGTTCACGCCGTAAAGTCGATGTGCGTAAGGATCGCGGTTTTCGAAATGCAGCCGCGTCCCCGGCGCGACCACGACGGTGACGGGCGTGGTGCGCCCGCCGCCCACTGTGATGAGCAACGGCATGGAGGGCGGTTGCTGTGGCGATCCAGCGAGCGCGGCGACGCACACCTCTTTGGGGGCATACGCGAACAGATTCCGGAATTCCGCGCGCACCGTGGGCGATGGCTCGCGCCAGGAGAAGCGGTGTGAGTTGACGTCTTTGGCTTCGGCCCACACGGGGTTCAGCAGCTTTTCGAGACCGACCAGCTTGCCTTTCACTTGCGCAGCGAGGGCTATCCCCGGCAGAGCCAACCCGATCGTGAGAAGTGCGAGGTTTCGAATCTTGCGATGATGAGGAAAATGGGCGTGATCGGCCATTGGAATGACCGTACACGCCCGAATGGGCACGTGTAAATCGCGGTCTTCGCGATGGGCTCGCCCTCGCACCGACACGCGCACGCCGGCAAGCCGTGCCCGTTCCGCCGACCGATTCAGCGCTGAGCGCCGGAAGGGGGCGCTCCCAGCCCCATGGCCCGAGCGACGCCGTTTCGATAAGCGAGCCAACCGCGGTGCGCTTCGGCGATCGCTTCCACGACCGCGTCCTGACTCGCACCGTCGGGGACGTGGCGAAGCACGGTGTCCCACGCGTCGCGCCGGTGGTCGCCTTCGACCGCCTGATGTGCGCGCGTCAGGCGCATGGCTTCGGGTGGGCACCCATAAAAACGCACCATGGGGTGACGAAGGACCATGTCGTCCACCGGTTCCACGCGCCGAGCCCCATCGAACTCGCGCCTTTCGTGCACACTTCCTTCTACGAAGATCGTCACCACCGCCGCACCGACGAACCACGGGGGCGAACCGCTGTAGCGGTCGAGCAACGCTCGGTAATGGAGCGCCTCTGGCTCGAGCGCGCCCGCGGCCACCTCGTCGCGCGCGATTCCGATGCCGTCGATCATCTGCAGAAAAAGCTCGGGATGCGAGACACCGAAGGAGTAGTGCCCTGTCTCTTCCTCGTCGATGTTGCGGGCCAGCGGGCCGCGCGCTTCGGGGGGTGGGCCCTGACCGAGCACGCGCGCCAAGAGCACGGGGAAATCACGCACGTAGGTGAGAAACTCGTGGCGGAAATGGATGGCGAGCTGCGCTTTGGTGAGCCCGGGGCGCGTGAAGCTCGGCCAGGCCCAGTGATCCTTCTGGTCCATGATGGAGAGGATCCGCTCGCGGAGATCGGTATCCATCAGCCCCCTCTTTCTAGGCCCATCGCGCGCGACATTGGCGAAGGGCCATCATGGTCGCGCTACGGCGCCTTTCGCTTCTCGATCGGAACGTAGGTCTGCTCGGTGGGGCCGGTGTAGATCTGGCGAGGCCGACCGATCTTCGATGCAGTTTCCGTCATCTCTTTCCAATGCGCGATCCATCCGGGGAGGCGGCCGAGGGCAAACATCACCGTGAACATATTGGTGGGGATGTGGAGCGCGCGGTAGATGATGCCGCTGTAAAAGTCGACGTTGGGGTAGAGCTTACGCTCGATGAAATAGGGGTCGGAGAGCGCCGCCTCTTCGAGCTGCAACGCGATATCGAGAAGGGGATCGCGCACACCGAGGCGCGCCAGGGTGCGGTCGCATGCGGCTTTGATGATCTTGGCGCGCGGGTCGTAGTTCTTGTAGACGCGATGACCGAATCCCATCAGGCGAAACTGCGAATTCTTGTCTTTGGCGAGGGAAACGAACTTTTTCACGTCCCCACCGTCGGCCTTGATCTGCTCGAGCATCTCGACGACTTCTTGATTGGCGCCGCCGTGGAGCGGACCCCAGAGCGCACAGATGCCAGCCGCGATGGAGGCAAAGAGGTTCGCCTGCGACGACCCAACCAGGCGCACGGTCGACGTGCTGCAGTTCTGCTCGTGGTCGGCGTGCAGAATGAGAAGCAAATTCAGCGTGCGCACCGCCTCCTCGTCGA
>Ga0193706_1001056_pt1 | contig 13147 bp, 11 predicted proteins | sample U3c1metaG_FD_160130 | JGI IMG/M metagenome (GOLD analysis project Ga0193706, IMG submission 160130) | Soil microbial communities from a riparian zone of the East river system, Colorado, United States - U3c1 | ecosystem: Environmental > Terrestrial > Soil > Riparian zone | place: USA: East River... | reverse complement strand
TCCTGGCTTCGAGCCTCCGCGAGGAAGCTCGCGGCCTGGATCCCGGCGGTCCGGAACAGGTCGAAATCCTCCCAGTCGAGCGGACGCTTGAGCGGTGGATTCTCGAGGATGACGAAGCCGACGAGCCGGTCGTTGTGGAGCAGGGGCACGCCGGCCCAGGCGGCGTCGAGCCCGTCCATCCATGCCGGCAGCCGGGCGCTCGCGCCGTGCATCTTCAGAACGCCGCCGCGCACCGATCCGAAATCGACGACATGGGCGGTGGATTCGAGGAAACGGATCACATCGGAATCCTCGGCGCTTCCGTCGGGAACGTCGTGGATCCATTGCCAGCGCGCCGAAAAGGCGAAACGGCCGGCGCCGTCCGGGACGAAAAGGAGCCCGCCGGGAGCCTCGGCGACGTCGGCCAGCGCCTTGACGATCCGCTCGCCGAGCGATGCGGGATCGCGGCGGGCGCCCGCCGCCGCGCCTTCATCGTCGGCTACCGCGACGTTTCCGACCGTGCGGGTGAATCGAAGCCACTCGGCGCGATAATCGTAGCGATGCTCGAAGAAATGCTTTGCGAGCATCACCCTGAGCCAGGCGCGCAGGCGCCCGGACGGAAGCAGAATGATGGCTGCGACGGTCATTCCGAAGATCAGGCCGATCTGGCCGATGCGAACCCAGTTCCCGCCGACGATCTCGAGCGCGCGGGTCGCCGACATCATCAGGATCAGATAGCCGAGGATCGCCATGACCGAGAGGGACTGGAAGGTCGCGGCGCGCGAAAGCTGCATCCGCCAGTCGCTGGTGCGGCGGCTGGCCAGAGCGAAGAGCGGCACCAGCATCGCGAGGATCGCGCCGCGCATCGCGAACAGATCGTCGACCGGCCCGCGGGTCAGATAGGCGACCGTATAGAGGTGGAGATCGTAGACCCACATGCCGGCCAGAGCGATCATCGGAAGCCTGATCCCCCAGCGGCTGTCGGGCGCGGCCTGGCCGTAGAGATTGTGGACCAGCACCAGCGATCCGGCCGCGATGGTCAAGCCGATGATCTGGCCGGTCGAGGTCAGCGCATTATAGACCAGGGCCTTGTCGGCGAACTGGGCGAGCACTCCGGCGATGGTGAGCTGAAGCCCGATCACTCCGGCGACGACCGCGTAGACGAGCTTCACCGCGCTCTGGCGGCCGTCATCCTCGGCGCTCCGCATGATCCCGTACATGAAGGCGAGGAACGCGAAATTCCGTCCGCTTTCGGCGATCATGGTCAGGGAATCGTGTGAGCCGCGCAATGCCGCGAGCGTCGACCAGGCCGCGGTGACAGCGAAGGCGACGGCAAGCGAGCGGTTGCGCGAGGCAAGGCCCCAGTGCCGCAGCTGCCAAATGGCCAGGGCGCCGAACAGCAAGGCGGCGAGAGCATGGCTCCACAAGGCGATCAGTCCGATCATCAGCGCGCGCCCTCCGGAAAGAGAACGACCCGGACGGTCTGGAGGAGGATCAGCAGATCGAGGAAGGGCGTGTAATTCTTGGCGTAATAGAGATCATATTCGAGCTTCTGGCGCGCATCGTCGATCGAGGCCCCGTAGGGATAGTTGATCTGCGCCCAGCCGGTGATTCCCGGCTTCACGACATGGCGCTCGGCATAATAAGGCAGTCGCGCCTCGAGATCGGCGACGAACTGGGGCCGCTCCGGGCGGGGCCCGACCAAGCTCATCTGGCCGCGAAGCACGGTCCAGGCCTGGGGCAATTCATCGATCCGAAGCTTTCGGATGATCGATCCGACCCTGGTGACCCGCGGATCGTCCTTCTGCGCCCAGACCGCGATCCCGCCGACTTCGGCATCCTCGCGCATCGAGCGGATCTTCAATATCTCGAAGCTCTGACCGTAGAGGCCGACCCGGCGCTGGCGGAAGAAGGCCGGCCCCTTGCTCTCGAGCTTCACCGCGAGCGCGGTCAGGAGGATGATCGGAAGGGTCACCGCGAGGATAAGGCCGCTGACCGCTATGTCGAAAAGCCTTTTGCCCGCGCTCGAAATCCGGCGGCCGGCGGAGAAACCGTCCGAGAAGATCAGCCAGGACGGATTGACGCTGTCGAGATCGACCCGGCCGGTCTCCCGCTCGAGGAAGGAGGAGAGCTCGTTGACATGGACCCCGGTGGTCTTGATCCGGAGCAGATCGTTGAGCGGCAGTGCGTTGCGCCGTTCCTCGAGAGCGAGGACGACCTCGCTCGCGCGGAGCCGAACGACATGCTGGGTCAGGTTGGCGATGTCGGCGCGGTTTACGGCGCGCGCCACCGCGACCGGCCCGTCGTTCATCGCGACATAGCCGGCGATGCAGAAGCCGCTATGCTCGCGGCGCGCCAGCTCCTCGATCCGCGCCGCGCGCGGCCCGGCGCCGAGCACGAGCAGCCGGCGCTTGAACGCCTCGCTGCCCAGGGTCTTGCCGAGCATGAGACGGACGGTGAACAGCCCGAACAGAGCGAAGCCCATGGCGAGTAGCAGGTTCGAGCGCCAGAAGGTGATTGCCGGAAGCAGGAAGAAGATGAGCGACAGCAGGATGACGCCGAGCGAAATGGCGACGATCAGCCGCGCCGTGGCGATGCGCATCGACTGGAGGGCGTCGACCGCATAGACGCCGACCCCGACCATTGCGAGCTGAAGGACGATGGCGAAGGTGACCAGATGCGGAAGGCGGGCGACGGCGATATCGGCCTCGCCCTGCAACTGCCAAAGGCGCAGCACCCAGCCCGCTTCGCCGGCCGCCATGAGCAGGGCGAAGTCGATCAGGCCGAGCAGCAGCAATGTGTGCGGCACATAATGCTTGAACAGGCGGATCATCGGCCTTCCGCCTTGCCCAGGGTCCAAACCCAATCATGGCGCGGCCGTGATGGCATCAGAGCGGGATGAGCCGGCAGGAGCAGCCGCGAAGGCGTGGCGGGCACCACGGCGAGCGGCTGCGACTCCCCGGATCGCCCGCTATGATGCCACCCCGGACGGGCAAGGCGATATTTGCTCCGTGGACTGCTTCGCTCGCTTGCCGGATAGACACCGCTATCCGGTCGCGCTCGCGCCTTGCCACGAAACAAATCTCGCCTTGTCACGGCCTCGCCATGATTGGGTTTGGACCCTAGTGTAAGTTTCTCCGACACGGGCGGCAGTGTCGCTCAAATTGACAAACATTTTCTGAAAGGGGCGATTAACCCCATGGTCGCGAGAGGAATGTAAGGCGGACCGATGACGGAAACGGCGGACAGACGGGTCATCCCGGTCATTCTTTCGGGCGGCGCGGGAACGCGGCTGTGGCCGCTGTCGGTGGCCGACCGGCCCAAGCAGTTCCTCGCCTTGGCCGGGGACGAGAGCCTGCTCCGCCAGACGGCCCGGCGAGTGCGCGATCCGGCCCGGTTCGGCGCCCCTACAATCGTCGCGAGCCGCGGCCATGGGATCGCGATCCTCGGCCAGCTAGGCGAGGAAGGCGTCGCGGCCGCCGAGCTGATCCTCGAACCCTGCGCGCGCAACACGGCCGCGGCCATCGCTTTGGCGGCCGTCGGCTCGGACGAGGACGATCTGCTGCTCGTCCTCCCGAGCGATCATGCGATCGCCGACGAGGCCGCCTTTCATGCCGCGATCGAGGCGGCCCTTCCGCTCGCCCGCGAGGACTGGCTGATCACCTTCGGGATCGCGCCGGACCGGCCCGAAACCGGTTACGGTTACATCCGGCGCGGCGAGCCTCTGGCGCGCGGAGTTTTCCGCGCCGACCGATTCGTCGAGAAACCCGACCGGGCCACCGCCGAGGAATATCTGGCCGCGGGCGGCTACGACTGGAACGCCGGGATCTTCTTGTTCCGGACCGCGGCCTTCCTTCAAGCGCTCGAGGAATATGAGCCGGCGATCCTCGCCGCCGCTCGCGAGGCGCTGGAAAAGGGCAGCCGGGAGGACGGATGCGTCCTTCCCGACGAAGCAGCCTTCGCTCGGTCGCCCTCCCTTCCCGTCGACGTGGCGGTGATGGAAAGATCGAGCCGGGTCGCTGTCGCGCCCTGCGACATGGGCTGGTCGGACCTGGGAAGCTGGGATGCGCTCCACCAGCTCGGCCCGAGCGATTCCGCCGGCAATGTCCTCGGCGGCGACACGATCGCGGTCGACAGCAAGAACTGCCTGATACGGTCGGACGGTCCTACGATCGTTACGGTGGGAGTCAGCGACCTGATCGTCGTGGCGAGCGGCGATGCGGTCCTCGTCGTCCCGCGCGGCCAGAGCCAAAGGGTGCGCGAGGCGCTCGACGCGCTCGCCGGGCGCGGGCAGAAGGACGCCGAATCCGAATCCTGAAGGAGAAGATAGTGGACCCCCTGCGCCGGATTGGCCGCTCCAGCCTCGAGACTCCCCGGCTGGTACTCGGCGGCAACGTCTTCGGCTGGACGGCCAAAGGGGAGGACGCATTCCGGATCCTCGACCGCTTCGCCGATGCCGGCGGAACGATGGTCGACACGGCCGACGTCTATTCGGCCTGGGTGCCCGGGCATGGGGGCGGCGAATCGGAGAGCCTGATCGGCGAGTGGCTGAAGCGCCGCGGAGGCCAGGACAATGTCAGGATCGCGACCAAGGTCGGAATGCTTGCCGGCGAGGGCGGCAAGAAGCTGGAGCCGGCGCGGATCGCCGCCGCCGCCGAGGCTTCGCTGAAGCGGCTTGGGGTAGAGGCGATCGACCTTTATTATGCGCACCAGGACGATGAGAGCACGCCGCTCGAGGAATCGCTGGCCGCGTTCGACAAGCTGGTGAAGGACGGCAAGGTGCTGGTGCTCGGAGCGTCCAATTACAGCGCCGAGCGGCTCGGCGAGGCGCTGGCGATCTCGAAGCGCGAGAGCCTGGCGCGCTACGAGGTCGTTCAACCCGAATATCATCTGATGGGCCGGAACCGTTTCGAAGGAGCGCTTCAGCAGCTCTGCATCGAGGAGGAAATCGGCGTTCTGTCCTATTACGGGCTCGCCTCCGGATTCCTCACCGGCAAATATCGCTCCACCGCCGATTTCGGCCAGAGCGTGCGCGGCGACCGAATGGACAAATATCTGACCGCGCGCGGCCTGGGCGTGCTCGGAACCCTCGACACGATCGCCACGGAGACGGGAGCAACCCAGAGCCAGATCGCCCTCGCGTGGATCGCGGCCCAGCCCGGGGTGACCGCCCCTATCGCGAGCGCCCGGACCCCGGATCAGCTCGAGGAATTGATCGGAGCGATGGATCTCGAGCTGAACGAGGACCAATTGGCCCGACTCGACGCCGCGTCGCGGGCCTGATGCTCCTTCCGCCTCGGCCGCTTCTGCGGCTGGCCATGACCGCCGCCCAGCATATCCGGCGCGCATTCTGGTTCGTGACCCGGCCCAAGGCGTTCGGAGTCCATGCGGTGGCGCTGACGCCGGCGGGCAAGGTCGTGCTCGTGCGCCACACTTATGCGAACGGCTGGCGCCTCCCCGGCGGAGGCATCGGGCGCCGCGAGGAGCCGCTGGCCGCGATCCTGCGCGAGCTGGAGGAGGAAATCGGCCTCGAGCGCTGGGGCAAGGTCAGCCGGATCGTCGATTTCGAGCACCGGCCAGATTTCCGCCGAGGCCATGGGACGCTCTTCCGGGTCGACGGAATCGCATACCGGCCGCGCCGATCGATCGAGATAGACGAGATCGCCGAGTTCGACCCGGCCGGGCTGCCGCTCGAGGCCACGCCGTTCACCCGGGAGATGATCGCCGAAGCGCTTTCCGCCGGCGCTTCGGAAGCCACGGAGTCCATTGCGAAAACGCCGGGAAAAGGGTAAGAAGAAGTTCCAGGAGGCGTTCGCAATGATCCGCAAATTGATCCTCGTGCTTACCGCCGCGACCTTGATCGGCGGCACCGCGACGGCCGGAAACAGGAAGCACAAGGCCGAGCAAACCAACGACAGCAAGCTGATCTGCAAGTCGATGGAGGAGAACGGCCAGAAGCTGCGCCGTACCCGCGCCTGCCATACCGCCGCCGAATGGCGCGAGCTTCAGAGGCAGACCCGAGCCGCGATCGAGCATATTCAGAACAGCCGCGCGACCTACTGATTCTCGGCGAACCCATTGGCGAGGAAAAGTCGGGCGATCGCGGCATGGGCCGCGGCGCCCCGCGCCAGAACGCTCTCGTCGAGCACCATCCGGTTCGAATGAAGGCCGCAGCAGCTCTTCCAGTCGGACCCTTCGGCCGCTGCGCCCAGGAAGAACATCGCTCCGGGCACCTTCTCCAAGACATATGAGAAATCCTCGGCGCCCATGATCGGCGCCGGAAGGTCCATCCACGCCTCCGGGCCGAACAGCTCTTCGACAGCGTCCCGTCCCACCGCCACGGCCCGCGGGTCGCAGATGGTGACGGGGAAGCCGGGCTCGATCTCGACCTCCGCGGAGGCGCCGTGCGCCGCCGCGATGCCCTCGGCCAGCTTTACGAGGCCGGAATGGACCTTCGAGCGGGTTCCTGGCGAAAGTGTCCTGATCGTTCCAAGCAGATGCGCGGATTCGGGAATCACATTGTAGGTCGTGCCCGCCTCGATGCTCGCGACAGTCACCACCGCCGGATCGAAGGCCGGTACTTGACGAGTCACATAGGCCTGGATCGCCGAGACGATCTCGCAGGCGATCGGGATCGGATCGAGTGCGTCGTGGGGCATGGAGGCATGGCCGCCTCGGCCCATCACTTTGATCCGCAGCTGGTCAGCCGACGCGAGCAGAGGGCCGGCCTTTCCAGTGAACAGGCCGTGGGGCCCATTGGGCATCACGTGGAGAGCGAAGGCCGCGTCGGGCAATGGATCGAGCAGGCCGTCCTCGATCATGAACCGGGCGCCGTGCCAGCCTTCCTCGCCCGGCTGGAACATGAACATGATCTCGCCGGCGAGCGAGTCGCGAAGGGCGCAGAGCAATTTCGCGGCGCCGGCCAGCATCGCGACATGGCTGTCATGGCCGCAGGCATGCATCGCCCCTTCGACCTCGGACGCGAAATCGAGGCCGGTATCCTCGGGCATCGGAAGCGCGTCCATGTCGCCGCGAAGAAGCACCCTTCGCCCCTCGCGCCCGCCGCGAAGCGTGGCGATCAGCCCGCTGGTGGAGGGGCCTTCCCGCCAATCGAGCGGCAGGCCGGCAAGCGCCTCGCGCACCTTGGCCGCGGTCTTTGGAGTTCGGAGGCCAAGCTCGGGCTCGCGATGGATCGCCCGGCGCAGAGCGACGATCTCCGGGAGCAATGTCTCGGCGTCCCTGGTCAGGCTCGATATGGCGACGTTCATCCGCATTCACCTCCGTTCGCCCTGTCTGCCGCGCATCGCGGCCCGCGCCAAGGGCGAAGTCGCGGTACGGGCTTGCCATAGGACTTGCGCGGCGCTCCGGCTCGATTAGGGATCGGCGAGTGGTAGCCGCAAATCGCGTTGGATCAGATGCCTGAGCTTCGCTCGTTCCTCTCGGGCGGCGGCCAGACGGCGGAGCTGATCCGCGCCAAGAATTGGGCCGCGACCCCGCTCGGCGACATCAGGACGTGGCCGCAATCGCTTCGCTCGGCTTTGTCGATATGCCTGCGGTCGGCGGGCCCGTCGGCTATCTTCTGGGGCGACGATCATCTCTTCCTCTACAACGACGCCTGGGCGGCGATGCTCGGGGATCGCCATCCTTCGAGCCTTGGCCTTCCGGCGCGCGAGGTGCTTTCCGACATCTGGGAGACTCTGGGGCCCCAGTTCCGGACCGTGATCGAGAATGCCGAGGCGGTGAACCGGGTCGATGCGTTGCTGGTCCGCAACCTGGGCGGCGCAACCTTCGATTCCTACTGGAGCTATTCGATGCTTCCGGTGGCGAGCGAGGACGGGACGATCGGCGGGGTCCTCGCACAGGCGCGGAACACGACCGAGAAGATCATGCGCGGCCGGCGCGACGCCTTGATGCTTCGCCTCGCCGACCGGCTTCGGCTCGTCTCGGACGAAGAGGAACTGCTCGCCGCCGCGGTCGAGCTGCTCGCCGGGGAAATGGACGTCGGGCGAATCGGCTATGCCGAGGCCAATGAGGATAAAGGCGTCATCTCCGTCCTGCATTGCGCCGTCCGGCACGGGATGCGCGATGTGTGCGGCGAGTTCCCGATCCCCAAATTCGGGGATTCGATCAACGACGACCTCCATGCCGGGCGCGTGATCAGGATCGAGGACAAGGCGACCGACAAGCGCCTGGCCGACCCCAAGGTACGCTGGCGCTACGATGCGATGGGCGTCGAATCGGCCCTGGTCGTTCCGATCGTCAGCGGAGCCCGCTGCCAGGCGATGCTGTTCGCCCACCACAATGAAGCCAGGATCTGGACGGCGCATGAGGAGGTGCTGCTCCGCCAGGCGACCGAGCAGATCTGGCGCGAGCTTAGCCGGGTGCGGGCGGAGACGGCGCTCCGCGGAAGCGAGGAAAGATACCGCCGGATCTTCGAGCAGGCGCACGATCTGATCCTGACAGCCGATCTCGATCAGATCATCACCGACATCAATCCGGCCGTCGCCGCGGCGATCGGGGCGCCGCGCGAGGAGATTGTCGGAAGATCGATCCGCGACTTCGTCTCGGAGAAGGGCTTCGATCAGACGACTGGAATGCTTCGCGAGAAGATCGAGCATGGCGGCACTACCCATCATACGCTCGACGTCGTCGCCCGCTCGGGCCGGATGATGCAGTGGGAAATCAACTCGACCCTGACCCAGGACAAGGAAGGGCGCCCGATCGGCCTCCATGCCATCGCGCGCGACGTGACCGAGCGCCGCCGGGCGGAGGAAAGGCAGAGGCTTCTGGTCAATGAGCTCAACCACAGGGTCAAGAACACGCTGGCCCTCGTCCAGGGACTCGCTTTGCAAAGCTTCAAGCAGGGCCGGGACCTCGACGAGGCGCGCGCGGCATTCCAGGACCGGCTGGCCGCTTTGGCCGCCGCCCACGATATGCTGACCCGCGAGAATTGGGAGGGGGCGACCCTGGCCCAGCTCGCTCAGGAAGCGGTCGGCCATCACAATGCCCGGGAGGAGAGAATCCTCATCCGCGGTCCGGACCTGGTGCTCAGCCCCAAGGCGGCCGTCTCGCTGGTCATGGCGCTTCACGAGCTCGGCACCAACGCCGCCAAATATGGCGCCCTCTCGGCGCCCGCGGGGCGGGTCACGCTCGGCTGGCGAGTGGCGGAGGGAGAGCGGCTCCAGCTCGAATGGCGCGAGCGCGGCGGGCCGGCGGTGACGGCGCCCGGCCAGCGCGGCTTCGGCTTCCGGATGATCGAGCGAGCCCTGGCGAGCGACCTGGCCGGCTCGGCCCGGATCGCGTTCGAGCCGGAAGGACTGGTCTGCGGTATCGACGCTCCGCTCGCCGAGGCCGCTCCGCGGGCGGCGGCATGACCCTCGAAGGCACGCGAGTCCTCGTGGTCGAGGACGAAGCGATCATCGCAATGACCGCCGAGGATATGCTCGAGCAGATCGGCTGTACCGTCGCGCGCGTGGCGGCCACGTTCGCTGAAGCGATGGCGGCGGCCGACGAGGGCGGGTTCGACGTCGCCTTGCTCGACATCAACCTGAACGGGACCCCCAGCCATCCGGTGGCCGAGCGGTTCCTGGCGCTGGGAACGCCATTCGTCTTCGCAACCGGCTATGGCTCGGCCGGACGCGGCGAGGAATTTGGCGACGTGCCCCTGGTGGCCAAGCCCTATCGGATCGAGGCGCTCGCGGCGGCGATCGAAGCGGCTTTGGGCTCGCACCGGGAATACCGTTCGGGCTGAGCCTGTCGAAGCCCTCACTTCTTGCTGCCAGGAAAGAAGGAGAGCCCTTCGACAAGCTCAGGGCGAACGGTGCTTAGCCCTTCCCCAGCACCCCCAATGCCGCCGTCACCATCGCTTCGGTCGCGGTCTCGATGACGGTCTCGGCTTCCGGCGCCCAATAGGGGCTGTGAAGCGAGGGCAATTTGGCGGGGTCGCCGCCGGCCGCGTCCCATTTGGCCTTGGGGACTCCGCCGACCCAGAAGATCAGGCTCTCGATCTTCTTGTCGGCCAGGTAGAAGCGGCCGAAATCCTCGCCGCCCATCACGGGCGGAGTGGGCTTCACCCGGTCAGCGCCGAAGCGCCGGGTGAACAGGGCAGCCGTGCTCGTGGTCAGCGCCTCGGTATTGAAGGTGGCGGGCGTATATTCGCCCTCGCGCACGGTCACCACCGGCATCCGGTCCTCGGGCATCCCGGCGGCGATCGCCTCGCCCCGGACGATCCTCTTGATGCCGTCGAGCAGGATTCGCCGGGTCTCATCGGAATAGGATCGGACGGTCAGGAGCATATTGGCTTCGTCGGAGATGATGTTGTGCTTCGCGCCGGCATGGAAGCTTCCGACCGTGACCACCGCCGGCTGCTGGGGATCGACCTCGCGGCTGACCAGCGTCTGAAGCGCCATGACGATCCGGCTGGCGAGGACGATTGGATCCTTGGTCGTGTGCGGATAGGCGCCGTGACCACCGACGCCCTTCACCTGGATGTCGACGCTGTCGACATTGGCGAGCGCATAACCGGACGAATAGCCGATCACGCCCGCCGGCAGAGATGCGGCGTCGTGGAAAGCAATGGCGTGAGTGGGCTTTGGGAAGCGCGTGTAGAGGCCGTCGTCGAGCATCGCCTTTGCCCCCGCGCCGATCTCCTCGCCCGGCTGGGCGATCATCACGAGCGTTCCCGACCATTGATTCTTCATCGCCGCCAGGCGCCGGGCGGTGCCGATCCAGGTGGTGATATGGGTGTCGTGGCCGCAGGCGTGCATCACGCCGCTTTCGACTCCAGCGGCGCTGGTCCCGCGCACCTTGCTCGAGAAAGGGAGGCCGGTCTGCTCGATGACGGGAAGCCCGTCCATGTCGGCTCGAAGCAGAAGGACCGGGCCCGGCCCGTTGCGCATCACCGCGACGACCCCGGTCTTTCCGACCCCGGTGGTGACGTCGAAGCCGAGTTTCCTGGCCTCGGCCGCGAGCTTCGCCGCGGTCCGAAGCTCCTGCATGCTGAGCTCGGGATTGGCGTGAAAGTCGCGATAGATCGCCATCAGGCTCGGCATGTCCTGCCGAATGGCATCGTCCAGGGGATCGGCCGAAGCGGGCGCGGCAAGGGATGTTACGGCCATGAGCGCGGCGGCAAGCCTGAATTTCATGTTCGGGTCCTCAGGATGAAGGGATGAGCTCGATCACGTCGACGACGGATTCGAAATGCGGGTAAGGGAAGACGAGGCGCCAGCGCCGGTCGCCGATCCTCTCGAGCAAAGCGACCATGTCGCGGTCGGTGTCGCGGCCGTAGCGCATGATCCCTTTCTCGTCGCCGAGCTGGTTGGTGCCGAGGAAGATCATCCGCCGCTCGCGGTCCGGAAAGAGACGGCCGATCGGCCTTTGCGATCCGCTGAGCTTGGTGAAGCCCATCGTCCCTTCGGGACCCGCGGGCTCGATCCGGCATTTGAAGGCCGGATAGGCGACATAGTCGAGCAGACCCTCCGACCTGGCGCCGATCTTCAGAGTTCTGCAGCGATAATCGCCGGGCGGCGGAGCGACATCGGTCAGCGCTGCGTCGGGATCGAGAAGGAGACCCTCGGCCCCGATCTCCGCCCCGTTGCTCGCGCGCGCTGCGGCGAGGCCCCTGGTCCAGGCATCGCGCCAGTCGCGAAGCCGCCCGCGGTCGGAGGAAGTGGCGACGTTTCGCCAGTTCGCCACGGCGGGCGTTGCCGCGGCCGACCCGATCTCCCTGGGGGCGCAGGCGATCGCGGCTGGGATCAGAAGCAGGGCACAGAATCTCATCGCCGCTACCCTAGGGTCCGGACCCATTACCGGCAACGCCGCTCTGCGGTCGCGCGGAGAAGGACGGTCCTGGCCCTTGCCGGTAATGAGGCCGCGCCCGCGCCATGGTCGGGCGGCTCAGCGATCGGTCGTACCGCGCACGCGCCGCCGCCTTGTGCTAAGGCTCGGCCGATGTTCCGTTTTGTCGCGTTCCTGCTTCTCGCCCTCGCGGTTTCGGCCCCGGCGCCCGAATCGCGGGCGCAGCCGGCCGCCGGCGATGCCTTGCGGGGCGGCGGCCGCGAGGTGATGAACGCGGTCCAGCGTCATTATCCCGCGGACTATGCCCGGATCATGGAGGCGCTGGGGCGGCACGCCGCCGAGCATCCCGAGGACGTTGCGGGGCGCGCGGCGCTTGGGAGGCGCCTTCTTCTCGACTTCTTCAAGCTCCGGGCCAGGGGTCTCGCCAACGCGCCCGCGCCGCTGGTGAACGACATCGTGGGCCGCCACCTTTTGCTGCTCCGACTGCTCGCCAGGGACGACACCGCGCTATGCGCCGACCTGGCCACGAATTTGCTGATCGGGCGCTTCGACCTGCCGGCTTTCTACCAGGATCGAGCCACCTCGCTTTCCGTCTCGATCGTAGAGGCCGCGAAGGAAGGCGAGAAATTGCCGCGCGATCCGGCGCGGGCCGGCCTGGCGACCGACGATTCGACCCGCTGGTACGAGGAACTGCTTCGAGTCGAGCCGTCGAGCGATATCCAGGCGGCGATTGCGGCCGACAGCGCCGCGGCGAGCGGGTCGCCCGAAATGCAATGCCGGGTGAGCGCGGCGATCTTCGGGGCCACGGAGCGTCTTTCCCCGGAGCAGGCCGCCAATGTCGGCGCCTTCTTCCTGGCCCAGACACTGGCCGAGCCCGGACACGAATAAGCCGGGGTCGGTCCCTAAATAGCGAGGTTTACCGGGGGAAGCGCGACCAGAGCGGATTCGGCGATCTTCGAGCGGACCTGGAACAATTGCTTGCCCACCAGCTCTCGGCGAAGCGCCGATCCGACGGCGCTGCTGCCGCCCTTGATCACGGCATTCATCACCTTTCCGGACGGAGAGACTCGAAGGAACACCAAGGCGGTGCCCGTGGAATCCGGGACGGCCCGGATCGCCGCCTGGCGCGCGGCCTCCAGCATCGCCTTGTCGAGCAGGAGCTCGCCGCCTTCTCCATCGCCGAAGCCGACGAACTGGTTGAGACGGGGCGGGCTGCCCCGGCCCGACGAATCGCCCCGCACCGATTCGCCCGCGAGCGCTTGGGAGGACGGCGCGGCGCGCGGAACGCGGATCCTGGCCATGGTCCATTCGGGCTTGGGAAGATCGGCCGGAGTCGAGAGATCGACCTCGGGGACGGAAGGCGCGGCGAGCG
>Ga0193706_1001055_pt1 | contig 13149 bp, 9 predicted proteins | sample U3c1metaG_FD_160130 | JGI IMG/M metagenome (GOLD analysis project Ga0193706, IMG submission 160130) | Soil microbial communities from a riparian zone of the East river system, Colorado, United States - U3c1 | ecosystem: Environmental > Terrestrial > Soil > Riparian zone | place: USA: East River... | reverse complement strand
TCCACTGCCGCCGCTGCGTTCTTCGCGTGGGCGCGCTTCATTGACAGTCAGCGCGCGTCCATCGATTGAAGCGCCGTTCATTGCGCTGATGGCTTTCTGAGCTTCCTCGGGAGTGCTCATGGTCACGAAACCAAATCCGCGCGGGCGGCCTGTGGCTCGGTCGATCATCAGGTTCGCTTCCAGCACGGTGCCGTGCGCGGCGAACGCGTCCTGAAGATCGTTCTCTGTGGTGTTGAAGGAAATGTTTCCGACAAACAGTTTATTACTCATTGTTGTGATGCCTCTAGACTAACCCCTTGCTTCAGACTGTTCCCGACCGCCGGGTTTCGAATCATCACTGAACCGAGTTCACCTGTGATTTACCAGACCTTGAAACTGACAAGCTATCTATCAGACGGCGCGACACTCCGCTTTTTTGGCGGAATAGCAACTCTTTGTTTGCGAGGTTGCGGGGGGATTCAGGGGCGGAAGTGAAGCGAAACGCAACTCACGCTGCGGCAGCGTTTTTTCTTTTGGCGTGACCCAAGATTACGGCAGACGAGTGCAAGAATCGCGGTCGATGTGATCAGCAATGTCCAGAGCACCAGTCCGCGCGTGTCCGGTGTGGCCTCTCCGGTCGCCTGTAGCTGCCATTGCACAAATGACGTCAGCAACCAGCAGACTGGAACCAGCACTGCCACCCCCGCAAAAAAGCAAAACACTCGTTTCACGCTTCATTTGATCGGCAAATTGAAATTTTACTTGATCCTGCCCGCAATAGAACCTGCGCCGCAAAACGCAAAAGACGACAACGACATGGCAACTTCAACCGCTACTTCACAACTGCGTCTGCCATCACCGCGACGAGTTGCCTCCCGAATGCGAGGCGATCTTCAACGGTCGGGCGGCGTCCTGATTTCTTGCTCGTGCTGACACGCTGTTCCATCAGCAGCACAGGGATTCGCCGCTCGTTCCAGAGCCAATTCGCCGTGGTGCCTGGAGTTTCCCTGATATTCAACTTCTGGCTCGGATCGAATGTCGTTTCAGCGGCGAGCGTATCATAGAAGCGCTGCATCAGCTTGAGCGTTGTCGGTTCGTTCACTTGCGTATCGAGATGCTCGCCGGACTCCTCGTTGTGCATGTTGACCATGAGATCAATGCGGTGGCCTGTCTCGACATACGTGAGTAGCGATTTTTTCACGTACCAGATTTCCGGCATGCGTTCCAAAAAAACTTTGCGACGCAAATCCACTTCATCCCAATGACGGTTCACATCGTAGCCATTGGCGTTGAAACGCACCTTGCCGTTCGCGCAACCATCCGGGTCCACCATGGGCGTGAACTTGAACACCACTTTCTCTCGCAGCGCACGCGCGGACGGTTCATCCGAAGTAATGAAGCGCAACGCTCCTTCCATGACGTAGGAAGTGCCGGTTTCCCATGCGTGCTGCCGCGCCTGCAGCCACACGGTTTTCTTCTCGGCATCGGCCTTGGCGGAATCGGTCACTGTGACCAGATGAAGGTCGCGGGCTTGCACCGTTTTCCCAATCACCTCCACCCGCGCGGATGCCGATTGATTGATGTCGGTGAGCAAACGCAATAGACGCGAATGACTGTAAGGCGCTAGATGCGCGATCCAAATGCGATCATGGTCGGAACGAAATTTGAGCGTCGCTTCCTTCTTCGTGTCATCCCATTCCATCGCGGGGAAGTGTTGCCAAAGCTCGCCGTCATGGCTGAACACGGGAATGGTGTCCGCGTTCATTGCGCAACTGCCAGGCTTGTCGTTGTACTCTCCGACGAAATCCGTGAGGGTGAGCGTCACATCACGCTCGCCCACGTTATCCATGCGGAAGAAATACCAGTTCGCCTGCCGATTGCGTCCGCGCTCATCATATTGGCCCTCGACGAAACAACGAAATGTCGCGTCACCTAACTTCTCGATCTTCCCGAGCGACGCACCTTCGAAGCTCGTGTTGAACGTGATGGCAGCCTTTTTCTCAGCCGCGTCCACAAATGGAACGAACCAGGCGACGATGGCAACACACAGCAGTTTCCACATAGATATTTGCGCAATGTTCTCTCTTTCGAGAAAACCGCGCAAGCAAGTGCGTGACGAAGCATTGGCGAACGTCGGTTTCCATGAAACGTTGCTTCCATGAACGACGGTTTCCGAATCGAGCGAGATTCCATGGGCGAAATGCGAGTGCCGACGGTCGCGCTTTATGGGGCGCAGACAGCCCGCGCGCTTGAGAATTTCCCGATCAGTTCGCTGCGCTTCCCGCGTGAGTTCATTCGCGTTCTCGCACTCATCAAGAAACACGCGGCCCAGACGAACGCAGAACTGTCACTCCTCTCGCCGCATCTGACAGATGCCATCGAACGTGCGGCTCAAGAAGTGATCGACGGCGAGCACGATGCTGAATTCGCCGTGGACATTTTTCAAACCGGCTCCGGCACTTCCACGAACATGAACGCCAACGAGGTCATCGCCACGCGCGCCACACAAATACTCGGCGGCGACCCGCGCGTGCATCCGAACGATCACGTGAACTGCGGCCAATCGAGCAACGACGTTATTCCGACAGCAATCCACCTCGCGGCCGTCGAAGGCATCGAGCGGCGGTTGACGCCCGCGCTCGAACACTTGCGCGGCGCGTTGAGCGAGAAGGCCGGCGCGTTCCACGACGTACTGAAGATCGGGCGAACGCATCTCCAGGACGCCACGCCCATTCGCCTCGGCCAGGAGTTCAGCGGCTATGCCAGCCAGGTCGAGCATGGCATTGCACGGTTGCGCGCTGTTCTGCCGCGTCTCAGCGAACTCGCGCTCGGCGGCACTGCGGTCGGCACCGGCATCAACACACATCCCGAATTCGCGCGACGCACCATCGAAGCCATCTCGCAGGAAACGGGACTCAAGCTTCGCGAGGCGCCAAACCATTTCGAAGCACAGGCTGCGCGCGATGCGTGTGTCGAGGCGAGCGGCGCGCTGAAAGCCATTGCCGTCAGCCTGCTGAAGATTGCGAACGACATTCGCTTTCTCGGCTCGGGACCGCGGTTGGGTTATGGCGAATTGAAACTCCCCGCCACGCAACCCGGCTCATCCATCATGCCGGGGAAAGTAAATCCTGTGATGTGCGAGATGTTGATGCAGGTATGCGCACAAGTGATCGGCAATGACGGCGCGATCACCGTTGGTGGCTTGCTCGGCAATTTCGAACTGAACGTGATGATGCCGCTGATCGCGCACAACCTGCTTCAATCCATCGCACTGCTTACGAACGGGGCGCGCGTCTTTGCCGATCGCTGCGTCACCGGGATTGAAGCGGATCGCGAACGCTGCGAGCGCAGCCTCGAACAAAGCCTCGCTCTCTGCACCCCACTCGCGCCGGTGATCGGCTACGACAAAGCCGCTGAGATCGCGAAGATCGCTTACGCCACGCGACGCACGATTCGCGAAGTGGCGCAGGAGAAATCAGGCTTGAGCGAAGAGCAACTCGACCTCCTGCTTGATCCGTTGCGACAAGTGGAGCCACGCGGCTCATAACGCGCCCCTGGCAAGATGCGGGCGCACTCTTTCACGTTCCACCCGCGACGGTGTAACCCTGTGCCCGCAAATCCTCGGCGAGTTCCTTCTCCATTTGCGCCGCCGCCTCGAAAGGCATCGGGTTCAAGTGAGTAAAAAGCTCCGGCAAAAGCTGAACGCCGAACCGCTTCACGATGCGCGCCGAGTGTTCGCCATTCTTATGATTCCAGAAACGCTCCTCTGGCTGAAGTCCGGTCATCCCCACGTAAACGCACGCCTTCTTCGGGTCGGCCTTCTTGTTGAGCGCACGCACCTTGCGGTCCTTCGCCGCTGCCGGAGCGAGCAGGACGACGTAAACGTGATGATGAAACTCCGGGCGTTTTGGAGCCGTGCGTGCTCTGAGTTGCCGAAACGTTTTGCGACGCATGAAAGAGGTTCGAGAAGAGCGCGAAGTCGGCGCAGGGTTTCTCTCGTCGCGCCTGCATGACCTTCGCGAGAAACGAATTACTTCGCCGCGAACTTGAAGATCGTCGTGCTCTTGAACGTATCTCCTGGCTTCAGGACCACGCTCGGAAAACTCGGCTGGTTGATCGCATCCGGGAAATGCTGCGTCTCCAGACAGAACCCGCCGTACTTCACATACGACACGCCGCCCACACCCACCAACTTCCCATCCAACCCGATGCCGTTGTAAAGCTGCACGCCCGGCTCCGTGGTATGAACTTCCAGCACGCGACCGTTCTTCGGCTCATACGCGCGCGCGGCGAGACCCAGTTTGTTGCCGCCGCTGTTCAACACGAAATTGTGATCGTAACCGCCGGGAAACTTCTTCAACTCCTCGATGCCATCCGCCATTGGTTTCGGCTTTGTGAATTCCAGCGCCGTGCCTTTCACCGGCGCGAGTTCACCCGTCGGGATCAATGTGTTGTCAACCGCTGTGTAACGGTCCGCGTTGATGAACATCTCCGTGCCCAGCGTGTCCCCAGAGCCGGCGAGATTGAAATAGCTGTGGTTCGTCAGGTTGATCGGCGTGGCCTTGTCCGTCTTCGCACGGTAATCGATGCGCAGTTCGTTATCGTCGGTGAGCGTGTAAGTAACCGTGACGTCCAGGTTGCCGGGATAACCTTCCTCGCCGTCCTTACTCACGTAGTGAAACTCGATCGCGTTCTTCTCCGCGAGCGGCTTCGCTTCCCACACCTGTTTATCGAAACCCTTCTTGCCGCCGTGCAAGTGATTCGGTCCATTGTTCACCGCCAGCGCGTATTCCTTCCCCTCGAGCGTGAACTTTCCTTTTGCGATCCGGTTCGCCACGCGTCCGGCAATCGCGCCGAAGAACGGATGTCCCTTTTGGTACTGCGCCAGATTGTCGAACCCGAGTACGATGTTCCCGAGTTTTCCATTTCGATCGGTGGTGTGAATCTCGGTGATGATGAGGCCGTAGTTGCTCACCTTCACGACGGTGCCTTTCTTATTCGTGAGCGTGAAAAGCTTCACGGATTTGCCGTCCGCCGTGCCCCAGTCCTGTTCCGCGATTTGCGTCATAGTTTTCCCTTTTGATTCAAATTGTTTCGTCGCACAGCCTGCGGTGCAAGCAACGAGCAGCGCGACATTGGCGAAGGCGACCGCAGCCGATTTCAAACGAGATGTCTTCATGGCGATGAAAGTGAGTCTCGCGAAGCCCGCGAAATTTGCGAAGGCAATTCTGCTTGGCGCTTCAATCGCTGAAGATGGTAGTGAGTGCTGTCCTCACCGCTTCGCAACGAACCGGAGCAATTGCGTCACGTCGTTCCGCAACCTGAGCTCATCAATGGAGCAACGCGCTTTGCGTTTCCAATTCACGCGTTCGGTTGAAGTGCCAGGCGTATTCTGCGGTTCCGTTTCCAGCCAGAGATCTTCGAGATTCACCAAAACCAATTCCGCTTTGCTGCGGGCGAGAAATTTCAAGAGCGCGGCGAGAACCTTTTGGGCATCCGCGTTGCCAGTTAGCAACTTCTCACGACGCAGAAAACGTTCGACGACCTTTCGAAGCTCAGCGCGCCGATTCGCTTCTTCACTCGCTTCCTTGGCGGTGAGCAAGCCGAGTTGTCGCCGGTCAGCGATGTCGAGCCCGGTCCAATGCGCCGCCCACATCGGCATGTCATGCGTGTTGACGCTGGCGACGCAGCCGGGCGGCGGCTCGCACAAGGGCTGTTTCGCATTCGGCTGCTCTTCGTATTGCGCCACATACATCTGGCGCAGACCGTGCCGCTTCATGGAACGATTCACCTCGGGCGGCACCGTGCCGAGATTTTCGCCTACGAGCATGGTCTGATGCCGGTGCGATTCGAGACAGAGGATCGCGTAAAGTTCCTCTGCGTTGTAACGCACGTATGCGCCGTCCGCGGCGCTCGCACCGCGCGGGATCCACCAAAGCCGATGCAAGCCCATGACATGATCGAGCCGGAGCAATCCGGTATGCCGCATCTGAAAGCGCAGATAGTCGATGACGTAACGGTAGCCCTCGTCGCGATTGTGTCGCGGATGGAGCGGTTGAAATCCCCAGTCCTGGCCTTTGGTGAAAAATGCGTCCGGCGGCGCGCCGACGCTCGCGCCGCTGACGAAAAGTGATGGGTTCGCCCAGATGTCGTAGCCGTCCGGATTCACACCGAGCGGCAAATCGAGATAGAACTTCACGCCATGCTCGCGACAACTGGCAAGCACAGCGTCCATCTGCTCCTGCACGAGCCATTGCGCAAACAAGTGATAGCGCAGAGCGGTTAAGTCGTAATCGCCGGAACGGATTTGTCCGTTGCGCAAGCGCTCCGGCCATGAGCGCCAGGACGTTTTCCGCTTGTCACACGCAGCGCGGAACATGGCGTAGCGCTCCAATTCAGGACGCTGTTTCAGGAACGATTCAAATGCGTGGCGACGGGTAGAGCGTTTGCGAAAGAATTCTGTGGAAAGCTGTTCGAGCACGCGCCGCCGCAACGCCATCCCGCGCTGGTAATCGACGACGTTGCTCTCTTGGAGGTCTGCGGTATCGCGTTGGAACGCAGCCGAGTTCACCAGTCGCTGCGCGCTCCGGCTCGCGGTGAACTCCAGCACCCTCGTGACATCCAGATAGAATTCGTTCCAGAACAATCGCGTAGCGGGAGAATAAGGGCTGGGCTCGCATTTCCAATCGTCGAGAAACGCGCCCATCAACGGGAGCGTGGCCGCGACGACATTGGAAGGACGAGGTCCGCGAGTTGCTGCCACGCATTCGCAGAGCCTTTGCCAGTCGCTCAGGTTGCCGGCACCCCAGTTCTGCTCGGATCGTATGGCGTACATCGGCGCGAAGATTCCCCACGAGCGCGTGCCGTGTTGGGAAAAAGCTTTCACTGGAGCGCACACGAGGAAGGAACGGTGTCTGATGCCATTCATCTCGACGTGCAGTTCGTAATAACCAAGCGGCAGTTGGGGAATGTGAAGCGTCGCAGCCGAATCACCGCGACTCTTGATCGCAACACGCCTGATGTTTCTCTCCGGTGAGTCAGATGGAATGAGCGTCGCTTTCGCGCGTGTCATGCTGACATTTGAGAGCGAGACGACCTTGGGCTTCCCATCCCAACAAACGATGGCGGCCGGGAGCATTGGATGCGGCTCGTCGCTCGCCAGAAGCTCGATCATCGCATGCAATGTGTCGGGACTTGCCTCGCGCGGCTCACCAGTCGCGTCGATGAACTCAGCCTGCACGCCCAGCTTTTTTGCACGTTGGCGCAATGCGCGTCGTTCCGCTGCTTTCATGGGCCAGGCTCAATCAGGTCGATCAAGCCGCGTAACGGAATGTGGACGGACTCAGGACGATTGTTCAGCTCGTTGCCCAACTCGATCAGCGTTCGATCAATTAACAATGCATCGAACAGCACCTGAAGATGAGCTGGGTTGCGCGGCAACAGATTGGAATCGCTCGCGGCGGCGAGATAGCCGCGCAAAAAAACCGCGCTGATCCAGCGCGACCAGAAGCGCACCGCGTCTTCGGCGCGACCGGCGTGTTGCGCCTCGAAGTGTCCGCGTTCCCGTTCGTGTTGCAGCGCGACACGAGCGACGTAATGAAACGAGCGCACCATTTCCGCCACGTCCCGAAACGGCGAGCGTTTGATGCGGCGTTCGGAAAGCGGGCGCGACCAATCGCCTTCCAGGTCGATGATGTAAAAATCCTTTCCGGTGTAGAGCACCTGGCCCAGGTGGTAATCGCCATGAACGCGGATGCGTTGCGCTTCCATTGCTTCGCTGTGGACAGCACGGAGCCGCGTCAGCAGCGTTTTCTGCCACGCGCCCGTGTCACCGATGAGCGCGCGCGCCGAGTCGGGAAGTGTGTTGCCACGTTCGCGCAAAGTGTTCAGCACCTCGACGACGCGGTTGCGAATCGATTGGAAAAGTGACCGCTGGTAAAAAGGCGTGAACGGGTCGGGGCGGAACTCCGGGTTATCTCCTTCGGCCGCGAGCGCGAGATGAAACTCGGCGGTGCGCTGGCCGAGCAGACGCGTCATCTCGCCATGCGTGCCGAGCAGTGCGGCGACTTCTTCATTCAACTCTGTTGTGCCGACACTCAACAGAGTCGCGGGCGGCGGTGAAGGCAGCGAGGTCTCTGGCGCCATCGAACGCACGCGATCGAAATAGCGGCCCAGCGCATCCAGGGCCGCGTTCCACGCGGAGCGCGCTTCCGGGATGGCCCGCGAAAGCATGGCGAGAGTCGTGACTAGTCCATCGCGGCGATATTCCAATGCGCCGGCAAGCTCCGGCACGTTCGGGAATTTTTTATTGCTCAGGAAACGTGTGAGCTCGAGCTCCGGGTTCTCGCCAGCTTCCAGGCGCCGGAACAATTTGAGAAACAGCTTGTCACCAAACATCACCGTGGTGTTGCTGTAATCATGGCTCGTCGAGAGCTGAGGCAACGCCGGCAGGTCACGCATCTCATCGATGACAGCGGTGTTCTCGACGGCGAATCGGCCGCCTTTGCCCGACAACGTGGCACGGCGGCGAATTGATTCCACAAGTCCCGAAGCGAAGTCCTGTTGCACGCTGGCATCGATGAGGAAACCGTTCGCGCCTCCTGACACGCGAGCGATCATTCGGTGCGCCAGCGTGGGCTGAAGCTCCGCGGCATCGCCGGACACCAGCGCGAGCGGAATGCAGTAATGCTCAACATCGCTGCCGACGAAATTCACCGCGATGATCGCAAGCACCGCGTCGTCGCCATGCGGTACTGGAACCGCCTCTCGCACCGTCAACGACTCGATGTCTTTTCCTTGCCCGGCAAACCAGCGCTGCTGTTGAAGAAACTGCGGCAGCGCAGCCTCGAACTGCGGGTGCGCAGCGGTGAGCGCTTCACGCCAATCTGTTGCCACCCGGATCGTGGGCAACTCAGACGGTATCGTGAGACCGGCCACCGCGATCGGCTCAAGCCGAAACCAAAACGCCGCGTGCGGGCTGAGCGTGAGCGGGTAAGATGCTTCACCGATCGGGGGAAACTTCGTGCGCCCAAACAATTCGCGCGGACGCATTCCTTTGAACTGGGCGAGGTCCAATTCCACCGGCTGCGGAAAGCGCGAAAGATTTGCCGCGACGAGAATCGCTTCGTCTTCGTACCGACGCACGAAGGCCAGCACCTTGCGATTCGTGGGTTGAAGAAACTCCAGTGCGCCGCGACCGAACGCTTTCCACTTTTTGCGCAGCGCGATGGCGCGCTTCATCCACCAAAGCAGCGAGTTGGTGTTGCGCTCCTGCGTCTCGACGTTCACCGCTTCGTAGTGATACTCAGGATCGACGATAATCGGCAGTTGCAGCGCCTGGGGTGAAGAACGGGAGAAGCCGGCGTTCTTGTCCGAGCTCCAGTGCATCGGCGTGCGCACACCATTGCGGTCGCCGAGATAAATATTGTCCCCCATCCCGATCTCGTCGCCGTAGTAAATTACCGGCGTGCCGGGCAACGCGAGGAGCAAGAGGTTCAACAACTCGATCTTGTTGCGGTCGTTGCCGAGCAATGGCGCGAGACGGCGGCGGATGCCCAGATTGATGCGCGCCTTCGCATCGTTTGCATAGACGCGATACATGTAATCGCGCTCTTCGTCGGTCACCATCTCAAGTGTCAACTCGTCGTGATTCCGCAGAAAAATCGCCCACTGCGCCGTCTCAGGCAGCGGTGGCGTTTGCTCGATGATGTCCACCAGCGGCACGCGATCTTCCATGCGCACGGACATGAAGAGCCGCGGCATGACGGGGAAATGAAATGCCATGTGGCACTCGTCGCCTTTGCCCTGCCCGAAGTACGTCACGGATTCCTCCGGCCACTGGTTGGCTTCCGCAAGAAAGATGCGATCGCCGTATTTCTCGTCCACGTGGGCGCGCAGCATTTTGAGGAACGCATGCGTCTCGGGAAGGCTCTCGCCGGAAGTTCCTTCGCGCTCGTAAAGATACGGAATCGCATCGAGCCGGAATCCATCCACGCCTATGTCACACCAGTAATCGATCGCGCGCAGGATCTCTTCGTGAACGCGCGGGTTGTCGAAGTTCAAGTCCGGTTGATGCGAGAAGAACCGATGCCAGTAGTACGCCTGCGCGATTGGATCCCAGGTCCAGTTCGACGGCTCGAAATCCTTGAAGATGATCCGCACTTCCTTGTAGCGCGTTGGATCTTGAGTCCACACGTAGAAGTCGCGGTAGAGATCGTCGGGATGCGTCGGTGCCTTCGTTGCGAGCCGCGCCATCGCACGACGCGATTTCTGAAACCACGCGTTCTGGTCGCTCGTGTGATTGATCACCAATTCAGTGATCACACGCAGCCCGCGTCGATGCGCCTCGGCCAAGAATCCCTGGAACTCGTCCAACGTCCCGTAGATCGGATTGATTTGATAATAGTCCGCGATGTCATAGCCGTCGTCCTTCAGCGGCGAGGGATAGAATGGCATGACCCAGATTGCCGTGACGCCGAGATCCTGGAGATAATCGAGCTTGGAAGTGAGCCCAACGAAATCACCGATGCCATCCGCGTTGCTGTCGCAGAACGAGCGCACGTGCAGTTGGTAAATGATGGCGTCCTTGTACCACAGCGGATCACTCCCCAACGCTTCGCGTTCCCTTGTCGCCATCAATACTCCTCCCAGTGTGCTTAACGAATGCTGAACCATTCTCGCGCCGCGAACGGAATGCAAGCGGGTGAAGCTCCGCTGCGACATGGCGAACGTCCCTTGAAGGTAGGGCGCGCTGTCCTCAGCGCGCCGCTGCCGCGTGATCCCCTCGAAATACAAACCACCAAGACACCAAGGCCACAAAGGGAACCTGATCGATCGAACTGTTCTCCAATCCCCAATGTTTAATTCTGAATCTTCAATTCTCCGCTCATTCCCCTCTCCAATCCTGTCCATCCTGTTAATCCTGTCCTGTCTCCCTTTCCCCAACTCCAAACTTGAAACCCCAAACTCAAAACTGTCTTCATGCCTCCATCACCGAAAGGAATTCCATGAAGCACACGAACTGTTTCCGCAAACTGGCTGCTGCCTGCGTTGCCTTCGCTCTCATTGCGCCGAGCGCTTATCCAGCCATCGATGGCATCACGATGCCGCCCGATGACGGAAAGCTGCGCATTATCGTGTTCGGCGCGCATCCGGATGATTGCGAGATTCAGACCGGCGGCACAGCGGCGATGTGGGCGAAGAAGGGGCATCATGTGCTGCTGGTCTCGGTGACAAATGGCGACATCGGACATTGGAAGGAAGCCGGCGGAGCGCTGGCGTTGCGGCGACGCGACGAGGTGAAGAAGGCGCACCAGATCCTCGGCGTGCAAGGAGTGATCCTCGACAATCACGATGGCGAACTGCTCCCGACCCTGGAAATCCGCCGCGCTCTGACGCGTCTGATTCGCGAGTGGAAAGCCGACGTGGTCATCAGCCATCGGCCCAACGATTATCATCCCGACCATCGTTACACTGGTGTGCTGGTACAGGACGCCGCTTAAATGGTGACCGTGCCATTCTTCTGTCCCGATGTGGCGCCGCTGAAGAAGAACCCGGTGTTTCTTTACGCCGGCGATAATTTTCAAAAACCCAATCCGTTCAACCCCGACGTCATCGTGGCGCTCGATCCGATCATGGAGAAGAAGCTCGATGCGCTCGGCGTGATGATCTCGCAATTCGCGGAAGGCGGCGCGAACGGCTCGGCAGATTTGCTGCCCGCGGGCGACGCCGACAAACAGCAGAAGCGCCATCAGCAGGTGCGGGAGAATTTCAAACGGCGGCAGCAAGGCATTGCCGAACGCTTCCGCAGCAAGCTCGGCGAGTGGTATTCCGAGGACCAGGCCGCGCACGTGAAGTTTGCGGAAGCGTTCGAGGTCTGTGAATACGGCGCCCGGCCGAACAAGGATGAACTGAAACGCCTGTTCCCGTTCTTCGAAAAATAGCCGCCTCCGCGAAGCGCGGCGCGGGAACCTTTTAATCGTTCTTTTGCTTTCCCGGCGTCCACTCGGAATTGTCGAGCAGCTCTACGCCTGGCTTCAAGAACCGGATACGGCGGCTCTTGTAGAGCGCGCCGAGGGCGTCCTTGAATGCACCCTTGCTCACACCAAAGGTGGCGCGAATCACCTCGGGCGAACTGGCGTCATCCACATCGAGGATGCCGCCGTTCCGTTCGAGCGCACTGACAATCTGCACCTGCAAGGGCAGCACGCGTTTGTAACCAGACGCGTCGAGACGCAGATCGATCTTCCCGTTCGGCTTCACCGCGCGCACGAAGCCTTTAGTTTTTTGGCCGACGTCGAGAGGAGCGCTGAGGTTGTCGCGATAGAGCAAGCCACGATGCGCATTCTCCACAATGGCCGCGTAACCAAGCGGCGTCTGGCCGGTGATGAGCAGGTTCACGGGCTGACCCTCGGCGTACGACGGCGTGTCGTGACTGAGATGTCGCCCGAGACGCGTGCTGGCGACGATGCGGCGCGTGGTCGAATCGAGATACACCGCGACGATAACTCTCTGGCCCGGGCGCACGGGACGGTCGTGTTCGCTGAACGGGAGCAACAAGTCTTTCGACAATCCCCAATCGAGAAAGGCGCCAACACGATCATTGACGCTGACCACTTCGAGATAGGCGAATTCACCGACGGTCGCCAACGGTGTTTCAGTCGTGGCGACGAGACGGTCTTCGGAATCGAGATAGATGAAAACGTCGAGCTTGTCGCCCTGCTTGAGATCGCGCGGGATGTAACGGCCGGGCAGCAGAATTTCTCCGAGTTCTCCGCCGTCGAGATAAAGGCCAGGCGCCGATTCCCGCACGATGGAGAGTTTGTTCCGTTTGCCGATGACTGCCATGTGCGGGGAATGTAATCGCGTGCTGAAACATGTGAGAGCGAAATGTCGGCAACGTGCCCCCGGCATCTTGCCGGGTTGCCCCGTCGTGTGAAGGAGGCGCTGCTCATGTCGGCTGAAGCCCGGACCCGGCAAGATGCCGGCGGCACGGTTCACACGTTTGCAAATGCGCCGCTCATGGGTTACGGAATCGCCCTTCGCATGTCGGAGATTCCCAAAAAAATTTCAGGTTCAGGTCGCCGTCGCTGGGGACGATGGCTGATCGCGCTCTCGGCGCTGGCGCTCATCGTGACCGGATGCCGAAGCGTCGGCTATTACAAGCAGGCT